>JGI11705J14877_10001344_pt1 | contig 14126 bp, 12 predicted proteins | sample Etolaghawater15m_FD_14877 | JGI IMG/M metagenome (IMG submission 14877) | reverse complement strand
GGGTTATCGAGGACATTGCTGGGTGTTCCCGTCTCCACGACTTTTCCAGCATCCATAAACACCATTTCGTCCGCCACTTCGCGTGCAAACCCCATTTCGTGCGTCACAACGATCATCGACATCCCCGAATCTGCCAGTGCTCGCATTGCCGAAAGAACTTCTCCCACCAGTTCTGGGTCGAGCGCAGAGGTTGGCTCGTCGAAAAGCATCAGCTTTGGTTTCATCGCAAGAGCACGGGCAATCGCAACTCGTTGTTGCTGCCCTCCCGAGAGCTGTCGGGGGAGGCTGTCCTGCCGGTCACTGAGCCCCACCATGGTGAGTAGTTCTTGGGCAAAAGCTGTGGCCTCCTCCTTCGATACCTTCAGGACTCGTTGGGGAGCTTCGATGATGTTCTCCAGAGCAGTCATGTGTTGGAAAAGATTGAAGTTTTGAAAAACCATCCCCACCTCTGCCCGAGCCTTGCACGCATCGCGGTCTTTGAGCTCGTGCAAACGCCCGCCCTCTTCCCGGTAGCCCACGAGCTCATTACTCACGTAGAGTCGACCGCCGTCGATCCTCTCGAGGTGGTTGATGCATCTCAGAAAAGTCGATTTACCCGACCCAGATGGCCCGACTAAGCAGGTCACTTGTCCAGGCATGACCCTCATGTCGATTCCGGAGAGCACCTCCACGCGCCCATATGACTTCCGGACACCTTCAGCCAACAACATGGCGTCAACCATGAGCCTTCTCCTCTGCTTGGTTAACTGCGATGGGCTGGGGCCGGCGTTGAACGAGGCCGCCCAACAACCAGCTCACCATCGGGGTGGGCCCCTGACGGGGGCGGCCCCCGGATAGTTTCCGCTCCAGCATTGTTTGACCGATGGTCAAAATCGAGGTGATGGTGATGTACCAGAGGCTCACCACAATGAGGAGAGGGATTGTCTGGAAGGTGCGGGTGTAAATCGACTGTGCCGAATAGAGAAGGTCAGCGAGCGCCAAAATGCTGACCAACGATGTGGTCTTCAGCATCAAGATGGTCTGGTTCCCCGTCGGTGGAAGAATAAGTCTGATGGCCTGGGGGAGGACTATCCGGCGCAGCGTCTGCGAGTGCGTCATCCCTAGGGCCTTTGCGGCCTGGGACTGCCCAGAATCAACACCGAGAATTCCGCCTCGAACGATTTCCGCCATATAGGCCCCCTCGTTAAGGCCCAAGCCGAGGATTGCGACGGTAAGGGGTGTGATGAGGTCATTGGCATTAAAGATAAAGAAGGGTTCGATGAAGGGCAGACCGATCGTGAATTCGGGGTAGAGAGCAGAAATGTTGTACCAGAAAATCAACTGAACAAGGAGCGGTGTTCCGCGAAAGAACCAGAGGTAAACCCAGGCGCAACGCGCCACCGTGGGGTTAGGGGAGAGTCTCATCACGGCGAGCCCTATCCCGACCACAATTCCTAGGACCTGGGCGATGACCGTGAGGCCAATTGTGAGCCGGACTCCGCTGAGGATGATGTCGCTGAAAAGGTACTCCCCGACGATGTCCCACTTGAACCGCGGGTTGGTGATGACAGAGAAGAGCACTTGGCCAGCAATCAGAAGAATAATCACTGACGCCACCCATCTGCCGGGGTGACGGGCGGGAATGGGGGGTAGGTCTTTCGCTGGTTTCGTGTCCGACATTGACGTTCTCCCTGGTATCAACAATCTGAAATTTCTGTCCTGAGCCACGGTGGGCCTTGCCGCGGAATCATCATCCCGGCAAGGCCCCTCGCGTCATACGTTACTTGTCGACAGTTCCACCGTTGATGGTGGCGGTTGTCAGGATGACATTGTCGAGTCCCCATTTCTCCCAAATGGTTTCAAAATCACCGGAGTCCATGAGCTGCTGAATAGCCGCTTGGAATACTTCGGCGAGGTCACCCTTGCGAAGCAGGATTCCGTTGATGTCTTTACCATCCTCAGGGCGAAGGAATACCTCCAATTCGTCAGCATCCCCCTCTGACTGCTTTGCAATCCACGAAGCTGCGTGAGCTCCAAAGAAGGTCAAGTCAGCTCGTCCCGAGCGCACAGCTGTGACACCGTCAGCTTGGGTGGGGTACTCCTGAATGTCAATGGCGTCTTTCCCGCCAGAGACGCAAGCTTCACTCTGCGCGACAATACTTTCAGCTGCCGAGGTTGCGAGTGCAACTGCGACCGACTTGCCACACAACTCCGCTGATGCGTCTTTCAGTTCGGCCTGTTGGCCTTTCAGAACCAAGAGCCCGCGTGACGTGGTGAAGTAATCCACAAAGTCAACGACCTCTTGTCTTGCAGGTCGGTCCGCAAATCCGGAGACTGCGCCATCAAAACGACCGGCCTCAACGCCGGGGATGATGTTTCCAAAAGGCGAAACGGTGAGCACAAACTCAATACCGAGAACTGTAGAAAGAGCGTCAACCATGTCGATTTCTGATCCCACAAGCACGCCAGCCTCGTCATAAAACTCGAGTGGAGGGTCAGTGGGGTCCGTGGCCAAGACAATGAAACCTTTATCTTTGATGTCCTGGGGAAGCGCCTCGTACAGCGCTGCGTTGTAGGCGATTCCCACCGGGGCTTCAACAGCAGCAGGTGCTGGTTCTGCTGGTGCCTCGGGGGCTGTTTCGGTCGCGCTGGGAGTGCATCCAGCGAGAATGAAACTGAAAGCGAGTGCACCGGTGGCCNAAAGCCCCGTGGTGCGGGTCATACTTTTCATTCTGTCCTCATTTCCGTAGTGCGCTGCCGGCGAGGATTCGCTGGCCAGCGGTCTGTCGGGAAAACGCGCGAATCTTGGTGGATTCACATGTCAGCAGACCTAACTCACACGGTATTCGACAGCACCACGGCAAGTATTGTTCAATTGGCTAAAGTAGTCTTCTCGCATTATGCAATTCGGACAAAACACGTGACGGGGGCAACCCCTGAGGTCAGCGCCGTTCCGCGGTGTCCTCGGCCGAGCGGAGGACCCTCAGAATGTTGCCACTGCTCAAGCGCTCGAGGTCCTCTGGTGACCAGCCACGACCAGCCAGTGCGGTCATCAGAAGTGGGTAGCAGGAAACGTCACCCAAATCAGAGGGCATGTGGGGGGAGCCATCGAAGTCAGCTCCGATGCCGACATGGTCAATCCCCGCGACGTCTCGGATGTGTTCGATGTGATCTGCTACATGCTCGACGGTGACCTTCGGCGTCATCGGGCTCGGCGCGTTTCCCTCTCCCTGTGACAGCGAGGAAGCGAATTCGGCCGAAACAAATTCGGAGACGAAGGCCACCATGCACACCCCGTCATTGGTGGCGAGCAACGTGAGGACATCATCAGGAACATTGCGGGGGATGTCCACCAGTGCGCGAGCACACGAATGGCTGAAGATAACGGGGGCAGTGGTGGCTGCCAAAGCGTCGCGCATCACGCCATCCGCCACATGGGAGAGATCGACCAGCATTCCCAGGCGATTCATTTCTCGGACAACCTCGAACCCAAAGGCGCTCAATCCCCCGAGTGTTGGCACGTCAGTTGCGGAATCGGCCCAGGGGGTGTTGTGGTTGTGCGTCAAGGTCATGTAGCGCGCCCCGAGGGCATACATCATCTGGAGAATTGTCAGGGACTCATCGATGCAGTGCCCACCCTCGAGCCCCAGAAGTGAGGCGATGCGACCCTCCTGGTGCGCCGTCACGATGCCCTCCGCGGAGGTGACAAAAGCAAGGTCTTGGCTAAACCGTTCCACGAATTTGCGGATGAACATTATTTGCTCGACGGTCGTCACAGCGGCCTCTGCGCCACTGAGAGTGGAGGGGGCATAGACCGACCAGAATTGCCCGGTGACCCCACCTGTGTGCAGTCTCAGGAGGTCAGTTTGCAGGTTCGAGGTGATCTGCGAGAGACCAACCACGTCAAGGTCATAGTTATACAGCTGGCGCATTGCCCAGGCAAAGTCGTTGTGGCCATCAATCAGCACGGGCTGCACCTCGCCGCCGAGCGTGACCGCGAATACATAGCGTTTAGTCTGACAGCCACAAGCCTGGCAACGAGTTATCCAATCCGCTATAATTTCAATATGAAATTGTCCAAAACTACAGTAGACCCGGTTGAATATGCGGCAGAGGCTACCACTGTCGGTCATCTTGCCGAGGCTCTAGCCCCGCCAATGCTTCGTGTTCTCGCAGCTACTCGTGGTCTAGACATGCTCGTGAACGGCACTGTGCTCCACGATCCACTCGAACCCCTCCCCGAGCAGCCTGGAGCGGTGCTCCTGCTCTCGGGATTGCGCACGGACAGCAGTGAGGCACTTTCCCTCATTGGTCAGGCTGCGGACTACGAATACTCGGCAGTCGTGGTCAAGCGCCGGGATTACGACGCCACTGAGCTAGTCACTACCGCATCAACGCGTGGCCTCGTAATTTTGGCGGCTGCGGACGAAATCCCGTGGCAGCAGCTCGATGCCCTCATTCTTTCGGTCCTGGGAGCTCAAGGCCTCGAGGCACTGTCAGCGACGGGTTCCGGCGGCGAGCTCTTTGCCATCGCTAACGCAGTCGCCTCTGTCATCGGTGGTTCGGTGTCGATTGAAGGTATTGACCGCCGCCTCCTGGCGTATTCGTCCGTCCCCGACCAACGCATTGACTCTCTGCGTCAGCGCGGAATTCTCGATCGGCGCGTTCCCGATATGGATCGAAACCTCAGCCAGTACCGCAGTGTCTTGGCGGCTGAGGGTGTGGTCCGTTTCCCGGAAGCTCCCGACGAATTCGCCCGGTCAGCGATTGCTATTCGCGCGGGTGCCCGACCCCTCGGAACGATCTGGGCGATTGAGGAGCTTGGCGAAACGGCAGGTGACGGCGAAAGGGTATTGCGTGATGCCGCCCGTCTGGCGGCACTGCACCTCTTGCGAGGTCGGAGCCCAAGCCTGATGGAGCTCGAGGTCAAGGAGGCCACCCTGAAAGCCGCCCTTGACGGGTCGCTCGCCCCGGAGGAAGTTACCTACCGGCTTGGTTTAGTCGGAGGGGCCGCTCTCTCACTGATTGGCTTTGCGGCTGCCCCTGATGCGAAAGGAGTGTTGCCACTCATTACCCATATCGGCAATGCCCTGACCCGTTATGTGGCGGCTTTTCGGCCTGATGCTGCCATCGCCACCACCTCGAGGGCGGTCTATGTTCTTCTTCCCAGTGGAGGCCCCACGGAACCAGATCTCCTGGCTAGTGGCGCGTTGAGTGCTATTCGGCAGGTTTTTGACGATGGTATGCGTGCGGCCATTACGACTTCCTCTGTGGGTGTCGCAGCACTTGCAGACATGCGCAAAGAAGTCGATGACATCTTGAGAGCAATCACGCAACAAACAGACCTCCCGGCAATTGCGAAACTCGTGGACGTGCATTCACAGGTTCTTCTGTCCCACATTTCTGACGAGCTAGAGCGGCACCCCCGACTGAGACATCCAGGAGTAACCGCAATGGTTGCGCATGACTCTGGGCACAAGACAGAGTATGCGTCGTCGGTAGCGGCATGGCTGGATTCGGTTGGGGACATCGCTGCGGCATCTGAAAGCTTGCATATCCACCCCAACACCCTCCGATATCGCCTGCGACGCATGGGGGAGCTTTTCGGGATCACTCTTGATGACCCAAATGAGAGACTCTCGGTGTGGCTTCAATTGCGGGCCGAACAGTGGAACCGGAAGCGCGTCTCAGCCAGCCACTCTGACATTCCAGCAGCGGTGGCCGGGTAGCGTAGCGAACCCTTTCCGTCGAATTAGCGCGGGATTCGAAGACCCGTGATGCCACCATCAACGGGCAAGATTGTGCCTGTGGTGGACCCGGAGCGAGGATCAGCGAGGTAGACAATGGCGTGAGCCACTTCCTCGGCACTGACCAGACGGCCAATGGGTTGGCGAGCCTCCAGTCGTGCACGCTCTCCCGCCGGGTCCGAGGTCTTGTCGAGCAGCCTCTGCACCCACGGGGTGTCAGCAGTCCCAGGGTTAACACCGTTGACTCGGATTCCGTCATCGAGGAAGTCTGCGGCGCATGCTTTGGTGAGAGTCTCGAGGGCGCCCTTCGAGGCCGAATAGACAGCCCGCTTGGGAATACCGGTGGAGGAAGCAAAAGAGCAGGTGTTCACTACGGCTGGATCATGTCCTGCCACGAGGAGGGGGTGGAGGAGGCGGGTGACGCGGGCTGTGCCAAAAACGTTCACGCTGAAAACTTTTTCCCACTCTTCGGGCGGGGATTCGAGCACTGAGCCGACCGCGCCAACACCGGCATTGTTGACAAGGATGTCGATGCTCTGGGTGTGGGTGAGGAGTTCCGCCACTGCGGTGGCGACCGATTCTTCTTGCGACACGTCACAGTGGATGAAGGTGCCAACCCCTGCGAGCCCGCCTTCCTGCAGGTCAAAACCATAAACAGTTGCGCCCTCCTGGGAGAGCCTGTGGGCCACACTGAGGCCGATTCCGGAGCCGGCTCCGGTGACTACCGCGACGCGGCCGCTAAAAGAAGTCTCGTGAGTGCTCATGGTTCCTTTCTCCACCGGGGTCTAACCCCCGGCTACGCAGGTGCTGCGGATGCTCCCGAGGTTTTCGATTGCGGTTTCGACGACGTCACCGGGTTGCAGGTAACGCTGGGGGTTCATACCCATCGCAACACCGGCAGGTGTGCCGGTGTTGATGATGTCCCCGGGGAATAACTCCATACATTGCGAGACATAGTGGACGATTTCGGCAACGGTGAAAATCATGTCGTTGGTGTTGGAGTCTTGACGAGTCTCGCCGTTTACCGAGCAGGACAGCTTCAGGTTCTGGGGGTCAAGGCCAGGGGTCGTGTCAATCCAGGGCCCCATGGGGTTGAAGGTGGGGAACGATTTACCCTTGTCCCAGGTGCCGCCCTTTTCCAATTGCCAGTGGCGCTCAGAGACGTCTTGGCTAATCGAATAGCCGGCAACCGCCGCCATGGCAGTCCCCTGGGTCGCGGCGTAACGCAGAGTGCTGCCGATCACGATGGCCAATTCCACTTCGTAGTCAGTGTGATGTGATCCGGGGGGAATCTCGATGTCGTCAAACGGTCCGACAAGGCAATCGGCGGACTTCATGAAGAGCACGGGCTCCTCGGGAATCTGAGCTCCGGTTTCTTCCGCGTGTTTGCGGTAGTTCAAGCCCACGCAGACAATTTTCCCGGGCCGTGCTAGCGGAGCAGCAATCCGATGGTCGGCTACCGCAATCGGGGGGAGAGCGCTCAGATCGGCTGTGGCAACCGCGTCGAGTGCACCGGAGGCGAGAGTTTCGCGTGACCAGTCGGCGACAAGGTGGGACACGTCAACCGCGGTGGCCTCATCGGTGAACACGACGGGCATTTCTGTTCCCAGTGGTCCCAGCCGTCCAATTCGCATTATGTACCCTTCGTTCCCCGGATTTTTGGCTGAGCCGCCGTCTCCCCGAAAGCATATAGAATTTCGAGAAATCGTAGGGAGTTGACAATGGCGTGTGACGCCGAACAGCGACAACCTCGAGAAGGGTGGCGTCCAGAGAGTGCCTCTGCTGGTCGTCGGCGAATCACATTTTTCACCCGAAATGTCTCAGGGTTTGACGTTGACGACGTCGTGACTGGTGGACACCATTCACGTGTTGACGCCGCCTCACGTCTCTCCCATTAAGTCAGGAAGAAGAGCCTCATGGTCAAGCGACAGTTTCCTAATCCCAAAGATCTTGCGCCTCTTCTTAAGTTTCGCAAGCCCGTCTGGAATGGCAAGACCCGCCGACTAGAGCGAGCCCTCACAATCCATGACCTGCGCACCATCGCCAAACGGCGAACGCCCCAGGCCCCCTTCGATTACACCGACGGAGCTGCGGAAGAAGAACTGAGTTTGGCGAGGGCGCGCCAAGCCTTCTCCGACGTTGAGTTCCACCCCGCGATTCTCCGAGATGTCTCGCAGGTGTCGACTGGTTGGGACGTCCTAGGAGCTCCGGTGGCGATGCCGGTCGGTATTGCGCCGACCGGGTTTACCCGCATGATGCACACCGAGGGTGAATTTGCTGGAGCGCGTGCGGCTGCCAAGTTTGGTATTCCCTTTGCCCTGTCGACCATGGGAACGGCCTCCATCGAAGAAGTGAAAGCCACCAACCCCGAGGGGCGTAATTGGTTTCAGTTGTATATGTGGAAAGACCGCGACCGTTCCATGGAGCTCGTGAAGAGGGCTGCGGACGCTGAGTTTGACACCCTGATGGTCACCGTCGATGTCCCCGTCGCCGGTGCTCGGCTGCGAGACAAACGCAACGGGTTTTCTATCCCCCCAGCGCTCACGATTAAGACCATCGCAAACGCGGTGCCAAGGCCGTGGTGGTGGTGGGACTTCCTCACCACTCCTCCGCTCAATTTTGCGTCCCTGTCCTCGTGGTCCGGAACCGTCGCTGAACTTCTGGACGCCATGTTTGATCCGACAGTGGATTATCAAGACCTGAAGTGGATTCGCTCGCAATGGCCGGGAAAAATCGTCGTCAAAGGTGTTCAATCACTCGAGGATGCTAAAAAATTGGCCAAATTGGGCGTCGATGGGATTGTCTTGTCCAACCACGGTGGACGACAACTTGATCGGGCCCCGATTCCTTTCCACCTGTTGCCAAAAGTTGTGGCCGAGGTCGGCAAAGACACCGAAGTGCATATCGACACCGGAATCATGTCGGGGGCAGACATCGTGGCAAGCGTTGCACTTGGTGCCAAATTCACCCTCATCGGTCGGGCATATCTGTATGGACTGATGGCCGGGGGCCAACAGGGTGTGGAGCGAGCGCTCGAGATTCTGCAAGACGAAACTCTGCGCACCATGCGTCTGCTGGGTGTGGCGAGTCTGGAAGAACTCACTCCGAACCACGTCACCCAGCTGAGGCGCTTGATGCCCCTCACTGCTGGGTAGGTTCTCGCCAGCGGAAGGGCAGCCGGTAACCCCGGAATTTAGGCCTGGCTTGGCCAGCGCACATCCACCGTGGTGCCAAGAAGTGTGAGTTCCGCCACCACCTCATCGGTGAGCGGAATACCCGAGGCAAGCCTCTCCTTAGCCGTGAGAAGTTCAGGTTCCCCGGGGACAAGTACTGGACGATCGGGTGAGACAGGTTCGGTGCCGTGGGCCAGGGCAATGAGGCTTTCAGCTCGCTGTTCGAACTCTGCCCGGGGCATGAAATCGTCAATCGAGATTGCCAAAATGAAGTGACCAACATTTTGGCCCTGGCTGAAGTCGTTGTACATGTTTCCTACGCCATGGCTAATCGCCGATCCCGAGAGCACGCCGGACAGCATTTCCACGAAGAAACTCAGTCCATAACCTTTCGGCCCGGCAGCGGGGAGCAGGGCTTGAACGGCGTGCGGGTCGGTGGTGGGTTGGCCGTCCTCGTCGACCCCCCAGTCGCCTGGAATGGGAGTGCTGGAGAGCCTCGCTCCATACACCTTGCCCATGGCGGCCTGGCTGGTGGCCATGTCAACGCTGACCACACCGGATTCCGTGGGAGCGGCAAGAGCTAGGGGGTTGGTTCCCAGCAGGGCGCGGCGCCCCCCAAATGGCACGACGATGGGCTCGGTGTTGGACGTCACCATGCTGAACAGGCCCTGCTCGGCGAGTTCTCGGGCAAAATACCCAGCAGCACCGAAATGGGCACTTTCTGACACGGTGACTACGGCGACACCAAGATCGTGCGCGATGGTCGCGGCAGTGGCAGACGCTTCGCGCGCAGCCAACTGACCTGCCACCCGATCTGCCCGCACACGGGCGGTGGCGCCTCGCACCGTGGTCTCGCACGTGGCTTTCGGGTCGATCAGGCCGTGACTAATCCGGTCGCGATAGGCCGTGAGTCGCATTACACCGTGGGAGTCAATACCTCGGAGGTTCGAGTCAACCAGGGTGTCCGCAATGTAGTGGGCATCGGTGGGGCTGTATCCCCAGCCCGCAATAAGGTCAGTGGTCCAACGGGTGAGGGCCTCGGCAGTGATGATGTGTGACATGGGGACCATTTCTGGGGATTGTCCCGAAGGGATCGGCGCAGAATCTCGCGGAGGAGCGAGTCACGAAACTCTACAACGTTGCCCGCCGGAGGCGCGAGCACGCCTGTGTCGGTGTGCTGTCAATGTACCGAAGATTCCCGGAGGTCAGATTCCGCCCTGCGACGAGATGCCCTAGCCTGTTGCTATGGACGCTAGGAAAGCGCTCGTCACGGGAGCCTCCTCGGGAATTGGGGAGGCGACTGCACTACAGCTGGCCGGGGAGGGGTACTCGCTCTGGCTTACCTACGGATCGCGCCAGGTCGAGACTGAGGCTGTTGCTGAGGAATGCCGGAAGCTGGGCGCAGGGGACGTGCGTGTCTCTCACCTGGATCAGCGTGACTCAGCCTCGATAGCCCGCCTCGTGGAGGCCATATCCGAGGGCTGGGGAAGCCTGGATGTTCTCGTGAACAATGGGGGAGTTCTCCCCTATACGACCATCGATGACATCACTGAGGAGGAGTGGGACTTCGTTCTGCAAACCAACGCTCGGGGAACCTTTTTCCTGACCAGGGCGTGCCTCCCACTCTTGCGTGAGGCCAGCGGTGACCGCTCTATTGTCAATCTGTCCTCCCTGGCGGGTCAGGTCGGCGGCATCCTTGCCCCGTTTCACTACGCGACGAGCAAGGCAGCAATTCTCGCGATTTCGAAAAGCTTTGCCCGAATGTTGGCCCCTGAGGGAATCCGGGTGAACTGTGTCAGTCCAGGATTCATCACCACGCCGATGACGATGCAGCTAGAGGATGACATGCGAGTGGGTCTGAGCGCTCAGGTGCCTCTGGGTTCTTTTGGCGGGCCGGCGGACGTTGCCTGGATTATTTCCTCCTTGGTGTCACCCAAAGCACGGTTTGTCACCGGAGCTACGTATGACATCAACGGCGGCGTCCGCATGGAATAGGCCGGACGCTCGCCGGTGCCAATCTGCCCTTGCTGGGGAGAGAATGCTGATGGCGGCCTCATGGGCCCGGTATGTGATTGACTCAAGCATGCTGACTCTCCTGACTCCGCGACTCCTTGCCCTTGGCGCCTTCCTCTTTATGTTGGTCATGAACGTGCTGGCGACTGCTCTTCCGCTGAACGGTCAGGCGACTAACGAGATTTCTGACAGGTATGACACGCTGTTTGCCCCGATTGGGTTCACCTTCGCCATCTGGGGTGTGATCTATCTGCTCCTCGGTGTCTATACCGTGGTGCAGCTGGTGGCGGACAATTCAGTTATTCGAGCTATCACACCGTGGTTTATTGCCAGCAGTGTTCTTAACGGCGCCTGGATTGTCGCCTGGCACTACGAGGCACTCTGGCTCGCAGCAGTCATTATCGTGGCGTTGCTGTGGACGTTGGTTCGCATCAACCAAGAGACCACTGCGGAGCGCACCACTCTGGGTGCCACCATATCCATCCGCATTCCCTTCGCGGTCTACTTCGGTTGGGTGACGGTCGCGACGGTGGCCAACATTTCTGCGCTCTTGGTCCAAGCCGGTTTTTCCGACGGATTGTTCTTCTCCGCCGAAGTCTGGACGGTCATCATCGTGGTTGTTGCTGCGCTGATTGGCACACTCAGCGCTATCGTCAACTCGTCAGCGAGTTACGCGCTGGTTCTGGTCTGGGCGTTCTGGGGAATTCTCTCCCGACACCTCGCCCCTGACGAGTGGAACCAAGAGTTCCCACTCGTCATTCTCGCGGTTCAAATACTTCTGCCCCTGCTCGGGATCGTCAGTATCCTGGCTCTCATCCGCTGGTTCCGCCAACCTGTGGTGAAGTGGGCGTCAACGTCCTTGCGCACAGCGTAAAACCGAGGCTACGCCCCCGGCTTTACCCTCGTGCCCGTTGGGGCGGGATTCGAGGGCTCTAGCGAGTTCGCTGGTGTGAACGTCTGGCGGAAGTACTGGGCTGACCCGAGCTAGCTCGAGGCGGCCGGGCCGTCTTCCGTGTGGAATCTTGCGCAGGGCGAGCACCATCGGCCCGTCGTGATTTCTTCCGCTGGGCATTGGCACCCGTTGACGTCCCACGGTTTCGGCTTCCACCACCGTGTTGGTGGTGTTCGACCGGAGCGGGCTTCACATACGGTGCCACGTCACCAATCAGGTCAACAACCTCAGGTGAGGTCGCACTCACAGTGCGGGGCGTGACGGTAATGCCAGCTTTTCGCAGCAATGACGCAAGATCGCCCTTTTGGGTGGGCAAGCACAGAGTAATCACGTCACCTTGGGCTCCAGCACGCGCGGTGCGGCCTGAGCGGTGTAGGTAAGCCTTGTGCTCCATAGGGGGATCCACGTGAATGACGAGGTCCACGTTGTCGACGTGAACACCGCGGGCTGCCACGTCTGTGGCAACAAGGACCTTGACAGAGCCATCGCCAAACGCCGCGAGGTTTCGATCTCTGGCTGGCTGCGACAGGTTTCCGTGCAAATCAACGGAGGGAATGCCCGCCTGGGTGAGAGCCTTTGCCAGCTTCTTGGCGTGGTGCTTAGTGCGCATGAAAAGGATTCGACGTCCAGTTCCGGAGGCCAGTGCGTGGACGAGGTCCTTTTTCGCCTCAACGCTGGGGGTCTCGAACACGTGGTGGGTCATCTGGACAACGGGAGAGTTCTCCTCGTCCACCGCGTGCATGACCTCGTTGTGGAGGAAACGCTCCACCAGCTTGTTCACACCGTTATCCAGTGTTGCAGAGAACAGCAAACGCTGGCCTGAGGGCGGGGTCGCCTGGAGGATCTTGGTGACGACGGGCAAAAAGCCCAAGTCCGCCATGTGGTCGGCTTCATCCAGCACGGTGATTTCAATGGCGTCTAAGTGCAGCAGTCCCTGTTTCATGAGGTCCTCAAGTCGCCCCGGCGTTGCCACGACAATCTCTACTCCATCGCGGAGCGCTTGAACCTGACGTGTTTGTGACACCCCACCAAAAATGGTGGTGACCCGAAGGTTCATGGCTTCTGCCAGGGGACGCATCGCGACCGTGATTTGAGTCGCGAGTTCACGAGTCGGAGCGAGCACGAGGCCGAGGGGGTGGCCTTTTCGCCAGGCACCCCCGGAGAGCTCACCGCCGAGCCTTGCGACCATCGGAATACAAAAGGCAAGGGTCTTTCCCGAGCCCGTCTTTCCTCGACCCAGCACGTCCTTGCCGGCGAGAGTGTCGGGAAGTGTGTCGATTTGGATGGGAAAGGGGGAATCAATTCCAGCCCTGGTGAGGGCTGTCACAATGCTGGCGGGCACGCCAAGTTGGGAAAAAGAATGGGTAGTCATAGGTGTGGTGCTTTCTGGTGATGATGATCATCACGTTGTGACAGGCGAAGCCTGACTGGGGGCGAGCACATCGAGTGATGTAGTCGTTCGCCGCAAGAAAATTGTCAACCACCGTAGGTGGTGAGGGAGCGTTCTACGACGCAGGGAACAAAAGTTCGTTCACCGGTATGCCAAGCGTAGCGCAGTTCTTCAGAGAAAACCTAAGCTCGGCCGAGCACCTGCGCCGGAGGGCAGTCAAAAGGATCCCGAGCAGCGAGTCCGACGCGGTTCAAATACGCCACCACGATGCCGTAGGACTGGAAAAGTCCGGTCTCGGTGTAGGAGATTTTCTTCTCTGCGCAGAACGCTCGAACAATCCGAGCAGCTTTGGCAAGTTTGGGTCTCGCCATACTGGGGAACAAGTGGTGTTCCACCTGGTAGTTGAGGCCTCCCATGAAGTGGTCCATGAACAGCCCACCACGGATGTTACGACTGGTCAGGACCTGGCGACGGAGGAAGTCGACCTTGATGCCCGCAGCGATCTGAGGCATGCCCTTGTGGTTGGGAGCAAAAGAGGCCCCCATATAAACACCAAAGAGGGCCATGTGGACGACGAGGAAGACCGCTGCGATATACCAGGGCATGAGGGCCAACAGGATGAGGGGATATCCGATGTTGCGGGCGAGCAACAGAGTGATTTCTGTTCCGCGGTGTTTGAGTGGCTCTCTGCTGAACACTCGCTTGAATGCTTGAACGTGAAGGTTGAGGCCCTCGAGAGTCAGAATGGGAAAGAACAGCCAGCCTTGTCTCTTCACGAAAGCTTTGGTGAATCCCGAAGTCTTCGCTGCTTTTTCCTCTTGGAACATAATGAAGTCAGACTCGATGTCGGGGTCTTTGCCCACCGTGTTGGG
>JGI11705J14877_10001343_pt1 | contig 14136 bp, 16 predicted proteins | sample Etolaghawater15m_FD_14877 | JGI IMG/M metagenome (IMG submission 14877) | reverse complement strand
CTACACTATATCTCTTTTTGAGATATAGATCTACGAAAAATTCACTTCTAAATAAGGTTTTCATTATGAAAAAATCTATTATATTTTTACTTCTGTTTTTGTTTATGGGATTTAGCAATCTTATTGCCAAAGATATAAGTACATATCTTGTTGGAGAGTATGTCGATACTAAGAGTGCATCGAAAAAACTTCAAGCCGCAGGATTCGATGTTATAGCAGTGTATGAGAGTGTAAAAAAGGGAACAACACTTGTTTTTACAAATGAAGCTCTCAAAAAAGAGGCAAGTAAGCCTGGTCGTGCTTATGCCGCGGTACTGCGTTTGTTTGTGGACAAGCAAGAGAAGATGATAAGTTTTACAAACCCTATTTACTTTGGAAAAGCTTTTATGCAAGATGAGTACAATGGGGCTGTTTTTGAAGCACAGCTAGTTGCTATTAAGAGTCAGTTTGATGGGCTTAAAGAGTCTTCAGATAGACTAAATGCAAATGATATATCTGAGTATCACTTTATGATGGGAATGCCATACTATGAAGATAAAGATCTTCTTGCCAAAGGAGCAAACGCAGCACTTGTGAAAAAAGCAAGAGAGTATAAAAAAGGTAAACTTTTAGTGTTTGAGTTAAAGTTGTCTGAAAATAGTACTCTGTTTGGATATGACTTAGGGAAACGCACAAAGAAGTTTGTTAAGAAAATTGGTCGTGCAAATGCTGCTGTACTTCCTTACTGTATAAGTGTAGAAAATGGAGTAGCTACTTCACTAGAGGCAAAGTACTATCTTGCAGTTTCGTATCCACTTCTTACTATGAGCACATTTACGACTATTGCTACTGTTCCGGGGGCTATTAAGAAGGATTTGGAAAAAGTTTTTAAATAAGTTATTGATGAGATTGCTTCATACCTCGCAATGAAGGAGATATGTCACTGCGAACGAGGTGTGGTAGTCTCTTGTGTGTTAAAGAGAACTAAACCATTTTTGCTTCGCGTTTTCCTTCTTTTATCTCACCTATGAGATAAGATCCCTCAGCTTTTGTAAGCACTGAGTCTACATTTTTATCTTCAACTACAAGTATCATTCCTACACCCATGTTAAATGCTCTAAACATCTCTGAACGCTCAACATGCTCTGACATAAGCTCAAATATTGGAAGAACTCTGATTGAACTCTCTTGAACTTCTGCCATTAGGTTTTCAGGTAAAACACGAGGAAGATTTTCAACTATACCTCCACCTGTGATGTGTGCCATTGCTACTATCTCATTTTTGAGTGCTTTGAATGTTTTTACATAAATGTTTGTGGGCTCTAGAAGAGCTTCTATGAGCGGTCTTCCATTAAAATCATCATCAAAATTTAAGTTCATTTTTTCAAAAAGAACTTTTCTTGCAAGAGAGAAGCCGTTTGAGTGTAGTCCTGAAGATGGAAGAGCGATTAGTTTGTGACCTGCACGCACAAGACTTACTCTGTCCATCTCAGATTTTTCAGCAACTCCAACTGCAAAACCAGCTAAGTCGTAATCATCTTCTGAGTACATTCCTGGCATCTCAGCAGTCTCTCCACCTATGAGTGCACATTCACTGCGTTTACATCCCTCAGCTATTCCTGCAACAACATTAGTCGCGTTAACAACATCGAGTTTGCCAGTAGCATAGTAGTCAAGGAAAAAAGAGGGTGTTCCAAAGTTACATAGGAGGTCATTTACACACATAGCAACTAAGTCGATTCCTACAGTGTTATGAATACCACTATCAATAGCTAGTTTTAGTTTTGTGCCAACACCATCAGTCGCTGCAAGCATAACTGGTTCTTTGAAACCTTTTGGAAGCTCAAATGCACCAGCAAATGAACCTATACCACCCATTACACCTGGGATTTTTGTAGCTTTTACTAGCGGCTTGATGTTTTCTACAAAACTATTTCCAGCATCAATGTCTACACCGGCATCTTTATAACTAATTTGACTCATTATTACTCTCTTTGGTTTTAGGTAGATCACATTTTTTTGTAATTATACATAAGGGACAGAAATTTGAAAGACTTGCTATAAGAGGAATAACACCTAAGTAAAACCACATATTACCTGTAATAACTCCAGTGGCAATGAGAGCCAGACCTATCAGTGCACGAAAAAACCTACAAAATTTTCTTATTTTATTTACATCCATATGCATACCTTTAACTTTTTATAAATATTGTAGAATTATATCTATATTAAGTTAAATTAATTCAAAAGTGGCTAAAATCGCACTAATAAATAAGGAAAATATAACAATGAAAGAATTTATATATAACGAAATGATGGTACATGTTGCGCTCTGTACTAATAAAGCTCCAGAGAAAATTTTGCTTATTAGCGATAATGCATCTGGAATGCAAAATGAAGTTGCAAAGCATGACGGAATAGCTTGTGATGTTATAGCTGCAAACATTACATCTCTTCGTGGTGTTGAAGATGGAAAATATGATGTAGTTATCTCAGAGATGCAGAGTGATGCTGCTGGTTATGCACATATAAACCGTGTTTTGAAAGATGATGGTTTGATTGTAACAACACATCCATCACTTGATAATGTAGAAGAAAATAAGAGCATTATTAGTATTTTAGGTAAGTATGCTAAGGTAGTTATGCCTTTTAACTTAGGAAATGGAGAAACTGCACTTTTAGCTTCAAAAGAGTACCATCCAACTGCTGATATTATCTTACACCGTAGTGATATGCTTGATGGTTTAGAGTACTACAACTGTGATGTTCATCCTGCTGCGTTTGCTATGGGAAATAATGTAAGAAAAACTTACTTAGGCATCATAAAGAACTAATGGCCTATGAGTATGCCATCGCGTTAACTGGAAGTATTGCTACTGGTAAGAGTACTGTAGCATCTCTTTTATCTCTCAATGGGATGAGAGTTATTGATGCTGATACTATTAGCCATGAAATCCTTGAAGAGAATTCTGCTTGGGTAAGTGAAACATTTGGCGATGAGTACTTGATGGGCTCTAAGGTAAATCGAACAAAATTGGGTGAGTATATCTTTTCTCATCCAGAAGCAAAAAAAACACTTGAAGAGTTCTTGCATCCAAAAATCAAAGATGAGATTTTTAAACGCAGTCAAAAACAAGATACTTTTAAATTTCCATATCTCATTGATATTCCCCTCTTTTTTGAAAAAAACAACTATGACATTAAAGATAGTGTTGTTGTTTATACTCCGAGTGAAGTACAGCTTGAGCGCTTTATGAAACGCAATGGTTATACAAAAGAGGAATCTCTTAAAAGAATAGCAACTCAATTGCCTATCGAAGCCAAACGCGACCGGGCGACTTGGGTCATAGACAACTCTAAAGACTTAAAACACTTACAGCAAGAAGTGGAAGACTTTGTAGCAATCATCAAAGAAAAATATCTTAAATAGGAGCAAAAATGATCCTCTCAAAATATAGTGCAAGTGGAAATGATTTTGTGATTTTTCATACAGATATAAAAGAAGACAGAACAGAACTAGCAAAAATCTTGTGTCATCGCCAAAATGGTGTGGGCGCTGATGGCCTTATCGTAATCTTGCCTCATGAAGAGTATGACTTTGAGTGGCAGTTTTATAATGCTGATGGAAGTCATGCAGATATGTGTGGAAATGGCTCACGTGCAGCAGCTCACTATGCTTTTAATAATAGCTTAGCTCCGCAAAAGATGAGTTTTTTAACGGGTGCTGGTCTTATAAACGCAGAGATAAAGACAAACAGTAGTAAAAACGGTATGGTTCTAAGTGAGCTAACGCCACCTCTGATAATTGAAAAAGAGATAAGTTTTAATAGTAAAACTTGGTGGCTTTTAAATACAGGTGTGCCTCATCTTGTCTCTTTGCAAGAGAGTGTTGAGAATTTTGATATAGCAGAGGCTAGAGAGCTGCGTTATAAATACAATGCAAATGTAAATATATGTTGTGTGGATGGGGAAAACTTAAAAGTGAGAACTTATGAACGCGGTGTTGAAGATGAAACACTCGCATGTGGAACTGGAATGGCAGCATGTTTTTATAGAGCTTTACAAGAGAAAAAAATCAATGAAAACATAGAGGTTTATCCAACAAGTGGAGAGACACTTTATCTTGGAGTAAATGAGAGAACTATTACATTTATGGGAGAGGTTAAACGAACATTTATAACAGAGTGGGAAAACTAGAAAGTAGCTAGGTTTTACAACCCAGCAGCTTCAACTATTTTAGCTTGATGATCTGCAATAAGAGGCTCTACTACCTCGTCTAACAATCCACCATTCATTATTTCATTTAAGCGGTAAAGTGTAAGATTGATACGGTGATCACTCATACGATTCTGTGGATAGTTATATGTACGTATTCGTCCACTTCTGTCACCACTTCCTACTTGTGCCGCACGTTCTGCTGCATTTTCAGATTGTTGCTCTTGCATTTGAAGATCAAAAAGTCTCGCTTTAAGAACTTTCATCGCTTTTTCACGATTTTTATGCTGAGATTTTTGATCCTGGTTGGTTACTACTAATCCTGTTGGAAGGTGAGTAATCCTTACGGCGGAGTCAGTAGTGTTTACTGATTGTCCACCACAACCTGATGAACGCATAACATCAACTTTAAGATCTTTTTCTGCGATCGTTATTTCTACGTCGTCAACCTCGGCCATAACTGCTACTGTAATCGCTGAAGTATGGACACGTCCTTGTGATTCTGTCGCTGGGACACGCTGAACTCTATGAGTTCCGCCCTCGTATTTCAATCTACTATAAACCTGTTCACCTTTTATGAGGGCTGTTATATCTTTGTATCCACCTGCATCGGATGGAGATGTTGATATAAGCTCTATCTTCCAGCCACGAAGTTCTGCATAACGTGTGTATGCATCAAAGAGGTCTCCAACAAAGATAGCTGCCTCATCTCCACCAGCTCCTGCACGAAGCTCTACGATGATATTTCTATCATCATTAGGATCTTTAGGGAGAAGGAGCATTTTTATCTCTTCTTCTAAGAGTGGTTTTTGAGGTTCTAGCTCTTTAAGCTCCTCTTTTGCCATCTCGCCCATTTCAGAATCACTCAACATCTCTTTTGTGTCTTTTATGTCTTGTATTAGAGCTTTGTACTCTTTTGCTTTTTCAACAATTGGTAAAAGATTTGATTGTTCTTTAGAGAGGTTTGTCATTCTTTTGATGTCAGAGGTGATATCAGGTGAACTTAGCAGATTGCTAAGTTCATTATAGCGGGTGATAAACGGTGTAAGCTTATCTGCTAGCATGTAGGCTTGGCCTTATATAGCGTTTACAGCTCTGTGTAGACGACTTACTTTTCTTGCAGCAGTCTCTTTTTTTAGAATACCTTTGCTTACAAATTTGTGAATTTGTTGGTTAGCTACTTTTAAGTTAGCAGTTGCTTCTTCTTTGTTCCCTGCTTCGATTGAAGAGCGAACATCCTTTACGATGTTTTTAAGACGAGTTCTGTAGAAACGGTTACGTTCAGTACGAACGAGAGTCTGACGAATTCTCTTAATTGATGACTTGTGATTTGCCATTATTAGTCCTTTTTGGAATTTAAGTTCGAAATAATAGCTTAAAGATAATTAAAATTAAGTTAAAGGGTGGTAAAATAACTGCAATTTTGAACAATGTTTACTTCAAGCTCCTAAAAAAGAGAGCAAATCCTCCCTTTGGTCTGAGTCTCTTTTTTAGAATCTTGAAGTAAACTCGACATTATTAAACATTTGAAAGAGATGGAGAGCATATGAAATTATTTGGAACAGATGGAGTTAGAGGTGAGGCGGGTACTTTTTTAAGTGCTGAGGTTGCTATGAAGGTGGCTATGGCTGCTGGGATATACCTAAAGTCATCTGCTGTTACAAATAAGATTCTCATAGGAAAAGACACTCGCCGAAGTGGTTATATGATAGAAAATGCCATTGTGAGTGGTTTGACTGCTATTGGTTATGATGTCATAGAGGTTGGACCTATGCCGACTCCAGCCATCGCGTTTATCACACAAAATATGCGCTGTGATGCAGGAATAATGATTTCAGCATCGCATAACTCTTTTGAAGATAATGGCATAAAGTTTTTTGATGGTCAGGGAAACAAGTTTCCTAAAGAGGTCGAAGCTGAAATAGAAAATATCTATTTTAACAGCGAAAAACTTCAAGAAGCACAAGTGACCGCAAAGTCTATAGGAAAAGCAAAACGTATTGATGATGTCATAGGCCGCTACATAGTCCAACTTAAAAACTCTTTTCCTGTTCATATGACACTTCAAGGTATGCGAATTGTTCTTGATACTGCTAATGGGGCTGCATATAAAGTTGGCCCTACTGTTCTTGAGGAGCTTGGAGCTGAGGTTATAGTGCTGCACAATAAACCAGATGGGTTTAACATAAATGAGGGATGTGGTGCACTACACCCTAAAGATGTAAGCGAGGCTGTAGTTAAGTACCGTGCTGATTTAGGAATTGCTCTTGATGGTGATGCAGACAGACTTGTTGTCATAGATGAAAAAGGGGATGTTATTGATGGCGACCAACTTTTGGGTGCATTAGGTCTACACCTAAAGAATCAAAATGCACTCAAAGGCGATGGCATTGTTGCTACGGTGATGAGCAATCAAGGACTTGATGATTTTATGAGTGAAAATGGCTTAAAGCTTTTTCGTAGTGATGTTGGCGATAAGCATGTCCTTGAGGTAATGCACAAAGAGGGCATAAACTTTGGAGGAGAGCAGAGCGGACATGTAATCATAAACGACTATGCAAAAACTGGCGATGGGCTTGTAAGTGCTCTTCAGGTTTTAGCACTTCTTATAGATAAAAAACGCAAGGCTTCAGAACTTCTACGACCTTTTAAACTCTATCCTCAAAAGCTCGTTAACATAAAAGTAGGTGTAAAAAAACCACTTGAAAGTTTAGAGGGACTCGATGAAAAACTAGCTCTTTTGGATGGATTACATATCCGTCATCTTGTGCGTTATTCAGGTACTGAAAACAAACTTCGTGTTTTACTAGAGGCAAAAGATTCAAAAGTGATGAATGCAGAGATGAATAAACTTGTAGAGTTCTTTCAAAAAGCACTCAATGCCTAGTTTTACCCTGCGTTTATCGGCAATATTGCTTTTTAGCATACTTGGCGTTTTTATCATCGATCAAAACATAAAAATGCTTTTTGTGGATGGTTTTCGGTACTACACAGAGTGTATAGATTTGATTCTAGTCTATAATAAAGGTGTAGCGTTTTCGATGTTTGCCTTTTTGAATGAGTATTTGAAGTATATTCAACTTGTGATGGTAAGTGGTATCTTAGGATATGTTTATACTCTCAAAAAACTCTGCTATGCATTTCCTGCAGGATTGATGCTAGGTGGTGCTTTTTCAAATATTTATGATAGGTTTATTCACGGTGGAGTAGTTGATATGGTTTACTGGCACTGTGGATTTAATTTTGCAGTATTTAACTTCGCGGATGTTATGATAGACATTGGAGTCGTTTGGTTACTCCTTTTAAACTTTAAACCAAAATTTTGTAAAAGCTAATTAAAAGCAGTTTTAGTGTAATATTTTCCAAAATAATAATCATGTAAATATGATAAGTAACATAAAAAGGAAATTGATGGAAATCAAATCAAATAAAATCAACAGTGCTAATGCAGAAATCTCAGCTACAATCTCAATGGACGATGTAAATGCTAACATAGAAAAGATTGCAAAACAACTTGCTAAGACTGCTAATGTTCAGGGTTTTCGTAAAGGTAAAGTTCCTGTTAATGTAGTAAAAAAACAGTATGGTCAGAAACTTGTAGAAGATGCTGAGGCAGAAGCTTTACGTGGCGTTCTTGCACAAGGATTACAAGAGTTAGAGATAGCAAATGAGTCTTTAATTGGTGAGCCAAATATCACAAAATTTGACAAAACTGAGAGTGCTATTGAAGTTGCTATTAAAATTGCTATGAGACCTGTTATAGAGCTCGGAGATTATGCTGCATTGGTTCCTGATTTTAAAAAGCCAGAGATAAGTGATGTAGAAATTGAAGAAAGAATTAAAATGTTCGCTCAAAACCAAGCACCACTTGTTGATATCAAACGTAACCGTATGATGAAAAAAGGTGATACAGCTGTTATTGACTTTGAAGGAAGTATTGATGGTGAAGTTTTTGAGGGTGGAACTGCAAAAGATTTCGCACTTGAATTAGGTTCTGGTCAGTTTGTACCAGGTTTTGAAGACCAACTAATTGGTGTGAAACGTGATGAAGAGGTAGTGGTAAAAGTTACTTTCCCTGAGAGCTACGGTTCTGATAAACTTGCAGGTAAAGATGCTGAGTTTAAAGTAAAAGTAAATCAAATTCAAGTCAAAGAAGATGTTGAAATCAATGATGAACTCGCAAAAAAACTTATGCCAGGTGAAGAGAATGCAACTCTTGAAGAGCTTCAGCGTCAAGTAAAGGTTCAACTTGAAAACGAAGCTCTTGGTAAACTTTACAATGAAGACTTAAAACCTAAACTTCTTGATACTTTAGTTGAGTCATTGAGTTTTGATCTTCCTGAGTTTGTTGTTGAGCAAGAGATTGATATGGCTGTAAACAAAAAAGCTGGTGAACTGAGCGAAGAGGAGATAGAAGAGTTACGTGAGAGTGCAGAGAAACTTACAGCACTTCGTGAAACATTTAGAGAAGATGCAAGCAAAAGTGTTAGAGCTACATTTATCATCGACTCTTTAGCACAGACAAAAGGCGTGAAAGTAGAAGAGCAAGAGATTATGCAGACTATCTACTATGAAGCAATGCAAATGGGACAAGATCCTAAAAAAGCGTACGATCAGTACAAAGATGCTGGATACCTTCCAGCTATCCAAATGTCAATGGTAGAAGATAGAGTTCTCTCTGGTCTTCTTAATGAAAAGATAAAGTAAAGATTATGAGTTATATTCCTTATGTAGTAGAAAAGACAGGGCGTGGTGAGCGCTCTTATGACATCTACTCCCGTCTTTTAAAAGATAGAATTGTTATGTTGAGCGGAGAGGTGAACGATCAGGTTGCTTCTACTATAGTTGCACAGTTTCTTTTCCTTGAAGCTGAAGACCCTGAAAAAGATATATATTTTTACATTAATTCTCCAGGTGGGGTTGTAACTGCTGGAATGGCGATTTATGATACTATGAATTATATTCGTCCAAATGTTGCAACTATATGTATAGGCCAAGCTGCTTCAATGGGTGCTTTTTTACTCTCTAGTGGTGAAAAAGGTAAGCGTTATGCTCTTCCTCATGCTCGTATTATGATACATCAACCTCTTGGTGGTGCACAGGGTCAGGCAACAGACATTGCTATTCAAGCAGAAGAGATACTTCGTATGAAAAAAGAGCTAAACCAAATCCTTGCAGACAATACTGGTCAGGATGTAAAAAAAGTAGAAAAAGATACAGACCGTGATAATTTTATGAGTGCCGAAGAGGCTCAAAAATATGGTATGATTGATGAAGTTTTAGTTAAGAACGATAAAGAGTAAGGATTAAGCATGTCTAGTGTAGCAAAAGGCAAAACTCGTAGAAATCTGAATGATGATACATCGACGATGAAAGTACTAGACATGGAAAATCCCTCGAGTGACATAGAACTTTATGCAAAAGAGGTTTTAGGCGCTTTAGTAGCAGGCAATCTCCCCCCAACACCAAATAACTTTTCTCTATATTTTGACAGGCTACTTGAAGAAAAGAGTGAAAATCTACGTAAGCAGATTATTTCAATGCTTGAACTTGAAGAGAGCAATGATTCCGAAAAAACAATACATCTTGAAACTAGTCTTAAGCAGGGCTTTAGTTCTATAAAAAATATTTTAGGTGTTACGGCCACACTTTACAAAAATATGTCATTAATGACTAAAATTTTAAATAAGCACAAAGAAGAGCTTTCTGAAAATATTGAGGCTCAAGAAGCAGTGCGTTTAATATCTGCACTCGAGGGCGATGTTAGTAAGCTCAATACAATCGTAAAAAACCAAAGTCTTCAGATGAAGAGTATGTATGATGATACTGCAGCTATAGTAAAAAATGTTGAAAATGAAACAATCTTTGATAATCAGTTTGGAGTCTATAATAAGCGCTATTTTTTAATAAAGGTTGAGCAAGAAATAGGACTAATAAGTGAGTTTAAGCATAAAAGTTCTCTAATAATGATAGAACTTTCTCGTGAACTTAAAGAGAGTGTAAGCAATGAAAAAGCTATCGCTCTTATGACAAAAACAATTGCTCGTCTACTTCTAAAAACATCACGACGTAGTGATATTGTCTCTCATTATGGAAATGGAATTTTTTCTATGCTATTAAAACATACCGACATAGAGAGTGCAAAAAAAGCAAGCGAGAGACTCTCTTACCTTGTTTCAAACTCTAATTTCTTCTTAGCAGATAGAGAGATTCAACTCAAAATTTCTATTGGTGTAACTGATATTACATCAGTACACTCAGTTGAGGAAACTATCGTGAGTGCAATGTCTGGAATTGAAAAAGCCTATTCATGCAAAGATTTAGATTATGCCGTCTCTTTGAGGAGTGAGGAAAGTACAGTATGAATTTAACTATAGTAGAATACCCAGATAAAAGTCTCAGAGAAATTTCTCAAGAGGTAAGTAGTTTTAATGAAGATTTACATAAACTACTTGATGCTATGTACCCTGTTATGATGCAAACCAATGGAATTGGACTTGCTGCCATTCAAGTTGCACATCCGCTAAGAGTGCTTATATTAAATATTCCAGATGAAGAGGGTGAACAAGATATAGAGAATCTAATTGAGATTATTAACCCTGTTATCACTCATAAAGAGGGTGAAACTGTTTATCAAGAGGGCTGTTTGAGTGTACCAAAGTTTTATGAAGATGTAAGTCGTTATGAGAAGATAACAATCAATTATCAAGACAGAGATGGAAATACTAAAACACTTGAAGCAGATGGACTTTTAAGTATTGCAATTCAACATGAGATGGATCACCTAGAGGGTATTTTATTTATAGATAAATTGCCATATGGTCGTCGTAAGAAGTTTGAAAAAGAGTATAAACGTATGCAAAAAGAGAAAAAACCTACTAAATAATATGACAAAACGTCATAAAAAATCACCAATCTAAAAAAATAAGCTATTATCTTCTCAACTATTATAAGGTTGAGCGTATGAAAAATGTCAAATGTGCTACATATGAGGGACTTGATGCAAAGATAGTCGATGTTGAGGTTACTCTAACAAAAGGACTCCCGTCATTTAGTATAATAGGTGCAAATTCTAGTATAGAAAAATCTCGCGAAAAGATAAAATCTGCTCTACTCTCAAGTGATTATAAGTTTCCCCCTAAGAGAATTTCAGCACTTCTTGCCCCCTCTGATTTATCCAAAAATGGAAGTCAATTCGACTTGGCAATTGCGACACTTATATCTTTAAATGAGAGTAAGGACGAGCTAAATAGTTGGTTTGTGTTTGGTGAACTTGGGCTAGACGGCTCAGTTAAAGAGTCGCTTCAGATTTATCCACTTATACTCTCTCTTGCAAACCAATCTTTAATAGAAAAAGCAATAGTACCTTATGAAGCTTTAGAAAAACTCTCTAAGATTCCCGATGTCGCGTTTTATGGAGTGAAAAGTTTGAGTGAAGCAGTTGAATTGCTTCAAAATCAAAGTGTTGCAAAACCAAATAATTTTGAAGATAAACAAAGTTATCCTTTTTATGAACTTGAGGGTGAAAAGTATTATTATCTAAAAGAGTATGATGAGGATTTTTTAGATGTTAAAGGTCAAGAGGTTGCCAAACGTGCCGCTCTTATAAGTGCAGCAGGTTTTCACAATATCATCTTTGAAGGAAGTCCTGGTTGTGGAAAAAGCATGATAGCTTCGCGTTTACGATACATACTACCTGCTATGAAAATGGAGGAGATACTCGATAAAGCGAAGATTCAAGCTCTAGAGTCAAAAGAGGTAGAGTTTAAACCCAGAAGAGGAATGACCACAACTCACTGCTCTGCAACACCGGCAAGTGTACTTGGTGGTGGCTCTACGGCACAGGCTAGAATTGGAGATGTATCTATTGCAAATTTAGGTATCTTATTTTTTGACGAGTTACCGCATTTCTCAAAAAGTATTTTAGAAGCATTAAGAGAGCCGATGCAGGATAATCAGATAAGAATTTCACGAGTAAGTCAGAAAAGTACCTATGCGGCAAATTTCTTGTTTGTCGGAGCTATGAACCCTTGCCCTTGTGGAAATCTTTTAAATGAGTATAAGGAGTGTAGTGTCATTTCCACTAAACCTTGCTACAATCCAACTAACTAAGCTACAAAATAACACTTCAGTATATATTACCAGTAAAAGGAAAAAAGTTGCCTAACAATATAACAATTGATGGATTACCAAATGATAAAAATCAGTATGTGATAACAAGCTATGATGGAAGTTTACCTAATCATAGTTTTGCAACAGATATACCGCTTGTAAAAGTTTCGCTTGGATTAATCCAAGGTGATAAGCTTATAAAACATTTTGCATCTAGCATCATTGGTCTTCCCGAACTAATAGTTGGACGAATAGGAACAATATGGCAAGAACAAGCTCAAGTAGAAGGACACTGGACAAAATACGAAGGTTATGAGGAGAATATAAGTTTGTCCTTTGATTTGGAAAAGAATCCAGCGAGGTGTGTTAGATATAAGAAGAATGAAACTAATGGTAGTTTAGAGCTAATTGAGTTGGATGATAACAATATAGATGAGAGTGGCAAGAGTTTTTATGGCTCATCTTTCACTGAGTTTACAAGTGAAGATGGTGTTAAATATATTGTGCCAGCCTTGGAACTCTTTATGAGTACTTATTTACCTCGCAATAAATTAATACGAAATGAATTAATACTAAACCCAATCAACACAGTATTGAAAAATCATGTTAATGATTTTAAGTGCTCATCTAGTCTTTATGAAATACATATTGATAAACAACTAGAACCAGAAACAAGTGCTTTTTTAGCATACCTAGCATGCAATGAACATGCCCGTTCTGTTGCTGGAAAAATATGGACAAATATAGAATGTGGCAAATCATCTGGTATTAAGGATATTTGCATCTTTCCTTATCACCCTAAGAAAATATCTTTTCAAGCTAGTGGAGTTTGGTTGAATAACGGTATATTTTACATTCAAAGAATATATGAGCCTCAGGCTCCCAGTGAAATTAAGATAAAACCTATTTCTAAAAAAGCTGCTTCAGTTCCAAAAAATGCTAACAAAGGAAATATAGATTCTAATCCTACAATTAACACTGTTTTAAACAATACGGTGATTGAAAATGAGACAAAAGTATCTCATAATATAAATCCAAGCGGGAATGCAGGCAAGAAATATATTGTATCAGATGTATCTCCAGATAACTCCGAGCTCGATATAGAGCAAGTTGAAGAGATAGATAATATTATAGACTCTGAAAATTTGTACTTTAAAGAAGATAGCGAAGTTGACAGTGCCTCTTCTGGGAAACTTAGAGCTGGAGAAGCATTAAAAAATATTGCTAGAACACATTACATAGTTGAAGAGACAACAGAAAAACTACCACTCATAGAAGAAATAAATACTGCTTTAGCAGCACTAATGGAAGGAAATGAACCTAAGATATTAGATTTGATGTATGTAGATGATTATGGAGGAGAGCACACAAATTTAGTATATGCAAGTTTTAGTGCTAATCATATAGGCTTAAGTGATGAGAAAAATTGGGCTTCTGGCTATGTGAGAGGCTCTGGTAAAAAAAGAAAAGAGTCAGGATATAGAAAGTTACTTATAGTAAAACTGCTAATAGATGGAATAAAGCCAATATATTATTTAGAAATTGTGCGGAAGGTAAAAAGTGATACTTTCTACGGTCTGTTATTTCAGCTATCGGTCAATTTAGATTATAATACATTTGAAAAAATTAAAGAAGTGCTAGCATTAAACAAGGGACATTTAGGTGGCAAAAACAAGGTGCCTTTTCCAGTAAGTAATGCAGTGAATGTAAGGCATAAATGGGGTTCTATGAAGCAACGTTTAAGTACTGTGTTTGGAGTTGTACAAAAGGGAGATTTTTTTAAATAGATAAAATCTTTAAATAGACTACAAAACTTTAATGAGAATACTT
>JGI11705J14877_10001342_pt1 | contig 14143 bp, 22 predicted proteins | sample Etolaghawater15m_FD_14877 | JGI IMG/M metagenome (IMG submission 14877) | reverse complement strand
GTTAGAATGGTTTTGTCTTCTTCTTTATCGGTTGGGGTTCAGCCGGTTCGCCTTCACCCTTAACATCCCAGGCTATTATCAACCTGAGTCTTCCATTGTCTTGTTTCTCGAGAAATGCCTCGGAAGGCCAGCGATTGAATTCATGGTCGTTACCCCATTGATCTCTAATCACAAGTTGACCTGTTCCGAAGATTCGCTCATCCGTCAAAGGTTCTCTGTTCAATTCTCTGCTTATCCTTTCTGTATGTCAGGATCTCTTGACCCTTTCGACCCTTCTTGTTCTTCGCTACATCAATAACGAGAGGTACGTTCGTAAGGTTTTGAGCATTTGGTTTCATCGGATCGTTGTAAAGGATGAGTACCAGATCGGCATCTTCCTCTATCGCTCCGGCTTCCTTGAGATGCTTCAGACGAGGGACATACCTCCATGCCTGTTCTGGCTTTACCTCTGGAGGCATTTCTCCTCCGCGGTTCAACTGAGATAGGGCAACAACAGAAGTCTTAGTGACTTTGCTGATCCGTTTCAGTTCGTGACTCCAATAGGTGACCTTCTGTTTATCGCTCCATCGCTGCATGAAATCATTCGGGCGAATGATCTGAATGAAGTCGAGAAAAACGATGCTCAATCCACGCTTATCATTCATGTATTGGATCCAGTTGCAGATATGATCGATCGTCATCTTCTGATCTGAGACATGGATCGGCAACCGAAGTATACTGTCTAACGCACGATTGAAGTAGACGTGTTCATCCTGAGATGCACGGCCTTGTTTGAACTTCATCAGATCGACCTCAGCTTGTTCTCCAGCCATGGTCATATAGAGATCTTCTTCATCATCGTCCAAACTGAGCCAGCCGACGGTGTGGCCTCCTTCACCGGCTATGAACCTGGTGTCATTGAGACTCAACGTAGTCTTCCCGATCGAGGGACGAGCAGCAACAACTGATAGCTTGCCTTTTGGCCAGCCTCCAGTGATTGCCTGAATCTTTGACCAACGAGTAGGTACTCCCATGGCCCCGGTCTTGTCGGCCGTCGTATGCATCTCAGTGATAGCAGCTTTAATCTCTTCTGGAGACCGGACCTTGTTGGGTTCGTCGTCCAGGATCAAATCAAGCTGATGTTTGAATTCACTAATCAGTTCATGTGGTTCTGCTTCTCCCGATATCTGATCAGGGAAATCTGCAGCAGCATTCAGCATCTCTCGTTTGTAATAGAGGTTCTGAAGAATGTTGAGATGAAATTCATAGTGAGCAAGAGTAGTGAACGAATCCATGTATGCAGTGAGATCGCTTGTCGTGATCGGAAGAAGTGATTTGGTTCTGGTCATATACTCAGCTATGGAAGCTGGTGTGGTAGGATGATTGTGCTTTACCATATCAAGAAGAATAGCTCCGAATCTCCGGTTCATGGTGTCATAGAACCACCCTGAATTAACTCGGTATTTCTTCACCATCTGAAAAGCATGGTCTTCATAGTCCATTAAAAGACCGCCGATGATCTCTCTTTCGGCTTTGAGGTTATAGAGTCCTAATTCTTCGATAAGTGGATCCATGATTGCAATAAGAAGGGAGAGAAGGACTGTTCCTCCTCTCCCTCCGTTTCCTTCCTGTTTGGTGGGTTACTGTTCGTCGGCGTAACTCAAGGCAGCAAAGCCCTTGTTGTCCAGACGGTTTTCATCCAGATCATCCCACTTGTTGAGAAGCCAGTTCTTATGAGCAGCAGTCCATTCGGTAGCAGGGCTCCCGATAACGCTTTCAATAAGTGGCTGGCCTACACCATGAGGTTCGAAGGCCGCAACGATCTTCCCGACTGTTTCAGCGTCGAGTATGTCAGCGGCCGGTGTGGTTTGGGCTGGTTCGGTTGGTTCCGGTGTTGATTCCGGAGCTGGTTCTGTCGCCGGCTTTGCCGGCTCGGGCTTTGGAGCTGGCTTTGCTGGAGTTGTTTTCGGTTTGGCTTTGGTTTTCTTCGGGGCTGCAGCCGGAGGAGGTGTTATCACTTCAGCTTCCGATGTGATGTTTGCTGCGATGTCCTCGAGATCCTGAGTGTAGATGTCAGAAGCCGCGGTCGCGCTAAGGATAGCATCAACTTGGCTACGCTTCTTAGCCATCTTCAGAACTGTGTTGTAGATGTCAGCAATGTCGGGGTTCTCGACCTTCTCTGCTTCTGATGCAGATCCTTCGACCTTCATCCACTTCCAACCTTCATCCGTCTTCTTGCAGACAAAGCCTTTCTTGCGATATGCGGCCTTGTTTTCCTTGTAGTCCTTTGGGATCGGCTCGCCAGTATCAACCAGCTTGGCTTCACCACGACGGTACCGATACTTTCCTTCCATGGTTGAGCAAGAGCCCAAACCAGTAGCAATCTCCTGACCATTGGCCAGAAGGATGTGAGTCGTGATGGTGTATTCGCGATGACCGTTGTCCATGTGCATGATCTTGATGTCGCGGTCAGGATCAATGATCGTCCGAAGCCGGAAGGTCAACGCCAACTTCTCGGCACCAGGTTTCAAGAGGGTGGGTTTATCGCCGCATCCCGGGATCTTCCCGTAGTGAACTCCATCTTGCATGACTTGCCCCTGAACTTCCTGAATCAGTGCAACCTGCTTCAGAACGTCTTGTGCCGTGAGTGCCATGTCTGTCACCGACATCATCGCGCCGGCTTGTGTAGTTGTGAGAGCAGTTTCTTCGCTCATGTGTGTGTATCTCCTTGCCCTAGAATGGGCGTTGTTTGGTTGGTTCTGGTTTGGGTTCCTGAGGAGGGAACTCGGTATCATCTGGTGGTTCTTCACCTTCAGCGAAATACGGAGGTTCTTCATCCTCTGTTACCGATGTTGGGTGATGGCCATTCCATTTTGATTTGAGAAGAGGAATCGTTTTGGTGAGCCAAGCAAGGATAATCCTCGCTTCGCTGTTTGCGACAGGTTCACCAACAGTTTCTCCTTCTACCGCGATAAAGAAGCCATCACGTTCTTCTATCATCTCACAGTTATCATACTTGTCTGGAGCAGCGAACTGTTCTGCAACATCTCGAGGAGACATCCCTTCAATGTTGATACGATAACTTTTCTCTATCCATTTACCTTGTTTGTAGGATGGCTGGAAGTTTGGGTTCTTCCTGAACCGTTGATGCATATCCTTCAGGAAGTTCAAAGTCGGTTCGTGATCGATCTCTTTCCCTGAATTGAGGATGTCATCTACCATCCTGGCATGTTTACTCTGTGCCATATCGTTCCTCAGAATGGACGTTTCTTGATAAGTGTTTTGTACTGGTGGCAGAACGGTCGTGCAGAACAGTAGCGTTCACACCGGATCGATTGACCTCGGTGATAGACACGTTTTGCATCGTTGAATCCTGCCTTGATTGTTCCTCCTTTGTTTGTTGCTTTACTCCTTCTCTCTTCAATGAATGCATCACACTCTGCCGCAGTAGAGAAGAAGGATCCTTTCGGTACCGCCTTGCCTTTGCTCTTGCCTTCGATGAACTCCGCTGCGAAGCGATCAGGTTTACCCCATCGTTCTTCAAGGGTGCAGTGAGGAAGCTCGTGATCCGGAAGCTCTTGGGCATCCTGATGAAGCTTGATTCTCTCTCGAAGATACTGAAGCGTCTGAGAAGCAGGCCAGATATTGACATCCAATGACACGATCGGTGTCTTCGGATAGCCATAGGTCTTCTTGACGTGAGCTTCGGTGTGTGACCAGTCACGGAGCCATGCGACAACGTGAGCTGTTGAGATAGAGAAGCCTCTCATCTTCCATCCATAGATGTAGACGTTGATCTGCTCTTCCCACTCCTTCTTCACACCTTCCTTGATGGCGTAGCGTGAAGTGTTCTTGTGGTCAATGATGGCATACTGCTTCTCAAGGCCTTGAATCGGATATACGTAGTCCGATTGCATTGAGACCTGAACACCATCGATGTCGACAAGGAATCTCTCCTCGACAAACGACCCTTCTATCTGAGCAAGGCTCATGACGTAATGAAGGGCACGGCCTTGAAGAGACCAGATGTTGTCCATCACTTCGACGACGATATCCTCATCATGTCGGTGACAGAGTTGAACGATTTGAGGTGGCTTACCGAGTTCGGTAGCTGAGAAGTCACCGAATCTCTGATAGTCATCGGCGGCAAGAGCTCTGGCCACAGGCCGAGGGAGCTTGTGTTTGTTCGTGAATTTCATGAGTCCTCCAGTTAACCGGAGGAGGGCTATCCAAATGTTCGCTTGGGCCTGGAGGACTTACGCTTGGATCTGGATAGCCTCTCTCCGATCGGGGGTTAAGATACAGATTCAGTTTCGGTTGTCAACACCTAGAATGGAGTCTTCTTTGTTGGTGCTAGCTTCCGAGTCGTAGTCTGCTTTCGTTGTGTGCTGGCATTGAGAGCTCGTCCCTCTGCCCACTCACGCATAGCTGAGATCTTCGCTTCCATGGTCTGAGACAACGGAATCATCTCCTTGATCATGTCTTTGAGGATCGGATGTGTGAGTTTCTGACCTTTGGTATGGAAGGCTCTACGCAATCCATTCAGGACAGCCTGTTCGATCTCCGCTCCGGTGTAACCGTGCGTGTCTCGAGCCAGCTCCTTGATCTTGGTTGCCGGCAACTTTCTTCCGACCTTCTTGATGTGGATCTTCCAGATCTCTTCCCGTTCCTTTTCGGTGGGCATGTCGACGAAGAAGATCTCATCAAATCTTCCCTTCCGGAGAAACTCAGGAGGAAGTTGATCGATGTTATTGGCTGTAGCTGCAATGAATACTGGGGCAGTCTTGTCCTGCATCCAACTGAGGAGCGTGGCAAAGGATCGCGCGGTGGTACCACTGTCCGTCTTACCGGATCCCTGAGTACCAGCGAAGCCCTTCTCCAGTTCATCAATCCATACGACAACAGGGGCTACCGCTTCAGCCAGCTTGATGAAAGCCCGGGTGTTTTCCTCTGTCTGTCCGACCAGGCTCCCAAAGAGAGACCCAACATCAAGACGAAGTAATGGTATCCCGAGTACGTTCGACATAGTTCGACAGGTCAGACTCTTGCCGGCGCCGGGGATCCCGACTGTCAGTATTCCTTTCGGGTACTTCAGTCCGAAGTCCAGGGCTTCTTGGCTGTAGGCGTCCTGAAGACCTTCGATGTACGACTTGAGGACATCCATACCCCCAACGTCTGAAAGCGACTCCTGGCCAGCGTAGTACGTCAACATACCGCTCTTCTCGATAGCTTGGACTTTCTCGGCTGCGAGAATGTCAGGGTCGAATCCCTGAGTCTTGCAATATGAGAGAGCCAGAGCATTCTCAGCTTCGAGACAGGTCATGCCTCGCATCGACTGAGTGATCTCATCAGCCTTGTACTCGATGTCACCTTCAATCCCTTCCTTGAGTGTCTCGGCAATGGTGCCAAGCAACTCAGTATCGGGAAGATCCAGGTCGATAACCGTGATCAACTTCTCGAGCTCGGGAGGGATGTGTTTCTGACATCCCAACATCACGATGGTCTTCTGACTGGCCTTGCCGTGGATGAAAGCATCTTTGAGTACCCGAATGATCTTCGGGTTCGGAGTCTTCAGGAAGAGATGGAAGTCCTCGAGGAGATAGATACTCTCCTCTGGCATCTCAGTGATCTTCTGTACGGCCGCAACCGGATCAGGGATCTTTCCTTCCTTGGCGTTGTTGATGTCCACGAATCGAGCAAGGTTCCACGCGAACAGGTTGTACTCCATCTCATCAGAGATTTCTTTGAGCATGTTCTGAACTCGCATGTCTTCGCTCGAGACAATAAACAGACCGGGGTAACCGGCCTTGATGTAGGCGATAATCTTATCCTTCATTGAGTCTCCGTTTGAGTTCTTTAATGATAAGAGGAACACAGATGAGCTGATCAAACACTCCATCGGGGCACTGCTCATAGAAACGAAGAGCATCAAGAAGTTCTTCGTTACTTACAGTCAATACCCCCATTGGAAGTCCACCTCTTCTGGCATCCTCAATGGCATTTCTAATCTTCTTTTCCATTGGGACGTAGATCCTTTCCGAATTGAGCCAACGTGATTCGCATGATGACGTTGGTGATGTCCTGCTGAAGCATCCTTAGATCCCCGAGGATCAGCATGAGTGCAGCCTGGTCGTAAACGATTTCGTCTACACCGGGAATGGCTACGTGGTCAGCACACTTGAGGATGTTCTCAACTGAGCTGAACTGCCCTTCCTCGATGAGCTTCTCCACCGTGTCTTTCAATCCAGGTATTTCTTTCCCAGGCAATACATGTTTCCCGGGAGCTGTTGCTGTAGGCGACTGTGTTGGCTCCGTCAATTCGGACCTCCCATTGTTGTGTTCGTTCGTTGAATTCTACGTGACTCCATCGTTTACAACGGAGCTTTCCAAGAGACGTGAGGGGAAGATCGTCCGTGTACAACGTCCGGATCTCCCCCTTCGGTCCAATCAGTATCCTATGTCGACTCGTGGAGGTCATTGGATACTTCCTGCTGATACATTTCATCGGTGTCAACGCGATCGGAGACCTTACCGAGTCCCTCTTCGAGGAACCTGGTCGCTTCGACACACTGCTCACCAATGAATCCAGTGGGTTCAAGTTTGACTTCACCCTTTGGGCCAATGAGTACTCTGATCTTGCTCATACGTATGCCTCCAGATCTACCGCTGTCCACCCGGCATATTCACCTTCGGTCAGTTCAGTCAGGTCGACTGAGTAACCGTTCTCGATACCGAGCAATGTGGTTTGTTCGATTTCATAAGCTCGAATGAAGTCTACTCCATCCTTGCCAACTGCATTCTGAAGATGGCCACCACTCCAGAAGTCCCAAAGGACACGGTAGGTACCATCGTGGTTGTCGAGGATCCCAATCTCATATTCCGCATTGGGAAAAGAGATGGCCCAATCACACTTGCCGAGCTGCTCCTTGGTGATCCCCTCGGGAAGAGGATGATCTCCCATGTATCGGCCATACCACTTGTAGGTGTTGGCTTCTCGGAGTGTTCCCCCGAGTCTTTCGGCCGCAAGATGGATTGCCTCGAGGCTTTTGAATTCGTGCTCTATGTCTGCCATGTGGCTCAAAACGGTTTATCCTTTCTGGTTACCGGTGATGCGTTCATTGCATCCTCGATCAGTTTCTTTCCCTTGTCGCTCTCTGTTGTGACTTCTTTTTGACCCAACCGAGGAAGAGGCTCTGACGAACAGGGCCTCCACCTGGTTGAGTCGATACGCTCAAGCTTGCTCTTCATCAGAAGGGTCTTACTTTCCGAGCCTTACCCATGTTCCCGAAGGAATCACGGATCGCGCTCTTGTCTGCTTCAGCCAGGTTCTCAAGGAAGTTCATCGACTCACCCAAGAAGTTATCGAGCGACGTGGCCAAGCCTTCATCGTTCTTTACGTCCTGGGCCGTGTACCCCTCGAGCTGCTGCTTGAACTCATCCATGAATGTCTGAAGATCAGTGTGGTTGATGAAGTTGATCTCCTTGAATCCTTCAGCGAACTTCAGGACCGAGTTGATGCTCTTCTGGTTCCACTTGCCTGATGCAATGCTCTCCTGAAGAGACTTCAGAGCTGATCTGGTCTTGTTCTCGAGATCCGTAGCAACCTCCATGATGAAGCCATCGACTTCTTCCTGGAGCTTGTGGCCGGCTTCCTGGGCAACCTTGTTACATGCCTCTATGACTTCAGCCTTCTCAAGAGCATCGATGCTGTTGGCCTGACCCAAAAACTCGGGCGCCACCATATCGAAGTACCTGACATCGAACCGGAACGAATCTCTCAACTTGGACCGAGAGGGGAAGCTGGCCCTAACAGCCTGCTCCATCTGATCCGGACTGATCTTGTAAACATCCGACTTGGATCTCCAGAAGGCTACACTCTCTTCACACAGCTCATCGTAATGTTCGAGGTACTTCTCCATGGCCTCGTTGCCCTGGTTACGAAGTGTTTCCTCGAGCTTGGTGCAAGCCGGGAGCTTGGTGGCCGGTAATGACCGGACCTTACTCTCCATGAAGGCAAAGGTGTAGTCGCTAACAAACGACTGGAACCTGCTCCTGATCAGCTCCCATGCATGGATGGGTGACTCAGCCTTCGACCCGAAGACTTCGATCTGAACTTGTTCCGGGAAGAGCTTGCACGTCCCGAGAGACATGAACTTCTTGATGTTCTCTTCCGTGGCATCGATCCCGAAGAACTCGGGTCGGTTCCTCATCGTAGGATGAGGGAATCCTGTACTATGTATCATCAAGGTCTGCAATGACCTGAATGCATTCTCTGTTGACACTGGTTTACCTCCTGTGGTTGTGTGTCGTCATGGCTATTCCCGCTACCGTTGATCAAAAGGCTACCGCTTACAGTCTGTTCATGCAGACGGATAAAACCTATGCTCAGATCGGTGAAGAAATTGGTTTGAAACCAACGACTATCCGACAATGGGTGAAGGATGGTCAATGGAAGAAGAAAAAGGATGAGGTTCTCGGTCAGCGCATGGCTGATGTCGACCAGGCATTGAAAGATGCGGTTGGCGAACCTCGTATGGAGTTTCTGAAGCGTCATCTCGATATCTGTAGGCTCATCGAAGAACGGGTGCAGTTCGAGATCGGCAAGCGAGTTACCAAGGGTGATGGCCAGGGCAACCTTGCCTATCTGGATACAAAAGAGTTTCGTGATCTGATTCATGCGTTCAAGATGTCGAGTGATCGTGCGTCGAAGATTCTTGGTCTTGATCATGAGGTTACCAATCCTCGTCCGGAAGAGATGATTCCTCTCGAGAAGAGGCGATTAGTTCTGGTTGGTATTGTTCCGGAAGATGTACCTGCAGGATCTCTTCCTGCTGCTCATGCTCCGATCGAGCCAGAGGAGGTAGACATCACAGATGATATTGATATCTCCTCCCCTCACAAAGCTCGACCATTCTGATGCTAACTATTCGCTGGAACGGACGGAGCCGTTCAGCTTTATGTTGGATGCTTTGCGCTTCTCGTCTTGGATTACGCCGAAAAGCACATCAAATTCGCGCTCGGCCTGCACTCGCCCAATCGGGTCACGACGGGCCGATGCGCGGCTCACTGCAAACGCTTTCACGGCGGCGTCTCGGATGCGGTCGAAGGCATCCAACAAAGCGCCGGAGGGTATCTCCATTTCGCTCGTTTCTCGCTTCATTCCGAACCCTCAGCTTGGTCGTTCTGCGTCTTCGATTCCCACGCTGACCACGCCTGCCACCATCGACGCTTCTCTCCGGTCCACAGGCAAAACCGCAGGCTACACGGGAAGCACGGGTCAACCATGCCCCGCCACGGCCCATGCTTGCAGGTCGCGCACGGGTCACGACGCAGAACAAACCAGTGGAGGCGACGGCCAATAGCCGCCGCTTGGTGAATCCAACGCTTATTCATGGCCGCGCCTCACTTCCACGTTGGGAACACTGACCGTAATATCGACGGCCTTGATTTTCCCAACACGACAACCGTGGTACGTGCCGACGATGCCGCGCACACACTCAAACCCATTGAGGTCTGACGCCAACACGCGGGCATCCTTGTCCGTGTCCGGGTTCGCGCTCATCAGTCGAGCCCATGGCTTGCGTCTGTCAATCCACACTTGCATTCTCGCCCCCATTCTGGTTCCTAACAAAATCTCGGAGCGTATCTCCGCTCCGCTCCAAACGCTCAAGATTGGCGTTGGCATCAAGCCCACTCTGCTCCGAGCTCCTCACACTGGACGGAACAGAGATCATGGATTCTTCGATCTGATCTCGGTAATCTCGTATTCCCTTTGAGTACAGAATGAGAAGACAGAGAGCAACTATGATGATCCATGCTACGAGAAACTGAATCCATTCTGGCACGATGTTTCTTTGGTTCAAAACATTTACTCCTATGCAGGTTGGCGAGGAGCTTCAAGGGCTCCGGGATGATGCCGAATGCTTCTACCGCGGCCGGGCCTGCTTCACCGGCCAGTTCAAAGCATCGACGATATACGTGGACATTCTTGCCACGAAGGATTTCGAACTCGACTTGTCGAGCGATCTCAGTGGGGACGGAGATCCAGGAAGGAATCTCTTCCAGGGTTTTGAGTGTTTTCATTGGTGCCTTTCAGTTTGAGGCTGAACCAGTCAGCCAGTTTGCTTGCTGCCTCTTTCCATTGACGAGGCAAATCCATATTCCAGTAGCCTCCACCAGCGGAAGCCGGGTTGACTATGATCATGTGCATGGTTGGTTTCCTTCAGTTGGTTGAATGTGAGCTCCTATGGCGATCTCTACCCAATGGGCAGCTTGGGCGCCATACTCTTGAGTGATGAGATCCTTCATGCTGAGTCCACGATCTTCGTACTGACCGTGGATCCGATGAAGAGCATCATCGAACTTGATGATGTCTAACCGAGCAAGCTGATCCCACAACAGTAATGTGCGATCGACATACTCATGAGCTGAGAGGCCTGGAAAGAACCACTTGAACCAAGTGTAGTACCAATGTGGTGTGTATCTCTGGATTCGAGCGTCTTTCATTTGATGATGGTGATCGGGTTCTCCGGATCGAAGTCCGGACGATGTTCAGCGAGCCAGGCTTCGAAACCCGGATCGATCGTACCAAGGTGGTACGTTGTGTTCTTTGTCTTCACCACAAGGCCGTCAGCGTCGATAATTCTCGTCGTTGTGATCTGATGTCCATCAGGGAAACAGGGATGTCCCGTTACCTTGCCTTGTAGATGAATCTTCCTCAACTCTGGAGCTAAGTATGGATCGTTATTGATCGTAGTCGTGGACCAGTTGTTCAATGTGATCATGATATCCTTTCGGTTTGGGTTAAAGAGAAGAAGCCGGCCAGCAACACTGAGTTGTCAGATATCTTGGTTGTGCCACCGGCCGGCGCCAGGCACCATACCTGGAAAAGGGCGTGAGAGAGCCGGGGCTTCGAACCCCCATCCTCGGCTGCAACACGAAGGGTCTAGAAATCCTCGTGGCGATCGCGCCGTGTGCTACCTGTCCATACACTAACTCTCTCATCAAAGTGGTCCCGGGCATCTCACCCGGGAAGACGCATTCTATAATCTACGCTGACTGTCTTCATCGTGGTCTCCACTCCCGGGGGCTTTGACGTGCAGCCCGGTCAGACGATCGCTGTCTATTCCAGCAGTCAACTGTTCCGTAGAGATTGTTGCGGGGCTTCTCACCCCGCCTGTCCGTTGCACAACCACGGCTGATCGGGTCATCGTACCGAATTCAGAGGCTCGCCAGATGACCAGAGCGCATAACCTCACGTTTGAAGCCGTTTCCTGCTTTCAGGAGGGTAGACCTATACTCAGGCCTACCTCAACCCCTAAAAACGCTCTCAGGGCTATGTACGGCCTTGTAATCGGCTATTCTGACTGATGATTGACCGCTACCGAGGCCTTTCCAGTCATCAAAGCAACCAAATCTTCCCTTGGAAGGTCTGTCTTCACCCTGGTCCAGAGCCCTGAAGGACCATGATCTATGACTTTGACTCCGGGAGGCAACAGGCTCTTCTGAGCCTTGAGGTTGCCTCTTCCTCTCCAGTTGAGTGTGTAAATCTGGCTCATCTTGATCGTTTTCCTTTCGGTTGTTGTAGTCGTCTACGCAGATGAGAATGTAGCTGATAATCAGCATTGTGATGCCGAAAGACCAGCAAAATGATTGAATATCGTTCATTCTCTCTCAGCATTCAAGAGGTCAGTGATGTGTTGAGCTGTGGTATCACCATCAAGTACGAAGCCATGATGAGTGTGGTAACAAGCGAGAATGTAAACACCACGATGGGTATCGAAGACGCTACCAGAGCGACGTTCAAACGGTCCTTGATGCCTCTTCTTGAAATCTACAGCAGTCTCTCTGACCCTGGCTACTTCCTTGAGCTCATCGAGTACTTTGCTCATGAAATCACACCCTTAGGACGTTCTGGAGCATCCTGGTCACCTTCTTGCCACCATCAGACGGCTTGATCTCTACAGATCCCTGCTTGCCTGACTTGTGGACCTTGACGACTGTTCCCACCGCCTGGAAGCCATGGCGGTGCGTGTACGCTACCTGTTGCCCCTTCTCGAATTGATCTGTCCTCGATCCTTTCATGATCTCCTCTCTGTTGGTTGTTTGAAATGAAAGAGAGGAGGGCACGTTCTTACCCATCACTTCAGTAGGTAGGATGTTCAGGCCACCTATCCAAAGCTATCCTCTCTAAATGAAATAGAGATAGAATCTTGGACTGCTGATCAAGTCAGGCACGATCTATCTCCCTGAAATCTCTATGTACATGACCCCGGGGCATCAGTCAAGCCGGTCGACCAGCTTAACCAACCCATCTATCCCGGGATCTATTTTCTCCTCGATGCTCGGAGGAAGACAGCGTTGAACATGCCTGCAATGCATCTGCGTAAGGCCCTACACATCCAACGTGGCACCGTCTACATTGTTACCCTCATGCCCTTGAGGGAGGAGCTGTTCCTGTCTCCTCGGTATTTAGCCCTTTTCACTCGGGCGATCGTTCAATTAGGAGGAAGCTTTACATTTTCTTCAAGTGTGAGCGTCACCCTAACTCTGTTCTCAACATCAATATCCATCTCTCCAGCCCTCCATTGCGGTGTTAGCACTTGAAATCTCATGTCGAGTGGGGAAACAAGCAGGGAACAATCCCATACATGATCCCTTCTCTCTCAATCCCCCCACCCGACATGATCCCTCAAATCTATACCCAACACAGCCGCCCTCACTCCGTTCCTATCAACTACAACCCTACATCTATAACCCTACTACATAAACCTATACCTCTACTCAACTCTATCTATCTATCTGTCTTCCCTATTGGTAGACAGTCTATAGATCATACATTGATCATATATCTTCGAATAGGATCGAAGATCAAGTAGATCATTGATCTATAAAGGGGGAGCTGAGTTGTGATGGAAGCTTCTTGTTGATTAGAGTCAACGATCTATGATCTGTTGATCTTGATCAAGTAGATCAGTGATCTCTATTGATCTTGATCTATTGATCTTTGATCTTAGCAGGTCTTGTGCCAAGACCACTGACCTCTGCAGCTCTTTCTCTGCCTTGTGTGGATAGGAGAAAGGGGAGACAGGGGGGATTTGGTCTCCCCCCTGCCAGCAGCGCACTGCCATCGTAGTAGCCGTTCGGGTCGGTTAGAACGGCAGGTTCGGGTCATCACCAGTGGTCGTGGACTCGTCCGCGGTATCGTCGGCCGTCACCGGGCCCTTGCGGACAACCTGCCACTTCTCGGTCGGCAGGATACCCAACTGGTCATGCCACTCACCCGAGCTGTCCTTGTAGGAAGCGTTGGTCACCAGACCGGCTGCCTGAACCAGGCTACCCTCGGGCGCCATGTCCTTGAACGCAGCGATGTTGGCTTCACCGTTGACGTTGTACTTCAGGTCGATCTTCCGGTTCGGGTTCACCGGATCCTGTACGCTCAGGTACACGTTGGCGAACGGGCCGTTCTTCCCCTCCACCTCATTGATCTTACGCACGGTTGTGATACCGTTCAGCTTGATTGCGCCACCATTCATGGTTGGCTCCTTTCTGTAGGGTTGATAAGTGGTACTGGCTTCAGGCTGGCAGTCCATCTCTGCCACGTCAGGCACTCCGTCCTGCGATATTTGTGCGCCCTCCACCAGTACCGTTCAAGAAAAAGCATTCTTACGATCACTCGCACAGCCACTCCTTCCAAACAAAGCACTACCTTCTCACCAGCAACTAGGGGGATATATATATACATAGTGTCTCATGCATAGAGATTGGTTTTGCTGGAAATTTTGGGAGGATTTGAGAATCGGTGAAGGTAGAATTTTCATTCATGCATAGATCTTGTTTGGGAAAAATTCTGAGGAAATTTGAAATTGCAGAGTATTGGATTTGAGAGTCGTGTTTCTGTGAGAATCCTGAGGGATTTCAGAGGTTGAGGGGTCGAAAAAAAATCGAGGCTAAAGCCTTGAAGTGGGTTGACAGTTGGTTGGGATTGGTGTAGCAATGCGATTGATGAAAGCGGAATCGTTACCTGAAGACGATGGAAGGAGAGAGATATGAAGCCAGTAGAGTTTGATGGTCAGAACGCTGTGTATGCGAAGGACCAGCCTGAGTACTTGCCGTTGCCTGTACACCGCTACGATGATCCTTGTGGTCGCGTGACGAGCTGCTG
>JGI11705J14877_10001341_pt1 | contig 14149 bp, 11 predicted proteins | sample Etolaghawater15m_FD_14877 | JGI IMG/M metagenome (IMG submission 14877) | reverse complement strand
GTATAATCGACTAAATAGCGATCTTTTGAAGTAGTGGTGAAGTCCACACACAATCGTGCAGCACTCTCGATGATGTGCATAGGTAAGTTTTGTTTATCAGTTCCTATTATGACATGGCAAGATGGTCTGTCTTTGAGGTGAAGCCAAATATCTCTCGCACGTGCATTTTTAAGCACATCAACATTTCCTTTTTCATTTTTACCAAGTGAGACTTTATAGCCTTCTATGAGAAAAGTTTCTATAGAATCATTCACTTTTATCTTCTTGTTTTGTTCTTTTTTTGGAAATAACAAAGCGATTTTAGAAGGATCTGTAGCAACTTGCACTGTATTTATAAAAAGTTTGATGTGCTCTATCTTCGATTCTAAAGATGCTTTTTCTATATGCAGATTCTTTGCTCTTTGTTTAGCTTTTTTACTCTTGGTGAATAAGGCATTTGACATTTGAGAAACTGTAGCATAGGATTTTTCTAAATCTATCTCTAACTCCGCTCCATCATAATCCTCAAGATTTAAAACTCTTTGATAAGGTTTTATTTTATGCATATTTGAGAGCACTAAGTTTCCAAAATGTTGAGATTCTTCTGCAACTTGAGACAAGCTTTGTTCGTCCTCTAAATTCTCATATAACTTTTGAAGTTTTTTGAGCTTTTTTTGTAAAAAAGACACCTTTTGCTTTTTAAGTGAATCTAATTTTTGTGCTTCTTCTTTTGCATAGTTCTCATAAAGAAAAGTCTCTACGTCCTCAAGCGGATACTCTTTTGCCACAAAAGGTGCCACAGGAACATCAAGCAACTTCTGTCCAACTCGAACTTCACGAAAAGAAGAGTATAAATCTACATGGCGTAAAGCTTCAAGAACAACATTCTCTTCATCTAAGATAATAACATTTGTATATTTTCCGGTGAACTCAAACTGTAAATAAGAAATCTCTTCTTTATATGCCGAGCTGACAGAAGTTTTAAAACGCATTATCTTATCATCATTTAAAAGTGCAACACTTAATACATTTGCACGATTGAATCTTTTAGCAAGCACTACATCAAAAGGGGCATTATAGACTTTTGAGCGGGAAAACACTTCGCATTTAAACATGCTTGAGTTAGAGCGTTGCATGTTAAAGTATAGCTCATCATTTTTATCAAATGCCACTTTGATGATCGTATCTGTAACTCTATAGATTGCAGAAATTTTTTGAAAGTTTTGTAGGTATGCTACAACTTGTTTTAAATGTGAAAGTTTCATAAAAGTATTCTAGCCTAGTTTTTCGTTATAATTCCAAATATATAATAAAAATAATAAGAGAAATATATGCTTCCTAAAGGTTTTGGTAAAGGCTATTTTACACTTGCAGCAATTCAAGCGTATATATCTATGCAAAAAATATTTGCTCAATTTTCTTCCGTTTTAACACTAAGTGGAAAACCTCTAAGACTTCAAATCAATTCACCACCCGCTTCTTAATTTTCTATACTTCACCATAAAAATAAAAAATTAGGACTATCATGTCAAAAAATATACCATTATCACTATTATTAGTCGCTCTTTTAAGCCCACTTCATGCGGAGAATCAGCACACACTTGAAAATATTAATGTAACCGCTTCGCAAGGGACAGAACTTAATAAAAAAGATGTTACAGACTCGGTCACTGTTATTACCAAAGAAGCTATTGAAGAATCACTTTCTACAAATTTAGCAGATTTATTAAATAAACTTGGCAACCTTTCTATAAGTCAAAATGGTGGAGCAGGGGGCACTGCTTCAATTTTTGTAAGAGGAATGGATTCTAAAAGAACTCTTGTACTCATTGATGGAGTGAGATTTAACTCTCCTGCTTCAACAGGAATAGATTATTCACATATTATGCTCTCCAATGTTGAGCAAGTTGAAATCATTAAAGGTGCACAGTCAGGAATTTGGGGAGGAGATGCAAGTGCTGCTGTGATTAACATCATCACATCAAAAGCTAAACAAGGATTTTCTACAAATGCGAATATTGAATATGGCTCTTATGGCACTTCTATAACATCACTACAAACAGCCTACGCTACACAAAAATATAATTTTCAATTAGGTGGCAGTATTTTTGATACAAACGGTTTTTCCACTGTCGAGCCAATCTTTGGGAATACTGACTATGGAAAAGATCAATCCGCTCTTGGTCTAGAAAAAGATTCTTACAATAACAAATCTTTTAACGCAAAACTTGGAATCAATCTTAGTGACAATGATTCTCTAGAGATGAGTATACAAACGATTAATTCTTTTGTAAAATATGATGCTTCCCTTTCAGTTTCGCCTTATTCACCGGCTGATTCAGTAATCGGTCAATCTTATCTTAAAGATAGACTTTACAGTGTTGCATACAAACACAATGACAAAATCAATGACCTGGAACTGCGTTACAGCTTATCAACATTTGACCAAGACGGTAAAAGCAATAGCAGCGCTTATAGACTTACAGGTTCAGTTGAAGAGCTTAAGATTGCTGATAAAATCACTTATATGCAAAATAGCTTTTTACTATTTGGAGCTTCACATCAAAAACATGAGCAAGAAGCGGTTACCACAGATACAAACAGAGAGTTCTCTTCAGATTCTGCTTTTATAACAAACTACAATAAATTAGAATTTTTTGAAGGAAAAAACACGATTCTAACAGAATCTATTCGTTACGATAAGTACGATAAATTTGAAAATTCACTTACTGGAAAAATCGGACTTAAACAATTCATAGAAAATGACCTCTATATAAGCACAAATCTTGGAACCGGCTTCAACACTCCAACACTTGGGCAACTCTATGGAAAATATGGAGCAAATCCAAGCCTCAAACCTGAAAAATCATTTACTAGTGACATCACACTAGGAACGGATACTCTTTGGTTTACTGCTTACTATAACGAAGTGAAAGACCTTATCGAATATACAACCGGATATATTCAAGGTAGTGGGGTGTCGACTTTTAGAGGTGTGGAACTTGGTTATGAAGATTTTGTTTTTGATACAATTGGGCTTAAAGCGATGTACACTTATCTTGAAGCAAAAAATGCAAAAAAACAAAACTTACAACGTCGCCCAAAACATCAACTAGATGCATATGCTGTATACTATGTTTCAAACAAACTTGATTTGGGACTTGGCATACAGTATATTGGTGAAAGATATGACTTAGTGAACTATACCGGTGCACAAACTGGAAAATATACGCTTGCTAACTTCACAACGAACTATACATTTTCTAAAAATCTAAGCTTTTATACTAAAATCAACAACATTACTGATAAACACTACCAAACAGTGGATGGTTATGCGACTGAAGATCGTAGTTTTTATCTTGGGCTTAACGCAAAATATTAGGTATCTTATGAGTATAAAAACCCTCCTGCTAACATCACTTTTTATACTTAATCTAAGTGCTAATGAGAGAATCATCTCTCTTAGCCCTTCTATAACGGAAATACTCTTTGCACTTGAAAGGGGTGAAGATATTGTTGCAACGAGTGCTTACTCTCTTTATCCTGAGGATGCAAAGAGTATCCCTGTTGTCAGTGAGCATGAAAATCCGAACTTGGAAAAAATTCTTTCCTTTTCACCAACACTTGTTGTCGGACAAACATATAACCAAGCTATTCTAGACAAACTCAAACACTTTAATATCAAAACCTTGACTCTTAATCTAAAAAGCATCCAAGACATCAAAGAATCTATCACTACATTAGCACAAACACTTAACTCACATCAGCACAAACAACTTATAACTAACATAGATAACGCTGTTCTAAAAGCTAATAAAAACACAAACCCTCACAGCGTCATGATAGTCTACGGTTTGCGAGAAGATTTACGACGTGCCACATACATTGCAGGACATGATATTTTCTTTGAAGATATCATACATGAGTGTGGAAACACGAACGCTTATACAGAAAACTCCACTGCACAACCTGTGCTTAACTATGAAAATATCATCGCTATAAACCCCGAGCAAATCATCATTCTTCATTCTCTTGCAACAGAAAAAGATGCAGATGTGAAACAAGCCTTACAAAACTGGTACAACCTCCCAACACGAGCTTCCAAAAATGGAAAAATATCCATAGTGGATGAGAGTTACTTACACATCCCCTCTCATAGGATTGCACTCACCATAGAGCGGCTTTGTTCAGAGATGAAATTTTAAGTTACATTCTATGCTAAAATACTCTATAAAATTCCTCACAAAGATAAGTACTAATGTTTGAACAAACTTTTAAAAATATAGACGACCTACTTCACAAAGATGCCGGATGCGGGAGTGAAAAAATTTTGAAAATGATGAAAGGCTTGCTATGAAAAATATCGATAAAAAAAGTTTAGAAAACGCTTACCGCTTGTTTGAAACAGGAGATATTGAAAAAATTGAAGTTGGCACAACAAAAGGTCTGCAGGAGATACACCACTACTTTTTTGATGAATTGTATGATTTTGCAGGACAAATACGCACAACAAATATCTCAAAAGGTGGATTTAGATTTGCAAATGCGCTTTATTTGAAAGAGATACTGGTAAAAATCGAACAAATGAGTGAAAATAGTTTTGAAGAAATCATTGCCAAATATGTGGAGATAAATATCGCCCACCCTTTCATGGAAGGCAACGGCAGAACAATGCGTGTATGGCTCGATATGGTGCTCAAGAAAAACCTCAAAAAAGTCATCAATTGGCAAAATGTTGCTAAAGAGCTTTATCTTCAAGCGATGGAGAGGAGCCCTATCAACGATTTGGAACTCCGAACTTTACTTGCTGCACATCTAACAGACGAAACAAATAATCGAGAAATAATTTTTAAAGGTATAGAACAATCTTATTATTATGAAGGATATACAAAAGAGGAGGATGACTCATTTATAGAGACATCCCGTGGCTAGAGTTTTGAAAGAAGAGTGCGAAGTTAAGAAGCTTCGAGATGCAAGAAGTTGCGTAACTAAAGATGTTTGAATGATTGATATAAAAGACCTCACTTGCACATTTAACGCCCAAATAATACTCCAAAACATAAACCTTAACATACAAAGTCATCTGTGTATCTTAGGTGCGAACGGTTCAGGGAAAAGCACTTTAGCGAAGGCTATTTGCGGTTTGATAGAGCAAGATGGTGAAGTGTCTATAAACGCTACAGACATTAAAGAGTTTTCTCTCATTCAAAAGGCGAAACTTATCTCTTATATTCCTGCAAAGTTAGAGATTTATGACTCTTTTATCAGTCTTGAGGAGTTTGTGCTTTTAGGTCGCTTTGCTTACAAGAGAAGCTTTTTTGAGTACTCAGATAAAGATAAAGATATAGCCCAAGAAACCTTAGAGTTTTTAAAGATTTCGCACTTAAAAGAACATGCTGTTTGTTCTTTGAGTTCGGGTGAACAGCAGTTAAGTTTAATCGCTCAAGCACTTACGCAACAAAGTCAGGTCATGATTTTTGATGAGCCTACTGCAAACTTAGATCCTCATAACACCAAAATTATTGCGCAGTATATAAAAGGCTTAAAAGAGCGCCATCAAGTGATTTTAATCACACACGATTTACACCTTGCTTCGTACTTTGACGCAGATGTTGCTTTTATCAAAAACAAGGCTCTCACACTTTATACACAAAACTTCTTTAATGATGCAACACTCAGTGAGCTTTATGATGTGAAGTTTAAAGGCTTGGTGGCCCAATATGACTAAGCTTTTTATCTGGTTTGCACTTCTTGGCATTGTGCTGACTTCACCGTTTATCGGCGCTGTGAATCTTGAACTCTCAGAGATTCTCAATCCTGAATCTTTAGCAAACAAAATATTTTTTGACTTACGGATTCCGAGAGTTTTATTTGCTTTTTTTGCAGGAGTGATTCTCTCTCTTAGCGGGCTTTTATTTCAGACTCTTTTTAGAAATGCGCTTATGACACCCTACACTCTTGGCATCTCAAGCGGAGCGGTTTTAGGTGCGGGAATCGCCATAAAACTTGGTCTTGGAAGCTTGTTTTTTGGCATCGCTGCTATTAGTGTGTTTGGATTTTTGGGTGCCATCTTCACCGTTTTTTTACTCATCTATCTTTCGCAGTACTTACAAAATGCGCAACACACTTCACTGCTACTCTTAGGAATTGCCCTTTCACTCTTTTACACTTCTGCTTTGATGATTGTATTTTATCTGGGAAGTGCGATGCAAAACGACATGCTTATACGCTTCACCATGGGTTCACTCTCCGTGATCGGATGGACCCATCCTCTCATGCTTGGAGTGATTAGCGCTCTATTATTTTTAAGTGTTTATCTTTACAGGTTTGAACTTGAGCTTTTAAGTATTTCAAAGTCTCAAGCATCCCTCAAAGGGGTAAATACAAAAAAAACAACGCTCACACTTTTGATGATCTCCTCTCTTGGAATCGGAACACTTGTAAGCATCAGCGGTCCTATAGGATTTATCGGGCTAATAGTTCCACACATTGTGGCAAAACTTCACCCATCAACGGTGAAGAACAGGATTGTGAAAACCGCTTTGTTTGGTGGTTTTTTTTTAGTGCTTTGTGACACAATCACAAGAGCTTTAACAACACAAAGTGAATTACCTATCGGGATTGTCACAGCACTTATCGGCGGTCCGTTTTTTATTTATCTTATTATTAGTAAAGTAAAGTAAAGAATCTATTTTTTGACGAAAATCAGCTTTAAGTTTTTAGATTTTAGATTTTAGATTTTAGATTTTATGACAAATAGCCATATATTTCAAAACATTTCATTTTTCTTGCTAGTATATTTGCAATAATTTGATATTTGGAGTGCATCATGATAGAAAAAGAACTTATCCATAGTCTAACTCAAAATTTTGAAGATTTTGCAAATAAAACAGACGACAAAGTTGAGTTTTGGTTAGCGAGAGATTTGCAGCATTTACTTGGTTATACCGAATGGCGTAATTTTCAAAATGCTATTTCAAAAGCAAAAATGGCTTGTGAGGTGTCAGGTCAAAATATTTCAGACCATTTTGTTGATATCAACAAAATGGTTGCAATAGGCTCAGCTGCGACAAAAGAAGTCCATGATATCATGCTAACACGCTATGCCTGCTATCTCATTGCTCAAAATGGAGACAGTAAAAAAGAGCAAATAGCTTTCGCGCAAACTTATTTTGCTCTTCAAACACGAAAAGCCGAACTCATTGAACAAAGATTGCTAGAAAATGAGAGGCTAGAAGCTAGAACTAAATTGGCACAAACAGAAAAAGAACTCTCAAAAGTGATTTATGAACAAACGGGCAGCAATGACAATTTTGCACTCATAAGGAGCAAAGGCGACCAAGCACTTTTCAACCGAACTACAGCACAGATGAAAGAAAAATGGAATATTTTAAAGAAACCCTTAGCTGATTTTATGCCGACAATTTTACTCAAAGCAAAAGACTTCGCAACGGAAATCACTATCTACAATGCAAGAGAAAACGACATGAAAAGTGAGAATCAAATTTCAAACGAACATATCACAAATAACAAAGCAGTAAGAGACACTCTCATCTCTCGTGGCATCACTCCTGAAAATGTAAAACCTCAAGAAGATATAAAAAAGGTAGAAAGAAAGCTCGCTACTGAGAAGAAAAAAACTTTAGGCAGTAAAGATAGTCTGAGCTAATGCTTGGCATGTGCAAAACCTTCTACTCCTCCCTTGGAATCCGAACACTTGTAAATATCAGCGGTTTTTTTATCTTCCTTATCATTAATAAAGCAAAGTAAAGAATCTATTTTTAGCTATACTCCTAAAAAACAAACAATCGAAATCGAAAAAATTGGAAAATCATATGCAACAACTTTTTGGACAAAAGGTACTTTTTAGTAGCTGAAAAGTACACAGTAGAGATTGGTGGGAAAAACAAAAGCTTTGAGCAAATCAAAGATATACAAAACAGTTTTATAGCTGCGGATGAGATAGAAATGGGATTTAAAAATAAAATCCCACTATGGCTTTTTGGATTCTTGTATTAAATCTTAAAAAATGTCTCATTTGAGAGAAAAACTAAAAATCCATACTTGCTTTTACCCCAATAACTCTTGAAGCGCCAAAGTGGTAGTAATCATTGCTAGGCGTTGAAATCATAAAATCAACATACTCTTTATCTAATAAATTATTGACATATAGCAGCGCATCAAAACTATCTTTTTTATATCCTAGCCCAAAATTTGCTACTGAAAAGCTGCTCTCTTTTGCAGAGTTTGATATATTGTAATATCTCTCTCCCATATATTTTACACTTGATTGCACATAATAGTTTGGATTCAAGCTATATTTTGCACCAATGATTGCCGTCATGTTTGGTACGTCAATGATATGCTTTCCTTGATATTCTGGATTTGAATCTATACGTTTCATTTTCGTTTCGATGATTCCACATGCCATAAATAAATTTAACGAATCTGTTTTATAGCTCAAATCGACTTCTGCTCCATAGCTATAGGCTTGTTGCGCATTAAGAGTAATTGTTGTCAAATTATTATCAAATGTGTTGACTCTTAGATTCTCTATCTGATTATAAAATAATACCATGCTTAAACTGCTAAATGACCCAATACTTCTTTTGTGCCCGAGTTCCAAAGAGTCTGTAGTTTCTGGTTCATATGGTACTAGCGTGTTGGATGTCCTATAGTTATATCCACCAGGACGATACCCACTTGAATAGGTCAGATAGGTATGTGATTCATCATCTCCATAATAAGAAAGAGAGAGCGTAGGTAAAATATGCGTCCATTTTGTTTGTGCTTCTGCACTGCTTGGGGCTGCTCCAAAAGTGTTCATTGTACGAGAAAAGGAACGTTTTGTGGTTTGATAGCGCAGACCACCCATAACCGAGTAGTTGTCGTTTAAATAGTATGTATATTGAGAAAACAGTGCAACGTTTTCATCTGGATTTTCTAGAGAGTTTTTACTTGAAACAGGAGATGGATAAAGCGTTAAAAGCGTTTGATCTTCTTTGTAATCAAACTGTGGTTTGTCACTGTAAAATGCTCCAGTTAAGAGTTCACTGTTTTGATAAATCTGTTTAAATCTAAACTCTTGTGCAAGCTCTACTATATCTATGTCAGTATCTAATTTCAATCCACTGAGTATGGCAACATAATCATTTTTAAGTACAGATTGTTTTGCGTAACTTGTAGCCGAGCTGAAAGCATAATCTTTTTCTTTGTAGTTTATAACGAGAGAGAGCATATCAGTGTTAATTTTCACACTATCATCTGTCGGCTCATTGTCAATTACATATGGGTCTTGTTTTGTATTTATTTTAAAAGGTGACCCCCCATCATCGCTTTTACTTTTTATATAACCAACCGTGACATCAAGCGGAGTGTCTGGATCGTAGCGAAGTTTTGAAGAGAATGAGAGGAAGTCTTTTGTATCAAAATCATTTCCTGTAAGTTTATTTTTAGAAAAACCATCCGCACTCTCCTTCGTGAAAGAGAATGAGTATGAGAAATCTTTATTTGCTGTTGGACCTGAGACCAAACCGTAAAACTCTTGAGTATTGTATGCACCATATCCTACGCTAATTTTTGATTCAAACTCTTTGGATGGCCCTTTTGTATATATGTTTATGACACCGGATTCTGCATTCTTGCCAAAAAGTGTCCCTTGTGCGCCTTTTAGGACTTCAATACTTTCAAGATTGTTAAAATCCACCATTCCAAAACCATAACTAAAAGGGATCGGAACGTCGTCAATGTACATCGCGGTACTACTTTCGAATGCCACATAATTACTAACACCTCTAATAGTAAAGGTTTTATCGCTTCTGTTTCCTATACCTGATATATTTGTATTGGAAACAATTGCGGACAAATCTTCAAGGGACTTTGTGTTGTAAAGATCAATTGTTTGCTGATTAATGCTACTGACACTGCTAGAGGTGTATAAAGAATTATGCTCTAACTTGCAAGCTTCTATGCTTATTTCAGGTAATTCAAGCGCATAAAGATAACTGTACCAAATGATAAAATAAAGTAAAAAATTATGCTTCATTCTCTCTCCATTTGTGCCTGAATTTTAACATAATTTTTGATAATAAAACCTTTGAGTAGTTTCATCTCTCCCCATGGTGTCACTTTCTTTTCTGAATAGGCTATTTTTAGCTTACCCATTTGGTGTCCTTACTCTTGGTTTAGAAAGCTTTACTGATATTACGATAATTTAAATCTTCAAATTTACATAGGTACTCAAAGTCTTTACTCTTAAAAAGAACAATATCTCGGTGCTTCAGGGGCTTAAAGATGTATTAGATGGAAAATCTTATCTTCCTATTGGAGCTAGGTGCTGAATGGTTACAACTTTTTCCCCTATTATAGGCTAAAATTTATATGATAAACCTATCATTAAAGCAGTGGTGTTTTGATGTTTAATCGTGCTGCTTGTACCAGCAGTAGGATTGAGCTTTGTAGCGTACTCATGTCTTAAATACTTTGCATTAAGACCTATATAAACTCTCTCAGCTATAGGATGATTCACACCTATTTGCACACCGGCTATAAAACCATTAGCATCTGCATTAATAACTTTTGCAGTATTGAGTGGGTCATACTCCCATTTTAAGATACCATAGCCCGCTAAAACACCTGCATAGAAATCATATTTTTTACCCTCTGGAGTATAGTACTTATTTAGACCAGCTAAAATATATTTGTGCTTTAACTCATCATTTTTAGCACATGTGACAGAGAGGTATGGTTTCATACTATAGAGTGTATAGTTTTTAAGTGTCGCATATAACTCATAACTTAAAAATCGCTTATCTGGAGTGTTTCCAAGTATTATAGAACCTTGATGATCATCTTGAGAATAATCGCTATTGTTTTTCCCTATATTTAAACCTATACTCTCTATTGCTATATCTTGAGCAAATAACATATTGCTCATGAGAGTAGACACTATTAAAAATATACTTGTTTTTTTCATCTCTTTCTCCTTTTAGTTTGCCCGTATAATATAAGAACTACCCACTACTCTACACACTTTTTTGGTCCCATCTGCATTATGGTAAATACTCACTGTTGCATTTGTATCCTCTTTTACTATTGTATCGCCGCTGTTAAGATCTATATAGCTTGCTATATTTAAAGCTGTAGGGTTAGTGATACAGTCTATGTTAATACTCTCCCTTGATTGTGTATCAGAGAAAGAAGCATCACTCCCCCCTCCTCCACTACAAGCACTTAGAATAAGTAATATAACTACTGCCATAATTGAATTTAAGATTGTATTATTACGTTTCATCCTCTCCCCCTTATTCTATTACTAAATCTACATCAAGTGATGTTGTAGTTTTTATATAGAGGCTTGTATCTACTTGGAAAATCTCCACCTCATTTCCAGCTGCAAATGGTGTATCATTACTCAGTGTATTTGAGGAGACCTCTGTATCATTTGGATCTGTATCATTTACTTTAATAAATCTAGTTTTTGATCTACCATCTTTATCTGTAATAACTACAGCCTGGATACTATATCCAAGCTCATCATTCTGTACCCGACCTGCACTTGTTTGTACTTCACCATCTGCTTTAACAGTTGTTCTTGCACCTTTTACACTTGTACTTGCTTTTGTGACTTTCTCATTATTAACTTTTACCTGGTGTGTTGCACTTCCATCTGCTAAAGCACTTACACTCACTACACTTGTAGAATTTGGTACGCTAGAGTTTGTCTCTACGGATCCATCTACTTTAATTACTGTCATTGCCCCTGGTATTGCACTACTTGCTTGAGTAGTTACACCATTAACTATCACTTTATGCTCTGCACTTCCATCTGAGTTTGCATCTACTTCGATTTCTACTGCTTGGGAATTATTATTTTCAGTGGAGACTTTAGTTACCACTCTTGTTTTTCCACCAGCATCTTTATCTATTACTGTTTTTGCTCCAATAATATTTGAGATAGCTTCAACAACCTTACCATTCACTTTTAGTGTATGTTTTGATAGGCCATCTATAGTCGCTGTAACTTCTGCTTTGATATTGCTTACTATGTCTTCAAAGGTAGTAACAACTCCACTACCTGTAACATTTACATCTGCACCTTCTAAATTACTTATTGCTTGTGTCACTTTATTATCAACACTTATTTCGTGTTTAGATTTCCCATCAAGGAAGTTATCTACATTGATAGTACCTTGAGTAGTTGTCACTTGTGTACTTACTGCCCCTGTTTCTCCATTACTCGTTCTATTGATATCACTATCTTTTACCGTGATATCAACAGTTGTACTTGATTTAATAGTTGTATTGCTCTCATCTATTACATCAACCTCTACCACTCTAGGATTATCTAGTTTAGCAGTTGTTTCTTTAATCTGGTTTCCTGTTATGTTGAGACTTTTACCAGCAACAATATCAATAGCTTTATTGTATATTACCTCGTTTGTAGATTTATCTTTGAGAACTTTAGTACCATTAACATCACCTGTTTTACTGTCTATTTTTAGATTCAATTCAACTACCACTTTTGTATTGCTCTCATCAATAGTGTCATAGGTATTACTTGTATCTACATCCCCATCTGTATCGATAATAACTGTAGAACCTGCTTCATTTAGAGCCACATAGGTATTGTTAAGATCTTCTATACTTGTAATGGTAGCAATCGATCCATCACATCTTACCAAGCCAGTCACATTAACATCTTTAGAATTTGTATTTGTAAAACTTCCAAAGTGTTTAACAACATTATCATTTGTAATATCTATAGAGCTATTTGGTATTTTCATAATAACAGTTGTGATAAGTTCAGAGTTAAGTCCTTGATTAAGTATATGTTTGGTGATCATATCGCTACCGTCATAAGCTATATCAAGATAATAGTTACAAGTAGAGCCATCAGTGTTAATCACTCTTGGAGTTGCTACACTTATATTCCCATCTGCAGAGATATTTATATCCACCCCAGGATTTGCTACAGTAATATTGTGAACACCATTTGTTTCATTAACAACTATATTAAGAGAACCATTAGTAGTTACATTGATATCGACCTTTGGTTCATCATCAAGTGTTGAAACTTTTGTAGTATTATTTTCCTCTAAATATATCTCCATAGGTTTTCCGTTTGGTACAGTAATTGAACTTACTTTTGTATCGCCCGCTCCTGGTACTTTCTTTATAGTGAGTGTTTCTGTGCCATCTCCATTGTCTTGGAACTCTCCACTTCCACTATCATCTGCATCTATATAGTTTTCAATACCATCAAGATCATCATCATCTCGAAGCTCAATTGCATCAAGCCTTCCATCTCCATCAGAGTCTGTATCTTTAGAATTAATAATCCCATCATCATCTGTATCATAAGAGCCCTCTACAGTATCTAAAAGACCATCATTATCGTCATCTTTATCTATAAAGTCATAAATACCATCTCCGTCTGTATCAGTAGTATCTTCTGGATATACTTCTATAGTAAAGGATTTTGAAACTTTTACACCATCTGAATCGATAGTTACAGTTACAGTTGTAATCCCATACCCACTATGAATTGGATCAACTTGAAGTTTTCCATCAATAAGAGATATATTTGCTACATCTGTATCACTCACTGTGTATGAATAACTAATCTCTGATCCATCGAGGTCCGATGCTCCTATATCGAGTGTATAACTCTCAAACCCTATTGGAATAATTTGGTTCTCAATAGTATTGAATATAGGTAAGTCATCAACACTTGAAACATTTATGATAAATGATTGTGTATCATAAAGTTCTCCATCACTTACATTAAGATCAACTAATACACTACCAAATGCATTAGCAACAGGGTTTATTTGCAATATATTATCCACAACAGATATGTTTATGATTCCTGAGCTATTAAGGTCGGCTCGATATACAAGATCTTGCGTCTCTATATCAGAAGCTTCTAATGTAATATTAAAAGAACTAAAGTCTTCCGTAAGATTTCTATCCGCAATCACACCGATAAATTTAGGTGCATCATTCACAGCTTGAATATCAAGTGTAAATATTTGAGTAGCACTTTGTCCATTTGCTGTTGCGTTTATTGTAACTGTCACTACACCAGAAGCATTTTCTGCTGGTGTAACTTGGAGTTTAGCATTGATGATACTTACTGTTGCTATGGATGTATTATTTGAATCTGCTG
>JGI11705J14877_10001340_pt1 | contig 14164 bp, 17 predicted proteins | sample Etolaghawater15m_FD_14877 | JGI IMG/M metagenome (IMG submission 14877) | reverse complement strand
CTTCCGATCTATCATGGGCCGTCTCTGCTGCGTATGCTCTATGCACACAAGGCAGACCTTAAGACGCCTGTGACTGTACCGCCCTTTACAGCGCTCGGCGCGGTAGACGCGATTCTCGGGCGTGAGGTAAACGACCACAATGTTAAGATCCGACCAGGCTTCAACAACCTGTATCTTAACCTCGCGTCAGACCTGTTCTCGCAGCCCATCGGGCTTCTCATCAAGACCGTTGACAGTAATGAGGATACAATCGGTGCCGTGTACGCAGAAGCGTGCTATGTACCTAATCACTCATTTAGCGTGGACTCCAACGGGCTTATGATACAAGAGCAAGCGAGTATTCAGTTCGAGCGTATTGTGCCCGTTCGCGTAAACTCGCTCTCGATCATACAAGGCCCGAGTGGTAAGTTCGAGAAGGCGCAGACGCTGAAGACACCAGGAGAGATCTGATGAATCGCTTGTACGACACCGTAGATAATATGCACAAAGAGGCAAATATATTTGCGAACGCGGGTAAGATGTTGGTAAACAACAAGGCGACCGCGGCCGGTGGCGCTCTAGGTGGTATCTACGGTGCGTACAAGGGGTCTCAGGGTGAAAACGGGGGGCTGAAGGGCGCTCTGCTCGGTGCGGCGCAAGGCGCAGCGGGCGGGGCGCTCCTTGGTAACGTGGGCTCGCGCGTAGCAAACTCTGGCGCCCTCAAAGGCTACAGAGAAGCGCGTACGCGTCTTATGGACGAGGCGGGAGTAGCGACAAGCAACCGAGGTTTCTTCTCGCGCAACTTCGGACAAGGCCGCAAGGATATCAAAGCCTTTAAAAAAGACCAAGGCGCTGGGCTCTTCGGCGACACTGGCGAGGTAGGAAAGGTAAAACAGCGGATCTCTAACGTGGTCGACCGTGAAGGTTCGGGACTCCTCGACGCGACAACAGCTCGTCAGCAGGTAGACAATCTAGCCGCGAGTAATGCGGTCACGAATCTTAGGGCAGCTAGAGATAAGATCATCTTTGGCGGTATTGGTGCGGGTATGGCCGCGAGCACGGGAGCGGGTCTGTTGTCCGCGGGAGCGCAAGCAGGACAAGGTGTCACCAATGAGCAGCGTATGCAGAACCTAAGAGCTAAATATCAACAAACGGGTCAACTCGACCCTCGTGAGCAGCGGATGCTCACAAACATGATGGCAGGCAGACCGCAAGGGTCTGCCGCCATCTAGCGTATACGTCGCCGATACTTCGGTAGCACAAACTCTGCGCAGTTAGCAACATCTGTCAGGAATCCGATCCGTTGACGGATGCGCGCGGCCTGTAGTGCGGTATCGAGCCCTCGATCGCGTACGAGGGCGCCGACGTCTGCTGTCATGTCTCCTGTGCCTCCTGCGTGGTCATCTGCAAGGAGCGCGGCCTCGACGGCCTTGAGCAGCATATCTGTTGCAATTGTCATGATGTCTCCGTTGTGTGTGTGGCGTGCTCAACGAAGGTGTTATGGCAGCAATCGCACTCCCACTCGACGTTCATCTGTTCGGTTAACTCCGTAACTTCAAACGCGATGCGGCAGTGCGGGCAAATCACCAGCAGCCTATATAGACAGTACGTATAGAGCTTGTCGTCTTGCTCCTTTCGCTCTGATTGTGCATACCTGTCTAGACCAGCCACGATGTTGAGCAGGATGGTAAAGGCGGTCCATGCTATTATCACAGACTTTACTCCCAATCTGACGGAGTCCAACCCGCATCTGTGTTACGTAGAGGCACGAGGACATGTGTGATGCTCAGGTCGCCGTCCTGCCAATCTAGACGCACAGGGTTTGTACTCGACTCTTCATCGATGAAAAGCGCGATGTCCTCGGAAGAGCGCTTCTTTAGTAGATTCCCTAGCTCGTATGCGCATTTCGCGTTAAGCTTTAAGAAGGGTACAGTCTCGCTGAGAGCGACCTCGGAGCCCCCGACGTGACGTAAGTTTCCGTCTTGGTCAAGAACAGCGAATGTGTCTGAGTATTGGTCGCCGTGAAGCAGCATATATAGCGGGTTATTGTCGCGACGAGCAACCTTCTTGAGCTTCGCGAACTCCGGAATGGCATGAGGTACTTCGATATAATTCCTCTCTGACTCTGGCTTCGACTCTGGCACGTCAGGGATAACCCCTTTCCACGGGACGTAGGGGTCTTTGTGGTTATCCCACAGGACGCTCACCATGCCATACTCCTTAGACATCGCAGTGAGCGTCCCGCTGCCTTCTGGCGAGATGTGGCAGAGGAGACAGCTGTTAAGGTTAAGAGTGGCGAGCAGCGCAGTAGGTAGTGCGATGTTAAGCTCTTCCCCCTCTCTCAATCTCTCCGCGCCATCAGGGATGCCTACAATATGGAGGCGGTATCCATCCGTCGCAACAAGATCAATCGTTGTACGCGTGACTGCCATATTTGTGTGACGTAAATTTTCGCGCGTGACGTCCCTCGAAGTAAAGGTGTGCATGGCGGCTGCGTATTCAAGAATGACGTCTCCTAGAGAGGTATTGGAGATCAGCGCGCTTGCCTCATCTATTTCGTATAGAGCAGCTCCTGCCGAGATAGACTGGAAGAAGGGAGCAGTCTCGTATCTACTGTAGCACTTGTCTAGAGCGTAGGTGTTTGTGAGCGCGTCTGACATCTCACCGACGGAGATATGCGCCGAAGACAACATAACAGCCTCCGATGTGTCTTTTGTGGTAGCTCCGACACCGAGTACCAGGCATACAGCTTGCCCTGTGACATACCCGCTGATACAGAACGAGCCTGTATCCCTCGAATACGTGACAGTCACTGGCTTGTCGAAGGCCCGTATTGCCTTAGAAGGAAATAATTCCATAACGAACTCCTACTGTGGTAGGTTTAAGACATGCGTAACTCACGCGAACACTCTTTTATCACGTCTAAAACGCAGGAATATACACCATGTCTGACATGAGCTATAGGACACTGAGGAACATACGAAAACAGATCAGAACCGATGAGCCGGACGTTGGTAGTAGGGGCGTAGAGATCGGACAAGACGAGGTAGAGCGCAAGGACACCAAGGCGCGTCTTATGGAGGCGATAAGGCTTGGGCCCACATCCTCTAAGCCAGGACACGAGCGTACGCACATTGTGCGTGGTGTAGATAAGGACGAAGACTCTGAGCGTGCTCTCGCGTACGGTAAGAACTCATCCGAGTCCGCTAATCGATACAAGAAGGTGACACCCAACTCGTCTATGGAGTCGCAGTCCTTCTCATCCGTTAAAGTCGCGGCCGTACAGAAGCAGGAACGTCGAAAAGTCCAGGCTATCCGAGCAGATAAGTCGAGCGTAATGCGTTACATCGATGTCATCAACGCTCCCCCTGTGATGCTAGATGTCCCTGTCGACGAGATGCCGATGCTCCCCTACCCGAGCAACGACAGCGAGGAAGTCGCGAAAGAGATCGACATCATCGTAGACGCACAAGACAGCGCCCCTCTCCCCGACAGCGTTATGGATCTCGCAGACGAGGAGCCTATGGAGCTTTTTCGCAGAGCGTGTCACGCTGTGGGTGTCCCTGTAGACGAGCAGACGTCCGAGATGTTGGTACAAGACCTTCGTCGTATCGCGCTCACTCTCAAGTACACACACTTGCGTCCTAGACCTGCAGAGATCGCGCCTTATCATAACCGCTACGTGAGTGTTCAGGACTTCGATCCTTACGATGATACCCCGTCATATCCGAGTGTACATGCTACGATCGGGTACGGGCTCGCGAATATGTATGCGACGCTTTACCCCGACTTCGCAGCAGAGTTTTATAACGTCGGAGACACGATTGCCATGCAACGTATCCAGAGCGGTCGCCACTACCCGAGTGACAACGAGTACGCACGTGTGATCGCAAACTTAGTGCTGAGGTAGTGATGAGTACAGACAACTACATGGAATCGCGAGGTAGAAACCTTCGCAGGAAAGGTCTCCGTATAGGCACACCTCTACTTGGAGCCGCGCTCGGAGCGGCTGTACCCAAACACAGAGCGCTGGGCGCGTTGCTTGGTGCAGGAGTCGGTGAGCTTAGCGCGCGACGCATGCAGAAGATGCTCGACAAGCGTGATTTACGTAAGGCGGGCTTTGTACCACATGCCTCCTCGATGATCCGCGGCTCGCGCTACGCCCCTGAAGGGGCTTACGTAAAGTTTAATACGGGTAACGTATACCGTTATGGTGGCGTCTCCCGTGATGAGCTCGCTCGTCTAGCCGAAGCCGAATCCGTCGGCGCTCACTTTAATCAGAACCTAAGACACCGTAAATACGAGAAAATCGGTAAACTATGAAATACACCGCAGTTACGGCGCCTATCAGCGTAACTCATGTACGTCACTCGGGTGACGATAAGACAATCGTAGACGCGGCGCGAGTAAGCCTCGCGTCTCTTGATGAGATGAATGAGCGCAACGACGCAGAGCTGCGAGAGTGTGACGCGCGCGATCGAAAGCTCATCAACTACCTCGCAGCACATAAGCACATGTCGCCCTTCGAGCACTGCCACATTACATTTTGGATCGAGGCCCCACTTTACATCGCACGGCAGCACATGCGTCACCGCACATGGAGCTATAACGAGGTCAGCAGGCGCTATACGTCAGAGGACATACGTATTTATGAGCCCATGGGGTATCGAAAACAGGCAAAGAACAACAGGCAGGCGTCGACTGACGAGACGACAGATCCCGCAGTCCACCTTGTTGCCGGCTCAACGCAAGACTACACGACCACTGCGAGCGCCCTGGTGAGCAACGTAAATCAGAAGCTCGTTGACGTATATACAGCTCTTCTTGAGGCGGGAGTCTGTCGTGAGCAAGCGCGAGGCGTTCTCCCGCAGTCCATGCTCACACAGTACTACGCCACCGTAAACGTACGTAACTTAGCTGCTTTTATCAAAGAGCGCATCTCGGTTGACGCGCAGTATGAAGCTCGCGAGCTAGCGCGTCAGATGCTCGCTATCGCAACCGAGCATTACCCGCTCGCCATGGACGCCTTGATTGGAGAGACCGATGTCTGAAGAGATCCCCACATTCACACTCAAAGCCGCACGTAAGTACAACGGTAAGTACGCAGAGAAGACCTTGTGGCCGGGCTTACCCGAAGAGGCCGCGCTCGCTTTCCCCGGACTAAACGCGGACAAGGGCTCAGCGGAGTTCGCTAACGCTGTCTTTGCGATCCAGCGTACCTTCGCGTGTGGAGAAGACGGCTGCCTAGGCCCAGCTACGTACGCAGAGATCTTAAGACAGTACGAGCCCGTCGCAGAAGATGAGGCGTATATCGTTTACGGACGCAGGCGCATCGCGCTAGGCGACGTTGGCTATAAGGTCGTAAACTATGACCAAGTGGGCGGCTACGACCTACACCCAGCAGGGCACTTCTCTGTGCGTACGGAAGACATCAGCAGGATTGTCATGCATTGGGGCGGGTTTAACCCAGAGTCGCTCTACAATGTTATGAGTGGGCCACGAAAGGTCAGTACGCACTTCGGAATTGGGCTCGATGATGAGGGGCAGGCGGTCGTCTATCAGTACTTAGATCTGTCGCACAAAGCGTGGCACGCGGGCGTCGCAAACGAGGGAAGCGTCGGAATCGACATCTGTCAGCAGCCTGTCTACAAGCATATCGGTTATTACCAGAAGCGAGGGTACATCGTCTCCCGCGGACACAACCCCACAAATCGCGGTAACAAGAACATCATGTCACTCGACCCACGCATCGCAGATGTGACGAACAAGTTCGTGCACGACCTCTCTGTCGCGCTCGACATCGTTCTTACTGCGCCTAGCAGCCACGACGTCGTACCAGAGTTCACGGACTATACTCTACTCGGACACCACCACATCTCGCCCAACAAGTGGGACATCGCGTGTTGGTGGCAAGATATATTTGCGAAGACGGGCGTCAGTATTTAGTATAGGAGCGTCTCTCCTTCCGTGCTAACGCCTGAACTCCCGTGAAGAACAAGGACGTCAGCGGGCACAGTGCGGTAATACCGTTTGAAGTTTACGATTTTCGTCCTTTCTTGTAAGCTAAGGGAACGAGGAGGGACACTTCCATGTCTAAACGTAAAAAACTTTACCACGGCTCACCACATAGATTAGACGAGATAAGGCCCACTATCGCAACAGGTAAGGGCGAAGCGTCTGCGCGAGAGCACGCTATTTACTTAGCTGATAGCCCAGAAGAGGCGAGGCTATACGCGTTAACACGTCCACGTAATAATAAACGCAAGGGGTGGGCGATCTTAGATAACAAAGTACATTACGTTAAAGGTGACCCTATCAATAAGCAGGGGTACGTATACGAGCATGAGTTCGATGACTACGCACCTCCTCCCGAGTCAGACCCCGGCATAGGTTATCGTGTTTATGGTGCGTATAAACCCACAAAGCGCAAGAGAGTAAGACTGAAGGGGATCGAGGATCAATTCGTAGAGCACCCAGACAAAGCGTCTTATAAGGCTAGGGTTAAAGAGTGGCTTGCTTCTCGAGAAAAAACCTCTAGCTATCGAGAAGGTGGGTCATTTACGCATGAGGGAACTGAGTACGACTTAGACCACGCGCTATCGCTCGCAGACAAACAACCTGTAACATCCACAAGAGTTAAAGATCTCGCGTGGGTATTGCGGCACGGCAAAGCTGATCCCGAAAGAGTACGTCGCGCTGACCTATCTGCACCTCTACTCGTTAGTCGTACTAAGAACGGAAAGCCCACTGTTGTAGATGGGTTCCATCGATTAACTAAAGCCAACAATGAAGGAGTAGTTAGCATGCCGACCAGATTCGTAGATCGCAGAGAGCTCCGCAAAACATCGGCAGTAAAGCACACGCTTGTTACAGGACACAGCGGTGCAGGTAAGACTACCTTATCTAAAAGGCTATCGGAGCAAAGCGGGTTACCTATATACGAGTTAGATAAAGACCCCGATATCGTAGAACAGTTAGAGCGACAAAAAGCGTATATCAAGGCGAGTGGGGGCTTAGATCGAGGCGCTAACGCTAAGCTACCTACGGGTCCCGAGTGGGATATCCCCTTCCAGAGAGCGTCTAAAGCAGGAATTGACCGGGCACTTGCGCTAAAGACACCTCACGTCATTGAGGGCACGTACTTACTCGACAGAGACCCTAACCTCTTGAGAGATCACGAGCTGTACTTAGTTGATACGCCTGAAGACCTCGTACTGAATAGACGTGTAGAGCGTCAGAGAATAAAAGATATAGCTAGGGGAAGGTATTGGGGCGACGATAGAGCTGCGGGGGTTAGATTACGCGGACAACAGCTAATCGACGAGAATAAACAAGGCGCTGCTAGGTGGCGTAAAGCTGATTTCGTTAAAAAGTCCGCACTAAACAAGGTAATGCAGCAGGCAAGCACTACGAAATTAGCAAGTAAGAGATTTAGACACAGAGCGGGATTGATTATAAGGGACGAGCAGGGCCGCCTTCTTGTCAGTGAGGCATCTCCTGCGCAGGTCGCGGGAGGTGTCAGCCGTATAAGCCTGCCGGGGGGAGGCATACACGATGACGAGAATGAGACACGCACGCCCACTAAGCGAGAGATCATTCGAGCAGCCCGCAGAGAGGCCCTAGAGGAGCTTGGTATGCGTATCCGTAATCCTCGAGTACTCGGCTCCCACAGCGGCGAGCTCGAGGACTGGTGGAAGGATCAGCAGGAGAAGAAGCGAGGTGTACGCTTTGACGGCGCAGCCGAGCACTTTGTTTTAGCGAGTCCGGGTAAGAAGGACATGAGCCTCTACAATGTAGAAGGCGACGCTTTCCCAGGCAAGTACAGAGATATGACGGAGTTAACTCCTTTAATGGAGCAAGACGCCAACCGAGATTCCGCTTTTGCGCAGTTCAACAAAAAGCAACTTGAGCTGCTACGCGGTCTGCAAAAAACATCTTCATATGTTCGAGGACAGCACATGACTAAATCAGCCACAAAAGAGGAGCGAGCAGGTGTCCGTGTCGGACGAAAGCTCTATCGACCCAAAGTTCAAGCGTTTATGTACGACAACCAAGGACGTATCTTGGCCGCGAAATCACAAGCAGCGGGCTCGGGGTTACGTGCCTATAGCAACTACAAGTTCCCTGGCGGTGGCGTAGAGCCGGGCGAGAACATTCCCGAGGCGGCGCGTAAAGAGCTCCTCGAGGAGGCAGGGTACGAGGCGGGCGGTGACTTGTTCGAGTTCGGCACACCCACGCCCGTAGATTGGGACAGAAAGTTTCGCGCACAGGCACGTAAGAAGGGTCGCGGTGGGTACGCAGGGCAGTATGAGTACTACGCCGCTGGGCCTATTGGTAAGCGCAACACGTCACTGCTCGGCTCGGAGGGTGACGCGCTAGGCGGGATGGAGTTCGTACCAATCCGAGCGCTTAAGCGAGATCTGCGTAAGACGTCTACCGACCCAAATAACGAGTACGGGTATTTTGACACGCAGAAACTCGTAGCGCTCAAAGCGCTCGAGAAAGAGCTCAAGCAGCGCGGCGTAAAGACAGCCTCAGCACGTCTCAAGCAAATTGCGCTCCCACCAGAGCTCACACAGTTCTCGAATAAGTACTACCAGACGTACGGGCAGGGGCGCGCTATTAACTACGGACAAGAGCGGTTTGACGAGTACCGAAGGCCGCGCACCAGAAGAGAGAGGAGCTTAGAGGAAGCGTACGCGACGAAGACCTCCGCGCTGCTCGCCGCGGATGATCTCGTTAAGAAAGCGGAGAAGGGCGTAGCTCAGAAGTCCGATCCAGCAGAGTGGGCTAGAGCAAAGGCGCAAGCGCGTGCTAAAATGGGAGGAAAGCACTCTGCACGCGCGATGCAGCTCGCTACGCAGATCTATAAGAAGAACGGGGGTGGCTATCGTGGAGCGAAACCATCGAGCGGCACCAACAAACTCAAAAAGTGGACCAAGCAAGATTGGCAGTGGTCAGGAAAAGACACGCCCGGTCCCGGAGGTACAGGTGTCTACCTCCCAAAGCGCTCCACAGATCAGCTCAAGTCAACCGACTCGGGTAGAGATAAGCTGCGTGCCGCCGCAGCCGCAAAGCGCGCCGCAACCGCGTCCGGTAAGCAATTCTCGAATCACGGTCTTCATGTTGGACGAAAGCGAAGTGACGTTCGATGACATTACAGTCTGCGCGGGATGCGGAGAGCGTGTCTGCGATTGTAGAGTAAACTAATGGCGGGCCAATACCGTATGCGACGGAGAAGGCTCGCCATTGTTCTACTCGATCTCATAGGTAGCACCGCCTTTGTGCAACGTTACGGTGCCGTAAAAGCTGCGCAGTGGTTTCAGTATCACGACAGGCTCGCACGCAACCTTGTCTACAAGTTCGGTGGGCGCGAGATCGACCGCAGCGACGGCTTCCTTTTATCGTTCGAGAGCGTACTAGACGCTACTAACTTCGCCCTGCACTACCAAGCTACTGTTCCCGCCAAGACACGCCTTGGTACACGTATAGGTATTCATTGGGGGGACGTTATAGAGGTCGAGCAAGACGAGCTCTGGGTGGGTGCGGGTGCAAAGAGCGTAGAGCTCGAAGGCCTCGCCAAGAATATCGCAGCGCGTACAATGAGCCTGTGCCGAGCGGGGCAGGTGTTACTGACAAAGCAGGCCTACGATGTCCTACGTGGCAGGACAAACATGTTTACCCCAGAAGGCACGCGATCTGCCTGTGTGGGTGTTTATAAGTTCAAGGGTGTACGCGAGTCTATGGACATCTACGCCATCGGCACAGATGTACGCCAACTGCAACCGCCTCCAGGATCAGACAAGGTGAAGCGGTTAGGCGGCCCAAAGTACATCAAGGTGCGTGCCCGAGACCGCAAGCTAAAAGAGTGGGTACGTTGGGTTGGGTATCGTCTGTATGTTATAGGGCTGCTGTTGGGTCTGTACTTCTTCTTACGTGCCTGTATGTCGCCTCTTGCGCGCGACGTCTTCGGGCTCCAAAGCTTTTGGTGGGTAGAAGCTTTTGTCGCGTTTGTGTACGCGCTTATAGAGGAGTTATTAAATGGGAAATCCTAAAAACGAGCAACCGACTCGGCAGTTCACGCAGTCCGAGAAGGCGAAGCGCGGCTGGTGGGCGAGCGTCGTCTTTATGCTGCTGATTGTCGCACTCATCATCTTCTTAAGCTACGTCAAGATCGTTGAAGAGAACCGCGACATCCTTATCGGTATCATCGGCATGCTTACGGGCAGCATCAGCTCTATGCTAGCGATCGCGAGCGGACGAGACCCAAGCGAGATGGAAGAGCTAAAAGAAAAGCTCTCGGCAGCGAACGCTGATCGGGAGGCGCTCATCGCTAGGCTACGTGACGCGCAGATTCAGATGCAGCTGTTACGGGAGCAGATCTTCGAGCTACAGAACGCGGTCATCGACAAACTATCATTGTTCTCGGGTAGCCCTCCCATTAAAAAGAGGCGAGAACAAGATGTCTCCTTACCGGACGTAGTCGAGCAATGGCTGCCCGGTAAGGATGAGAACTAGCGGTCTGGGTAGTAGCCGCCGTCGAAGTAGTCGTCCATGCTGTCCTCCTTTCTTGTTAGCGTTAGCGCAAAACGCGCTTGTTATCCGTTCACTGCGTGGGCCGCACAGTACTTCCCTGCCTGCGCGCAGCAGAAGACCGCGACCGCCGCCCAGAGGCTAGGCTCCGCTGCCACTACGAGCAGGGAGTAGCCGATTACGGAGCCCGCTGTGTAGGCGAGCTTCGCGGCACCCTGCGTGTCGAACCCGCGCTTAGACGCCCACCTATCGCACAGGAACTCCCTGCGCTTTGACGCTGCCCACGCTAGGAGCAGCAGTGGCGCGCAAGGCTCTACCCACACGCTCACAACAGCTCCGAGCGCGACCACGCTCAAACCCACGCGATCACCATAGCGCCAGACCGCGCAGCGCTTGATCGCATTGGTTAAGTTGTACGTGAAGTGCTTCCCCGACACTCCCCACGCGATCATCGCGAGGCCACCCACGACGTCCACGCATGTCTGCGCGAACGTCCATCGGCGGGCTAGCTCTTCGCCTAGCCACCCGTTGAGCGCGATCGCGGCCACTGTGCCGCCGACCGCTGGGAGCTCCGCGAGCGTATTCACCCGTGCGTTGCGCCAGACCTCACGAAGAACACTCAACTGTGGGCGCTCGAGCAAGCCATCTCTGTGGGCCCACCACAAGATGGTCGCGGTGGGGACGAGCTCGGCTAGAAGCGTGCCGAGAGACGCCCCCCTCGCTCCCATCCTCTCCCCGATCACCAGCCAGTACGTCAGCGCGACGTTACTGACTGCGACCACCCATGCGAGTCGGATACGTGCCTTGACGCGTACCTGGGCGGTCCCGAGGGCCATGTAGCCCACGACACCGACTCTGATGAGCAGGCTCGCAGGCGCGGCGTAGGCGAGGTAGTCCGCCATGCCGGGCAGACCTACTACATCCTCAAGTCCGCTCGACGCGGCCCATAGAACGCCGTAGAGCGCCGTGCTCAAGAGCGCCCAATAGTAGTTGCTCGAGAGCAACGCGGCCGAGCGTGAGGCCTCCTCCGAGGCCTCGGCGAGCTTCTTCGCCACGCCGCTCGGGGCGCGTACCAGGCGCCCGATCGCGCCGAGCGCGAGCGCGGCGACGCTGGCACCCGCTACCTTATCCACCTCGCCCGCCCCTGCGAGGATGAAGATGTCGGTGATGAGTAGGAGCAGCTCGGGAAGCCACTCCAGATACTGCGTACGCAGCTCCTCTTTGTGTGTTTGTTTTCTTTCCATGTATATCCTCATCTCCACAAATCGTGGTTATGTGTGTATTTACTTATCACGAATACACGCATTATCTTGTTAGGTTACGGGCACTTAGTGATAGATCGGAANAGNGTCNCAATCTCGAGTTACTTCTTGTGATAATAAAGCACCAACACCGCGCGAGTTGCGCCACACCTACAAGGAGGACAGCATGGCTGGACTAGACACGAGCCCGCTGCGCAACATGGTCATTGCGTACATGAATAAAGACCCAATGGAGCTCAACCAATACGAGAACGAGATGCTCAACGAGCTCGTCACCATGATGGTGGACTTTGATGCGCGCTTTGTGCAGTACCCGCTCATATGTGCGAAGGTGCTCGCGGACTGCATAGAGGCACACTCGGTCGACCTCACCGCGCTCAAAGCGTGCGTGGACCTCCTCGCCTCAGTCGATCAACAGTTAAGGAGGTACAAATGTTGACGCTCGCACACACCTACCGGCAGACAGACAACGTCGACGGATATTGGGTGCAGCCCAAGCTCGACGGCGTCCGCTGTGTCTTCGACGGTAAAACGTTCTTGTCGCGCGCAGGGAAGCCCTTCGAGCCGCCCGCTGAGTGGTACGAGGGTAGCGCGCTCGCAGCACTGCAGAAGGAGGTCGGAGCGCCGATAGACGGAGAGCTGGTGTGCTTCCTTCAAATCGCGCCTCTTCGTGGTGGCCCTTTCGGGAAGCAGCTCGTGAACTTTAACAGCGTCGTGTCTGTCGTGCGAAGGAAGGAGAATGCGGACATGTCTGGGTGGGCCGAGATCGCGTTCGTCGCGTTCGACGTCGTGACGGACGAGCCCTGCTCCTATCGAGAGCGGTACAGCCTGTTGGAGAAGGCCAGGACAGACCACTCCTTGTTCATCATGCCTATCGTCGACGTAGTTGACTCGGGAGACGATCAATATGGTTGGTTGGCAAGCGCGGCGCTGAACGGGTGGGAAGGCGTGATGCTCCGTAATCCAGACGCGCCTTACGAGCGGAAACGCACACGCAACCTGCTCAAGGTAAAGCCCGTGGCGGATGAGGAGTTCGTTGTCACGGGCATGCAGGCGGGCACAGGCAAGCACGCGGGGCGCATGGGCGCGTTGCTGTGTCAGCGTGATGGGAAAGAGTTTAAGGTCGGTACGGGGTTCACAGACGCTGACCGCGAGTTGCGGGATTGGGTCGAAAAACCATCACCGTGGAATACTTCGAGCTTACGCCTCGAGGTGTACCACGTCACCCACGCTTCAAGGGGGTACGAGACTATGAGTAAAGTCAGTCGGGGAGAGACGGACTACGGCACCGAGGTCATCTACATCGAAAAGGACGATAAGCTCTGGGAGGTCAAGGCGACCGACGAGGGTATCCTCATCGATGTGTATACGGGCAACGGGAATGAGTGGTTGGACTCGCCCTTCTCGGCCACTTGGGATGAGATGCTTGCTCCCAAGGATGACGACAAAAACTCGTAGGTTTTTGCGATAATAGAGTACCAACGCGTGTTGCGTTTACCTACTACGGAGGAAATCATGGATACAAACTACCTCAAGGCGTGCGTCACGCTCGGAAACGCGCTGAGCGCGGCGCGATATTATGGCATCGCGGGTGTCAAGCGCGCGTTGGACGGCGCGATGATCCGTGTCACCGACAAGCCCGCCACTGCGGACGAGCGCCACTTCGCGGGCTATGTCCGCACGCTCGTCCACGACCTTAGCCTTAGGCTCCCGGAGGAGTACTCATGGTTGAGCTGATCCGCAGCGCTGCTGCCCGTTATGGTCGTCCCGCCTGGAACGACCGCGTCACCCAAGACGGCAACGCCATGGCCGTCCTGTCCATCACGCGCAACGACCTTCTCGCGCAGGGGTGGCCGCGAGAGAGCGTCGACAGCGTCATCCGAGAGGCCAAGACCCTCGACTACGACGGTCTCGTCAGCCTCTGCTTGTCTGTCTACGCGCCTCCCGTGTCGGACGACGATTGGGATGATTGGGGCGACGATTGGGACGACGACGACTGGGATGATGACGAGGAGGACAGCCATGACGATTGACGAGCTGGAGTACGAGAAATGGGAGAACGCGCTCGACTTCGCGCTCACCGAGCGCTTTATGCTCGGGCTCAGCGACATGGTCGACGCACCCACGCGCGCACACTACGACAGCGGCCTCAGCGTCGCGGAGGCGGCGTGGGAGGTGGCGCAGAACGATGAGATGTTCGCGCCTTACCTCGAGGAGTACGCGTGGGAGCTCGAGGCCTTCGAGGCGAGCGCGGAGAGATACCTCGCCGAGAATGACTGACTAATTCCAACAAGACACGAGTTGTGTCGATATACACAAGGAGAGCCATATGAGCACTATCACCTTTCGTACAAAAGACCTCGCGGCCGCTGCCGCGGCGTTATTCAAAG
>JGI11705J14877_10001338_pt1 | contig 14174 bp, 9 predicted proteins | sample Etolaghawater15m_FD_14877 | JGI IMG/M metagenome (IMG submission 14877) | reverse complement strand
TCAGACGTGTGCTCTTCCGATCTGGAACAACAACTCCCGATTATCTTTTATCAGTAAACGGAAATATATCTCTAAATGGTGGACTTTATGTCCCATCAGATTCACCAACAGTAAAAACTACAACTGGTATTGTATCTACTACATCATTAGAAATAATAACAGGAATTGATACAAGTAATCTAATAACTGGAGATTATTTAACTGGAACATATATTCAAAGTAATACCAGAATCACTGCAATTGGTAGTAGTTCGTTATCAATTGTTCCAAATCATACAAATTCTTCTGGAGTTGCAACAACAGCATTCTCATTTTTAAGGTATAAGGCATCTGGCGAATCCGGGCAGACTTTAATATCTCAAGGGAATAATCTTCCTCCAGTTTGGAGTACACCAGATTCAGTTAATGCCGCTACTGCTACCACTGCAATCAATGTTATTGGTGGTATTGCATCAGTAACTCAATTGAATGTTAGTGGAGTTAGTACATTTAACTCTGGTATATTTTCTGGTTCTACTTTAAGTGATTTAGTAAGAATCACGCAAACAGGTTCTGGTAATGCATTACGAGTAGAAGACAATGCAAACCCAGATTCTACATCATTCATCATTGATAATGATGGACAAGTAGGCATCAAGACCAATCAACCAAACTATGACCTTGATGTTAGAGGCACTGTATTATTTGGGGGTCCATTATATCTACAAGGAGGGGAACTAACTTCTAGAGTTGGTATTCTTTCTGGTACTGACAGAAGTATTATCAGTGGTATTGATACAACTGGAATTGAAATTTCTGATTTTGTTGATGATGCTGGTACAGATATCAATCCAGGAACTGTTGTTATTTCTGTTGGTATTAACTCTATTGGCATCTTACCAGATCATAACAGATTTGGTACACCAATAAGTTCAGTAATTAATATTACAAGGGAGTTTTATGCTGGTCTTGAAGGTGAAGTATTAGTTTCAAGAGGTTCTGCTTTACCACCAGACTGGTCTTCAGCATCAAACACTGCAATTCAAAATATTAGTACCACAACCACGTACTATCCAACATTCGTAGAAGACTCTGGATTCCAACCGATTGGAATTGCAAAAAGTGAGTTAGTCTTTATCTCAAATCCAGGAAATCTTGGTATTGGTTCAACAGTTCCAACAGAAAGACTTGATGTTGGTGGAAATGTTAATGTATCAGGTAGTATTAGTGTTGGAACCACAGCAACCGTTGGGTTTGTTACTGTATCAGACATTAATGTATCTGGTACAGCAACTGTAGGATTTTTAACCGCAACTAATGTATCAGTAGCAGAAACAATTACTTCAGGTACAGTTGATGCTTTGACATATTTTGGTGATGGTATCAATTTATCTGGGATTGTAACTCAAATTACAGCAGGTATTGGAGTAAGGATTTCTGCAACAGAAACTCCAGGAAAGGGAGTTGTAAACATAGATTCTTACTTTCCAATTGGAAAAACAATTTTTGTAACTCAAAATGGTAATGATGCTAATAGTGGACTTACCGAAAGTGATTCCAAGAGAACTATAAAAGCAGCCGCAGCGATTGCATTCCCAGGTGATACGATTAAAGTTTATCCCGGTGTTTATGTCGAAAATAATCCAATTCAACTTTCAACAAGAGTTTCTGTTGAAGGTACAGAGTTAAGAAACTGTGTTGTCACACCAAGATATTTGGATAGAGATTTATTTCACGTTAATAATAGTTGTCACGTTACTGACTTAAGTTTTGTAAGTGCTAATGATATGACTGATGGTGCAGCAATTATCGCACTTCAACCACTTGCAGGTGTCTCAACTGATAGATTCTTTGATGCTGCAAGAATGATTCGTTATAATCTAGATTTCATTGCATCAGAAACTGTTGGATACCTAACGAGTACCGATTATAAGAATCCTGCATTTGTAGTTGTTGATGGTTCTGGTAGTCCTATCGCTTCAGTAAATTGTAGTGATGACATCAAAGATGTGATGAAATCCGTTATCCACGACATTACAAGAGGTGGAAATCTGAAGTGTGTGGGTGCAGGTAAATCTTATTATGATGATAGTGGTGCTCTTTTACATATTACTGGAACCGATACAAACGGATATAGCGTAAAGGAAGCAACCATTGATGCTCTCAACTATGCTGCAGGCATCGCTCGCTCCTGTATCAATAATGTTTCCTGGACTGGAAATTATCAAACGCAGTATAGTCAGGTCAAAGATCTTGCAATGCAAGCAGATGCGGCAACTGGTTCCAATGAAGATATTGGTTCCTGTGCGAATGTTGTTTCTGCAATCTATTCTTGTGTTGGAGTTGTTACTACAATATTAGATCAAGGACTTTCTGTTCTTGGTGTAGGAATTAATACAACATTTCCAGGAAATTCAGGACTTGGAACCGATTCTGTGATTGGTGTTACAAGTGCTGTTTATGATAACACTTCTGGTGAAACTACAATTATTGCACCAAGTCTTTCCGTAAAAGAAGGTGATATTGTTGAAGTCAGAGATTTACTTTTTGATTGCACTTCAGGAGGTTCAATAGGAACTCAAAAATATCCTTCTGGTAAATATGGATACTTATTTGATGTAATAGGAGTTTCCACTACAACGGAAGCATTTACAATTAATACTGGGATTTCTACAATTCCACATAATTATGTTGGTGGTGGATTTGTAGTCAATCGTGCAATTGGTGTTACCACTGCTTCTTATGATAATACAACTGGAGTTACAACCATCACTGCTCCAGGTGCTGTTGTGAAGGTAGGTCAGTTTGTAAGACTTCACGACCTTGAGTTTTCTTGTACTAGTGGAGCAGGAACTACTACATTATACCCAACAGGAAATCTTGGTTACGATTTTAAAGTCACTGAAGTAATTGGAACTGGAACTACTTTTACTGTAAATGTTGGACCATCAACAATTTCACATACTTATGAAGGTGGTGGTGTTGTATTTTCACCATATTCTCCAGGTGTTGGACCAATCACTCAAGGTCCTTATATTAGAAACTGTACCAACTTTGTTCCTGGAAGTATTGGAATGAAGGTTGATGGATTTGAAGCAGAACCTGGAGACCAGGATGATATTGGTGTAACTGGTACAATGAGTGTTGACTCTTATACACAATATAATCAAGGTGGTATTGGAGTTTCAATTACTAATGGTGCATATTCTCAATTAGTTTCTATCTTTACCATTTGCGATGATATTGCAATCTTTACAGGTTCTGGCGGACAATGTGACATTACAAATTCTAATAGTTCTTTTGGTCGATTAGGTCTTGTTGCTGATGGTGTTGGTGATTACGATACTAAATCAATTTACCGTTATACTGGAGTTGCAAATACTGAAGCAGCAGCAGAACAATCTATCATTGAAGTTTCTGGTATTGGAAACTTAAGACCTTATGATGGACAGACTCTACATTTTGGAGAACTTTATTATAATGTAGAAAGTATTACTATTGATGATGGTGGTTTTGGGTATATTTCTCCACCCAATGTAGTGATTGACGCTCCAACTGGATCTAATGGAATTCGCGCTGAAGCAGTTGCAAGTATCAATACTTTTGGACAAGTATCATCTATCGATATTATAAGTACTGGTAGTCAGTATAGATTAGGAGATAATCCTCAAATCACAATTTCAGGTCCAACTGGAGCAGGAGTGACAGCAACTGCATCGTTGAACTTATATCCAATTTATTATACGGTTGAATCTGCGACTTTGCCAAATGCAGGAATCTCAACAGTCACTCTCAATACAAATCTAAATAATACAGTAAGTACTGGAACTACAGTTTATTTCAATCGATTGAGTCTACAAATTACATCATCACATTCTTTTGAGTGGGTTGGATCTGGAAATAATATTAATACTGCAAAACCTGCTCTTGGTGGCGTTACAATTCAAGAAAATGAAGTTGTGAAACTAAATGGTGGTGAAATTGTTTATACAAGTACAGATCAAGCAGGAAACTTTAAGATTGGTGATGACTTAACAATCAATCAATTGACTGGTACTATTTCTGGTAGAGCATTCAGTCAAAGTATATTAAATACAGTAACTCCACTTATCATCGCATTAGGTAATTAAAAATGGCAGCAGTAGCACTTAATAGTTTTAAGACAATAAGAAACCCAATCACAACAGGTACTGTTGGTATTTACACTTGTCCTGTGGGGGTTTCTGCCATTGTACTTTTAGCACAAGTTACTAATTTGACTTCTAGTACTACATCACAAGTGACTGCATTACACTCTCGTCCAGGAGAAACTCCTACAGATTATAAGTTTTCAAATGGTGCTTATGTTCCACCCAATGATAGTGTAAGTTTAGTGCCAGATGGAAGATTAGCACTTGAAACAAACGATATTATAAAAGTTCAAGCAAGTGGCAATAATGAGTTAAATATTGTATTAAGCATTCTTGAAACTGCAAAGCAATAAGTAAATGGCAAAAATAATCTCTGGAAGAGTTAAAAAAACTCCACAATCAGGCATCACAAGTGATCGTTATGAGTTTCTTGGATTAGATCAAGCAGAACCCGACTTAGGTGATCCTTTAGTTGGTCCTTCTTCTGTTTCTGAGAATCCTGCTCCTCCTGGTAGTCAGTATCTTCTAGTTAATATTGGAGGACAAATAGGTAAAAGATATTGGTTGCCATCAACTTCACTTACTGTCGGTGGACTATCTCCCGGATCATTTACTGTTTTTAATAATGATGTCCAGGTAGGTCTTGCAAATAGTTTTAATGTATTCAACTTTGTTGGTGCTGGTGTTACTGTTGACTTTGTTGGTAGCAATCCAGAAGATCAAACTGGTATTGCAACTGTAAGAATCCAAGTTACTGACTTAGTTGCACCTGGAAATGCTTATGAGATTCCATATAATGACCCTGGAACTGGATTCTTAAGAGGGGCAACTGATGTAGTCTTTAGAAATAATAATATTGGTATTGGTTCTACTCTTCCAACAGAAAAACTTGATGTATTTGGTAATGTAAATGTATCGGGTCAAATTGGAGTCAACACTGCAGTTGTTGGATTTATTACTGCAGACAACTCTTATTTTGATTCTAGTACAGTAGATGATATCTATATCAATAATTTAAATGTTGGGACATCCTCAACTGTAGTCAAAACACTCAATAGTAATGTTGGTATTGGTTCTACTTTACCAGAATATAAATTAGATGTCTTTGGATCATCAAGGTTCTATGGACCAATCTATGATTATACTGGTAATTCTGGAAACTCTGGAGAAGCACTTCTTTCCAATGGAACTAATCCACCAACTTGGGGTGTTGTTGGAGAAGATTCTGCTGTTGGATTAGCGCTATCAGTCGTAACCAGAGAATCTTCAAATAATCAACTTTATTACATTGGATTCTCATCAACAACTAATGATTTTTCAAGTCTTTATGTTGATTCTGATGGTCTCTATTACAATCCATCTTCTGTAAGTCTTGGTATTGGTACGCAACCAGAGTATTCTTTGGATGTCAATGGAATAATTCGCGCAGACCAGATTATCGCTCAAAGTATTGCGGAAGCACCTGGAATCGTAACAACAACTTCTACCAATGAAGTTGTAATTGATACATTCAATACTTCTCAATATCGTAGCGCAAGATATAATCTACAAGTTACAACAAATAATCAATTGAGATTAGGAACACCATCAGTCTCTGGTATAAGTTCTGGTTTAAACTATTCGCCAGGAACTTATGAGAATGTTGTTCTCATTTCTTCTGGTATTGGAACTGAAGCAGAAGCAACCATTACAGTAACTGCTCCTGTATATCCAATTACTCAATCATTTGGTGGAATCTTCACTACTTCTGGTAACATTGCTGGAATCCCAACTGGATTTAGTGTAATCCTTGATACTACATTAACTCCAAGTGACTACGAGCAATCAAAAATTACTTCAATAGGAATCACAACTTCTGGTGCAGGATTTACGACAACTCCAAGTATTACCATTGATTCTCCTATTATTGTAGGAAATCCAGTTGCAGGTGTTGGCGTTGGAAGCACTGCAGTTGTGACTAATGTTTCAATGAAAGTTACAAATGTGACTTTAAATACTACTGGCATTGTCACTGATATAGCACCTACTGTCACTTATAGTACTCCAGTTGGAACGGGAGAAACTGCAACTGGTTATGTTGGTTTTGGTATTTCCACATTTACTGTAACTGGTTTTGGTTCTGCATATACTTCATCACCAACAGTTACTTATAATCAAACACCAACTTTAACTCCAGTTACTAGAGTTGGTCTTGGTATTAGTGACGCTGGTATTCAAATCACACCTGGTACTGGATACAATACTGGAACTACAACCATTACAATCAATCCAGTAGGTGGTATTGGAACTGATGCAACAATGATTCTTGGTTCTGTGAATGGTTCTGGTGGAATTACTGATATTGATATTACAAATGTTGGTTCTGGATATACCGTCCCACCAACAGTAACAATCACCAATGATTCTTCTGGTGTAGGAGCAGCAATCACAATCACTCAAATGATTGTTACTAATATTGATGTTGATGATCCAGGAGCAGGATTTGGTACATCAAAACCACTCATTGGTTTTACTGGAGGTGGTGGTTCTGGTGCTGCTGCAACAGTCACTAATGTTATTTTAACTAGCATTGAAGTTAATAATTCTGGTTATGGTTACACAAGTGTAGATATGCCAGTCACAGCAACAGTCACAACTCCAGGAGTTGGTTCTACAGTTGGACTTGGTATCTATGAAGTTACTGCAACAACTGGTCTTGGTTATACGACTAATCCATCATTTATCATTGATGCACCAACAATCAGTCCTCTTGTGGGAGCAGCATTAACTAGTGTGATTGGGTATGATTCCAGTTTCATCTTATTATCTGGTCCTGGTTATGGTGGGACTAGTGTTTATTATATTGACCCAATAGATTCTAATACATTTAGACTCACTAAAGATTCTGCTGGCACTGATTTTATTGTTCTTGGATATGATATTTCTTCCAACCCAGATGCTTACATTGGAGGAAATGTAACTGCAGTGTCTATCACTAACAGTGGTTCTGGGTATCAGGTTGGAGAAACTCTTACGATTGATAATACTGATTTACAATCAATCTATGAAACAACGGTTGGAACTGGATTCAGTTTTACAGTTGCTGGTCCACTGATTGAAAGTTTCCAAATTAGTGATGTAATGCTTCTACAATCTGTTGGTTCTGCTTCAACTGATGCTTCTGTAATTGAATATGCTGGTATTGCAAACCTTGAGAACCTTGGTGACTATAGTGCAGATATTAGTGGAAGTAATGCAAGACTTAAGTTCACTCCAATATATTCTCATAATACAGTTAAGTTAACCAGAAAAGGAACTGAACTCTAAATAGTTAAAATAGTTTAAAGCAAATGGCAGTATCTGCTATTAATATTACAATAGAGCAAGGAGCAGATTTTTCTGCAACTTATAATATTAAAAACCCAGATGAAAGTTCTGCTACTTTATCTGGTTATAATGTAATAGGAACTCTTAAAAAGCATCCTGGTGCTACAACTGGAGTTTCTTTTGTTATTTCATTGACTATAAGTACTGCTATTTTGGAAGTTAGTTTATCAAGGACAGTTACTGCAGCATTATCTCCTGGAAGATATTACTATGATTTATTTTTAGTTGCTCCTGGTGGAACAAGAACAAAAGTCATTGAAGGTAATGCATTGGTGAATGGTTCAGCAACTTTACCAACTTAATTCAATGAAAGCATATCTTACTGGAGATGGAAATTATATTGTAAAATTGGGAACACAATCATCTTATAAAGCAGTACAATCGGAGGCAATTGTGACGCAGAACTTTACTGACTTAAGTGATGTAAATATAGAAGGATTATCGTCATCAAATGATAACTATCCTGTTGTATACAATGCATCTTTAGGTAAGTTTGTAATTGTCGATCCAGATGTAATTCTTTCTACAGCTTCAACAACAGGACTTCCAAGTGATTTCATTGATACATTAGATGTTGAACTTGATGATAGAATCGACCTTGATGCTGGAACTTTTTGATGTTAACTAAAAACTCCTAAATGCACCTAGGAAACTGGGTGTATTTTTTTATGACTGATGAGGAATTGAAATTAGTTCTAGCAAAATATAAACAAAAGTCATTTGAGTTGTTTAATAAGAATATAGTACTAGAAACTCAAGTAGAAACACTCACTTCGACTGTAAACTCATTAAGTGCAGAAGTAGAAAAACTAAAAAAACCAAAAAGAGGTTTAAAGACAGAAGGAGATTTTGAGTAAATATAAATAATAAAAACTCTTATATAAGAGTTTCTACGGTTTCTACCACCAATGTATGAGGTTGAATGACAAGTCCTATTATAAAGATTAAAAGGTCTTCTGTTGAAGGAAAGAGACCTGAAATATCACAATTAGAGTTTGGAGAATTAGCCGTCAACTTTAATGATGGCAGATTATTCACAAGAAAAGAGAATGTAGGTATTGGTTCTACAGTCACTCTTCTTAATGTATGGACAGAAAATATTGGTGGTGGTACATATTATAATGAAGGTAATGTCGGTATTAATACTACTCTTCCTCCATCTCCACTAAGTGTAGGTGGAGTTTATGGTTTAGATACTACAATCACAACCGTAGCAACAACATCATCAACAACAATTGAATCATTTTCTATATCAGTCTATCGTTCCTCAAGAGTTCACGTGCAGATTACTCAAGGAACAGATTATCAAGCAGCAGACTTATTAGTGATTCATAATAACTCAACAGCATCAGTTGTTGAATATGGTTCAATTGCAACTAATGATTATCTTGGAACTTTTTCTGCCACAATCAGTGGTGGAAATTGTTTGTTGCAAGTTAATATGGAATCTTCGTCATCAGCAACGGTAAAAGTATTGTCTCAAAAAATCACAATCTAAATACTATTATAAGGAGAGTAGTAAAAAATGGCGAAGAATCGCATTTTATTTTCTAATGATTTCGTTCTTAAGAATGAAAAAGTAGGAATCAATACGACAGACCCACAGGCATTACTGGATGTTAATGGAGGACTTAGAGTTGCTGGTGTTTCTACATTCTTGAATGATGTTGAAGTTGGAACTGGAATTACATTTTATGCTTCAACTGGAATCGTAAGTGCTACAGCATTCTATGGAAGTGGATTAAACCTAACTGATTTGATTCTTGGAATACAAATACAGGAAGAAGGTAGTGATGTTGGAGTTGGATTTACTTATACGACTCTAAACTTTATTGGAGATTATGTAACTGCAACTGGTGTTGGCACAGTCGCAAACATTACATTTACGACTCCTCCATATTCTAATGTAGCAGGAATAGCAACTTATGCGACCTCTGCTGGTATAGTAACTTATGCTTCTAATGCTGGTGTAGCAACTTATGCTTCTAATGCTGGTGTAGCAACTTATGCTTCTAATGCTGGTGTATCAACTTATGCGACCTCTGCTGGTATAGCAACTTATGCGACCTCTGCTGGTATAGTAACTTATGCTTCTAATGCTGGCATAGCAACTTATGCGACCTCTGCTGGTATAGCAACTTATGCTTCTAATGCTGGCATAGCAACTTATGCTTCTAATGCTGGCATAGCAACTTATGCGACCTCTGCTGGTATAGCAACTTATGCTTCTAATGCTGGCATAGCAACTTATGCTTCTAATGCTGGTGTAGCAACTTATGCTTCTAATGCTGGCATAGCAACTTATGCTTCTAATGCTGGTATAGCAACTTATGCTTCTAATGCTGGTATAGCAACTTATGCGACCTCTGCGGGTATAGTAACTTATGCTTCTAATGCTGGTGTAGCAACTTATGCTTCTAATGCTGGTATAGCAACTTATGCTTCTAATGCTGGTATAGCAACTTATGCTTCTAATGCTGGCATAGCAACTTATGCTGGTACTGCAGGAATTTCTACAGTTTCTGAAGGACTAACCGGAACTCCTAATATTAATGTTGGTATTGTAACAGCTACTGAATACTATGGAACCTTTAAGGGAACTATAGATTCTAATGTTACTCTTGAGAATGCTAATTACTCTAATGTGGCTGGTGTAGCAACTTATGCTACAAGTGCTGGAGTCTCCACAAGTGTTATTGGTGGTATTGGATCAATTACACAACTTTCGGTTTCTGGACTTTCTACATTTACTGGAATTGGAACCTTTGGAAATGATTTATATGTTGGTGGTAATGTCAGTGTTGTTGGAGTCCTAACAGCACAAAGACTTTACAGTACCATTTATGGTGAATTTGTTGGTGGTGCAATTTCTGGAGATTCACTTGTTGGTACTGCACTTTCTATATCTGGTATTTCTACATTAGGAACCGTACAAATCTCATCAGGTATTATAACGGCAACATCTGGTGTAGTCACTTATTATGGTGACGGACAATACTTATCAGGAGTCGTATCACTAGAAAGTAATGGTGAGTTTTACACTGGAGTATCAAGTTCTCTACAACTTACTCCGTTATCTTATGAGACTTCAATTTATACTTTCCCATCAACGGCAGGTAAACAATATGTAATTGAGTCCATCAATGTTGCGAATGTTGATACTTCTGTTGGTGTTGGCACCACTGTTAATATTATCGCATCAATTGAAGATTCAAGTGGAGAGCAGACTTATATTGCATATAATGTCCCGATTGTCAATGGTGGTTTGATTGAGTTACTGAAAAATGCAATTGTTGCTGGACCAAGTGATGTGATTAAGATGTGGGTTACTGATGGAAACTATTCTGGTGTGAATAATGCTGCAGAAGTTTATATGAATTATAGTGAATATACGAGTACCGAATATATCAGTGAATATGCGTCTACAGTATCCATTGCGACCACTGATATAACAACTGTTTATACATCAAGCACTTATCCATCAGTCATTGAGGCAATACACTTAGCAAATAGAACTGATATTGGTGATTATCCAGTTTCTGTTACAATTACAAATGGAGTGACGACTACATATCTTGCGAAAGACTTATTGATTCCAAGATATTCAACTGTTGATATATTGGATAGACCAAAGAGAATTGAGTTAAATGGAACTCTTGGTATTAAGGTAGGACAAACATCAACCATTGATGTCATTATTGCCGGTAAGCAAATCACTTCGTAGGAGTTATAAGAGATGAGTATTCGTGAAGATGTCTTTGGATTAGAGACAGTTTATCGTCTTCAGGTAGAAGGATTGTGGAGTGTGAAGAGTGATGTATGGTTATCAACTCCAGCAGGTCTCACAAACTTTGGAACTGGTGCAGTAGCAACTCCTAACACTGGTTACTTTGGTGGAGGTCTTAGTCCTTTTCGAGTATCAACAGTAGACCGAATTGATTATTCTAATGACACCGCAACAGCATCACCAAAGGGACCATTAAGTATTGCTAGAAACAATTTGGCAGCAACAGGTAACAGTTCTTTTGGTTATTTTGGTGGTGGTGCTACTCCTGCCGTAACATCAGTAGTAGACCGTATCGATTACTCCAATGATACTGCAACAGCATCACCTAAAGGACCATTAAGTGTTGATAAAGTTATTCTAACGGCAACAGGAAATAGTTCTTTTGGTTACTTTGGTGGTGGTACTGGTCCAGTATCAACAGTAGACCGTATTGATTACTCTAATGATACTGCTACAGCATCACCTAAAGGACCATTAAGTCTTGCTAGAAGATACTTAGCATCAACAGGTAACAGTTCTTTTGGTTACTTTGGTGGTGGTGGTGTTCCTGCAGCAACATCAGTAGTAGATCGTATAGATTACTCTAATGACACCGCAACAGCATCACCTAAGGGTCCATTGAGTGTTGCTAGACTTTCATTAGCAGCAACAGGTAACAGTTCTTTTGGTTACTTTGGTGGAGGTCTTAGTCCTTCTTTAGTATCAACAGTAGATCGTATAGATTACTCCAATGATACAGCAACAGCATCACCTAAAGGACCATTAAGTGCTGCTAGATATGCTTTAGCAGCAACAGGTAATAGTTCCTTTGGTTACTTTGGTGGTGGTAGTCCTAGTATAAGATCAACAGTAGACCGCATAGATTACTCCAATGACACAGCAACAGCATCTCCTAAGGGACCATTAAGTCTTGCTAGAAGTTACATAGCAGCATCAAGTGCCAGAGAAAACGGACTTCCTGTAACTGATGCCACACTACCACCAGCAAACTCACCAGTCCAATACTTCCCACCACAGTTATTTGGTTACTTTGGTGGTGGTTATCCTGGACCATTCTCAACAGTAGATCGTATCAACTATACAAATGACACAGTAACGGCATCACCAAAAGGACCATTGAGTGCTGCTAGAGGATTGTTAGGGGCAACAGGTAATAGTTCTTTTGGTTATTTTGGTGGTGGTGGATTTCCTGCCCCAGTATCAACAGTAGATCGTATTGATTACTCTAATGACACATCAACAGCATCACCTAAGGGTCCATTAAGTCTTGCTAGAGATTACTTAGCAGCAACAGGTAATAGTTCTTTTGGTTACTTTGGTGGTGGTTATCCCAATCCATTTTCAACAGTAGATCGTATAGATTATTCTAATGATACTGCAACAGCAGTAGCAAAAGGACCATTAAGTCTTGCTAGATGGGGTGTAGCAGCAACAGGTACTAGTTCCTTTGGTTACTTTGGTGGTGGTTATCCTGCAAGATCAACAGTAGACCGTATAGATTACTCTAATGACACAGCAACAGCAGTAGCAAAAGGACCATTAAGTGTTGGTAGAGATTACTTAGCAGCAACAGGTAATAGTTCCTTTGGTTACTTTGGTGGTGGTCTTCCTACTACATCAACAGTAGACCGTATAGATTACTCCAATGATACGGCAACAGCATCACCTAAGGGTCCATTAAGTGTTGCTAGAGGAGTTTTAGCAGCAACTGGTAATAGTTCTTTTGGTTACTTTGGTGGTGGTTATGTAGCATCAACAGTAGACCGTATTGATTACTCTAATGATACTGCTACAGCATCACCTAAAGGACCATTGAGTCTTGCTAGAGGATACTTAGCAGCAACCTCAGCAGCAGCAAACGGATTACCACAATAAATAGTCAAAACAACTAAAACTACACGATGAGTATAATGATTGCTCTCCCTTGTCACGGGGGAATTGTGAGTGAAAAAACCACAATGAGTTTATTTAATCTTGGTAAACTCTTAGTCAGAAATAATATTCCACACGGTCTTCTCACTCAGGCAAACTCTTCCTTAATCACAATAGGAAGGTCTAAATGTGCCAACTTCTTTCTTAATAATACAGAACACGAATATCTGTTTTTCCTGGATAGTGACATTGGTTTTAATCCAGAAGATGTATTAAAACTTCTTTCACACCAGGTAGATATTGTTTCTGGTGCTTATCCAATGAAGACAATACCCATTCATTATTGTTGTGATATCATTCAACCAGAACAACGCAGAGGTGATTTAGTTAAAATTGAAGGAAATGGAATGGGATTTGTTCTCATTCATCGTAATGTTTTTCTCAAGATGGCACAAAACTTTCCAGACCTCAAATACATTCCTCCAACAAATGATAGTAACCATCCTCCTACACAGGCAGAGATGAATAACTCATATCATTACTTTATGGAGCACAAGGAAAATCAGTCCTTTATGAGTGAAGATAAAAGTTTCTTTTTCCGTGCTAGAATGTTAGGATATGATATCTGGTTAGATACTTCAATCAAGTTACAACTACATTGGTTCACATATATTTACGGAGTGATTAAATGAAATCGGGAGCAAGTGAAAGTTCTTATCATTACCTTTCACAACATTATCAACTACCAGAAGATGTAGAAGTCTCACATCTTCCAGAAGTTCTTAAAAAATCAAATAAACCTTATAAGATTTTGTGGGGACAACACGCATACGATCAACCAGTCTTTACAAACTTTAGGCACGAAGATGTGACTCATATTGTTTCACCATCACACTGGGCGAAAGAACAACTGGTTAAATTTCTCAAAGTTCCTAAAGATAAAATTACTGTTATTCCAACTGGAGTCAGTGATAATTTTACCTTTAGTGAAAATAAAACAAAGACTTTTATTCATACTTCTATTCCTTATAAAGGATTAG
>JGI11705J14877_10001337_pt1 | contig 14178 bp, 8 predicted proteins | sample Etolaghawater15m_FD_14877 | JGI IMG/M metagenome (IMG submission 14877) | reverse complement strand
ATCAAAGCTGCAGGAACTGTTGAAATATTTGGCGTCCATAAAATCAATGGAAAGAATACAGAAACTGAGATTCAATTAGCTAAGACTCTACCAGCCAAACCATTTGATATCCCACATCCATCCAAAGAAGGACACAGACTGAGACACGTTTGTCTTGAGGGTCCTGAGATTGGTGTGTACTTCAGAGGTAAACTTGAAGGGACTACACAGATTGAGTGTCCTGAGTATTGGTCAGACTTGGTTGACTTTGAGACTGTCACAGTATCATTGACTCCTGTTGGGTGTTATCAGGAACTGTTTGTTGAAAAGATCTCCTGGAATAGATACATCACAGTGAAGAATGCATCCGGTGGTCCTGTGAACTGTCACTATGTTGTTCATGCAGAGAGAAAGGACTTGGAGAAACTTATTCCTGAGTATGAAGGTAAGACACCAAAGGATTATCCTGGACAAGATTTCATTGGAGTAAATAAATGAGCGGATTTGCTGTAACTGATTACAATCCACCAGCTGTTGGGGTCCTGTCTGCTAGACTAGGTTCCCTTCAGAGCACTGATATTGCAGTCAATAAAGATATTACTCTTGGTGTAAATTCTGACAGGTATCAGACATTCCTTACACCTTCACAGAATATTGATCAGTTTGCTCTTAATGATTTAAATACTATCAACTTCAAGAAAGATCAGATTACTGATCTAGGTGATGGACCCACTTTCTTTGCAAATCCTGATACATTTGCCACTGGTATTGCAGCCACTCAAGCAGTAGCAACCATCTATGGAGATGTCATTACAACTGTGGGTGTTGCAACCTTCTTGACATTTGGAGCTTCTCAAACCTTTACAGTGGGTAGTAATATTGCTCAACAGAATACAGGAGCTTTTGGTAGTATTTTTGTATCAAATACAGGGACAAGTGTTTTACTTACAGGTGTAGGTGGGACAGGTTCTTTTAATACATTAGATAGTTGTTCAGTTGGTATTGGTACAACACAATTTGATCCCACTGATACAGTTATTGGTGCACCTTCTGTGGTGTCACTCTCTGGATTTGGTAATGTTCATAATGACACCATTACTCTGACCACTTATCCCAATCTTGAACCTATCAATGTTAATGTAAACAATCCGTTTGATGGAAAGACTACAGACACTCTTGGTGCAGGTAATACTGGTTTAGGTATTGCGAATACATTCTTCCCCAATGGTGGTAGTTTCATTGGAACAGTGTTTACCTTTGATACTACTGGTGACCCTGGAGCTGCTACATCCATCACCAACATCTCTAATGAGATTACGGGTACATTGAGGACAGGTGTGGTAAGTTTTACAGACACCGTTAATACCATCAAACCATATAAGGTTGACTTTGCTATCAATGTTTGGTCCTTAGAGAGGTCTAAGTTAGAAAACAACTTAGCCATGGCTGGGCTATCCACTGCTATCATCATCTTGAATGACCCCCAGTTTGGTGGACCCTACTAGAACTGTCCACCTTGACTTCGTTGGTCTATCCTGTTATATTGGTGGGGTATTGGAGACATCATGACTCACAACCCTGAAGACTACACCATCGACAATGAAGATGATGAATATCTGACCCGTGTGGTGATTGACGTGACTGCTCGGACCTTCTATCTGTACTCAAGTGAAGGTGCTAAGCGTGTTGTTGATGACAACACTGTTGATGAATTCATGACCCTGTTGTCTGTCATTCGTGACGTAGTTGACGATGACATCATCGCCTACACTGACCCCCTGGCCAAAAGCGAACTTTAGTTTCAAAAATCGTCGAAAAAAATCCCGGCAATTTTTTGACCCTATTACTTTTTTATGAATTACTATTTGCCCGAAATTTACCCAGAAATCCTGAAATTCTATGAGACCGGAAACACGCCAATCAATGGAAATGCTTTTCACGGCACGATGGAATGTCCCGACAGCAGCACGAAATTGCGGTCTGACGGACAAGGAAATGAAAATAACGTTTAATGAGTATTGTCGTTTAAATCCACCTACCTGGGAAGGTGAGTGATTTTTTGCCCCCTTGGCGTAACAGGTAGCCGCTGCGAACTTAAAATTCGTTGTCTTTTGACGTGCCGGTTCGACCCCGGCAGGGGGTATAAAAGGTAGACATACCTAAATAAGTGTGATATAATGTTTTCTATGGCATTTAAACACACAGACGAAGTTTTCACAGACGCGGTTATGTCGTCTAATTCTATTAGGCAGGTTTTATTCAAACTTGGCCTAAAACAGGCTGGTGGAAACTATGAAACTACAAAACTACGGATTGTTCGATTAGGGTTAAATACGGACCATATGAATGGACAGGGTTGGAATAGGGGTGGCAAAAACACTTGGTATCCCCCCAGACCCCTTGAAGAGGTTTTTACCAATACCAAACCATATCAATCAAATAAGCTAAAACAACGACTTATCAAAGAAGGATATAAGGACCATAAGTGTGAATGTTGCGGAATAACCGAATGGAACGGAAAACCCGCCCCCTTGGAACTTGACCATATGGACGGAAATCACCACAATAACGCCCTTGACAATTTACAGATTTTGTGCCCTAATTGTCATTCACAGACCCCAAATTATAGGGGCAAAAACAAGGGGAAAGTGTGATATATAGAGTGCCCTTATGGGCGTTTAATACGATCTAATACTCTATGACAACACTATCACTACACAAATATGACAAAATCTGCGTTAAATCAAGAACAAAACAAAAACTACCTGAACCTGTTAAATACAATCAGGAGGAGTACACTCAGTTAAGAATGTACTTCAAATGCGAGAGTCAATACTACACGAAGCACATGAAAGTCAATTTTTGGTACTCCAAGGATATTGAACAATGGAGATGGATACTCACTTGTGATGAGGATATTTCCATCCATGAAAGTGGTTCGAGAAAAAATCTTAGGCTGGCTCTAAACGATGTCGCTACCACAATGGAATATTTGCTTGACGAAGATATGGTCGAGTGATATAATATTCAAGTGTGAAGGAATTGCGTGACACACCCCTGTGTCCTATGGAGACCCTAGTGGTCTCCTTTTCTATGCAACTAAATAACTCATAATAGATATCGTGTGCAAGAAAGATGCCTCTATCGAGATTAGATAATTTCCTAAAGAACGTTAAAGGAAATATTCTGTATGTTGATCCAAATAACCTAGATGCTACGGATGGTATTGAAAACCAGGGTAATTCTTTGTCACGCCCTTTTAAATCATTACAAAGAGCACTGATTGAAGCTTCGCGTTTTTCATATCAGGTTGGTTTGGATAATGATAGGTTTGAAAGAACTACAATTTACCTTGCACCTGGTGAATACCAAATTGACAACAGACCCGGTTATATTCCAACTGGATCAAGTCAATTTGTTCAAAGAAATGGTCTGAATACTGGTGATTTCCCTGCATTTAGCAGTACATCTAATTTTGACCTGAATGATTCAAATAATATTCTCTATAAGTTCAATAGTGTCTTTGGTGGTGTAATCGTACCAAGAGGTGTATCAATCGTAGGTCAAGATCTTAGGAAATGTAAGATCAAACCACTTTATGTACCAGATCCTGTAAATGATAACATTGAAAGAAGTTCAATATTCAGACTGACTGGAGCAACCTACTTCTTCTCCTTCTCAGTCTTTGATTCTCCAAAGAGTAGAGGTATCTATAAGGATTATACTAATAATACGTTTACTGGCCACAAACTGACTGTATTTGAGTTTGAGGATGGTGCAAATCCAGTTAACATTGATGATGAGTTTTTGACATATCAAACAGATCGTACAGATCTGGATATGTACTATGAAAAGATTGGATTAGCTTATGGTGCATCTAGTGGAAGAAATATCCAACCAGACTTCCCATCTGCTGGTGTTGATATTCAACCAAGAATTGATGAATTCCGTATTGTTGGTCCTACAGCTGGAACTGCTGGAATTACAAGTATTAAATCTGGCGATGCAGTTACTCCCAATACAATAGTCACAGTAGAAACCAGTTCTGCTATCTTTGGCCTTAATGTTGACACAAATGTCATTATTACAGGTGTTCCTGATGATGCTTATAATGGAACATTCAGTGTTACTAGCGTTCTGACCGCAAATGAAGAAGGTGTAACCGAATTCCAATATGAATCAGCAACAGTTCCTACTAATCCTCTACCAAACCCATTAGGAACAACAGTTGACCTCTCAACTGATACTGTATCCAGTGCATCACCATATATCTTTAACATCTCTCTGCGTTCTGTCTTTGGTATGTGTGGTATGCATGCCGATGGATCAAAGGCAGATGGATTCAAGTCAATGGTTGTTGCTCAGTACACTGGCATTAGCCTTCAGTTAGATGACAATGCTTTTGTTAAGTATAATTCTACCAGTGGAACGTATGAAGACAGAACTACTGTAGAAAATCTTCATATTGATATTGATGCTCGATATAAACCAGAATACGAAAACTTCCATATCAAGGCATCAAACAACTCATTCATGCAGTTGGTTTCAGTATTTGGTGTAGGATATGCAGAACACTTTGTAACTGAGTCTGGTGGTGACTTCTCACTGACCAACTCTAACTCCAACTTCGGCATGAGAGCTCTGAGATCTGATGGTTTCAGAGATAGTGCATATGAACAAGATGATTATGGCTATATCACCCAAGTGATTCCTCCTCGTTTCGTAGAACCCGAGACGATGGCAGTAGAATTCTTCCCAATTGACGTTGGAGTCACAACTGGGGTAGGTGATACTAGCAGAGCATACATCTATGGTTATAAGAACTCTGCTGTTAGACCACCATCACTCTCAGAAGGATATAGATTTGGTGCAAAGACCAATGATAAATTATACTCTGCATTCTCAGTGGGGGGAACTATTACTCCGTTTGAGGCAAGAATTATCATGCCAAATACGGAATATAGTGGAAATGAGGTATCAGCTAAGAAAGTCAATAATGTTGGTAGAACAGGTTTAGGTAATAGTATCACATCTTCCACACTCACATTTACCGAAGACCACAATCTTATAAGTGGTGAATCAATCCGTATAATCAGTGATAATGGTAGACTTCCTGATGGATTGGATGCTAATAGACTATACTATGCCATCACAGATGGTTTAGGTTCTGATGAGATTCAGATTGCACAAACTCTGAATGATACTAATTCAGGAAATGAGATTACAATCAATAGTCTGGGTGGTAAATTGTCGGTGGAGAGTAGAGTAAATGATAAAATTCCTGGGGAAGCGGGTCATCCAATTCAGTATGATGTTTCTGAGGGTCAGTGGTATGTCAATGTTGCAACTGCATCAACTGAAAATAATCTCTTTGGTAAGATATCAGAAGGTGTAGCAACACTTGGTGAGTCAACTCCAAGGACTTATATTGTAAGAAACCCTGATAACAGGTCTTCTTTAGATAGAATTTACAGAATGAGATGTGTAATTCCTGCATCAAGTGCAACATCTGCAAGACCACCACTTCCAGGTTATGTTATTCAGGAATCAAATGATGTAACTGGTGCAACTGATACTGAAGTCCAATATTTCTATAATACTGGCTCAGTCACTATGAGCAATGATGCACAGATGAGAAACTTCACTTTCATCGCCAATGCAACTTTTGATAATGGTATCGCTGATTATACTACTGAACTACCACACAATCTGTCAATTGGTTCAAAAGTTAAGATTGAAAATATCACCAGTACTAACTTCCCAGTAGTGGGTGCAGCTCTATCTGGATACAATGGAGATTTCACTGTATCTGGTATCAGCAGTTCGCTGACATTCAGTGTCAATACTTCAACCCCTGATCCTGGGACTTTCACTAACAACACATCTGTGAGAACTAGAAGTCTTCCTACAATGAAGAGAACTAGTTTCAATGGTTCTTACTACATCTACGAAGTAAATGAAGTTGATGAGTTTGTATTGGGAGAACAGGATGGTGTCTATGATTTGATTGTTAAGTCAACAAACAATATTCCAACTGTTGCTCCATTTAACATATCATCTTATTCGTTACCACAACCAACTCGTAATATTTTCCCACAACAAGATAAAGATAATCCTCACAGCAATCCAGATGCTTCCACTTGTTATGCACTTCCTGACAATATTGGTGAGGTTGTCATCAATGAACCTCAAAAGAGTTTGACTAGAGAAACTATTGACCAACTCTACTTAGATACCAGAGCGGGTTTTGCTATCACTGATATTCAAACTACAGATGTTGGATTTGGTATCACTATCTTCACATCAATTGACCATGGTTTGAATGGTATCACAAGAGTTGCTATCAATAATGGCGGCGGTGGATATGGTAATGGTACAGGTTCAGAAGAAGTCTTCTATGATGTCAAACTTGACGCTATTGGTGGTGGTGCACTTGGTAGAAACGCAACAGCTGTTGTTACGGTTAACTCATCTGGTCAGATGTCAAATGTTGAGATTATGCACCCTGGTTCATCTTATGTCATTGGTGACTCACTGGGTGCTGTTGGTATCGCTACCACAACTGGATTCTCACCAGCAACTCTTGAAGTTAATAGAATTCTTGATAATAGAGGAGATACCTTACAAGTAGAGGGTATATTTGATAATGACTATACATCATTCAATAAGCTATACAGAATTGTAAACGTTCAGGGTATTCAGGGAATTGGAGTCACTCCTGTTGGCGGTGTAGCTGGAATAGCAACTTTTGGAATTGGAGCGGATGCAGTAACAGGTGCTTCGGCGAGACTGGTTGGTCATACTCTTGATGTTGAAAGTTTTGTTTACGACAGAAACTTTGGTATTGCGACAGTCACAACCACTCAGGCTCACGGATTCTCTGTCAATAACACAGTCTTTATTGATGGTTCAACTGATGATTTCTATAATGGTTTGGCAATTGTCAATGAAACTATTGGACTCACAACTTTTGTTTCAAACATTGGAATCAATACTGTCACCCCAGCTGTCGCTGGTGTTATGAAAGTCCATCCAGCAGGTCTTGCAGCTCAAGGTGGGGATGTTGGTGTTATCACAGAAGACCTTCTGGGAAGAGGTAAGTATGTTTATGCTGGTATCACAACAACTATTGTAAGTGGCATTACAACGACTGCAACTACAGTCGATATTACAAATCTGAACAGATACAATCTCCAAATCGGAGACTATCTGAAAATTGATAATGAACTCCTAAGAATTAGAACAACTGTAAATGATTCTGGTTCCAATACACAAGTTACAGTATTCCGTGGTGTCCTTGGTAGTAACGCTACCAACCACGTTGCTGGTTCAGTTGTTCAAAAAGTAGGTGTATATCCTATCGAATTGAGAAGAAACTCAATCATTCGTGCATCTGGTCACACCTTTGAATACATTGGATACGGACCTGGTAACTACTCAACAGCCTTCCCTAGTAAGCAAACCAAACAGTTAAGTCCTACTGAACAACTCAATGCACAGTCTCTTGAGACCAATTCTGGTATTATTAACTATACTGGTATGAATGATGCTGGCGATTACTACATTGGAAATAAGAAGATTTCCTCTAACTCAGGTAAGGAACAGGTATTTAAGACACCCATTCAAACTATTGCTGGTGAAGACCCATATTCAAGAAGTTCATCAGAGAAAGACTTGGGTCTGAATTATGTTGACAGCGACAAACTTACAGTGGCAAGGTCAGTCATTGTTGATGGTGGTGACTCAAATGAAATTCTGTCAGAGTTCAATGGACCTGTATCATTCTCACAGAAGATTACGTCTACATCATCAGAAGGTATTGAAGCCAATAGTTTGTTCCTTCAGGGGTCAGCTTTGATTTCAAGAAAGATTACTGTTGGTATCTCAACTCCATCACAAGCCGGTAATCCAGGTGACATTGTATACAACGCAAACCCAGAAAATGGTGGTTCAGTTGGTTGGGTTTACACCACCAACAATGAGTGGAAGACATTTGGAGACATCTCTTCCTAAATAATAAAAAATAATTGGGTGGATAGTGAAGCCCAGGAGTGTCAATGGCTGTCGATAAGGATTTTGTAATAAAAAATGGCCTTGAGGTAAACGAGGATTTACTATATGCAGATACCGATACTGACAGAGTTGGTATCGGTATTACTACGCCAAGTGTAAAACTAGATGTTATTGGTGGTGTATCCGCAACAGGAATTGCATCAGTAGGTCTTGCATTGACCACTCACGATGCTTTTATGAGTGGATTCACCACATCCATTGAAGGATTCAATATTGGTTTAGGAGGAACATTTTTCTCTGCCAGCAAGGATGACAAAAAGGTAGGTATTAATTCTGCCTCTCCTCAATATACCACTGATATCCTTGGTCCAGTATCAACAGGAACCACTGCACTGTATGTCTTTGGTGATGTAGAAGTTACAGGTAATATTAAAGGCACAGAATTGCTCGGTCAAATCACTGATGGTGGTTCTGTAGGTTTCTCAACTCTCACAATCTCCAGAAAGTTGGTGGCACCTCAGGGTGATGCCTATCATATCTTCAATGTAGAGAGTGTAGGTGGTACTCAATGGAGATATCTTTCTGGTGGTTCTGAACCAACAGGTATTGGATTTACGCAAGATACTATTAATCCTGAACTCTTCTTGGTGAGGGGTCAGAATTATAGATTCAATATTAATGCTTCTGGTAATCCATTTTACATCAAACTTGACCAAGAAGCCAATCTCTTAAATCAATATAATGATGGTGTAGAAAATAACGGAGCTCAGGTTGGTATTATTACCTTCAAGGTACCTTACAATTCTCCTGACATCCTATTTTACCAAGCATCAAATCAGGGTGGGATGAATGGTAGAATTAGTATTGTTGGTCTATACACAGGAACAAGTGAATTATTAGATATCACTGGTATTGCAACTATTAATCAGGCTAGAATTACAAATCTAGAAGTTCTTGGTATCTCTACCCTTGGAGGACAAGGAGTTCAAGCGACTCAGGTAGAGGTGACAGGTGTATCAACTATCCCGATTATCAAATCTGGTGGTATTGATGTTGGTGTTGGTATCGTCACCGCTTCATTCCTGGCTGGTGTTTCTACTGGTACTAAAAATGTTCAGATAGATGAGAGAAACAATGACCAGGACTATCAAGTAGGCTTTGTAACCGCTAATGGAACAGGTTATCAAAGAGTATTCATTGACGCTGATGACGCTAATTTCACTTATAATCCAGCAGACAGAGTTCTCAAGGTAGATGTTTTTGAGGGTAGTTTGAGTGGAACTGCTCGTCAGTCATTTGATGTTCAGGTAGACGAAAGAAATAATGATGCAGAATATCAGGTAGGATTTATTACGGCTAATGGAAACACTTTCCAGAGAGTGTTTATTGATACAAATAATGCTCAATTTACATATAATCCCAGCACATCAACGCTAACAGCATCAACATTTGTTGGTAATTTGAGTGGAACTGCTACAAACGCCACTAATATTAACACTCAAAATAACAGTACTAACGCAACTCAGTTCCCTGTGTTTGTTTCTAGTTCCGCTGATGGAACAAACAACAGACCAAGAGTTGATACTCAATTCACTTATAATCCTAGCACTAATACCTTTACAGCAGGTAACTTAGCAGGTGCTGGTGACAATCTCACTAGCCTCAATGCATCGAGCCTTTCACAAGGAACTGTTCCAGGTGCTAGAGGTGTATCAGCTACAACCAGTACAGATAGTTTTGTAAGGTTTAGAGGAAATACAAAAGCAACTGGTGAGTTCTATAGTGGAACTAGTAACCCAACCAATACAACCAGATTGAATTATGATGGTCAGTTACATGCTACTGGTTTTACTGGACCTCTGACAGGTAATTCTTCTTCAGCGTCAAATGTAGCAGTCACTGAAAGTGATGCCAATACTACTCATGGTGTGTTGTTTGCTGATGGAACAGGAACATCTGTAGCTGTTTTAAGAGATAATCAATTCACATTCAATGCATCAAGTAATCAACTCACCATTGCGTCTGGAAACATTCAATGTAGTGGTAATGGCAATGTCTTTGGTAACACCACCATTGACGACCTCACAGCAGATAGTTTGAATGTAACTGACTCCACTGCATCAACCAGTAACTCCACTGGTGCTATCAGATGTTCAGGTGGCGTTGGTATTGTAGGTGCATTGAATGTTGGTGGAGACATCACAGCATTCGCTACATCTGATGAGAGACTGAAGGATAACATTGAACCTATCCCTAATGCTCTTCTGAAGATTAAGAGGATTTCTGGTAATACATTTGATTGGAATGGGGAATCAAGTAAGGAAGGTAGTGAGTGTGGTGTAATCGCACAAGAGATTGAATCACTTGGTCTTCCTGGTCTTGTAGAAACCAGAGATAATGGTTATAAGGCTGTTCGTTATGAGAAACTTGTCCCACTTCTGATTGAAGCTATTAAGGAGTTGACTGAAAGAGTTCAAGAACTGGAGAAGTAAATGGCTGTCACTCAAACAACACAAGGTCCCTTCTTTGCGGGGGGACCTATATCTTGGAGTGATTTGAGAGAACAGTTTCGTGCTGCCAACATTGATGGGTCTTTTGATAATGATACAGCAGCTATTAGTCTATCAGAACTTTATAGAAATACTTCTCTAGCCTTGACTGACCCTGTGGTTCCTGATTGTACCGAGAACAGAACAAGTGGTCCATCCAATAATGGTGTTCCTACATCAGGAACTTTTTCTGTTTCAAGGATGAGAAATTCCATTAAGTTTTATTTTCTTAATCAAACTAATACTGATACTAACCTTGACCTTGATGCTCAAAATTACAATGGCAACATAAACAGAAATATTAGAAAGAGATTTAGAGTATCAGGAACCATAGGTTCAAATAATCCCAGTAACCCATCTGCAACTTTTAATGCAACTGCTACCAATGTTAGATTAGAAATAATGAACACTGGTAGGATATTGGGAGCATCAGGCCCTGCTGGTGCATTTCCCAGTGGTCAAGGTCAAGATGGTGGTGATGCACTTACTCTTAATAGTACTAATGGTAATAATAATGTAATATTCCTCAACCCAAGTGCCAATCTCTGGGCTGGTGGGGGTGGTGGTGACAGTGGTGCTAATGGAACAAGAACTGATAATAGCATAAGAACTTATGGTGGTGCTTCAACTTTTGAAGTACAATGTTTTAATATCGGTGGTAATTTTAGATGCTTTAATGTTTGTAGAAATGATGGTGGTGCTTTGAGTTGTGCATCAAGAGCACCAGCTGGGACACAAGGTACACCAGGTTGTCAGAGTGGTTATGGTTTACCAGGATGTGCTTGTGGTAGTTGTATTGCTTCTGTTAATACTACTGTCAATACAAATGGTACTGCAGGTAGATCGGGCAGAGGATTTAATAATCAAACCGCTACATTGGTTGCTACTACCATAACCAATGGTGGTTCTGCCCTTGCAGGTGGTGATGGTGGTGACTGGGGTATAGATGGTAACGGTCAAAACAACGCAGCTGGTGGTGGTGGTGCTGGTGGAGATGCAATTGGTGGAGCACGTGCTAATTGGACAATCACAGGAACACAAAACGGCACAACATTGAGATTCTAAATAACCCAGATACATCTTTGTTATGAGTGAGCAACAACAACCACCTCTTGATGAGAAAGCTAAGAACTTCTTGAGAAGTGCTACAGCTGTAATTCAGTCAATTATGAGAGGTGACCAATTATTCTGTTCCAATGAACTGAGAGACGAACGTAAGAGTATTTGTGAGGGGTGTGAGATGAGAGACCCTATGCAAAACATGTGTTTGTCTTGTGGTTGTCAACTTCAATACAAAATTCCATTTGCTGCATCTGAGTGTCCATTACAGAAATGGGGTATGGATAGTGCGACCATTGAAGCTGAAGTTATTAAAAGAGTTCAGAAAGATTGATATAAATAAAAAAAGCAAAGCTGAAGAGTAGATAATGTCACTGTTAAGAGTTGACAATATACAGAATAGGTTTTTAAATAGTGGTCCTATCATTGTTGGACTGACAACTATTGCAGGTAACCTAATTTGTAGTGGTATCACCTCTATCACAGATGGCCTTGTAGTTTCCGCAGCATCCACTACTCAGACCCTTAATGTTCTCGGAACATCAGGATTTAGAAATAATGTTTTCATATCACCAGGAAATTTAACTATTGAATCTGGTGACTTAACACTCACCTCTGGCCAATTCATCGGTGATGGTGTCAGGATTACTGGTATTGTAACCGAAATTGTTGCTGGTGCTGGTGTTAGTATTATCCCAGCAAATGGCAAAGGTTCTGTTACCATTACAGTTCCATTAGCAGGTCAGGCTGGTTACGCTGACACCGCAGGTATCGCCACTGATGTTCAGGGTGGTTCAGCTGGTCAGATTCTTTATCAAGCTGGTGTTGATGACACAGCCTTTGTTGGTGTAGGTACAACAGGTTTCATCCTNCAAGCTAATTTTGAAGGAGCACCAAACTGGACTGAGTTTACAAGTATCAATGTTGCTTACGCTGATAGCGCAGGTATTTCCACAGATATATTGGGTGGAGCAGCTGGTCAACTTCTTTTCCAATCTGCGCCCAACGATACTGACTTTGTAGTTGCTGGTAATAGTGGNCAGGTACTNATTTCTCAGGGCAATCTTGGTCCTACATTTACCGATAATTTAAACCTTGAAGTTGGATTTGCAGAAGTAGCTGGTGTTGCCACTAATGTCAGTGGTGGATTCATCACAGCTTTCAACTTCAATGTCAGTGGTATTTCTACTGTTGGGTCAGCTCTAAGTGTTGGTGGATATCTTGATGTAAGAGATAATATTAATGTAGAAGGTATTGGAACATTTGTAGGATTTGCCACCTTCGGTAGTGATGTATTTGTATCTGGGGCTCTGACAGTAACATCGCTGACTGTAACTGATGATAGCGGTGGTGGCACACTTAATGTTGGTATCCTTTCTGTAAGTAATCAGGCATTTTTCACTGGCATTAGCACCTTTGATAATGGTGTTGACTTTAATGCTGGTATTGATGTTACTGGTATTTCAACTTTTAATAATGAACTACAAGTTGGTGGTGGATTAACGGTCACTGGTATCTCCACCTTCAATAATGATGTTACTATTGATGGCAACCTCACACTCACTGGTGCAGCTAGTACATTTGTTGCTGGTATCACTTCTGTTTCACAATTACTTGTATCACCTGGTGTATCAACATTCCAGGGAGACGCAACATTTAATTCTAATGTTGGTATCGGAACTACGATTGCTAATGGAGCAGCCGACCCTAACAATACTTCAGTTCTGAACGTCGGTGTTGTTACCGCTAACTTCTTCTTTGGTGATGGTAGTGGACTGACAAATCTTGATGGTGTTGAGATACCTAATGTTCTGTTTGTCAATAAGGCAGGAAATGATAATAACTCTGGTATATCAGCAGGTGAAGCAAAACTGACAATCAAGGCAGCTCTGGCAGCTGCGACAGAAGGAACAACTATTAGAGTTGCAGCTGGTCAATACACAGAAGACAATCCACTGGTGATGCCTAAGGAGGTATCTATTGATGGTGATAGCTTGAGAGAAGTATCAATCAGACCAGCTAACGTGGACCAAGACCTAATTTATGTAACTCAATCAAGTTATGTTGGTGATGTATCATTTGAAGGTGTACTGAATGCAGATAAGGCAGTCATTGCATTTAATCCAGACGAACCAGCATTCATAACAAGAGGACCTTATATTAGAAACTGTACTAACTTTGTTAGAGATAGTATTGGTATGAAGATTGATGGAGCTCATGCTCTGGGTGATACCAAGGCAATGAACGTTGACTCCTATACCCAGTACAATCAGGGAGGAATCGGTGTATCGGTATCTAATGATGGATACGCTCAATTGGTATCAATCTTTACCATCTGTAATGACCAGAGTATTGTTTGCACAACTGGTGGTCAGTGTGACCTCACCAACTCTAACTCCTCATTCGGTAGATTGGGTCTGGTTGCAGACGGTATTGGTCCTACAAACTTTATTGGAACTATTACGTCAGCTACCTCAGCTAATGCATCAACCTTCACGGTAGATTTGAGTGTTGACACTCACACTATTACAAATGCTTTGTATGATAATAATAGTGGACTTACAACAATTACGACATC
>JGI11705J14877_10001336_pt1 | contig 14185 bp, 11 predicted proteins | sample Etolaghawater15m_FD_14877 | JGI IMG/M metagenome (IMG submission 14877) | reverse complement strand
CTTACGGCTCAAACGACTCTTACGGTTCATTCTCTCCCCCGCCACCGCCAAGCCGCTGGCCAGATGGGAAAACCATCCTGAAACATCTTGGCCTTTTTCTGCTCACGCTAGCGTCGGTTACCTACGTTGGCGCAATGTGGGTAGGACAAACGGCGAATGCGGAATCGTTTACCGATCTGCTACCCGAGGGATTTTTGTTTGCCGTGCTGCTCCTGTCATTTTTGGGGGTGCACGAATTTGGCCACTATTTTGCAGGCGTGTATCATCGGATCGACGTGACTCTCCCCTATTTTATTCCGCTACCGCTGGGAATTGGCACGATGGGAGCGATTATTCGCATTCGCGAGCAGATCAAAACGACCCGGAAGCTCTTTGATATGGGAATTAGCGGGCCGCTGGCGGGGTTCGTGGTGTCGCTGGGCATTTTGCTGTACGGGTTTGCCACGCTGCCACCGCCAACGTTTATAGAGAATTTTGTGGGGCACGAGGAGGTCGTGAGGCATGTGCAGCAAACGGGTGAGTTCCCCGAGAAGCCGGTCATTCCGCAAGGGGAGGCCGAGGTGATTGTGCTCGGGAATACGCTGCTATTCAGTTTCATCGCATCGTTTTTTGAGGATGTGCCGCCCATGTACGAGCTCTACCACTATCCGTTTCTGTTTGCCGGCTGGCTGGGGTTGTTTTTTACGGCGCTGAATCTGATGCCGTTGGGTCAGCTGGACGGGGGGCACATTTTGTATTCACTCATCGGCCCGCGAAGGCATCGGGTTTTTGCCAGGGTGTTCTTTGGCGGGTTTACGGTGCTTGCAGGGATCGAAGCGATCTCGTTTATGGATGTTCAGCTCGGGTTGATGGCGCCCGGCTTTCGGTTTGTGGCCCCGCTGGTATGGGCAGGCGTGCTGTTTTTTCTGTTGCGTCGCGCGTATGATCAGGACGGGGCTTGGGTGATGCCGGTTTGGTTCTCTTCCCTGGTGCTCGCATGGATGTATCTGCTGATGTCCGACATGGGGTTCGGATTTGGAGCGGATGATGGAAGTCCTACGATTACCGGCTCGATGATCTGGGTGGTATGGAGCTTTTTCCTGGTCTATTTTGTACGAATTCAGCATCCGCCTGTGATGATTGAGGAGCCGCTCGACCGAAAACGGAAAGTGCTTGGGTGGCTAAGCATGCTCATTTTAATTCTGTGCATTAGTCCGGCGCCGATCGGGCTGTTGTCGTGATCTTTTTGTATTTTTGTCGGGTTGATGCGAGGGCGTGCTCTTCCGAGGGCAAGTTTTTCCAAGGGCGGGCTTTTTTGTCGCCAATGAGTATGGAATCGAAAAATTATTGAAGAATAAATGAAAGAAAGGAACATGATGAAAAAGAGTTTGATGTTTGTAAGTTTTTTTGTGCTGGTGCTGGTTGGTACCGGTTGCGGAGGTGGTGCGAATTCAGGCTCGGGGGGCGGTTCTGGTGTGGGTACTGGTTCTGGTGTGGGTAACGGTGCGGGGGGTGCTACTGGTGCGAGTACTGGTGCCGGATCTGCTGGAGATGTCGCAACCGATCTTCCCATCGCACAGCAGATTGATGCGCTGATCGATATGGATCTCTACGAGGATGCCCTGGCACGTCTGGAAGGGCAGGATATGCAGGATCCGCAAATTCGGATGTTGCGGGAAAAAACGCATCTCAATTATGGGCTTCACAGCATGATGACCTTCGATCAAACCGAAATGAGAACGCGAATGAACCGTGCATTGCGACAGTTTACGATCGTGCTGGAGATCAATCCGCAAAATCGTGTTGCGCGGGAGCAGATCGATCAGATCTTAATGATTTATGGCACGATGCCCGATCGAAGTCCCGATCCGGATGTCCTGGAGGGACTCCGCAAAGTGGGATACGAAATTTAGCAGACACGAATTATGGCCTCATCTGCTGCTAAATCAGCTCAAAAAACACGGTCTGCGAAACAAACACCGGTTATTGAAAACCGAAGAGCACGCTTTGAGTACAGCGTGGAAGATACCTACGAGGCCGGGCTAGTGTTGCAGGGTACCGAAGTGAAGTCGATTCGCGAAGGCAAGGCGAGTTTGGCGGAGTCGTTTGCCGTTTTTATGGCGGGGGAGTTGTGGCTTCGGGGGATGTACATCAAGGCGTATGAACAGGGATCCTATTTTAATCATGAGGAGCGTCGGGACCGGAAGTTACTGCTGAACCGGAAAGAGATTCGGGAGATTGACAAGTATCTGACGCAGAAGGGGTATGCCCTGGTACCGTTGAAGCTCTACTTTAAACGTGGGAGGGCGAAGGTGTTGCTGGGCTTGGCCAAAGGGAAGAAAATGGCGGATAAACGGCAGGATATTAAGACAAAGGATACCAAGAGAGAGATGGACCGGCAGTTGAAGGGGACGTTTACCCGAAAGATGTGAGATTGGTTCGAGTGGGCAGAGTGATAAAACTCAAAAAAAACAGATGCGCTTTCTGTAAGCCGAATTCTGTACCCCCGGCGCTGGGCCACGGGTGGTAATCATTGATCTGGATGCAGGGGGCCGGCCAGTGAGCGAACTCATCAACCCAACCATCCTGCATGCGTGCGTTCTACCCGGCTGTATATTGGCGAACGGCAAACAGCCTGCGTGAACTTGCACCCCGTGAGGTTTACCTTGCCTTCGTCCGTTACCGTCGAAGCGGTGGGCTCTTACCCCTCCTTTTCACCCTTACCCCGGCGTGCCGGAGCGGTTTGTTTTCTGTGGCACTATCTGGCGATACCGGTTTGCCCGATATCTCCCGCAGTTTCCTGCGGCACGGTGTTCGCTGGTGTTCGGACTTTCCTTTCCGGCTGCTGCCTTGCGGAAGTGGCCGGAACGATTACCCGAAAGCGCATCAAATTGTTTTTTCTGTGGGTGGACTTTGTAACGTGGTTTTGAGGAGTAAAGTGTACTCAAACGCACACGGATTTACACCCCGAGTTCCTTTTTGGCTTGCTTGAAGAAGGATGGATCGACAACAATCCGGCCGCTGTTCTCGTCGATGATGATCTTGTTTCTGCGGGCGACCTCGACCTGTACTTGTGGTGGCAGAGACATACCAAGCGCAGCGCCTTTCTCCATCGCTACTACGGCAATACCGTTGTTGAGTCCATTTCGTAGCCGGTTGTAACTTCGCAGATAGCGCTCGTCCAGCTCTTTTTCGATCGTCTCACGGATGTCGAGCAGGTTTTCCTCCTCCTCTCTTGTGCTTTTGGTCACACTTTCGAGTTCTACCTGCTTCTCCTCGTAGATCTTTTCGATTTTTTCCAGGGCAGCTTCCTTCTCTTCGGTTTCCGGCCCGATCGCTTCCAGCCGTTCTTCAATAGCTATGATTCGCTGTGTAGCACTTTCTGTGAACTTTTTCTGTGCTTCAATCTCTTTGGTGAGGGCATCATATTCGCGATTGTTGCGCACAGATAGTTGCTGATCTTCATACTTCTTGATCTTTTCTGTGGCAGAATCGATCTCCAGTTCGAGCCTTTTTTTCTCGCCTACGAGTTGATCGGATTCCTCACGGAGTTTTTCCACTTTGGCACGGGTGCGATGGATATCCGTTTCGATGTCGAGAATCTCCTCGGGGAGATCTCCTCTTAGACGACGAATTTCATCGATGCGGCTGTCGATATATTGAAGGTTGGTGAGTTTTTGTAGAGCCTCTTGCATGGGAATCGTGGGTTTTGGGGTCTTAGGTTTTGAAGTCTTAGGTTTTGGGGTCCTGGTTTGGAGCCTTGGGTTTTACAATCGTGGGTTTTAGGATCGTGGCTTCTGAGTTATTCAATTTCGGTGATGAAGATCTCCATCGGGTTTGTTACCGTGGAGGTGATGGAAACGCGGACTTGCTCGAACGCTTCGGAGAGCTCTCGCCGGATTGCATCGACTACGGGAAACTCGGTTTCGTAGTGGCCGGCATCCACCAGGAGGAACTGATCGTTTTCGTGGAAATAGTCGTGATATTTGATGTCGGCGGTAACGAAGGCATCAGCCCCCGCGGCAAGGGCTTTGTTTTTGAGCGAAATGCCTGCCCCTCCGCAAACGGCTACTTTCCGGATGGTTTTCGGATGCCCGGAGGTTCGCAACGCGGGAACTTGTAACGCCTGACAGACAAGATAGAGGAACTCTTCCCGGGGGATCCCACCGTCGGGATAGGATCCGATCACCCCGAGACCAAAATTATCGGATGGACCTTCCGGTGCGGTTACCTGAAAGCGCCCGGGTGTGAGCAGCCCCTCTTTTTTGAGAGCTGAAGTTAGGTGCCCGAGGTGATGGCGGTCGATGATGGCTTCGAATCGTTTGGCACCATTGGCTCGCCCATCCACATCAAACCAAAAGGCATGCTCCGCGGAGTGGTAATTGAGCAGGCTGAGAATTCGTTCGGGTTGGTTGGTGTCTGCGGTGAGCGTGATTTTCCGGCTGCTGAAGACCTCTTTGCTCAGAAATTCCGGCTGATCGAGGCCGAGTAGGTTGGCCAGTACAAAGGAAACACCATCGAGGGCCAGGTCGAGGTTGGTGTGAGCGCACAGGTAGGAGATGTTGTTTTGGATCAGTTTGTAGATGATCCGGCCCTGCTCGTGGTCGGGATTGATCCGGCTAAGTTTCCGGAAAATGAGTGGATGATGGGAAAGGATGGTGTCGCAGCCACTTTGAATGGCTTCATCTACGACGTTTTCGGTGAGGTCGAGACAGACAAGAACAGAGGTAACATCGGCGTTCGGGTCTCCAACGATGAGTCCGACATTATCATAATCCATTTTCACTTCGGGCGGTGCCCACTGATGCATGAAGTTTATGATATGTCGTACTTTGGTACTCAATCTTTCCTCATGCCTCCGGATTTGCAGAGATTTGAGGAACCCACTCGGGTGGTTGGAGTTCTCATATCGAACAGGAAATGAATAGATGGATCAAATTGTTTTAAGTCTCCAAAAGTACGGTTTTTTTTCACGACAAGAAACTATTTATTTGTACGAACTATGAATTCGAAGGAGGAGATGAACATGCAAGGTCACGAGAACACGAAGGGTAAAGAGAGTCCGAAAACCATTGAGCAGCGGTTGAGTGACGTACGCGGGAAGATCGAGGAGGCTTGCCGAAAAGCAGGGAGGTCGCCGGAGGAAGTTATTCTAGTTGCGGTGAGTAAAACAAAACCGACCAGGATGATTCGTGAAGCGCTTGCGGCCGGGCAGTTGCATTTTGGGGAGAACCGTGCACAGGAGCTGGTGTCGAAGATGGAGGAGATCGCTCAGATGGAGGGAATTGCTAAAATCGAGGGGAAATCTCAGGTGGATGGGATTGCACAGGTGGATGGGATTGCACAGGTGGATGAAATTGCAGAGGTGGATGCGAAAAACCATCCCGGGATTCAGTGGCATTTTCTCGGTTATCTTCAGAAAAACAAGATTAAATACATAGCCGATGGTGTGCATTGGATCGATTCTGTGCAGAAGGTGAGTGCTCTCGAAGAAGCGGAAAAGCGAGCGGCGGCGGCGGGGCGCGAGATTCGGGTACTCATTCAGGTGAACATTAGCGGAGAGGATCAGAAGAGTGGGTGTGAACCGGAAGAACTAGCGACGATTTTAAAAGCCGGCAATGCGATGTCACATGTCCGGGTTAGCGGGTTGATGGGAATGGCAACGTTCACAGAGGACAGGGAGCAGATCCGGCGGGAATTTGCGATGTTACGGAAGCTGCGTGACTCCCATGCCGGCCTATGTGAACCGCCACATGAGTTAACACATCTGTCCATGGGGATGAGCAACGATTTCGATATTGCCATCGAGGAGGGATCTACCATGGTGCGGGTTGGTTCAGCGATTTTTGGAACAAGAGACTGAGCAAAAACAGGAATTTTGCCCAAATTTTCGGATTCTTGGAACAGATTTTCGGAATCTTGGAATTCAAGTTGTGTGAAATGAGTGGGAACATCCGTAGAATTCGTTCACTAAGAGTGAGGATGAAATGTTCCTGCTCTTTGTTGACTCATCATTTCACCATACTTCGTTACGGATTTTTACCTCAAAACAGTTCACGATACAGATGGAACAACTCTGAGGCCGTAATCCTCGTGTATGTATCGTGAAATAATCACTTCATGAAAAATGGACCTATATCCATGAATACAAATAAAACTACATCAACTGCAGTTGCCGAACGTTTTTTTATTCCAGCGTTTTTTATTGCGGTGAGGCAGGTTCTGCCTGCACTTGGGGAGATCAATTACCTGAGGTTTTCAATGAGCCGGGTTTTTCAATGACCTGGGGTCTCATTTGCGAGGGGTTTCATTCGCGCAGGGTCTCATTTGCGCGGGAGTTCAAATGCCCAGGGTTTCCTGGTGCTCGCGTGGCCCACTCGCAGCCACAAGCGCGGTGCCGGGTCCTATCAACCCGAAAGAAATAAAAAAGGTGCTGAAATCGTGCGTTCTATCTTATCCTCTTTTTGAGTATTTTTGTGCTGCCTACATTTTCCACTCACATTCATGAAACCAATCAGCTATGAAACTCACCGCTCTTGAAATCAAGAAGCAGCAGTTCGAAAAGTCGCTCAGAGGGTATGATAAAGGGGAGGTGGACGCGTTTTTGCAGCTGGTTTCGTCGGAGTGGGAGCACATGACGGGGAAAATCCGGCAGCTGGAGCAGAATTTGGAGAAATTTGAGGAGCGGATCCGGCATTTTGAGCGGGTGGAAGGGGCGCTTCACGAGACCTTGCAAACCGCGAAGGATTCGGCGGATGAGAAGTTGCTGAATGCCCGGAAGCAGGCGCAGAATATTATCGAGAAGGCGGAGATGGAAGCGGAGGGGGTTTTGAAGGAGGCACACCGGCAGCGGAAAGAGGTTCGGCAGGATATGTTGAGGTTGCTGGAGCGGCGGGAGGAGATGATTCATAGCATACGATCGTACCTGGATCTTTCGTTACAATCTCTGAAGCAGTTTAGTGCGGATGAGGCGTCGTTGTTTCGGGTTCCGCCGGAGAGTGGGGGTGATGAGGGTGGTGATCGGGTTGCAGGTGGTGATCGGGTTGATGGCCGACGTTCCGGGCGTACCCGCGCCGGTGCCGATGCTCGCTCTGCTTCTGCTGCCAGTAGTACCGGTTCCGGTGGCGGCATTTCCAGACGTTTAGGTGGGCAACGGGACTTTGACAGTGAAGCGGATGACCGGGTGGATGACATTATTGATGATTTGGATTGAATAACAAGGGAACTGAATGGACAGTGTTGAACAATTTCGAATGAAGCGCAATGAGGCGCTCGAGTACATTAAGAGTAGTACCGATTTTCTGCCGGAGTACATGATTATTCTGGGAACCGGGTTGGGGCAGCTTGCCGAGGAGATGGATGTGGTGCATAGCATTCCGTACAATAAGATTCCTCATTTTCCGGTGTCTACGGTGGAAAGCCATGCCGGTCGTTTGCTGTTTGGGGAGTTGGGTGGCAAGCGGGTGGTCGCAATGCAGGGCCGGTTTCACTACTACGAAGGATATACTATGCAGCAGATTGCGTTCCCGGTGCGGGTGCTGAAAGCACTTGGCGCAACAACGCTGTTTGTGAGTAATGCGGCCGGAGGCATGAACCCACATTTTGCAAAAGGGGATATCATGCTGATTACGGATCATATCAACATGCTGGGGGATAATCCGCTGATTGGACCGAATGACAATGAACTCGGCGTGCGGTTTCCCGATATGAGTGAGCCATATAGTGTGCGTCTGCGGGATATTGCCAAAACGGTGGCGATGGATCATCAGATCGAAATGCATCAGGGGGTGTATATTGCATTGAGCGGGCCGGCACTGGAGACCAAAGCGGAATACCGGTATTTGCGGATGCTGGGCGGGGATGTGATTGGGATGAGTACGATTCCTGAAGTGATTGCTGCGGTTCACATGGGTATGGAGGTGCTGGGCGTGAGCGCCATTACCGATGAGTGTTTCCCGGATGCGTTGGAACCGGTGGATATTCAGCAGATTTTGGAAGCAGCTGCCATTGCGGAGCCGAAGTTGTCGCGGGTTATCGCCGGTACGTTGGAGCGTTTGTAAGCATTGGCAAACCCCTAGAGAGAAACCTTTTAATTGAGACAGAGTATGGATGATGAACGATCAAACCGAAGCCCTTTCTGGAATGAGTTTGACTGGGAAGCGCACCTGAATGAGATCGAGAAGAGAAGTGAGCAGTTGCGAAAATTTATCACATCCGATCCGAAAGAGAATGTGCCGCGATGGCTGTCGCTTTTGAATGACAGTTCGGATGAGCTGGATGCGGTAGAGTCGTTTATCGAGGAGGAGTTGCTGTTTGATGAGGCTTATTTTCCGGAGGATGAGGATGACTGGGAGGATGAGGATGATGACGATGATGACCTGGATATCTTTTTCTCGGGGGATTATGAAGATGAAGAGGATGAGGACGACGATCTGTATGCGGGTGAGGAGTGGAAAGAGCATAGCGGGGACTACACCTTTTCCGACTATGGGTCGATCGACAACTTTGAAATTTATCAGCGAGCGCTGGATCTGTCGGTGGATGTACTCCGGTGGGCAGAGTCTGCGAACAGACGTGCGAAGACCAACCCGCAGCTTCACGAGTTTGTAAGTGCAGTACTGCAAGTCGGCGCTAAGCTGGCCGGCGGGTATTCGTTCGGGTTCGAACTGGATGTCCTCGGTGGGAACATTGCCTATACCAAAAAGGCACTCTACAAGGCAAATGAAGCGCTCAACATCCTATACGCCATGAAAAAGAGCCCGTTCATGCCAGATCGGGAGTATGCCTCCTTCAGCCGCCGGCTCTTTGAGATCCGGAACGAAACCGGCGTGTACGTTCAGGAACTCAGAGACCGGATCCAGCAGGGATTTGAGTAATATTATTTTTCTTCCTTCTTGCCACGGAACGACTCCAGAAAGTCCATTGGGATGGGCAGGAACGTAAACGTAGAGCGCTCCGAACTGATTTCACTCATCGTTTGAAGGTACCGAAGCTGTAACGCTGTCGGCGTATCTTGAATCATTTTTCCAGCTTCGACCAGTTTGGTAGCGGCTTCGTACTCACCCATCGCATTAATCACCTTTGCACGACGATCCCGCTCCGATTCTGCTTGTCGCGCCATTGCCCGTTTCATGCTTTCCGGCAGGATCACATCACGAACTTCCACTGAGACCACTTTCACACCCCAGGGATCGGTCTGACGGTCGATGATATCCTGAATATTCTTGTTGATTTTGTCCCGCTCCGCCAGAATTTCGTCCAGCTCGAACTGCCCGATCACACTCCGAAGCGTTGTCTGAGCAATCATGGATGTGGCAGAAATAAATCGCTCTACCTGAACCACGGCTTTTTCGGCATCCACAACCCGGAAAAAGGTAATGGCATCTACATTAACCGTTACGTTGTCTTTCGTGATGGCTTCCTGCCGTTCCACGTTGATGGTTAACACTCTTAGATCCACACGCTCGATCTTATCAATGAAAGGAATCAGAAAGATAAATCCCGGTCCTTTGGTCATATAAAACTTTCCAAGCCGGAACACGACGCCACGCTCATACTCCCTAAGAATTTTGAACATCTGCGGCAGAAAAACCGACAGAAATATGACAATTGTAATCAGCCATACAATCAAATTTGTAAATACACCAAGATCCATAGATGTCACCGATTGTTTTTATGTTAGGATTAATCTCGTGTTTATATATTCACGATGTACGCTTTACGATGTACGCTTCACAATAGCCTTGAGGCCCTCAAACCGCACAATGATACACGTTTCACCGGCTTTCAGCTTCTCGTCATTTGCCATAACGGCCCGCCAATACTCTCCATTGTGGAAAATGCGTCCCTCTTTGTTCGGGGTGATGGGATCCGTCACTTCGGCTTCGTCCCCAATCTCTGCCTCCAGGCCTACACTCTTTCGCTTGAATTGCGCCTTGATCCCGTAGTACACAATAAAGATGAAAAAGAGAGCGGTTAGAATCGTGGCAGGAACCAGCCAATAAAGGGAGAGTTGCATCTCCTCCGGCAGATCCTGAAACAACATCAAAGCACCCAAAAAGAAAGCCACAGTCCCTCCTGCAGTTAAAATTCCAAAGGTCGGCGTGAACGCCTCGGTCACAAATAAGATAATAGCCAGGCCGATCAATAGAAAGCCTGCAATGTTGATGGGCATCGCCGCCACACCATAGAGGAGCAGGATTAGAGAAATCACGCCGGCAACCCCAGGCACAATGGCTCCCGGGTTGGTTACCTCGCCTAAAATTCCGTAGATCGATACCAGTGTGAGGATGAGCATCACCTCGGGACGGATTACAAAACTGAAAAATAGCTCGGCTAGATTGGGCGGAATCTCTTTGGGTACGGCCCCGTCGGTTTGAAGAGTACGTCCTTCCACTTCACGACCGTCGATCTGCGCGAGAAGGTCGGTACGGTCTGCGGCGATCAGGTCGATGACGTTGATCTCAAGCGCTTCATCGGCGGTGATGGAATCGCCGTCTCGTACGGCAGACACCGCCCATTCTGCATTTCTGCCACGTCGTTCGGCGATGGTCTGGATATAACTTTCCGAAAATTCGAAGATCTTTTTCTGCATTACGCTGTCCATCTGTGCCCCGCCCATGGAAACCGGTGATGCAGCTCCGATGTTGGTGGTGGGCGACATAGCAGCAATGTGGGCTGCCAGCGTTATGAACGTTCCTGCGCTCCCGGCATTTGCTCCGTCGGGCGTCACATAGACCGCGATTGGATGGGAACTTCCCAGCATGGTCTGCACGATATCCTGAGTGGAATTAAGCAGCCCGCCCGGCGTGTCCAGTTCGATGAGTAACAGTTCATCCCCGGCATCGATCGAAGTACGAAGCCCACGCTGGATATACTGCGTAACGGTTGGGCCGATCGTACCTTTGACCCGGATTACACTGACGCCCCCCGGCTCCCCTCTTGGGTCATCCAATGACTTCGCCCCTGTTTCACGGTCTCCAGATTCATCCTCTCCAGATTCACCTTCTCCAGATTCATCCCCTCCAGATTCATCCTCCCCTGGTTCAGTCTCTGTGTTAGTCCCTTCCGTATCTCCTGATTCGTCGGATCGCTGGTCCAAGGAAACTTCCGCCATGAAGGGAAGCGACCCGTTTGCACGCATCGAATTTGCATGCATCGAACTCTCACTTGAATTTCGCACCAGCGCAAACCCGCTCAGAAAAAGCATCAAGGCGAGAAATAAAATCGGTACTCTCATTTTTAAGGTTCTCATGATTATGTACAAAGAAGACGTAAAGAACATACAAACAATTCTGTTTGATTGGAACCGTGAACTTGATTGGAATCGTCATCGGTTGACGGCAAGATCAATTCGACGGCAAGGTCAATAATCATATTCCCAGCGGATATCCACACCTTGGCGGGAATCATCTCCCTGTGTGAGAATCAGCTCAAGCTCCTCCGTTAGCAGATACTCTATCACGAACAACGTTTTTGGATCGGAGCTTAGTTCGTTAATCATCGCAAAAAACGTTCGCCGGTCGAGATACCATCCGGTAAGGATCGATGTAGCCCGATCCGATCCGCGCTGCTGGTTGTCGATNCGCACAACATCAATCCCCAACTGCTCCGAAGCAAGCANCTCCACCCGGTCCAGAAGCACCTCCACCGCCAGTTCTGTAGCAGATGTACCCTCTCCGCTTCCGGCCACTACCTGNTCCCACGACTGNAGCTCATAAAACGGCTTCCCGAATACGGTATAGCTGATAATATCCTGCAGCTCCATCTCCGGGTTGCTCTCGAACCGAAACACCGGATTTTCCAACGTGCCTTCGATGATATAAAACAGCTCGATCTCCGATTCCGAACGAGGTGGCTCGTACGAAGTACGCATCCGGAACCCGGGATTGAACGGATCCCCGCTGAAGGTAACCTCCGCTTCCTCGAACCGAAACTCTTTGCCCAGGGTTTTGGTATACCCGCCCAGCCCGGAAATGGTGCCAAATAAAGCCGGTTCCGACTCCGCCCCTGGCTCTTTTACGAGATCGATCTCTCCGCCCAGTTCCAGTTCCAGCTCAATCAGGTCGCGGTTTCGAATAAAAAATCTTCGGTTCGTGCGAATTCCCAAATCCATAGAAAGTCGATCCCAAAAGCCCAAATTCTCAAAAGGTTTCGGGGTGATGTCTACCGGTTTGTCCCCATCGGGCATCATTTGGCGAAGATCAACCTCCTCAACCTTGGTCTCCCCAAATCCACTCAGCACAATAAATCCACTTAGAATCTGGGCTGACCCGTTAAAGATCGGAGCATTCATCGTACCCGACAGGGATGCATCGAGGTCGGCCACCGCCTTTATGGTTCGTGAGTCTGCGAGTGCAAACCTGCGCCCTTTCAAGGTGAAGTCGAGGCCGGCGTTTTGAGCCAATTCACCGGCATTCGATTGCTGTCGAAGATCGATGGATCCGGAGGCGTCAAGGGTGCCGGGTCCGCTTTTCACAGAAAACGAATCCAGCGTGATCAGGCCCGGCTCAAGTCGTACTGTGCTTTCTATATTGCGAAGCCGAATGCCATACGGATCGATATCAAGCGTACCGCCGCTCAGTATAAACTCGCCATCCATACCGATTTCAGCGACAGAGAATGCTACATCCGGATCTTTCTCCGNCGAAAATGCATTTGCATCAACCCGAATAGAAATCTGACCATTGATGAACCCGCCAAGCCCTGCTATGGAGTTCTCAGATTCCCCGCTTTCGCCAAATACCCCTTCCTGGAGGAAATCGTTGAATACGGCCAGATTGAANTGATTTGTGCCGGCGGTTACNCGGATTTCCCTGGCTGGCAGAGTGACGGTACGTTGTTCCAGGTCGACCCGAAAAGGAAGGTGAGCATCATAGGTGAGGGCGGGATTTTTCCTCAGGATGAGGTTGCCGCTGAGGGTGAGTTCTTCTGTTTCATGATGATAGGATAGGTCTGTCGTGATGGAATCAACGGGTATACCGGACAGAGTGGCCTGCTGCAGAAGGATGTGGCCCTCCATGGAGGGCGTTTGAATGCTACCGGTGAGGTGCGCAGATGCGGAAAGGAGCCCGTTTGTGTTTTCCGGAATGTTGGGTGCATTTGGCAGAAAGGGTGTGAGTGCGCGCATCGGAGTGGGTTGCAGGTCGATTTTGCAGTCGGAGCGCGCGGGGGTGGGGAGGTTCCCGGGTTGGTGATTACGTTCCGGAACGGGCAGTTCACAAACGACCTCCCAGAGTGGTCTGCCTGCCATGGATGCGGTGGATTGAATATCGAGCAGATCGTTTTCCAGTTCCGCGAACACCAAGATGGAGTCGATGACCCCTTCAAGTAACGCAGTCTGTTCGATCATCAGGTTGGTACGGGCCGAGAGGCCGGTTGCATCATCCCGAATCACCGAAGCAGAACCAGAAAGGGTTGCCTCGAAGAGCGGTTCCTTCAGTATGGCCATCTGCAAAGCACCGAGAAGGATGTTTTGAACATAGATTTGCGCTTCCTGGCGTTCGGGCCGGATCTCCGGAGCCCACGCCATGAGGAACGATTCACGATCTTCCGATTCGAGATAAAGTGTGTCTACTTTGGCGAAACGGTCTTGTGGCTGAATCTCAATGTTGAAGGGTTTTTGCAGATGGAGATCCCGGACGGGACTGGAGAAAAGGAGCGAGTCGGTGGTGATGGTGAGAATTTCGTTGCGCCATTGGACTGCGGATTGATGCATCAGGCGGGAGAATGGTGGGTTTTGGATGTCGAGAAGGGTTCTGGCGTTGAGGCTTTGTTTGGCAGCGAACCCTTCCAGTTCGAAGCGTGCGTCGCGGATGGAGTACGATCCAAAAGAGGGTTCTTCGATCGCAAGACTGGCGGCAAAATGGAGCTCTGATGCAAAGAAATCTTCGTTTTGTTCATCGTTTTCGGATCCTGCGGTAAGCCAGACATTGCCACGAACGATTGAGGCACGAAACTCAGTGGGCATCGCGTCGACGGATTCTGTTTCTACATCTGCCTGCTCCATTGCACCTGCCTGTGTTTTCATATCTGCCTGCTCCTCTATCTCAGTAGCTACGTACGACACATCTTCGAGGGAAACGGATCCTTCGAATTGCCATTGTCCGTTTTGGTTTGGTTTGATGGTGCCTTTGATGAATCCTTTTGAGAGTTGAATGGGTTGGTTTGTGAGTTGACGGAGGGATGAGGGATCTTTCACTACGGC
>JGI11705J14877_10001335_pt1 | contig 14185 bp, 9 predicted proteins | sample Etolaghawater15m_FD_14877 | JGI IMG/M metagenome (IMG submission 14877) | reverse complement strand
TTGAGGATGTTGGCAATCACTTCTTCAAGGAAGGCGCTAAGGTTATTCCTGGTGATTTAATCTATAGAAATAATTTTTACAATATCCAAATTCAGGAAGAATTTTTAGGAATTCCTGTATCTCTTTATATTGATCAACTTGTTGGTAAGACCATTACTGGCTCAACATCTGGTGTCACTGCGAGTGTTGTTACATACATCACAGATGACGAATCCGAGAAGGGAAATTACACTCTTTATCTCAACTATTTCAATAGTAGTTCGAGTGATGATTCTACAGTTTCTTTCTCTGATGGTGAGATTCTGACTGTTAATAGTGAGATTGTCTTTGCCACCACATTTATTCCTGCTGGTGAGGGATTTGCTACTGCTGTTTCACGAAATGCAGCTGGAGCAGGATCGGCGTTCATACTTAGTTCTGGTGTTTACTTCTTAAGAGGAACATTTGTAGATGTTTCTGAACAAATTCTTATTCTTGATCAGTATTCAACCACACCAAGTAATAGAGTTGGTCTAACAATCGTAGAAGAAATTGTCACCTCAGATGATGATCCTACTCTCAGTGATAATGCAAGAGGTTTCAACAACTTCACAGCTCCTGGAGCAGACAGATTCAAGATATCTGCTATTCTGTCCAAAAAGGGTCTTAATGAGTATGATGTAGAAAGTTTTGTTCAACTGGCTGAAGTTCAGGGTGGTGTTCTGAGAATTCTCAACACTAATACTGACTACAACTATCTTGCAAAAGAACTCGCAAGAAGAACATATGATGAATCAGGTCATTATTATGTAAGAGACTTTGTTACTAGTGTAAGAGAGAGTTTAAATGATGATAGAGGAAACAAAGGCATCTACAACTCTGGACAAGTAACCTATCAGGGAAATACCCCTTCTGATGACCTTTTAGTCTACAAAGTTTCACCTGGTAAAGCTTATATCAAGGGTTTTGAGGTTGAAGTACTTGGTCCAACTCTAATTGATGCTAAAAAACCAAGAACCACCAATAATGTTGAAGGTCAAGCTGTCAATTTTGGTTTTGGGCCAACTTTTGAGCTCAATAGAGTAACTGGATCACCAGTTCTTGGCATCAATACATCCAATACAATCAGTTTGAGAGACCAAAGGGTGGGCGCTGATCCCCTAGTAGCTCCTGGTAATGAAATTGGTAGAGCAAGGATATATGATTTTGTTTTAGAGTCTGGTTCTTATGATTCAGCTCTTCCAAATTCTAATAAGTGGGATTTTTCACTTTATGACATTGTAACTGACACTAACCTCAATGTTAATGAGGCTGTGTCTCTTCCTATCCCAACTTTTGTAAAGGGTGACTCAAGTGGAGCCACTGGATACCTGAAATCAGAAGTTGTTGTTGGAACATCGTTAACAGTTACTCAAACAACTGGAAATTTCTTCCCTGGAGAGAATCTAAAGTTTAATGGTGTATTAGATAACTCTAGATTTGTCAATAGTATCCGAGAGTTCAATGTTTCTGATATTCAATCAGTATTTGGTATTGTAAGTGCCGCAAATACCTTCAGTGCTGACATTGTACTGAAAAATGATCTGACATTTGGAAATGCTCAGATTACATCTGCTGCTGGTGGTATTTCAACGGTTTCGATCCCAACCAACCCAACACAAAGCTTTGTTGGCATTGTATCTACTGGAAACCTTGTCCAATACTCAAGAAATGGCGAAACTGTCACTTCTTTGGCTAGAATCACTGGAGTTGCAAGAACAGACTTCCAAATTGAAGCTGTAACTACAGTCGCTGGTGTTTGCAATGGTGCACTACCAACATCCAATGAAAATGTAAGTAATTTACAACTTGTCACCTCTCCACTTAAGAGAACTAATGGTGCTGGTAACCCATCTGGTAGTAATACACTTTTTGCAGCACTTCCTAAACCAAATGTAGAATCTGTTGATTTAGAAGACTCTGACATCATCATTAGAAGACAATTTGATGTTCAAATCACAAATAACTCTACAAATGTTATAAATGCTGGAATTAGTCAAGTATTTTTACCATTTGATGAAGAAAGATATAACCTTGTCAGATCTGATGGATCTACTGAAGTATTGACAGAGGATAAGTTTGAATTCAGTGGTGGTTCTACTAATTTACAGATTAATAACCTTGGTACTGATGATCCAGATGCAAAATTAATCACTACACTCAGAAAGTCAAAGGTTACATCAAAAACCAAACTTAAGATTGTATCTGAGAATATTATTGTCAATAGATCCTCAAACGTAGCTTCTGGTATTGGATCAACTACTCTTAATGATGGTCTTGAAATTGGAAACTTTCCTTTTGGGACAAGAGTTCAAGACTCCATTATTTGTTTGAACAATCCAGACGTATACATTCTCTATGGTGTATTTGAGTCACCAGACATAAATGACCCTTCAGCCCCATCTATGACCCTTGCGTCACTAGATGGACCTGCAGGGACCACAGATGACCTGATTATAGGTGATATCATCACAGGTTCAATCAGTGGAGCAAAGGCCTACTACTTGGTCCAAGAGAATCAAATTAGTGTAAGTTTTGCTTATATCAATTCTCAAACCTTTACCAAGGGCGAAGTTGTTAACTTCAAGGATTCGGGTGTAAGTGCTGTTGCAACAAATGTAACATCTGGATCTCCAAACATTTCCAGATCCTTCAAGTTCAATAGTGGTCAGAAAGGTGACTACTATGATTATTCATCATTGGTAAGAAGAGATGAGGCTCAGATCCCCTCCAGAAAATTAAGAGTTTACTATGGTAGAGGATATTACTCTGATTCGGACACTGGAGATATCACAACCGCAAATTCATACAATCTCTTTAATTACACCACCGATATCCCCTCAACTAAGGGATTCAGATCAACTGATATCATTGATGCAAGACCTAGAGTTGCACCATATACTCCTACACAAGGAAGTCGTTCACCATTTGAATTTGACGGTAGATCCTTTGACTTAGGTAATGATGGCAATCTTCATAGTTCTAAGTTCATCTTAGCATCTGATGAATCTATGACTATGAACTTCTCTTACTATCAAGGAAGAATTGACAGAATTTATGTTGATACACAGGGCAACATCAATGTTGTTTCAGGTGTACCAGACGATAATCCCAAACCACCTTCAGATGTTACTGGACAACTCAATGTTGCAAACATCTCATTACCTCCTTATCTCTATAATGCAGATAATGCAAAGGTAACATTCATTGAACATAAGAGATATCAAATGACTGATATCTCAAATCTTGAGAAGAGAATCAAGAATATTGAGTATTACACCTCCCTGAACATGCTTGAGATTGAAACACTCAATCTCTTCGTTGAGGACGCTAACGGAAATAACAAATTTAAGTCTGGTGTATTTGTTGACAACTTCTCAACTCTTCTTCCTCAGGATAGTGAGTTGGGTGTTAGAAATAGTGTTGACCTTAAGAAAGGTCTCTTGCGTCCATCACACTACACAACAGCTTTCAATCTGGAACTGGCAACAAACGCCATTACTGGTATTGGAACCACTACTCAGATAAATCAGGACTCCAGATTTGCTGAACTCCTTGGTAACAATATCAAGAGAAGAGGTCAACTGCTCACACTTGATTTCACAGACGCTGTTTGGTTACGTCAACCATATGCCACAAGAACTGAAAATGTCACTCCTTTCTTGATTAGAGAATGGGTTGGTAGTATGAAGCTTGAGCCTGAAACTGATGTTTGGGTTGAAACAAATGCACTTGAGCCAAGAGATGTGGAAATTGAAGGCACCTTTGATACAATGGCTTCATTCTTGGGGGCTGAAGTTACTACAGCAGCTGATGGAACAAGAACAGGTGTAAGTCCTGTAATCTGGGAGTCATGGGAGACCACTGGCGTCAACATTGATATTGATTTTGACTCAACTCAAACCACAGAGGTAGTTGGGGTTGAAGAGGTCAATCGCGAAAGAAGTCGCGTAACCACAACTAACATTGGTGGAAGAACCTTCAGAACTGACACATTTGACAATGTAACTAGAGCAACAGAAACACTTACCACTACTGATTTTGAAATCAGTGGAGGAACAGTTCTGGATCAGTCCAGAAGAGGAACAGTTAATAACCTCACTGAGTTTATAACCACTGAGTCACTGGGTGACAGAATTGTAAGTCGTGAAGTTATTCACTTCATGAGAGTTAGAAACATCGAAGTCACATCAACTTCACTCAAGCCATTTACTAGAATGTATTCATTCTTTGATGGTGTAGATGTGAACAGATTTACATCTCCAAAACTGATTGAGATTGAGATGACCTCAGGAACCTTTGTTGTTGGCGAAACAGTCCAAGGTAGAATGAATGATGATGGTATTGAATTGTTGGCTCTTGGCGCAAGTCCTAGAATAGATTTCAGAGTTGCTAATCCTAACCACAAGTATGGTCCTTACAATAATCCTTCTGACACATTTGATAGTAATCCTTACAATAGAAATCTCCCAGTTGAAACTCAGTATACTCAAACATCCTCTGTTCTCAACGTAGATACTTTCTCACTTTCTTCTGACGACTTCCCACAATTTGGTGGGTTCATTCAGACTGGGATGAGATTGATTGGTCAAACTAGTGGAGCTCAAGCAACAGTTACAAATGTAAGACTGATTACTGATAGGGTTGGAACACTCATTTGTTCTTTCCAGACTCCTGATGTTACCATCCCAGCTAATCCAGCCTTTGAGACTGGTAGAAATGTCTTTAGACTTACCAGTAGTGAGATCAACACACAGATTGCTGGTAACGTATCATCATCTGCTGAGACATCATTCTTCTCACAAGGTAATATTGATATCACTCAGGAAGTTACATTATCTGTAAGAAATACTCGTGTCAATACAGAAACTTTGACTGAAACAAGAACCCTCAACGCTGGAGATATTCAGAGTGATGGATTCACAGTCACAGATTCTGCACAAGACATTGCAACTACTGAAGATTTGGTTGGATCTACTACCTTCACTGTTCCACCCCCAAGAGTTGACCCCTTGGCTCAAACCTTCTTGGTAACTGATGAAACGGGTGTATACCTGAACAAAGTAGATATATTCTTCAGTGAGATTGATACTGAAGGAATTCCTGTTGTTGTTCAACTCAGAACTACTCAACTTGGCACTCCTACATCAACTGTTCTTCCATTCTCTGAGGTCACTGTAGACCCATCAGACATCACGGTCAGCAATGATGGAACAATAGCTACCACCATTGAATTTGAGTCTCCTGTCTATCTCAATCCAGAAACAGAATACGCTCTGGTATTGTTATCAGTATCAACGAACTACAGAGTATGGATTTCAAGATTAGGTGAAGCTGATGTAAGCACACTTGGAACAGAAGCTGGTCAGGTTCTGGTTACACAACAACCAACCCTTGGTTCTCTGTTCAAGTCACAAAACGCAAGTGTTTGGACTCCTTCACAGTATGAAGACCTTAAGTTCACTCTTTACAGATGTAATTTTGTAACCAATGGTTCAGTATCATTTGTCAATCCTCAGTTGAATATCAACAACTCCAGGATTCCTGACACTGGTATCACTATCAATTCCAGATCTATCAATATTGGTATTGGTACAACAGTGGTTGACGCTGATCTTACAAGAGGTAACACCATCATTCAACCTGATTCAAATGGAACAGGTACTCTGGTAGCCCTTGCTGGTTCTTCTACCTCTGATCTGTCTATCACTAACGCTGGTGTTGGATATACTCCAGCCTCAGGTGGATTCACTTACACTGGTGTTGCACTGACAGCAGTCACTGGAACAGGTAGAAATGCAACCGCAGACATTACAATCACTGATGGTGTGGCTATCGCAGCTACAATCAGTGCAGGTGGTCAAGGTTACACTGTTGGTGATGTCCTTTCACCAATCTCTGTAGGTGGTCAGAATCTTGGATCAGGAATGCAACTGTCAGTTGCCTCTATTCTTGGAGAAAATGAACTTCAATTGACTGATGTTCAGGGTACTTTCCAAGTCAGTGGAACCAAGTTCCTCCAGTTCATTAACAATTCTGGAATCACTACAGATCTCAATGCTAGTATTGGTGGTTCTGTACAAATCACTTCAATTGATGAAACAGTAAGTGGAGATGACATCAAGATCTTCCAGAGAAATCATGGGATGTATTCTGATGTAAACAGAGTCATCATCTCAGATATTAAATCTGATGTAACTCCTACAACTCTGGCAGTTGATGTTAGTAACACAGCCACAACATTCATTCAAATGGATAATGCGGCAGATGCGAGTCTTGGGACTTTTGAAAATATTGGAGTTGCCAATACCAATCCTGGATATGTTCTGATTGGTGATGAGATCATCTCATACACCTCAACTGATGGAAACACTTTGGTTGGTGTTACAAGGGGTGTCAATAATACTATTCCAGCAAATCATGCATCTGGTGAATTGGTTTATAAGTATGAATTGGATGGTGTATCACTCCTCAGAATCAACAAGACACATGAATTGTCTGATTATGATGGAACAGATCCAATCACACTAGATACCTATAATCTGTCAATTGACATGGGAGCATCAACTAATACAGTTAATAGAGCTCCTGGTAATGTAGAAGGTTTCCCAGCACTCTACTTCAATACTGATACACAGGCAGGTGGTCCTAAGGCGAAGGGCACATACAATGTTCCATTCTCCCAGATCATTCCTAAGATCACATCAATAACACCTCCAGCCACTATTCTTTCAAACTCTGTTAGAACAATCAGTGGATCTAGTGTATCTGGTGTGGAACCCTCTTTTGTAGATAAGGGTTACAAGAATATTGTTCTTGGTAGAACTGTTTACTTTGATAGTCCAAGAATAGTCGCATCTAAGGTCAATGAAGATCTTCTTCTTAATGGTGACGTTTTCACTGGTTCTAGATCCTTACAAACAGTTCATGATTTCTCAACAAGAGACAATAGAGTAAGTCCTGCTATTGATGTTGACAATGCTTCTGTTATCTTTACCAGCAATAGAATCAATCAACCTGTTTCTAATTACGCGACTGATTCCAGAGTCAATACAATTAATGATGATCCTAACAGATTCATCTATGTGACCAAAAACATCACTCTTGAAAATCCAGCGACATCTTTACAAGTCATGTTTGATGCATATGTATCAACACAAAATGACATTAGAGCCTTCTTCGCTGTTGATCAAAACGCAGTTCTGGATGATGTGATTTTCACACCATTCCCTGGTTTTGATAACTTGGACGCATCTGGAGCAATTATCAATGTTGCAAATAACAATGGCAAACCTGATGTATATGTTCCAAAGGTAGACACATCAACTCCAACACCTCCTATTTCAGCATTCAAAGAATATAAATTCACTATTAATGAGAAGATCTCATTCAAGAGTTTGAGAATCAAATTAGTTGGAACATCTACCAATGATGCTATTGTTCCAATCGTTAAAAACTTGAGAGTATTGTCATTCGCATAATGGACATTCCAGTAAAAGGAAAAGATGGTTTTTATAGGGATAGTGAAACAAACGCTATCCTTAATAAAAACAATGAAGAATATCAGAATTATATCGCTAATAGAAAAAGACTATTAGACGATAAAGAGAAAATCAAAAACTTGGAAGATAAAGTCGAATCTCTATCTTCCGATATCGGTGATATAAAGGATATGTTATCCTCTCTCTTAAACAACAATAAATAGAAAAAATAGAAGTTTTATAAATGGCTCAGCCCTCCTCTAGACAAGAATTAATTGACTATTGCTTGAGGCAACTAGGGGCTCCTGTATTAGAAGTCAACGTTGCTGAAGAACAGGTACAGGATTTGGTCGATGATGCCATTCAATTCTTCCAAGAAAGACACTTTGATGGTGTTGCTCAGGTATACCTGAAGTATCAGATAACTGAAGACGATGTAAATAGAGGTAGAGCAAGACCTCCTGGTGCTCCACCATCTCAAAATGGTACTGCTGGTATCTCTTCGACTTCCGCCTCTACTGATATTGTAGGAACAGCAACCACATTTACTTACTATGAGAATAGTAATTATCTCCAAGTTCCTGCATCTATTATTGGAGTGAATAAGGTATTTCAATGGGATGATGCTCAAGGACTGAATACTTCCAATATGTTTAGTTTTAAGTATCAATTGTTCCTCAACGATATCTACAACTGGGGTAACCTTGATCTATTGTCATACTCGATGGCAATGACATACTTGGAGACAATCAACTTCCTCACCAATACTCACAAACAGATTCGATTCAACCAGAGACAAGATAGGTTGTATCTTGATGTGAGTTTTGATACTCTGAAGGCAGGTGACTTCATCATTATCGATTGTTTTAGAGCAATGGATCCCAATGATTATTCAAGGGTATGGAATGACTCATTCCTCAAACCATATTTGACTGCTCTCATCAAGAGACAATGGGGTATGAATCTTATTAAGTTCCAGGGTGTAAAACTACCTGGTGGAATTGAGTTTAATGGTAGACAGATATATGAAGATGGTCAAAATGACCTTGATAGGATTATGGAGAAAATGTCGAATACATATGAACTTCCCCCAATGGATTTGATTGGATAATGCATTATGGCACTAAATCCATTCTTTCTTAACGGATCTCAAACTGAACAAAGTTTAGTTCAAGACCTCATAAACGAACAGCTTCGTATGTACGGAGTTGAGGTATATTACATGCCTCGATCTTATCTGACAACTAATACTGTCATTAAGGAGGTAGTGCAATCAGAGTTTAACAATGCTTATCCTATTGAGGCATATGTTGACAACTATGAGGGATATGGTGGTCAAGGAACTATTCTCTCAAAGTTTGGTATAGAAGGAAAGGATGATCTCACTTTAATCATTTCTCAAGAAAGATATTCAAATTACATAGGTCTTCTCACACAAGATCTTCCAAATTTAGAACTTACAAATAGACCAAAGGAAGGAGACATCATTTACTTCCCATTGGGCGACAGGTTGTTTGAGATTAAGTATGTTGAACACGAACAACCATTCTATCAGTTACAGAAGAACTATGTTTATGAATTGAAGTGTGAACTCTTCCGTCTCGAAGATGAGGTAATTGATACTGATATTGACTTTATTGATGATGAAATTGAACAACTTGGCCATATCCAAACACTATCACTTATTTCGTCTGGAATAGGTACTGCTGCTACTGGTATCACCTCATACTGTGCAGCTGGTTCTGTACAGATTGTGACAATCAATAATATGGGTAAGAATTATTCTACCCCTCCACAAGTTGCATTCTCGTCAGCTCCAGCTGGTGGTGTGACAGCTACTGGTATCGCATCCATAACGTTTGATTATCCTGGATGTTTTGGTGGCAAAGATGGTAGAGTTGCCGCAGTTCTTCTAACAAATGCTGGTTGTGGATATACAGAAGCACCATGGATTACATTCTCTGGAGGAGGTGGAACAGGAGCTGCTGCTACAACTGGCATCTGTACCATGGGTTCAGTACAGTCTATCATTGTCACAGGTGGTGGAGGTGGTTATGTTGAAGCCCCAATTGTAACTATAGACGGTTCATCTGTTTCATTCTTTGAACAGTTTGATTCAACCAATACTACCTTTGATGCTACCATACACACATGGGATAATAATTGGAGAAGTAATGTGGGTGTTCCAACAGCACAGGCAATTGGAATTGCTACTATTAATAGTGCAGGTGTGGTCACAGATGCATATATCATCAACGCAGGTTGTGGATATACACAAGCACCAGAAGTCACATTCAGTGCACCAACTGTTGCTGGATTTGGAACAACTGCTGGAGTTGGAACTTATGAATTCAATGAAATTGTGGTTGGTAGCACAAGTGGCACTACAGCTCGTGTCAAGAAATTTACCAGATCTTCAATGGAGCTTGAAATAGCAATTGTAGATGGATTCTTTACTTCTGGAGAACTCATTATAGGACAAGAGTCAGGTGCTTCTTATATGTTAAGAGGTCAGGAAGAGTTTGATTTGGTCAGTGGATTCGCTGATAATGACAACATCGAACTTGAAGCAGATGGTATTATAGATTTCAGTGAAAATAACCCCTTCGGAATGCCTTAGGGTTTTATTGTTAAATAGAAGTATAATTTAGTCAAGATTATGTTTGAATATTTTTATAACGAGATCTTTAGATCCGTTATTATTGGCTTCGGATCACTTTTTAACCAGATAGAGGTTCGTAAGAAAGATGGTAATGATGATACTTTTAGTATCATCCAAGTTCCTCTTGCCTATGGACCTACACAGAAGTTCCTCGCAAGAATGGAACAAGAAGCCAATTTGAATAAACCAATTCAAATGACTCTTCCCAGAATGTCATTTGAATTTAATGGTCTTGAGTATGACCCTAAAAGAAAATCCACTAAGACACAAACATTCTTAGTAGAAGGACCTGATGGTTCTACGGTGAAAAAAGGATTTCTGCCAGTACCATATAATATGAAGATTGAATTGTCAGTAATGACAAAATTGAATGAAGATGCTTTACAAATAACAGAACAGATACTTCCATACTTCCAGCCATCATATTCACTTCCTATCAAGATTGGTGGAGGTATTGATACTACAGTGAATATTCCTATTGAGATTAATAATGTTCAAATGTTGGACGAATATGAGGGTAATTTTGATACAAGAAGAACACTTGTTTATACTTTCACATTCACAGCTAAAACATACATCTATGGACCAGTATCTGATGTAACAGACAATATTGTTAAGAGAGCAAAAGTTGGATACGTTGCAGCTTCAACAGGTTCATTCACATCAGATGGCAAACTCTCAGAATCTGCAAAAGCTGGTTACTCAAGAGATGTTACTTACTCTGTATCACCAAGAGCAGTCAAAGATTATGATGGTGTAGTAGCAACCTTGACAGCAGAGAATGTAGATCTCACTACTAATGTATTTGATGTTGATGATGGTTCTAAACTTACACAGGGCGAATACATTTACATTGGATCTGAAAGTATGTACGTTGAGTCAATCTCATCCAACAAGATTGTGGTAAGAAGGGCACAAGATAATACAGAACTTGAGAATCATGTATTGGGATCTAAAGTTTATACATTAACAGCCGCCGATGATGCTAAGATTGAATTTGGCGATGATTTTGGTTTCAGTGGAAATTATGGGTGAGGTAAATCATGGCTAAATTTGATGACTTAAACAAAAAATTTGACATTGAAGCTTCTGAGATTGAGGTGATTGAAAAAGTCGATGCTGAGATTGAAAAAAAGGCTGAAGCCATAAAGTCCAAGGGAACTGATGACATCACTAAGGATTATGAATACACAAGAGGTAATCTGTATTCAATCATTGAGAAAGGTCAGGAAGCAATCAATGGGATTCTGGAACTTGCTCAAGAAAGTGAGATGCCCAGAGCATATGAGGTTGCTGGTCAATTAATTAAGAACGTGGCTGACGCTACTGATAAATTAATGGACCTTCAGAAGAAACTGAAAGATGTGAATAAAGAAGAAGAAGTTAAAGGTCCGTCTACTGTTAACAATGCATTGTTTGTAGGTTCAACAGCAGACCTTCAGAAGATGTTGAAGAATATGGATACAAAAGATAAATAACTAAAAAAAGATAAGATGGCTGCCGTACCAAGTGTCAATATTGTTATTCCTCAGGGAACTGACTTCAGTGAGGTTTTTACCTCTACTGAAACTGATGGTAGTGCATCTAACTTATCGGGATACACTGGAGATTCAAAGATCAGAAAGTATCCAGGTAGTTCTGTTTCGGAATCTTTTAGTGTAAGTATTACTGGCTCGACTGGCGAAGTATCTATTGCTATGACATCTGGCAAAACAGTCAATCTTAAACCAGGAAGATATTATTATGATGTCTATCTGACCTCAGCAGCTGGATCAGTATCCAGGATGGTAGAGGGTATGGCTATGGTAACCGCTGGGATTTCAACCTAATGGCAAACGTAAGACGCTCAACATCATCTTCTAAAGTAATTAATAAAAGACCACCTGATGCTCCAAAGGTAAGGTCGGCACGTCAACCATCAACTCTACAAGAGATGGGTGATACTAATTTTGGAACTCTTGATTCATCCAAAGATGGTTTGTTTGTTACCTTCAATAATGAAACAAGTCTTTTTGAACTCCTAAGTGCAGATGATCTCTTGGTGAGAGCTGTAGAGGATAATGATATTGCAGATCAGTTTATTGAAGTAGTGGAAAGTGAAATCAATCTTGGTGAAGTTACACTTGCCAATCTTGATGGAGGTACTTTCTAATGCCTATTAGATTACTTAATACAGACGACTTACAATCTGTTGTTAAAAATAGAAAAGGTATACTACAATACAACGATACTTTAAAAAAATTTGAACTGAAAGATATAAAAGAAATTGAAGAGCAATTGAGTGCTGCTGTAGATGATGCAGATCTTCCAGATGAGTTTGTAGATTTCTTAGAAGAAAATCTGGATGTTAATGAGATGGTTATTATAGGCTTTGATGGAGGTGATTTTTAGAACTTATTTTTATAAATATATTCATATAAAAGGATAGGTAGGCTTGTGGCAGCTCCAGTAATTCAGTTTAAGAGAGGCGTTCTAGCCGATCTTCCAGGTCTTAGAGCTGGTGAACCAGGATTCACCACTGATAGTCATGAATTATATGTTGGTATTGACTCTACGACCAATAATAACCAATTTGTAGGTTCAAGTAGATTCTGGAACAAAGGTTCTGCTTCAGCTGGTAGTGGTGTAAGGTTGGTTGAGGGCACCTCAAATGGTGCTCAGTATCTTGAAATTCAATCACCAGCTTCACTATCTGGTATTTCAACTTATGTGATGCCAGCCTCTGGTACCGCCAACCAACTCTTAACAGTTAGTTCTGTTAGTGGTGGTGTTCATACACTTGCATTCTCAGATCCTGCAGCTTCTAGTTTCACACTGGCTGCTGACTCTGGTTCTAATGATACATTCAACACTGGTGAGACACTGACCTTCACTGGTGGTGAGGGTGTAGATACTACAGTTTCTGACAACACTATCACTATTGCAGCAGAGGAGGCAACTGATAGTAATAAGGGTGTTGCTTCTTTCAACGCTACAGACTTTACTGTAACCTCTGGAGCTGTTACCTTAAACGCTGAAAGAGTTGAAGATATTGTTGGTGCCGCTATCACATCTGGCACAAACGCTCGTATCACAATCGCTTATGATGATGCTAACGGAGAGTATGATTTTACAGTTGATAACAACCTGGCAAACTACGATAACACCTCATCAGCGTTTATCACTGCTTCATCAACCAATACTTTAACAAATAAGACATTTGATGCTGATGGCACAGGAAACTCAATTACCAACCTGGCCGTAGCTGACTTTGCAGCAGCTGCTATTGTTATTGAATCTGAGGGTATTGGGTCTAACGACAATGATACAACCCTTCCTACATCAGCAGCTGTTAAGGATTACGTTGATACCCAAATATCTGGTGTTGACGTAGAGTTTGGAACCGCTGGTGATTCTGGTACAGGTACCGTCAATACCTCACAGTCACTGACTATCGCTGGTACAGCAAACCAGGTTGTAACTGCAGCTAGTAATCAAACAGTTACTCTTAGTTTACCAGCCACAGTCAATGTTACAACGGCTATTGATGTTCCTACTATCGAAGTAACGAACGTAAAGGCTAAGGATGGTACAACTGCTATTACAATCACCGATTCTACAGGTGCTGTTGCATGTAACCAAAACCTTACAGTTACAGGTGACCTGATTGTTAATGGTTCTACCACACAGGTCAATACATCACAAACAACCATTGAAGACCAACTCCTGGAACTGGGAATGGTTGATGGTTCCGCCCCTAGTTCGGACCTGAACAAAGACATTGGTATTCTGTTCAACTACTTCACCGACGCAGCTAAGAAAGCTGGTATTTACTGGGATGATTCAACATCAAGAATCGTTGTTTCAAACGTAGCAACTGAATCTTCAGGTGTAATGACTAATGTTACGTCAGGTGCTCTTGAAATTGGTTCATTGTTTGTCAATGATTGTGCTGGTACTTCACAGGTAATTAATTGTTCTGGTACTACAAGAACTCTTGAGAACATCACTATCGATGGTGGAACCTTCTGATAAGGGTCACAAC
>JGI11705J14877_10001334_pt1 | contig 14190 bp, 5 predicted proteins | sample Etolaghawater15m_FD_14877 | JGI IMG/M metagenome (IMG submission 14877) | reverse complement strand
ACAGGTGCATCAGGAGTATTTGTTACATTCAATGTTGCTGTATGTGCTGTTGAATTTACATCACCATCTGTTACAACAAATTTAAATGTATCATAAGCATCACCATATCCATCAGCTAAAGGAGTAAATACAAGATTTGAGATATCACTTGCAGATATTTTTTGATTTAGAGTTACATTTACATCATTTAAAGTAAGTGTTCCTGTTGTAGGAAGCTGTGTGATATAAATTGAATCAAGTGTATCTTGTACAGGAATATTTGACGCAGTATCATCATCTGTAAAATTGATATCATTAAGTGCAAAAGTGTTTGTACCATCTTCATTCATAGTGATACTTATATCACTTGTAGTTGGTGCATCATTTGTATTACTTACTGTTATAGTAAAGTTTTGAGTATCACTTAGGTTACCGTCACTTATTGTTAAGTTTACATCATGTGTTCCCACATCATCATTTGTAGGTGTTCCACTTAGCACTGTTCTTGTAAAAAGTTCGATAAGCTCACCATTGATAACAATATACATAGGATCAGTAGGAGTTTGACTATTGATATCTGCTTCAGCAGTTAAAACTGTACCAGTAGCTGCTATTATAGTGTCTACTTTACTTGTCTTAGCATCATAAGACCAAATTCTATCACTACTATCTATCATACTATAAGATTGACTTATTGTAGCATCAACATAAGAAGTCGTCCCTGTAGAAACATCACACTTAAACATCTTCTGACTCGCATACATAAATAGATCATCTGTACTATTTACAAATATCTTATCATATGAGCTTAGATATTGATCTAAAGGCACTCCTAGACTTGTAAGTACCACTTCAGAAACACTCCCGCCGGATGGATATTTATATAGTTTGTTACCAACTATAAAATATAGTATCCCTTGTGAATCTATTTCTATATCAGATATTTCAGGACTTGTACCATCATTGTATTGATCCAAATACCCTTGTAAGTAGACAGACATATCTCCTTCTGGAGTGATTTTCCAGATCTTATTACTAGCGCTGTAACCTCCGCCTGTGTTGTATGCTATAGAAAGGTAAACATTATCATCTTTATCAATCGCAAAATCTCTTACATTTTGCCATTCACCAGTATCTACATCTTCATCAAAATATCCTGAAATATATTTAATATTTGTTATAGAACCGTTACTTTCAACTCTACTAACATAAGTATTCATACTATCTGGCTTACCTATAAATATGATATTTTTATTAGAGTCAAGAAGTCCAAAATCTCCTCCCGCACCACTATCTAAAATAGTTTTAGGAAGAACTCCTTGTGTTATACTTAACCAATCAGGAAGTTTTGTTGTAGCTGTTGCAGTAACATTTAGCTCATCACCATCTACATCAGTACTATCTAGTAAATATGCATACACACTATCTTCTATCGCACTTGTGTTTGCATCACTATTAACAACAGGTGCGTCATTGATACTTGTTACACCTATTTTTAGTGAAACGTTTGTATCTACAGACCCATCATTAATGCTAAGTATATAGTTTACATCAGTTACTTGATCATGTGGTGCCATATTTTTTGTTGGTGTAAAGATCATGTTTGATAGATATGATGAGATATTTGTAGCACTATTTGAAGCTATACTATAAACACCATTTCCATCATCACTTAAAACATCAGCTTTTACAAATGTACCTTGTGAAGCTTTTTCCATGATGATTTTTGCACTTACGTTATTATCATCTGCATCTGTTATAAAGATAACGCTTAACGGTTTAAAATTAGTATCTGTATCATTTACAGTTGTGTTACTCTCTCCACTAATAGTTGGTGCTGTATTGAGTCCGCTTACTGTTATAGTAAAGTTATGATCTACACTTAAGTTACCATCACTAAGTACCAGTGCTATATTTTCAGTCTCATTTGCACCGTTTGATATTGTTGGTGTTCCTGTGAGTTTTACTTTTGATAGTTTCATCACAGTTGCTTTATAGTTATTTCCAGCATCTTGATAAACTACATATGGAGTATTAGAACTATCAAATGCGATAGATGTATAATCAGCAGCACCAGCACTAAAACCTGCACTTCCTACAGCTTCCCACGATGAGTTGTTATCGTTATACTTCATCACAGTTGCTTTACTACTATTTCCATAATCTTTATAAACTACATATGGAGTATTAGAACTATCAAATGCGATAGATGTATAAGAAGCAGTACCAGCACTAAAACCTGCACTTCCTACAGCTTCCCACGATGAGTTGTTATACTTCATCACAGTTGCTTTACTACTATTTCCACTATCTTTATAAACTACATATGGTGTATCATTTCTATCAAATGCGATAGATGTAAAAGCAGCAGTACCAGCACTAAAACCTGCACTTCCTACAGCTTCCCACGATGAGTTGTCATCGTTATACTTCATCACCGTTGCTTTATTACTTTTTGTAAGATCTTGATAAACTACATATGGAGTATTAGAACTATCAAATGCGATAGATATATAAAGAACCGTACCAGCACTAAAACCTGCACTTCCTACAGCTTCCCACGATGAGTTGTTATCGTTATACTTCATCACAGTTGCTTTATTATTATTTCCAACATCCATATAAACTACATATGGAGTATTAGAACTATCAAATGCGATAGATGTATCATAAACAACACCAGCACCAAAACCTGCACTTCCTACAGCTTCCCAAGATGAACCGTTATACTTCATCACAGTTGCTTTATTACTATTTTCAGCATCTTGATAAACTACATATGGAGTATTAGAACTATCAATTGCAATAGATGTATAAGAAGTATTACCAGCACTAAAACCTGCACTTCCTACAGCTTCCCACGATGAGTTGTTATCGTTATACTTCATCACCGTTGCTTTATAACTATTTTCACCATCCATATAAACTACATATGGAGTATTAGAACTATCAAATGCGATAGATGTATAAGAAACAGCACCAGCACTAAAACCTGCACTTCCTACTTCATCCCAAGCAGTTGTAGTATTAAGCTCCAACCAATCAGGCTTGCTTACAACACTCCAATTAAGATCATCACTATCTACATCGGTTCCTTTAAGAGTATAACTATAAAGTGTATCAGCTGTTGCTGTTGTCACTGCTGTACTATTTACCTCTGGTGCGTCATTTATAGGTATAATAGTAATAGTACTATTTGACTCTGTAGATGCTCCATTTTTATCAGTAAGTGTAAATGTTACTGTTTTTGAAGTGATTGGATTCTTTGAAGTTGAGTAGTATCTCACATATTTGGTTATACCTGTAAGATAATCTTGAGTAAGACCTTCAGTAAATGTAATAGTGATATTACCATCTCCATTTGTTTTTCCATCATTGGCAGTATCTCCACCATCTTCAACTGTAGCAAAATGTGTTACCACAGGAACAGGCATACCTTCACTTGTGTCAATTGTTTGATAGCCTAACGATCCATTTTCTACTTTCCAATCTCCACCAGCTGCACTTAAGTAATCAGTTGATTCTGCTCCATCTGTTATTTGTATTACTAACTTACCACCTATAAGGTCATCTATCCCATCAGCATCTGTTACATTTGCATCTTCCAAAGAACTGTCTATTGCTTTTGTAATTCCACCTTCTGTATAAGACATATCTCCTACACTAATAGTTGGAGCAGCATTTGGCGGATCACTTTGAACAACTTCAAAAACTAAATCCGAGCCACTACTAGCGTTACCACTTGAATAGATTTGACCACCATCATAGGGGTTGGTATTTGTAAAAATAACGGCTAGTTTTCCAACTTCAAATGTGTATATACTACCACTTGTTATAGGGACAGGAGTCGTAAGAGTTATTTCAGTAAAAGTATAACCACTATCATCCTTCGTATCAGTATAATTAATTCCTTCTTCTTTACCAAGTGTCATTCCACTCATACCTTCACCTGCATATATGGTTAGTGTCTGTGAATCATATGTGCCATCTGTTACAATTCTGATTTTACTAATAACTCCAGTTTTAGTTGCCGTAAATGATTGTCCAATCGAGCTACTTCCATTCTTTGTCTGATTGAAACTGGTTTGTGATATTGTTACATCAGCTGCATATAAACCACTCCCAAAAACCACACTAGCGGTAAAACCAATAAAAAGTTTTTTAATCATACTTTGCATAGCTACACTCCTTTGTTTGATATATCTTTTCTTTTCTCATCTTTTCCTCCATATTTAAACGAACATTTTTTCATGGCTTAAGCATAAAAAGTAAGCAACAAACCAATTTGCAAAATCATAACAAAACCAACTCTCCAAACTTTCTCCATACAGAGAGTTTTTAGAGAGAATGATTTGGCATAATTTCATTATGGATAAAAAAATTGTAAATTTCTTAAAAAAAACATCTCTATTGCTTATAGAGGATGATGCTAAATTAAGAGCGAAGTTTAAAGCTTTGCTAGAAACATACGTTGAGAAAGTATATGAAGCTGCTGATGGGCATGAAGCTATAGAACTATATACTTCACAAAGAGCAGATTTTGTTATTACTGATTTTAAGTTGCCTTTTATGGATGGTTTAGAGATTACTACTTTCATAAGAAGATTGGATAAACGCATCCCTATTGTAGTGATAAGTGCTTATACAGAAAAAGATGCTTTAATCAAATTTGCTTCTATGCACCTCACACAATACCTTGTAAAACCAGTAGATTTCGAATACTTAAACACTACACTTGAGCTATGTGCAAAAGAATTGATGGAGCATAACTTGATTGAAACCAAACTTGATCAATCGACTTTTTACTCTTTTGCTCAAAAATCCATCATCAAAAATGGTGAGCATGTTAGCTTGACACCCAATGAGATAAAATTCTTAGAGTTGCTTATAAAAAATAAAAATAGTTTAGTCTTTATAGATATGATTGAAACGGAAGTATATAACAACGAGGTGATTACAGACGCAGCACTTAACAATCTCGTTTCAAAACTAAGAAAAAAAATCGGTGCAAACGCCATAAAAAATATCCCAAAAACGGGATATATGCTTGTACTGTGAAGCTGTTGATGTAATCTAAGGAAGAGTTATAGTGAACTTTGCACCATTGATAGTGTTTTGAACTTGTATATCCCCTTTGCATTTCTCCATAATTATTAATCTAGCTATATACAATCCTATTCCTGTGGATTTTTCATGATTGACTTTTTGAGAGAATCCATAGTTAAAAATAGCATCGAGATTTTTATTTTCTACACCCTGTGCATTATCTTCAATCTCGATTGCAATCATCTCTTCAAAATTTCTAATACTTACAAAAATTTTAGGTTCTTTAATATGGCGTGCCTTCAAAAAATATAAACTATTTTGAAAAATAGACAATAATACTTGAGAGAGATAATTTGGATAGCCGCTTAATATAAGTGAATCATCAATATTTTCAATAATTTCTATATTATATAGATTAAAACTTTCTTGCAATATTTGTTTGATATTGCGATAGTTTTTGCTTATGTTAAATACCTCTTTTTGTGCATTTTCTTTATAGAAATTTTCAAATGTCTCTATGGTGTTGGACATAAATTTTATAATCTCTTGATCATCTTTAATACTATCTTTTAGCATATCAAGATTAAGTTTATTTGTCTCCAATTGTCTTAAGAACATATTTTGCGACATTGACAATTGGCTCAAAGGCTGCCTCCATTGATGAGCAATAGTGCTTATCATATTTCCCAAACTTGCCATCTTATTTTGCTGAAAAATAAGATTGTCTTTTTTTCTTGACTTTTCTATCTCTTTTTGAATCAAAAGTTCTAGTTTGATTTTATTATCTCTAGAAATTTTAAGCTTATATGTCAGCAATAAAGCAATAATAGTTGCCACAATAATTGTTTTCCAAAGTAAAGAGTAGTCGATTCCCTTTTCATATTTTATAGCTATCCACTTGGTGTATATCTGTTGTTTTGTATCTTCATCCAAATTATGCAGCAAGTTTTGCATAATATTTTGTAAAATAGGTTCATCTTTTCTTGTAGCGATGCTATAGTTTGCTTTTTCTTGAAGCTTTCCATTGATTTTTACATCCACTAAAGAGTTTTCTTGAAGATAATGCACAACAAAAGGCAATACATTTACATATCCGTACACTTCATCTTTTCGAATGAGTTGTAGCGCTTCATTTATGTCTTGAACTACTTTTATCTTAAGATTTGGATAATTGCTCTTTAGTAGATCAATTGTTGCATAGTCATTATCAATAGCGATTTCTTTATCACTCAAAAGGTGCATATTATCGATAAAAACTTTGTCATTTTTTGTAAGTATCACATAAGTAGAGTTGATATAATCAGTTGTAAAATCAAAAGACTCTTGCATTTTTTTGGTATTTGTAGCCAAAGGCAATAAATCACATTTGCCATTCTTTATATATTCTAAATTTTCATTCGGATTTTTTGTTTTCACCACTTTAAAATCTATCCCGCTTTTTTTGTGAAATGATTGAAAAATATCAGAAATAATGCCCTCATAAGGTGAAAAATTAGAATGTAGACATACAGTAATCTTATGTTTATTGTTTATATAGTTTATTTGCTCATTTGTTAAAGATATTGTTGGAAAAATTTTACTATTGTCAAACCATATATTTTTTGAATTGATTAGCTCATGGGTCGGTATCCTGTTGATTACTTTATCTATGATACTTTTAAGTTCAGGATAATCACTTCTCACACTAAAAAAAGCATCCAAAGGAGTAGATAATGCAAAAGCCAACTCTATGTAATTTAAACCTAAACTATTTGCTATAAAAAAGATATTTTCAAAAAATATAGAAAAATCGCTTTTTTGTGATACCACCGAGTCTATAACATCTCTAATGTTATCAAAATATATTTTTTCTGCTCCAAACTTATCTGCCATATCTTCCATCGCTTCAACACCGGTTAATATAGCCATTTTTTTGCCTCTTAAAGAAGCAACATTTTTTATATGTAAAGGATTGGTGTTTTTAACAAATACAACAGGTGTTTGTGTCATATAGGGTGTGGTAAAATCAAAATATTTTTTTCTATTTTCATTTTTTGACACCGTTACTGCTAGACCATCTAGTTTTCTGTCTTGCGCTTTTTGGACAATATCTTTCCAAACGCCCTCTTCAAACTCTATGTTTAATCCTGTTTGATTCTTGATGGTACTTGCTAAGTCTACTGCAAAGCCCTCTGTGCTATTTTTTGTTTTTATGACAATAGGTTGTGATAAAAAAGAATATCCTAGTCTTATCTTTGGATGTTTTCTTATAAACTCTTTTTCTTTGTCAGTTAAACTAGCAATTACACTAGGGGTCAAACTTTTTCCAAACCATTTTTGCTGCAATTTTGTTTTATCTGCAATCGTTAAAGAGTCTAAAACTTTTTGTAAAATATTTCTTAAAATTTTATCATTCTTCTGTACAGCTATATACAGATTATCAAGATCACTGTTTTGTGCATATACCCCTTCCACCTTTAAGCCGTTATAGTTATGTTTTAAGGTTAAGTATCTTAAAACATTTCCATAATCAAATGCAAAATCAGCTTCACCGGTTCTTACTTTTTCTATAGCTTCTAAAGTATTGTTAACTTCTATAAATTTTAGTTTATCTTTATACTCTTTTTTAAAATGTTCCGTCTGTTGCCAACCTTTTGGCGAGGCAATTGTATACCCATACAAATCTTTGAGAGTGCTTACTTTTTTGAAGGCACTTCTCAACAAAAATTGAGAAGTGTCTTGAGTGATTGGTTTTGTAAATTCGGCACACTTTAAAATTTTGTCTGATTTATCTGAGGGATGAAGGATGTCTATTTTTCCCTCACAAAACTTCTTAACTAAGTTCTCCCAAGTATCTGTTTCAAACTTTAGATCAATATCTAGTTTCTCAGCCAATAATTTTATCAGGTCAATCGAATAGCCTTTAGCGATACCATCTTCAAAAAAATCATAAGGAGGGTAGTCTGGTTCATTACTCACAACTAAAGTAGGATGTTGCTTGAGAAACGCCAATTCCTTTTGCGTCAACAAAACAGTTTTATTATTGACCTCAGATAAAAGATATTGTTTGATATCTTTTGGAGTGCTTATAAGATTCATAATATTATATGCATCGTACATTCTTTGTATTTTATTTTCTGAAATTTGCCCTAAAGATTTTTTTTTATCATACGCCAATTTTTTTGATTCTAATGCTTCATACAGGAGTGCTTCACGGGTTCTGTTTTGAGAATTGTATTTTTTTAGGATTACATCAACGCTTTCTTGTATATGTTCAAAAGCATAACTCCATCCTTTTAATGAAGCCTCCTTAAATCTTATAGCTCTTTGTTTATGCGCATCTATCTCATTTTTACTAGTGAACAAAATATCGCTATAAAAATCAAAGCCATAATCTTTGGGATCAAATACAATAGGCTCTATGCCTGCCTTTTTTAATGAAAAAGGTTCATTTGTGATGTACGACTGAAACAAATCAACTTCACCGCTGATTAAGTCATTTACATCAAAACTATGTTTGATAACATGCATATCATTAAAGCTTATATTCTCTTTTTTAATCATAGCATTGTATGTTACAGAGTTTAAAGTATCAGGAGTGAGCATCACTTTTTTATTTTTAAAATCTTTTATTGATTTTATACCTGATTTTTTAGTAGTCAATAAAACTAATGGTGAAGATTGAAAAATGGAAGTTATGAGGAAAATATTCGAACCATTGGCGATATCTACTAGCAAATCACTTCCACCGATACCATACGTAACATTACCACTTGTCACTTCTTTTGTGATATTTATACCATTTTTATAACTTTTAAACGCTACATCAAGTCCGGCATCTTTATAAAAACCTTTCTCTTTAGCCATATAATAACCAGCAAACTCAAACTGATCTTTCCAATGAAATTGCAAAGATACTTTTTCTAAAGGTTGAGAGTATAATGGAAAAATAAAAAGTGAGACAAGCAATATGATTTTCAACAACATAAATCCTAACTAAAAATATCAGACATTATATTATCAAAAATATAAAGAGAACTTAAGTATAATACACCCCTAAACCAGAACCACTAAAATCTATTTTCTTATTCCAAAAATGATAAGATTGAAATAGAAAATATAGGGATAAAAAATGGGAAAAGATTGAATGTCAAGGGCGGAGCTAAAAGAGGAATTAGATTAGATGACTATATCTGACGTTAATCTTTAGACACTAAACAAGTCAGAAAAGCTCAAGCCGTCTTCGATAGGTTCATTTGTCAGGTCAAACACTTGTGAGCCTAAATCTTGTGATTGCCACTCTAAAACAGCCGCATAAAGTTGAAACATTGATGTTTTCCCCTCTATATCTTCATTTTTAACCTCTAAGCGTGCTATCTCATCTGTCGGAAAAGGGTTGCCGTAAAAACCACCTTGAACGCCTCTGCCTATAATAAAAGCGCTGTTTCCTCTTCCATGGTCTGTGCCATTATCACCGTTACTTTTTAGTTGGCGTCCAAACTCTCCTGAGATTACTATGGCTATATTTTCATAGAGTCTTGTATCTATCTTATCTAGTTCATCAACAAGCGTGTTAAGCCCTTTTGAAGAACCAAAAATATCTCCTAGTTTCTCTTTCAAAATATCTTTTTGGAATTTGTGAGTATCCCAGCCACTATATTCCAAACTTGCAAAACGCATATTTAAAATATCCTGTGCAGCAATAGAATCATATAAGCTCGCTATTTGACGTCCAAAGTATGTTGCATTTAATTTATTATCTCCACTGTGAAGTGCTTCAATGCTAGTAGGGATTGTAACAGTGTCTAGTCTTTTTTTGATCTGATCACCAAAATTGCGTAGTGTCTGTTCATGTTTTGTAAATTTTTTATATGGACTTGACTCTGGAATCTGTTCATCTTTTGCAGCGTAGTAACTCTTTAGCGATCTACTTAAAATGGCTCTTGATGACCATTTGTAACTATTTATCTCATTATCTAAATCTGCTTGAGTGTCGTAGTTGTACAGTCCCATATTTCTACTGTCCGTATTTGTCACAACACTGCTGTTATCATGATTTTTATCATCAATTGCATGAGCTCCATTACAGATAAGACGAACACCTTGTGTAATTGAGATAGCATTTGCACCTAGTGCCTGAACTGCTCTTCCACCCCAGCCACTAACACCTACATCATGTGCTCCAGTTAAGAGTGAACCACTCTCTAAAATCAGTTTTGAGTGGTGGTGATCACGGTTTTGCGAAGCAACAACACCGCTAACTATCGCCACATTTTTAGCTAAGATTTCACTCTTTAACCATCCACACTCTTTTAATACTCCACAAACGATTCCATCTACTGTTATCTCATCATAATTTTCTATATATGCATTTTTCAAACCTGCACTATCGCTTGAAGTTAGATTGAAAATGGATGCACGCGCACGCCAAAAAGTTGCACCGTAACTACTTGCATCTTCACTAAAAGGAGGCACTATAAGATGTTTAAAATCAGGACCTCCATCTAGAGTAATGTTGACTACTATTTTTGGGATTGTAGGCCATACAGCATAGGCATTTGTAGGAAATACTCCCACACTTAAAAGCATCGCAGTTACCGAAGAGATCTTTATAAAGTTACGTCGTGTCATTATTTTCCCTCTTGTACAAAGTTATATGGAGTAGCTACTATAAATGCTATAGCTAGGCCAACGCGATAGTCTGCTTCACGTCTTTTACTAAGATCACTACTGCCTAAATCCATGCGCACTACAGAACCATCATTTAGAAGCTGCTTGATTGTCGTATCTGTTGTAATTTGTAAGTAGCTGTAGATCTCTAAAGGTTTCTCAGAATCTAAAAAAAGTGCTAAATCTTTTCTATTTAGCAGTGCAATAAGGTGTGCTCTCTCTAAAGCAGAGTAGTTTTTCCCTCCATCAGCTATAAAGTAATTCCATAACCAACGAGCGACATCTTCTACCACATACTCTCCATTTGAATTAGATGGTATTTTATCTTTCCAATTCTTCTCCAAAACAGCTATAGTTGTACCATCTTCATCTTTTGGACAATCCCCATTTGCATCTTCTATACAGTGATAAGTTCTTGTATAACCCCAAGGGCTTTTTGCACTTCTGTTATAAGCTTCACTAAAGACATTCGCATTGTCTGAAGCTTCTAATCCGCTTTGATGACCAAATACATCATGAACTGGGCGAAAGACCTCAGAACTCTCATCATCCAACTCCCATCCTGCATAGTTTAATTGGTAGTAGTTCTCTTCGTTATCTATGGTAAGCAGATTTTTTACTCTAAGCAGACGCTCTATGGAACTAGCATATTTAAAACGTGAGGGTGAATGAAAATCAGTTGAGACTGCATAAGCCCACAAAAATGGAAGTATATTTTTACTCTGCATCATCTTCCAGCTGTTTTGAACTCTAAGTGAATTCTCTTGTGAAAGGTTATCATCTGCAAAGTGTTTTATTATCATAAGTGGCAGATTAATTAAACTCTCACTATGCTCCATGCCCATAGATGCTATTTTGTCTATCTTCTCACTTGCATTTGCACCAGAAACCGTGCTTTTTAAAATATCTACATCTGCTATGTAGTGAAACTCTTCTCCAAAAACAATTTCACTATCTGGTCCACCCTCTTCGCTTGGATGCCAATTAGCCCGCATATCTGTCAAAGCTCTTGCAGTGTTTGGTATAGCCGTGTTCTCATGGTAATCATGATCATACTCGCCTAAAATTCCTAAAAAAAGTTGATGAAACTCTCTTGCAAAATCCTCATTACCACGAAATGCTCCATTTTTAAAAACATTTCTATTATGCCCATACTGGTAAGCTACGGCAGCATTTTTTGCACCTTGCGCCAAAACTTCATCATAACTGCCATTTTCACTCAATTTTGAGATAATATTATCGTAATGGTGAAACAGTGGAAGAGGATAGATTCCAGCATTTTGATTCACAGACATGTGGTAGTTTGTCTCCCAAAGCCCTACTCTGTGTAAAAAAGGATTCAGACCTCTAGTTTGAACTGCTTGTGCCCATGTATCCTTTGTTGAAGACCATGTATCAGTTGAAAATCGTATTTTGTAATTTTCAACCATAGTACTGTTGTCATCTGGATTACTCCAAAAAGCTGCTAACTCCTCGAGTGAAGTAGTTGCAGGAATGTTACCATCAGGTGGAGAGAGAAGAGGATTTGTAGCATTTAGTGTTAACATCTCTACTATGGCATCTTTTGGAGACATATTTGACCATAACTCAATTTGAGAATCACTAGCATGTCCTCCATAAGCAAATGTTAAAAGAGTTTTTCGTACAGCTGTGTTATCCCAATCTTCTTCACCTATTAGCGTAAAATCCAACATAGGAAAATCTACAGATGATGGCTCAATTACAGTAATTTTAAAAGTAAAATTTGTGGCTTGAGAATTTGTAAAAACAATCAGATTTATCTCACTAACACCTGTTTTATTCGACACTGAAGAAATCTCTATCACTCCATCTTGATTAACGCTTGCATGCAAAAGTGAAGTGTTATTATTTTCTAAAAAGTAGTGTGGAGTCTCTGCTGAATCATAAGATATATTTGGAGTTATTACAAAAGGTGTATAGTATTTTGTTTGTGTAATATTTTCAAATGGCTCTATGAAAAATGGTTTACTCTCTGCTATATTAACCCAAAAAGCCTCCAAAGGAAGTATTTGCTTTAAAAGATCATAACTAAAAGTCGGCTCAGGAATATGTGCTTTGTTGTACACTCTCCATCTTCCATCACGATATACCCAGACATAAGTCATATTTTCAAAATTTAGTGACTCTGGTGTAGTGGCAGTTTCATTATCTACTAAAGAGATGAGATTCCAACCTGAAGATAAGTTCCTATCTTGAAGTGTGTGGTTGTGATTTTTAGCTTCTACATTTTTATCAAATGGCTTAAGTGCGTAAACCCATGCTCCCTCAAAATATTCTAACTCGTCACTTGTCTCTAAGGAGAAATTAAGGGCTTGTTCTTTAATGCTCTCATCAGCACTATAGATATGCCAAGCCTTTATATTTTTATCATTGACATATTTCCAGATAATTTTCACACTCTGAGGATTTGAGAAGTGAGAATCTTGTGAGAGTTTGAGAGTGTTGTTGAAACCTACAAAATTCCATCCAGTTTTAAAACTTAATGTAGCTCCATATAGTGTGCTAATTAAAAAAAATGAGAAAATAAGATACCTCATTTATTTACTCCAATCATCAAATTGTTTAGACTTATGTTTATCTTATTTATAGCTTTTTGCATTTGTATTTTTTCAAATTGATTCGCTTTGTAAGTAATATTATATCTTGGAGCCACTTTCAAATTCCCAAAATCACTTCTTAATTTAAGTTTTTTGAAAGTTTAAAAAGCTCCTTAAAGCCGTGTTTACTAATGTTTTAAGCAAAATTCTTTTGCAAATAACAAACCAAAAACAAGAGAAAATCAGTGACAAAAATTATATCATCCTTATCAAAAATGTGGTTTAAAGTTACAAATCTTGAAAACTCGCTTTTTCCAGAGTTGCAATTATCTTTAGGAGTATTAAACTCCAAACAACACGCGACCTTATAGATAGACTCAAAATTGATAGAACACTAAATATATTTTATCATCTGTACTTTCAGCTATTTTGCTCTTAAATAATGGTGGTATTAATATCTGTATCAATTTTAACAGAAACAGAAGTGTCGCCACTATTTGTATACACATTGTATGTTTCAGCATTTTCTGTTACTGTAGAGGTTGTACTCCAAGTTCCAGAATCATTTTTTAACTCTACTGCATCACTTGAATCACCAAATATTTTTAAATCATTATTAGAATCAGTTAAACCGACTACATCAGCTAAGGTAAGCTTAGTCAATTGATGTACATTAGCTGCAGCTGTTCCATCATCGATGTCCTTATTTAGATTAATTTGTTCAATATTTTTAATAGCATCATTTGCTATAGCCGAAAAATCAATATTTTCTCCACTTGATGAAAAGATTAACGTGTCAACTCCTATAGAGCCATCAAGTATCTTATCTGTACTGTCATATACTATTTGGCTATTTATTTCCTAGTTCCCATATTTTATATGGGAATTGATTTGTTTCTTATGCCATGCGGTAGTGTATGTGAGTCTGTCTTAGTTGTTTTTTTCTTGTTACTGTTGT
>JGI11705J14877_10001332_pt1 | contig 14197 bp, 11 predicted proteins | sample Etolaghawater15m_FD_14877 | JGI IMG/M metagenome (IMG submission 14877) | reverse complement strand
AATTTTAAGAGACTGGTTGTCATTTCTGAGGCCCTGAAAAAAGAGTATTTGCTTCATTATTCCGATCTGACCACAAGTCAAGTTGTTGTCGCACACGACGGTGCAGACCCCGTTGAGAGTAACAAATTATGCAAACAGGAAATAGGCACTTCTGAAACGTTAAAAGTTGGATATATCGGTCATCTCTATGAAGGTAAAGGTCTGGAAGTTATTGCAGCCATAGCATCTAAAATACCAGATATTGAATTTCATATTATCGGGGGACTCGATGATGATATCCAGAAGTGGGAACAACGAATTGATGCTGACAACGTAACGTTTCATGGGTTTGTACAGCAAGGAACTCTTCCAGGGTATCTGAAGGCACTCGATATCTGTCTCTTGCCCAATCAGTATAAGGTGTTGGCCCATGGGGCTGATCGTTCCAGCAATATTAAAAACATTTCTCTATACACTTCTCCCCTGAAAATGTTTGAATATATGGCACATGGAAAGGCAATTGTTGCATCTGATTTGCCTGTACTGAGAGAAGTATTGAATGAAGATATCGCAATATTAGTAAAACCCGATGATTATCCGGGATGGATTGCGTCCATTAATCTTTTACGTGATGAAGTGCTCAGGAACAATCTGGGGAGGCGAGCAAAGAGCCTATTTTTGAAAGAGTACACCTGGGGAAGAAGGGCTGTCTCTGTACTGGATGGCTTGGAAAGATAGATTCCAGCTTAAGAAATTATACTAAAACATGTACTCCCAGCCATTATGCCAGTAAATTGTATTAAATGGATTCATTCAAGCGTCTGGTGGGTGAACGTGAGGCTTCGGGAATGAATGGTAAAATATCAATTCTTTTTGTTCTTGGAGGCCTTGGTACCGGTGGTAAAGAAAGGCAATTGATAGAATTGATTCATGGCCTTCCCCGTGATCGGTTTGTATGTCACCTCTTTGTGAAGAAGCACGATGCTTCTTATCTTGAAAAGGTTAAGGAAGATCTGGGTTCATTCAACTCTCTTGATAAAGAAAAATTCCATGTTTTAGACTTTCTGACTCTAGCGAAGCATATTGATAAAGTCCGACCTGATATCGTCTGTAGTTGGACCAATATCACAAGTCATTTCTGTCTGTTGGCTCGTATTTTCACAAAACATCCCTATCGGATAATTAACTGCTGTATACGTAATGCACCTATCCAGTTGTCAGTAGTTCTTAAGCTAGAACGTTTTCTGTATTCATTGTATAGTTGTGTTGTTGCTAATTCACAGGCAGGGTTGATAGCCTATGGTCAAGAAGGGAAGAGGGGACGGTATGTGTTGTATAACGGTTTTGATGTGAGCCGGGTGCCTGCCTATTCCAAAGAGACAGCAAGGGAAATGCTAGGTTTTGAGGCGAATACATTTATTGTCGTCATGGTTGCTAGTCTCACTCTATTGAAGGATCACAAGACACTTTTAAGAACAGCTCGCGAATGCCGGAACCAACCAGCCGATATTCAATTTCTCATTGTTGGTGACGGAACAGAACGAAATGGTCTTGAAAAATGGGTCCATGATAATGGAGTTGAGTCCATGGTTTCTTTTTTGGGGAAGAGGGATGACGTCGAGGAGCTGCGGACATATCCGTTCTTACCTCCACTGCATGGTTTGGTGAAGGGATATCCAACTCTATAATTGAATCCATGGCCTGTGGTACCCCGGTAATTGCAACTGATTCTCCAGGTACCAGAGAGGTGATCATAAACAATGAAAATGGATATATAGTAAACTGTGGTGATTATAAGAGTGTCGCTGATAAGATTATTGAGTTACAAGGTCAGCCTCAGCGTGTACACGATATAGCTAAAAAGGCTCAGGAACACATTGCTGAAAAATTCAGTATCAGGCAATTGATCGAAACTTTTGAGCATATTGTTGAGAGATGTTCCCGGTAATGGTGTTGTAAAGCAGGATAGTGTGGATACATTAAAATCAAAACTCAAGAGATATCTGTCTAAAAACTCTCCGGTATACCGGAAGATACAACGAAGTGGGCTCTTTGATTGTGCTTATTACTTGGCGGAAAATCCAGACGTCGAACGGAGTGGCCAGGATGGTCTTGCTCATTTTATCGCCATAGGTGCTCTTGAAGGCCGTAATCCCCATCCACTTTTCGAGACCCGTTATTTTCTTGGACAGATTTCCTCTTACAATCCAGACGCCGGGAATATACTTCTTCAATATCTGGAGTCTCCGATGCTCTGGCCCGTAGACCCTCATCCACTATTTAATGTCAGTTACTACAGTGCCATGGAGCCGGCTGTTGCTGCCGCCGATATTCCTCCATTGCTTTACTATATTCTGAATCATGGAAAGAGTCAGGCTGATCCTCACCCACTGTTTGATGGACAGTATTATCAACTGCAAGTTCCTGAGGTACTGGAAAACAATGCGAATCCGTTGATCCACTACCTTCAGGAAGGGCGATTTGATGGGAAGGAACCTTTTGCTCACAAAGCAAGTGGCAGTACTCATATTGACTTGTCCCAATATATGAAGAAAAGACGTGAGCAGATCTGTCCAGTGGCACAGGGGACGTGAGGGGAGAGATATGAATATTCTATTTGTTCTCTATCACGATTTCAGTACTTCCAGTGCAATACATGTACATAACTTCGCGAACCTTTTAGCGAAAAATGGTTATAACTGTGCGGTGGCAGTACCTGCAAATAAAGAGTCTGTTACGGAGTATTTAGGTGATGACGTACTCTATCAGCCTTGTACATTTGCTGAATCTTTGGAGGGCTCAGTAGAACTGTTCGGTGGAGAGAGGCTGGATGTTATTCATGCCTGGACACCACGGGAAAATGTCAGAAAACAGTGTGATCTACTGCAAAAGCGATATCCTGAAAGTAAGCTGATTGTCCATCTTGAGGATAATGAAGAGATGATTGTAGAGTCCTTTGTCGGCCTGCCCTACGATCAAATCCGTTCCTTATCTGAAGAACGTTTACGGTTCCTGTTACCAGATTTAGTGGCATCCCCCTATCACTATCCACTTTTTTTAGAGCAGGCGGATGCAGTGTCAGTTATTACCGATGAATTACTGGATTTTGTTCCCTCGCATAAAGTCTATCACAGATTATGGCCTGCGATAGACTTGTGTCGTTTTAGTCCCGAGATTGATGGAAGAGCCGTAAGAAATCGTCTGGGCTTTTCTGAGGATGACTTTCTCATCTGTTACGTCGGAAGTGTTCATGGGGTCAATGCTCAGGAAGTCCGAAGTCTGTATCAGGCTGTATTCATGGCAAACGATCTTGGTATACCGGTACGATTGATACGTGCCGGTAGGGACGTAGTAGATTTTCTGGGAGCAGATAGAGATGAGTTGCAACGGCATGTAACGAATGTAGGCTACGTTGATATGGATGATGTGCCTGGATTAATGGCAGCTGCAGATTTATTGGTGCAACCAGGGGCAAATGATCGTTTTAACAGGTATCGCCTGCCGTCAAAAATTCCAGAGTTTCTTGCCGTTGGCAAACCTGTTGCTGTTCCTCGCGTAAACATCGGGCTTCATTTGCAAGACAGAGAGAACGCTTTTCTCATGGAAACAGGTGATGCCGCTTCAATTGTTGCTGTGATCCGTCTGATCTCTAATGACCGGGAGCTAGGTGAAAGGATTGGTGCTAACGGCAGGACGTTTGCCGAGCTCAATTTTTCCGAGGATACAGTGTATGGAAAGTTGTCTGCCTTTTATGAGTCTGTTTTAGCATTATGATACAGAGACTGAAGAAAAATATTAAATCCATCTGGTATTATTTTTCCTGTAGCAACTACAGGAGAGTAAAAAACTCCCGGCTTTTTGATGCTGACTGGTATCGTGATAGAATTCCAGGGTTACAAACGAATTCCCAGGATCCACTTATTCATTATATAGACTTTGGTGTTCAGGAAGGAAAAAGCCCTTCACCTCTTTTTGATCCGATTTTTTATGAAAAAACCTATGGCCCAGACCCATCTCATGACCCTTTTGATCATTATCTCAGAGAGGGGATACGTATAAACCATAGCCCCTGCCCATGGTTTGATCCTGAATTTTATCAGCAGCACTATCTTCTTCCCGAAGGGAATAAGGTATCACCGTTAAAACATTATCTGACTGAAGGACTGCGACGAAAGTTTTATCCTAATTCCGATGTGTATGAGTTAGCTGAAAAGCCTGTCATCTCCATCATCGTCCCTGTGTATAATGTTTCTGCTCTTCATTTAAACAACTGCATACGATCCGTTTTATATCAATCCTATCCACATTGGGAAATCTGTCTGGTTGACGATTGTAGCACCAATCAGGATGTCCGTCTGTTACTTGAAAAGTGGGCCACCAGGGATGGTAGAATAAAGATTGATTTTCTCGATAAAAACCAGGGCATCTCCGGGGCCACAAATGCTGCAGTGTTACTTGCGACGGGGAAGTATCTCGGGTTTTTGGATAACGACGATGAACTTGCAGAGGAATGCCTGTTTCGGCTTGTTGAGACAATAAACAGTGAAGCTGCGGAAGTGTATTACAGTGACGAAGATCTCATTGGTGAGGATGGGAGTCAGTTCAGTGTTTTTAATAAACCTGACTTTAATGAAGAATTGCTCCTCTCCCATAATTATGTGACCCACTTCGTGGTAACTGAAAAGAAACTGTATGAAAGGGTGGGTGGGCTTGACAATAAATTTGACGGGGCCCAGGATTTCGATCTTTTCCTGAAACTTTCTGAAAAGGCAGGGAAGGTAGTCCATATCCCTGAAATTCTTTATCACTGGAGAGCTTCTGATTCATCCACGTCTATTAATCATGACCAAAAACAGTATGCCAATGAAGCTGGAAGACGGGCTGTGGCAGGCGCTTTAGCCAGACGGCAAATCACTGCAGATGTTCTATTGACCGACTGGAAGTTTTTTTACCGCATAAAAAAAGAACATCTGGAGTCACCTCAAGTCTCGGTCATTATCTTATATAATGGAGATGAGGATTTTACGACGTGGCTGTCTGAACTATTGTCCCTTACAACCTATTTGGATACAGAATTTATTGTTGTTGTTTACAGTGGAGAGGATCTTAATCGTTTCAGTATGTTATATGGAAAGTCTTCCCAGAATATCCAGTTCCTGCTGAGTACAGATAAAGACCCGGTTGCCACTCGTTATAACGAGGCCGTGCGCAAGAGTTCCGGGCAGTACCTCGTTTTTCTTAATCCCTGCATACAACTTCAAACGGCTGGCTGGGTGGAGGCCATGCTTGAATACGCCATGGTGAAGAACAGTGGAGTTGTCGGAGGCAGAGTTTTGCCGTATCAGAATAATGACCTTGTTGCCACTATTCCTGATATTGGGGAGCAGTCTGATTTGTACTATGCACGGTTTCTACAGCGTTGTTCGCAGCATATGAATGGACTGCAGTGTGTTCAGAATGTGATCATGCTCTCCTGGGATCTGGCCATGGTTAAGCGAAACAGCTTCCTTGAGCTGGATGGATTTGCTCAGGAGTCTCTTGGATATCTCTTTGCAGACAGCGATCTCTGTCTTCGCATGCGATCTCATGGCTATGTCAACATCTACACCCCTTTTGCCCTTGGCCAATGGCTCAGCCCCGAGGAAAATCTCCCTCTTCCTGCAAAATCCGTAACGAGTGCGGAAAAAATATCCTTTCAAAGGCAGTGGCAGGAAATATTGGAAATGGGTGATCCCTATTATAACCAGGGGGTACTGGTTCAAAATGGCATTGAGCCGGATACATTTATGAAATGGTATACCGGCGGACATTCAGTTACTAAGGAAACCTTGTAGATTTACCTTCTGTGCAGTATGTTGTCTTGGGTCATTATTCAGGCCCATTACTCATTTAACTCCATTGGTTTAGTATGAAAGTTTCCGTTGTGATCCCTGCCTATAATCATGAGAAATTTATAGGTCCTGCAATAGACAGTGTCTTAGGTCAAAGTTATCAGGATTTTGAACTGATTATCGTTGATGATGGATCCACTGACAATACTGCCGGAGTGATTAAAGGGTATGATGACAAGCGAATACGCTATTTTTATCAGGATAATCAGGATGCCTTTAATACCATAAATCGTGGTATGGGGCTGGCTGTTGGTGACTATATCGCCATCCTGAATTCAGATGATATTTTTAGCCTTGATCGTCTGCAACGCCTTCTTGATGTTCAGAAAGAAACCGGAGCGCAGTGTCTTTTCAGTGATGTTATCCCCATTTCTGACGGTGGTGTAGAATTTCAGGATCCAAATTTTGGCTGGAATATCTGGCACCAGAAGAACCGTGCTTTTTATAAAAAATCAGGTGACCTGTACAGTGCATTCCTAAAAGGCAATTTCATGGTTACCACCTCCAATCTTTTTATGACCCGTGCTGCAGCAGAAAAGGTCGGGAAGTTTTGTTCCCTGCGTTATCTCCACGATTATGATTTTATTTTCCGAATGATGTTGGCTTTTCCTGATAAGGTGCACTATGTGGCTGATGAAAAACTCCTCTACTACCGTATTCATGACGGGAACACCCTTGGAGAGGCTGCCATTTTAGGGAGAGAACAGGATCAGCAGGTTATTCGTAAATATATGCTTGCCCGCATTCCTGAAGAGTTCAGAGCCTATGTTGATGCTGGTTCCGATCGTCTTGTCGAGTTGGAACAGGAATTACAGGAGGTTCGTTTAAGTGTCGCCGGTGGAACAGAGCCGAGTGTAAAGGATTGTGGAATGCGATTTCTTTCCGCCTTGAAATATAAGATCGGGAAAAAACTCCAGTCATGAATATCCCGAAATATTATTCTCTCTCTTCTCTTATTCAAAAGGGAAGGGAGATTGCTGCAACTGTTGATACCGTCAGCTTTGACCTCTTTGATACCCTCCTTGTGCGTCGAATACACGACCCGGATCTGGTGAAACTTCCTGTGGCACGATTTATTGCAGATCTTGCCAGGGAAAAGGGATTCAACTGGAGCCAGGAGCAGGTGCAGAAGCTTCGTGACTCCATTGAGTGCCGTCACCGTGAAGAGACGGGTGAGAAGTTTGACGATCATGAGGCCTGTTATCCTCATTATATGCAGGAGATGCTCTCTGAAATTTTTGGAGAAGATGGGGATGAGGCTCTGTTTGAGAGAGTGGCAGACTACGAAGTTGCCATGGAAAACGCTATGCTGGTCCCCCGTGGTGAGTTTATGGACTGGCTGCGGGAACTGCGGCAGCAGGGAAAAAAGATTCTTGTTGTTTCCGATATCTATCTACCCGCAATGTATCTTGAAAAATTTGTTACCCATGCAGGTTTTCTTGATCTTGTTGATGGCGTGATCTCTTCTGCCGATACCTTTCTTGCCAAGGCCTCCGGTAAGGCCTTTCCCCTGATACAAAAACAGTATGGCCTTGATCCTGCACGGTGGTTGCATGTGGGGGATAATCCGGTTTCCGATGGCCTGCGACCGCTTGAATCCGGGATTCAGGCTCTGGTGCTACACGACGCCTCTGAAAAACAACGTAAAACCATATGCCGGCGTCTTTTTAATTATAGTAAAGGTCGTCCATTCTGGCGCGGTAGAGCCTTACAGCAGCTCATGCAGCCGCTTGAGTATGAGAATAAGGAGCAGGATGATCTCTATGTAGAGGGCTATAGTTTTCTGGGACCGATGATCGGTGCCTTTGTTCAGGAAATAGCCGAACAGAGTGAGAAACGCGGTGTTGGTAAGGTCTTTTTTCTCTCTCGGGAAGGATGGACATTTAAAAAATACTGGGAGGAGAGTATGCCCCATCTTTTTCCCGGAAAAACCTTACCCGACATCGAATATCTTTATGTGAGTCGTATGGCTCTTGCCGGGGCAAGCTGTGCCTATCAGGGCTTGACGCAGGTGAGTGCTGATATCGTTTTTCTTCCTTCCGGTAACTCTGATTTCCTTGACGTCTGTCGGGTTTTTTCTTTAGATCCAGAACCCTTTACCGCTCATCTTTCCCGTTATGGGCTGACACAAACAACGGTTCTCAGTCATCTCCATGACGGGTATCTCCAGAAAAACAGAGAACATTTTTCAGATCTGATTGAAGATAATGCTTTTCAGGAAGAAGTCAGACGCCAGACCCGTCCGGCTAATGATGCCCTGCAGCTCTATCTCGACGATATTGGTTTTTTTGACCACCCTGATGTGGCCCTTGTGGATATAGGCTGGCTTGGAACCATACAACGATTTTTTTATGAAGCCATAGCTCATCGCAGCGACGCTCCAAAGTGTCACGGTATGCTCTTTGGGGCAACTCGCGGTATTCCTTTCCCCACATCATCGGGGAATTCCATTAAGGGGATTATTTACGACAAAAATCGCTTTGATTTTGCAGCCTCTTCCATTTTGTATGCAAGAGATCTCTTCGAGGAGGCGTGTCGTGCACCCCACCCCACGCTGAATGGCTATAAGCTGAAAGAAGATGGAGGCTATGAGCTTGTTTTCCGGCATACGGATGATGAGATTGGCCGTGCTGAAAAGGAACAGGATCAAAACTATGCCCCTTTGCAGCAGGGCGTGTTTGATTCGGCCAGACCCTATGCTGCGGCCTCAGCCCTGCTTGGTTATTCGTTAACGGATTATCAGCCGTGGTTGAATTATCTTTTGGTAACAAAACTGGCATTTGCAAAAACAAAAGAGATTTGTAATATCCGCCATAAGCATCATCTCGATGACTTTCATGGTATCAAAAATGTTGCAAAGGTGCATGCCAAGGTACCTCGCAGTCTCTGGAACCTTTCACCGTTTGTTCTACGGTGCAGTCCATTTCTGAGGTTACGGTTATTTCTCCGTCACATGCGCGAACGGCTCAATGAATAGGAGCACGGATCATGTCTAAGAAGATTATGAGTACCAGGTTTGATCTCGGTACCAGTTCAATGTTTCGAGTACTGCACCACTATACCCTTAGCCGGTTTGTCCCAATGGGAGTTTATCGTGGTGGTCCCGGGTTGAAATGCATACTGGTTCTCATCGCCACAATTATTGTAGGGAGACCCCTGTATTACTTGAGTCTCAGATTTGAACGGCCCACTGCCTTTTTACGCTATCTGAAAAACAAATTTCACCTGTAAACCGTATTCTTGGTGAATATTGCATGCAGTTAATAAGTAACCTGCCTCCATGGTTTTAAACAGAGAGTGATAAACATGAATACTATATTGAAGAAATGGAAGTTTCCAATTTTTCTAGGGGTATTGCTTTCTGTTTTGTACGTTCAGTTGTTTGAGAACAGAGCCTTTGTGGAACTGGATATTACGGTAACGGAACCCACACTGTTTAAGATCTACTGGGCAGAAAAAGGACAGTTTTACAGTGAAGATAATATGGTTCGGGTAAAGGTGAACCCGGAACAACACCAGTATGGTTTTTATCTGACCGATATTGGCAAAGAGGCGATAAGACTCCGTATAGATCCCCAGCAGTATGTGGGACTCTCCACCATAAAGAAGATTGATTTTCAACAGACGGGCTATGCTCGTTTATCTGTTTCCTCCAGGGAGGATTTCACCGGGCTGCAGCCAATCTTTGATATTCGGGCAGCAAACATAACAGAGGATGGGTTAGAAACTGATTCAACCGGTGTGGATCCACAATTTGAATATTTTCCGGTACTGGAGTCGGCTGAATATTTCTCTGTTCTGTTAGTGCTTCGAATTGCTTCCATCTTTCTTCTACTGTTTTTGTTTTTTTCCTTAACCGAATCCTACCGGGAAGAAGATAGGTTTTTTCCGCTTCTGTTTGCCATAGTCCTTGCCCTCGTCGTTGCCATGGCAATGTTGACAAGACGAAACATTCATCCGGACGAATATGTACACCTGGATGCGGCCAAGTACTACAGCAGCAATTGGATTCCACCCGATGTGACGGATCCGCAGATTGCCCATACCTACAGTGTTTACGGGGTATCCCGTCTGAATGGCCCGGAAGTCGCCTATTTCCTGAATGGGAAGTTTTCAGAACTTATTTCTGTGTTTCCTCTGCCCGACTATTTGACTTTACGAATATTTAACCTGCTCCTCTTTACTTTGCTGTTGCTATATATTCTGAAAATTAAAGGAAAGAGGTATGTCGCAGCACCGCTGCTGATATCTCCGCAAATCTGGTATGTCTTCAGTTATTGCAACTCCGATGCCTTTGCATTGCTCCTTACTTTTTTTATAGCATGCCAGCTGGCGCTTCCTGCCTCAATGCTCAACCTGTATCTGTTGGACAGGGAAAAGAAGAAAAAATTTGTCACTGCTCTTTTTCTGGTATTCGTTTTTGCGGCAATGTTTTTGTTAAAGAAGAACTATTGGTTCTTTATCGCCTTTGCAGCCGCGTACTTTCTCTGGCGACTTGTCTTTATAGTCAATGCAGAAGACCGAAAACAGGTTGTCAGGAAAATGACCATACTTATCCTGTTTGCCTTGAGTGTGACGGGACTGAGAGTAGCGGGAGATTATGCAGTGAACGGATGGGATCGGAGTGAAAAACTGTCACAGATCCGTGAGCAGCTGGCTCATCCGTTTTATAAACCGTCCACTCCACTTGAAGAAAAACATCCCTTTTTATACAGGAAGGCACGCGGTGCTTCTTTGAAAGAGATTGTAGTTGTTGATAGATGGTTTGAAAGAAGTTATCAAAGTGCTTTTGGTATTTATGGATATTTTACCGCCACTGCAGATGACACCTATTATGATCTGATGAGGCCTCTTGCTGTGGCATTTTTTATGGCGCTTCTTCTTTCGGTTCTTTTTCGTGGAGGCCTGAGTGGAAATATTCTGATGTTCCTCTTTCTTGGTTGTTCCGGAGCAGTTATCGCGGCTTCCCTCTACCACTCGTGGACTGCAGACTTTCAACCACAGGGAAGGTATCTCTTACCGATGATACCGGCACTTTGCATTGTTCTGTATCATTCGAGAAGTCTTATGCAGAACGTATTGTTCAGAATATGTCTAATGGGTATGTTTTTGTTATCCACTTACTCTTTTCTTTTTGTTGGAATGATGCAACTCACTAAAATGTAGGATGTATAGAATGATCTTTCCAGGGAAAAACGCATCTTTTTGCAGCAGGAATACATGGAGTAATAGCCTGTAAAACTGATTCCACTGCTAATGGCATTATCAGTTGCTCTGCTTGCCTGCTTTGTCCTTCCCAGTGGTATGGCGAAGGTTTCTGCTATCTCTTTAATTGTGTCGTCTGACAGTCAGGATTCGGTACAGATATTTCTTGATGGTTCCTATAGGAAACCCTCTTTTATAGAGAGTAACGCCTCAGAGTTACAGAAGATGCCGGTGAAAGATGCAGGGAAGGTTCTTTTTCGGTTTTCTGCCACGCCTTCAACTACCTGGATTCGTATTGATCCTGGAGAAAATCCCGGCGTCACTCGTATCTACGGAATGGTTGTTCAGCAGGCACTTGGACGAAAAGTACAGTATAGCAGTGATGATATATTCAAGGGTTTTCAGCCAGGCAGAAATGGGGTCACCATAAGTCCTGGAAAGGATTATGTTGAGATTGTCTCCACCGTGGCAGATCCATCCATTGTCTCAGTCCCGGGGTTTATTACTGCACCCAGACCTGTTTTCTTCTATCTGCCCGTTATCATCCTCTCATTTTTTCTCTATGTTTTTCTGGCACAGTTGGAACCAGAAACTATCCGTACCATTTTCCTTCCTCAGAGAGAACTTCGCCCTGGAGTTGCCATGATTTCTCCTCTTGATGGTTTGCGCGGTATTGCCGCTATGCTGGTTGTCGCAGATCACACCTGGTCATGGTTTCTTGGTGCCGGTGCAAGTGGAGTCTTGATTTTTTTCGTTTTAAGTGGATTTCTGCTGAGCAGGCCTTTTGTTGTAAATCCGGGAAAATATCAAAATCCGGGGAGTCTGCTTGTCTATGGAGTAAGACGGTTGCAGCGAATTGTGCCCATGTACTATTTGTATCTCTTTCTTACCTTTGGGATGACCTTACGTCTGCATGAATTGTTCATGCATCTCTTTTTTATTGAAGCTGCGGGCCATTTATGGGCAATTCCTCAGGAGATGGCCTTTTATACCGTATTTCCTCTTCTCGCCCTGTTTAACTTTTTTGTCCTGCGAAGCCGGCTGGTCCTGATCATTCCCGGTTTATTGCTGATGATTTTTCTCTGGCATTCGTTTGCGACCATTAAATATATTTATTTATTCGGGATGATGAATGCAAAAATTCCATTCCGCCTGGATGCTTTCTTGATAGGGGTATTGTGTTCATATCTCTATTTTGGTATCTGGCAAAAAAACAAACTGACCATGCCACCTGTGCTGAAACAGGGTCTTATTGCGGTCGGCTTCATTTTACTTGGATTGTTTATTGCCTTTTCCAATGGATATTTGCTGCAGAATGGTCTGATTTATGCTCAGATATATTATTTATATTATGCGCTTTGTGCTGGGGTTTTGATCTTCATACTCTGCAGTTGCGGAGAGAATTTTTTAACCGGATTGCTGTCCAGTCGCTTGCTCTCATCTCTTGGCGTGGTAAGTTACAGCCTCTACCTCTTTCACCCTCTGGTAATACCATTTGTTAAACGGGCCGGAGGAGGAACCTTGAATTCGATTACGGGAGTGCGATTTCTACTGGTGCTGCTCATCAGTTATCTTGGAGCCTGTCTTTTATATCACTTTATAGAACGTCCCGTTATGGGTTATGGCATGAAGAAAAACATTCGTGAGTAGTTTCATCCCGGAAGTGTCTGCCACGATGTTTGCTGGAAAAATAAATTGAATGCAGGAGTAATGAATGACTTTCAGTAAAGGACCGCAAAGAGGCATACTCTTTAAAGTCTCAGTAATAACCGTATTTATCTTTTTGTTTTTGCTTTGTCTTTTGTTCGGTACTGAGCTCTTTGCCCGTTTTTTTTATCGTGATGTTCTCTCCACTGCAGATGGAACTTCCTATTTTTCCCTGAAAAACCAGAGATTGTTTGAAAAAGAAAAGAACGGTTTTAATTTACGGGGAAAACAGTTCAGGCAAACTCCTGACGATCGCTACAGACTTGTGATTCTAGGAGATTCCTTTACATGGGGCCAGGGTGTTTATCCGGTAGAGAAACGCTATACCGAACAGATTGATGTCGCACTCAATAAACAACAGAAAGAAAACGAAATTGAAGTTGTCAATGTCGGCATCTGTGGATTTAACCTTCCTAATCATTATAAGTTTCTTCATTTTATCGATGCAATTCAGCCCGATTATGTGTTGTACCAATGGTATATTAATGATATGTCAATCCGACCCGACGCCGGTCAGTACAAATCATCCCATCTGATCACAAATCGAAAAGTGCATACCTGGCTATGGAAGCATTCAGCTCTGTATTATTTGTTACAGAGAGGGTATGGAAGTTTGCAAAGGAAACAAGGGGAAAAGAAGACTTATGAGCAGTACATGTTTGATACTCAAAAGGATCCAACAGGTGAATCTGTAGTGGCTGCACGGAAATTGCTTGAGAAATATATAGATCATTATAAAAGTACCGATACTGACTTTGGCATGGTTCTGTTTCCAAGTTTTGCCGGGCCTATGAATAAGTATAACTTAGATTTTCTTCACGAACAGGTACTCGATGTTTGTAAGGAAAAGAAAATAGAATGCCTGGACTTACGTGATGCCTATCGTGATGTCGAGGATAATACGACATTATGGGCAAATGTTTTTGATCCCCATCCCGGAGTGTTGGCACATAAGATAGCTGCAGAGGCAATCTATGATTTTTTTGGTGCCGACTGGGAAGAGGCGGCACAGAAAGTTAGCGTTCACAGGGATCTTCACAGTCAAAAAAATGATAAAGCTCAAGCGGAGATGAAGTAATGAGTATTCCCTATACACAAAATAAGGTGTCTCAAGCAATCTGGTCATGGCAGTCTGATCGATCTGGAAAACAAAAAGCAAAAGCTTCCCTGGGCCTTGCCATTGGGGCTCTGTTGGTGGGATGCACTGTCGCTTCATTGTTGTTCTTCTACAACCATTTGATAATGGCTTCAATTGTCTTTAGCGTTTCCGCTCTGGTATTTCTTTCCTCTCAATTTTTTCCGGCTGTTTATTCTGTAACTGAAGTTTAGAGTTTCACATAATAATCCATCGTCATGATGGAGGCGGATGATTTCCTGCTAAATTGTTCTCTGACATAAAACCATAAAGGCTTTCC
>JGI11705J14877_10001331_pt1 | contig 14201 bp, 10 predicted proteins | sample Etolaghawater15m_FD_14877 | JGI IMG/M metagenome (IMG submission 14877) | reverse complement strand
CGCGCTTTTGACCAGGGCGTCGGTGGTCATCTGCCACATGCCCTTTTGGTTGGGCGTCATGTCGATTTCCAGCAGGTTTTCCAGAAACCACTCCTTGAACAGGCCCATCTCAAGGCGCAGCAGTTCTTCATCATAGGGCGGCAGGTCCGCTGTATCGATACGCGTCTGCATGCGCAGGATAGCCGCCATGGCGTCGCCATACAGGCTGTTGGCGTTTTCCTGTTTCAGCGCCTGCAGGTACGACTCGTCGCCGAAATCGCTAATCACCAGAAAACCGTCATCATGATTTTCATGCATGATCTCGGGCGCGTTCAGGCGTGCCCCTGTGAGCTTCCTCGCTACCTTGACATAGGCATCGCAGGATTCCTGTTGCGGCGGCGCGTCCATGACAATCCAGCTCGCATCACCTTGTTTTAAGCGAAAATAACGGCGAAAACTGGCGTCTTCTGAAGCCACGGACAGGTCATAGTCCGCGTAACCCAGACTGTTCAGCCAGGTTTTCATTTGATCGATTCGGTCGGTCATGGCGTGACGGTGGTTGGGAATTTTTGGGGCGCGTATTATGGCGCTGATGAGGTAAATATTGCAATGTAATTACAATTTACTAACAGGGCCTGTCATCTGTATCCGCATCGTCCATATCATCATGGGCAGCCTTGATCCATCTGGCCATGGTAAGAAACATCTCATCCGGATCGATCGGCTTGGCGATGATATCGCTCATACCGGCATTTAAAGCCTTTTCGCGATCACCGCTCATGACATTGGCGGTCAGCGCAATCACCGGCAAATCGCGGAATTTTTGCTGTTCACGAATCCGGCGCGTGGCCTCGTATCCATCCATAACCGGCATCTGGCAGTCCATCAGCACGCCATCGAAGTCTTGCCTGGCGAGCATATCAAGGGCTTGCTGGCCGTTTTCCGCCACTTCGACGCTAAGCCCCTGGCTCACCAGTAATTCGAGCACCAGTTCCTGGTTGATCTCGTTGTCTTCGACCAGAAGGATTCGGCCGCCATCCAGAACATTCAGCTGTTGTTGCTGAGTCTGGTCGACCCTGCTGTCCTGCATGGCGGTATCGACATTGGTTAATTTCGCCCGACCAAGCGAAACCGTCACATGAAAAGTGCTTCCTTCACCCCTGNNACTATCGACCCAGATCGTTCCGCCCATCATTTCGACGAGTTTGCGCGAAATAACCAGCCCCAGACCCGAGCCCCCATATTTACGCGTGGTTGAACTGTCTGCCTGGCTAAAGGGCTGAAACAGCTTTTCCTGCTCCTCGCGGGTCATGCCGATTCCACTGTCCTGCATATCAAATAGCAGCATGACCCGGTCACCGGCCTCGCCAGGCACGGACACATGCAATGCGACCCGATCACCGGTGTTGCTGAATTTGACCGCGTTACTGCCCAGATTCAGCAGAATCTGACCGAGGCGCAACGGATCGCCGAACAGCAGGTTCGGCACATCGGGCTCAACGCGCAGTGACAACTGGATGTCCTTTTCCTCGGCCCGCAACCTGATNAGATTGAACATATTGTCGAGCACATCGCCGAGCCTGAACTCAGTGGACTCAAGTTCCAGCCTGCCGGACTCAATCCGGGAGAAATCGAGAATATCGTTGAGTATACCGAGCAGACTCTGGGCCGAGTGGCTGACCTTCTCGATATAGTTTTGCTGCTGATCATCGAGGTCTGTCTGCAGCGCCAGATGTGACATGCCGATAATGGCATTCATCGGGGTGCGGATCTCGTGGCTCATATTGGCAAGAAATTCCGATTTGGCACGGTTCGACGCCTCGGCCTGATCCCTCGCCTCGCTGAGCTCGCGAGTGCGTTCCTGCACCTGCTGCTCAAGTAACTCCTGATGTTTCAGCAACGTCTTCTCCGCCTGCTTGTGAAGCTCGATGTCGCTCATGGTGCCGACCATTCGCTGCGCTTCCCCCTGCGCACCGCGTTTCACGACTCGCCCCCGGCCAATGACCCAACGCCAGCCGCCATTGGCCAGACGCAGTCGGTGTTCTTTCACCCAGGGTTCACCGTTACGATCAAGGTGCGCCTGCAACGATGACAGGACCCCCTCCAGGTCATCAGGATGAATCCGGTCGCGCCAGCTCTCGTAACGCGGCGCCACGCTTTGCAGGCCGATGAGCCGTGACCAACCGGGACTAAAATAGACATCACCGCTGGTAACATCCCAGTCCCACAAACCATCCTGCGCGGCATCCATCGCCAGGTGAAAGGTTTCCTCGCTGCGGGCGACCTGGCGATGGGTCGCCTGCAGCCGCTGCAGCAATTCACTGAAGGCCTCGGCAAGGTCATCGACCTCGTCCCCGGCCTCGCTACGGCTGATATCGATGGGCGAGGAAAAATTGCCCGCGAGCTGTTCTGTCTCCCTGCGCAGCCTCAATATCTTGGCGGTCTGCTTACGCGCCACCGGCAACAGGATAAGCAGGCCAATGAACAAAACCACGGCCCCCGTTAACAGGCTTTTCTGCAATAAACTCTGAAGCGGTTGCTCGACCAGGTCCGGCGCGACAACCAGCCGCAAGCCCAGGCCGGATGGCTGCCCGCCTGGCGCGCTGATCTCTTCGCTACGCCCTGCCGCCTTAGAGGAATGCGGGCCCTTCTGAACAAGCGCCAGCGCACGGCCCTCCAGGGTCAGCTCAAGCGTTGCCAGCCAGTGAGTATTGGCAATAACCTTGCGTATGCGTTCAATGGACACCCACTGAGACAACAATACCTCGTAAACCAGGGCGCCCTCGGCCAGGCCGGTATTGACATAGATGATGGGTTCGACGTACAGCGCAATGATGTCATCGTCCACCGCAAGCAGCTGAAAGTGGGGCGACGATGACTCCACCACCTCGCTAATCAGGGTGCGCGGCAGGCCGGATCGCATTTCGACCTGGTTGGTTTCAACCGGTTTGCCTTCGAAATCAGCCATGACAATGCTGACATCGAAGCCTTCGATGACCCTGAAATCCTGCAGAAACTCGCGCAGGTAAACGGTGCGGCCAAGATCATCCACCAGCGCATTGACTACCAGGCCGTTACCCGCCAGGGTGCGGATACTGTCTCCGATCAGTTGCAAACGGTTTTCCAGATCATGGGTCAGCGCACGCGTCTGTAATGACAGGGTATCGTGGGCAACGTCGATCGCCTGGCGGCGCAACTCATAGTAAGACAGGGCCGTAATGGTCATGACAACCAGCGCAATGATCGACAGATTGGTAGCCAGTACCCGCGCTGTCAGGCCAAGGCGATGCGGCCACTTGCGGGCGCCGGAATCCATGAATACAGAGCTGGTCAAGGCTGCATGCCCTAATCGATAGGAACGATCACGCCATCGTTGCGAAAACGCGCCATGAAAACCTGTTGCGGCGACAGCGCATCATGATTTTCAGGGCTGAATGCACGCTCGTAGCGCCTCACCAGTCCAGCGTAGGCAATACCCGACTCCAGCGCATCGCGGATCGCCTCGCGATCGGTACTGCCGGCTCGTTCAATGGCCCTGGCAAGCAGATGCACAATGTCATAGCCATGGCCGGAACCCACTGGCGAATGCAGTTGCTCGATGTGTTCGATACCGGCAAGCGCCCGGGCCCCCTGCATGAAACGCTGCAGCGGCTCGTCAGGCGCCGTGAAAAAACTGAAGGTCTGCACCACGCTGAAATCGAGCTCCTGCAAAGTCTCACCACTAGCCTCGACCATGCGACCGCCCGTCACACCCCAGTGCGAAATAATGGGCCGCCGCAAAACATCAGGATGGGCCCCAAGCTCGCGTACCAGCGACGAGGCCTCGTTATCATTGGCGACCAGCAACAGCGCCTCGGCGCCATTGTTGATCAGCCGCTGATACTTTTCGAGAAGCTGTTTTTCACCAAAGTTGTACCAGCTAGCCCCCACCAGTTCGAGTTCAGGGCGACTGGCAAGCGCGTTTTCCAGCGAATGCTGGTTGCTGCGACCCCAGCCGGTGTTGGGCAGCATCACACCAATCCGTTGCAGGCCCTTGCTGCGCGCGTGTTCAAGCATCACCGGCATGGCCCACGCGTCCTTCAACGACACCCTGAAGGTAAAACTGGGTCGGTAGGAATGCTCGGTAATGCCATTCGCCGCGCCCCAGGCATCGATCAGCGGCAACCGGAGTTCGTGGGCCACCGAAACCTGCTGCAACTGCACCTGGCTGAACCGCCCACCGATCACCGCGACCAACTCCGGCAACTCGGCAAAGCGCCTGAAATTGGCCACGCCGCGTGCCGGAATCGACCGGTTATCCTTGGTAACCAGTTGTAATGGTCGGCCGCCGAGCACACCGCCAGCCAGATTGATCTCGTGAATGGCCACTTGTATCCCCAGTTCGATGGCCTGCGCCGAGGTCGAATTACGCAGGCCATACTCGCCATCGAAGCCAATCAGTACGGGACGCGGCTCACTCGCCGCCAATGGCCTGCCAAGCACAAGCAAAACGAACGCAATAAACAGGCAAACCTGGATCAATGAGGTGCGCATTAATTCATACTCCTCAGATAGTGGTGACGCGGGAAAATACCTCGCCTAAGGTATAGCTTTATAAAGTATAGGTTAGCAACAGGCTGCCAGGGATAAAACGGTCACACTACCTCGAACGTGATTGAGCTGAGTCAAGCCCTGGCGCCGAACAGATACCCCTCGCATTCAGCAACCTTCAAACACCCGCTGCGCGATGGCCGGGATTGGCGGCGGCTTTTCACCTTGCTCAGGATTGAAGCCGCTACGATTGAGCCGCTATTCCTTCAGTCGATAACCGGTCCTGAACATCCACCACACCAGCGCCATGCACAACAACAGGAACAGGCTGATCATCGCCAGACTCAAACCCACGCTGACATCCGCGACCTCGAAAAAACTCCAGCGAAAACCGCTGACCAGATACAGCACCGGGTTGAACAGCGAGATCGTCTGCCAGGTCGGCGGCAACATATCCACCGAGTAAAAACTGCCGCCGAGAAATACCAGCGGCGTAATCACCAGCATCGGAATCAGTTGCAGCTTCTCGAAATTATTCGCCCATAGCCCGATAATGAAACCGAACAGCGCGAACGACACGCAGGTCAGCACCAGGAACAACAGCATGATGAACGGATGCTCGATACGCAGATCGACGAACAGGCTGGCCGTCAATAACATGATGACACCGAGAATCAGCGACTTGGTCGCCGCCGCACCGACATAACCGACCAGGATCTCGAAATACGAGATCGGCGCCGACATGATTTCGTAAATAGTGCCAGTGAACTTTGGAAAATAGATACCGAAGGCCGCATTGGAAATGCTTTGCGTCAGCAGCGTGAACATGACCAGACCCGGCACGATGAACACCCCGTAACTGACGCCCTCGACCGACTCAATGCGCGAGCCGATCGCCGCACCGAACACAACGAAATACAGCGAGGTCGAAATCACCGGCGACAACAGGGATTGCAGCAGCGTATCGCGGAAGCGCTTCATCTCGTTCAGGTAGATCACCCGCATACCCTGATAGTTAATCATCGGTCTTTACCAGGTTCACAAAAATGTCCTCCAGCGAGCTCTGGCTCGAACTGAGGTCCCTGAGCGACAGGCCCGCCTCGTGCAATCCCTGTAACAACGCGGTGATGCCGGTATGCTCGGCACGGGTGTCGTAGGTATAGATCAGGCGGCGCCCGTCGGAGGCAATTTCCAGATCATAACCGACCAGACTTGACGGAAGCACGCTAACGGGTTCGCGCAATTCGATTACCAGCTGTTTACGGCCGAATTCGCGCATCAGCTTGTGCTTGTCATCGACCAGCAGCAAACGCCCCTGGTTGATGACCCCGACCCGGTCGGCGATGGCCTCCGCCTCCTCGATGTAATGCGTAGTCAGGATGATGGTCACGCCGCTGTCGTTGAGCTTGTCGACCATCTTCCACATCTCCTGGCGCAGTTCGACGTCGACACCGGCGGTCGGCTCGTCAAGGAACAGGATACGCGGTTCATGCGACAACGCCTTGGCAATCAGCACGCGCCGTTTCATACCGCCCGACAATGCACGCAACTCGCTGTCGCGCTTGTCCCACAGGGATAAATCCCTGAGCAATTGTTCGAGATACACCGGGTCGGACGACTTGCCAAACAGGCCGCGACTGAAACTGACCGTGTGCCATACCGTTTCGAACGCGCCCAGGGTCAACTCCTGCGGTACCAGGCCGATCAGGCCGCGCGTCACCCGATAATCGTCGACGATGTCATGGCCCCCCACCGTCACCGAACCCGAACCCGGTGATACCAGACCGCAGATAACCGAGATCAGCGTCGTCTTGCCGGCACCGTTCGGCCCCAGCAAGGCCAGAATCTCCCCCTCGAGGATATCGAGATCGATCTGGTCGAGCGCATGATGGCCGCTGGCATAGGTCTTGGACAGGGCACGGATTTCGACGATGGATGGCATCGGGGGATTCTACATGGGGGGTTGTTGAATGGACAATCAGGAAAGTAAATTGACAATATTCTTTAGCCTCATACAATGGATATATATTTTGTATATCCAAAAATCATGACCATATCCAAAACGACGATTTTCAAAAGCAATCAAACTCAAGCCGTTCGTTTACCCAAAGCGGTTGCACTACCAGAATCCATCTCTGAAGTTGAAATAGTAGCCATTGGCAACACACGAGTTATTACGCCAGCTGGAAAATCCTGGGACCAATGGTTCGATGGTCCTGGCGTATCGGACGATTTCATGCAGGAGCGGGAACAACCCATTGATCAGCAAAGGGAAGCTTTATAAGCATGATCAAATACATGCTTGACACCAATATCATCATTTACACCATCAAGAACCGTCCCTCTAAGGTGCGCGAAGCCTTCCAAAAGCACGACCACCAGATGTGCATCTCATCGATTACCTATGGCGAACTGATTTACGGCGCTGAAAAATCATCCCAACCGGAGCGCAACCTCATGGATATCGAGGGTCTGGTTGCGCGTCTGGATGTCATGCCTTTCGATCGGCATGCAGCCGAACATTTCGGCCAGCTCCGCGCCGAGTTGTATCGTCAGGGTCAACCGATTGGCCCCTATGACATGATGATCGCCGCCTGCGCCAGAGCACAGGCTTTGGTGCTGGTCAGCAATAACGAGAAAGAATTTTCGCGAGTACCTGGGCTGCGGCTGGAAAACTGGATTTAATCCAGGGGCCCGATTACGCCGAAATCGATTGTCCAGCGTCCGATCTGAGAAGCCCAGATCGTGCTCAATAAACAGTCCTGAAGGGATAAATTCCTCTTAAGATCCAAATTCGAAATCCGCCTGTCACACCAACCCAATGACCAATGGCACCTGCGCCAGCATTGACCGTCACCGGTTCTCGACGGGCACATAGCGCCATAACAGCAGCGACAGCAACACCAGTCCCAGTTGACTAGCCGCCATATGCATGGGCGAAACACTGACCAATGGCACCAGCAGCGCCGCCGTCAATGCGCTGCCGACCAGTTGCATAAAGCCCTGCATCGCCGAGGCACTGCCCCGGTTCAGGGGAAAACAATCCAGCGCCAGCACCGTCATGACCGGCATCGCCAGACCGATGCCAAAGCTATACAGCATGAGCGGCGCGATGGTGGTGACCAGTTGGCCCGGCAGCAAGTAGGCCTGCACGATATTCAGTGTCGCGCCCAGCAGCATCATGGCCAGTGCGAGTCGCACGCTGCGCCGCGCCTTCCAGCTATGCGCCACCCGCCCGCTCCACCAGGCACCGCACATCATGCCGCCAACCAGGGGAATGAACAGGTAACCGAAATCATCGCTTCCGCGACCGAGAAAATCGAAGATCACCACCGGCGCGCCCGATATGTACAGGAACATGCCGCTGAAGTAGGCCGACACGATCAGCACCAGGAACAGGAAACGCCGATGCGCCAGGGTTCGCAGGTAAACCTGCATGACCTTGCGCGGGTGCAGTGACTGGCGTTGTGCCTGCGGCAGGGTTTCGCGTAGCGAGGTGACGATCAGGATACCGATGAACGCCGCATAAATGGCGAGGAAGTGGAACACGCTACGCCAGCCCAGTGAATCATGCAACAGGCCGCCGATCACGGGCGCGATGGCCGGCGCTAATCCGAACAGCAGCATGACCCGCGACATGGCGCGCTGTGCGTCCTGCGGTTCGAATGCATCACGCAGTATGGCCCTGCCCGCGACCATGCTGCCCGCCGCAAAAACGCCCTGAAAAATACGCGCAACAAGAAAGGTAGCAAAGTCCGGGGCGAACGCACAGGCCAGCGAGGCCAACAGGTAAAAACCGATTGACACCAGGATAACCGGCAAGCGCCCGAAGCGATCGCTCAGCGCGCCCATGGCCAGGCTGGACAGCGCAAACGCCACCATATACAGCGACAGACTTTGCATCAACAGGTTGCGCCCGACCGAAAACTCGCGCTCGATAGACACGAAGGACGGCAAATAGGTGTCGATAGACAAGGGGCCGATCATGATCATCAAAGCCACGATCAGGGTCACCCGGGCAGCTGTTTGCGTGGGCTGTTGAAGCGGGGTGGGTTGCATAAAAACCTGATCGAATCCAAAGGATGAAGCGAATCTTCCCCGGTATATCCCCAGACGAGGATGAATCGCCTGCACTATACAGAGGTCAGTAGAGCCGGAACGGCGTCAGGCGAGGCCCTTACCTGCCTTGCACCACCCCTTCCATTGGGTGCTCGCCCAGCGAGGCCCGCATCATCTGCCGATCGGAATCATGCGCGCGATGACCGTATCGGTAAACTCCGCGACCGCCGCCTGCACCTGGTCGGCGACCGGCCCCGGCGGGCGCGGCCCCAGATCGGCCGCGAGATACGCGGCATGCTCCCTGGCCTGGGCCTGGGTCCGTTCGATCAGTTGCAACAGCGAGCCATCGTCATGCAGGGCGCCGAACTGCGCCCACACCAGCGACAGGTAACCCGGCCACAGCGCGACATGCTTGTAGATACTGGCGACCACCCGGTTCGGCCCCGGCTTGGCGCCAAGACCGTTCAACACCAGCACCTGCTCACTGATTTCTGCGCTGAGGTCGATCACTTCCGGAATAGGCGGAAACGGCACACTGGTAGAGGGTAAAGAGGCCGCGCTGCGCTCACCCTGCGGAGGCGATGCCGACGTCGCCAGCAGTGCCGACAGCGACAGCATGTTGAGCATGTTGCCGCGATTATAGGTATCCAGGATCGCCGCGATCTGTTCCCTGCCCGCGCGATCGACCCCGACCAGCGACAGCGTCGTGCCCGACAATCTGGGCAACGCTGGAAACGCGAGCCGCGCCATCAGGTGCTCGCACTCACGTTCCACCCGGCCCGAGACGAACATCGGCCTGGCCGCCTGCCAGGCCCAGCGCAGCCCGCCATCGATGGTCGCGATATGGCGCCACACATAGTTGATCGCGCTGACATTCAAGGTTGCGCGAATATCCGCGTACAGTTCGGCGATCTCGCCGCTGGCGTCGGCTTCAGCGACGGCGGGTAACTGATCTTTGGCCATGATTCGAATTCCTCGGGTTTGGGGCTACCGCCCGACAGCTTCAGCCAGAGTCAGCAACCTCCAAAGATTATGCCGGACTTCGCTATCGATAAATACCTTCATCGGTAATGCGGCGGGCGAACCAGGCGCCCGCCTTCCAGCGACCCGCATCTCGCCCCGCTTTTGCCGCAATCGGCCGCCTTATCTTTTTCCGCAATAGGTGCTAATATTGGCACCACATCAAACACCAGGGCAAACCCATGCACAACCTGACCCCCCGCCAGGCCGAGATCCTGGCCTTCATCCAAGACACCCAGGCGCGCAGCGGCATGCCGCCGACGCGCGCCGAGATCGCCGATCACTTCGGCTTCAGCTCCACCTTTGCCGCGGGCAAACACCTGCAGGCACTGGCCAGAAAAGGCGTCATCGAACTGCTGCCGGGCGCGTCGCGCGGCATTCGCCTGGTGCAGACGCGGCCCACGGGGCTGCCACTGGTCGGGCGCGTCGCCGCCGGTGCGCCGGTGCTGGCCGAGGAAAACATCGAGGACCATGTCAGCATCGGCCTGGAGCTGTTTCGCCCGCAGGCCGATTACCTGCTGCGCGTGCATGGTATGAGCATGAAGGATATCGGCATCTTCGATGGCGATCTGCTGGCCGTGCATCGCACGCCCCAGGCCGACAACGGCCAGGTCGTGGTGGCCCGCCTCGACGGCGAGGTCACGGTCAAACGTTTCCAGCGCGAGGGCGACCTCGTCACCCTGCTGCCCGAGAACGCCGATTTCGAGCCCATCACCATCGATGCCGGCATGTGGGATTTCACCATCGAAGGCATCGTTGTCGGCTGCATCCGCACCCGCTTCAACCCATGATGCCCATGCACGCCAGGCATCATCGTCAGCCGGGCCCGTTGTGCGACACGGCCAGCGCGGCAAAAACGCCACAGGCAGGCCTGTAATGAGTGAACTGCAGCAACTCATGCAGCATGGCCGCCTGTGGCGTGGGCGGCAACAGGGCCCCGGCGATGCCGCCGATGAACGCCTGGGTCTGGCCAGTGGACATGAGGCGCTTGACCGCAGCCTGCCCTTCGGAGGCTGGCCGCGCGGCGCGCTGACCGAGATACTGCATGCCTATCCCGGCCAGGGCGAGCTGCAACTGCTGCTGCCGGCGCTGGCGCGGCTGAGCCGCGCACGCCAGTACGTGTTGTTCGTCGACCCACCGTGGTTGCCCTATGCTCCGGCACTGAGCGCGGCGCAGGTGCAATTGCCCTACTGCCTCAGCCTAGACGGACTGGCCGAAGCCGACCGCCACTGGGCGCTGGAACAGGCCCTGCGCGCCGAGCACTGCGGCGCGGCGCTGGCCTGGCCGCGGCGTGATCCGGACAACAAGACCCTGCGTCGCCTGCAACTGGCGGCCGAGGCGGGTGGTGGCTGCGCCTTTCTGTTCCGTCCGCCGCGCGTGCGTGGTCAGCACTCACCGGCCGCACTGCGCCTGCAACTGCATGCGAACGGCAACGGCATCGAGCTGGAGATACTCAAGTGCCGTGGCCGCCATGCCGGCGCCGCGCGCATCCAGATCGCGCGCGCCTGATGCCTCACCATGTTGTGGCTGGCCCTGTACATGCCCCTGTTGCCGCTGGAATCCGCCGCCAGTGCCACCGCCGATCAGCCGCTGGTTGTCTACACAAGCCATGCCGGCCAGCACAGCGTGTACCGCCTCAACGCGGCCGCGGCCGCCCGCGGCATCGATCCGGGTATGCCGTTGACGGCCGCGCGTTCGCTGTGCCAGACGCTGCATGCCATCGAGCACAATGCCAGGCGCGAACAGAATGCACTTGAAGGCCTCGCGCTGTGGTCCATGTCGTTCACATCCAGGGTCAGCCTGCAGCCACCACAGGGCCTGATCCTCGAGATCGGCGCCAGCCTGATGCTGTTCGGCGGGCTGGAAGCCCTGCTCGAGGCCATGCACCGCGGCCTCGACGCGCTCGGCTTCAGCGCCCATCGCGGCATCGCGCCCACACCCATGGCCGCCTGGCTGCTGGCGCTGGAACAACATGGGCGCAGCATCATCCGGCACGACGAACTGCGGGCCGCGCTGCTGCCGCTGCCGTTATCCCTGCTGCCCATCGATCAGGCGAAAAAAACCGCACTGTCGCGCCTCGGCCTGCAGCACATACGCGATTGCCTGCGCCTGCCGCGTGACGGCCTCACCCGTCGCCTCGGTCCGCAATTGCTTGACTGCCTCGATCGCGCGCTCGGCCACGCGCCGGAGGCACGCAGCTTCTACAGCCCGCCCGAACGTTTCCAGGCCCAGGTCTTGCTGCCCGAACCCGTCATCCATGTCCAGCCCCTGCTATTTGTCCTGAAACGCCTGCTCGGCCAACTGGCCGGTTTTCTGCGTGCCCGCGATGCCGCGGCACAACGCCTGCAACTCGACCTGATCAAACCCTTCCTGCCCATCGAAACACTGCAACTGACCCTGCTACAGCCAGGCCGCGATCCGGAGCAACTGTTCGGCCTGTGGCGCGAGAGGCTGGAACGCCATACACTGGATGCAGCGGTCGAGGGCCTGGAACTGCGGGTGTCCCGGTTATTGCCGCTGCTACCCACGTCCAGCGACCTGCTCGGCGCGCCAGCAGGCGGTGACGATTTCATGCATACGCTGGAACGCCTCAGGAACCGTCTGGGCGAACATGTCATCCACCAGCCGCTCAGCCTGGCCGACCACCGCCCGGAACGCGCCGGTCAACAGGCCGCCTTCCCGACACGCGGGCAGGCAACCGAACACCCCCACTTGCTGCGCCCGCTATGGCTGTTACCCACACCGCAGGCGCTGGCACAGGACAGCCGTGGCGCACCCGTGCTGCACGGCCCACTGACCCTGCTGAGCGGCCCCGAGCGCATCGAGGCCGGCTGGTGGGACAGCAGCGACCAGCGCCGTGATTACTACATCGCGCAAAGCCCACGCCAACAGCACCTGTGGATTTATCGTCAACCCGGCAAAGCGCCCGCATGGTTTCTGCATGGTTTCTTCGCCTGACCCGTATCGATCTTCACATTCCGTAAAACGGGTGGCGAGCGATTCGGATTGCTCCCCCTCACACCGCCCCCCTGCAGAGGAGGCTGCCGGTTACGCCGAGCTGCATTGCCTGAGCAATTTCACCTTCCTGCGCGGCGCCTCGCACCCGGAAGAACTGGTCGAGCGCGCCATCGCGCTGGGTTACCAGGCGCTCGCAATCACCGATGAATGCAGCCTGTCCGGCGTGGTGCGCGCCCACGAAGCCGCCAAGGGCAGCGCACTCAGGCTCATCATCGGCAGCGAGATAGCGCTGAGCGACGGACCGAAACTGGTGCTACTGGCGAGCAACCGCGAGGGCTACGCCCAGCTATCGGAATTGATCACCATCGGCCGGCGCCGCGCCGACAAGGGCGCCTACACATTATGCCGCGCCGACCTGGCGGACGGCCTGCCCGACTGCCTGTGCCTGCTGATCCCCGAACAGTCGATTGCGGTGGGCGACGAAGCCGCCTGGTTCGATGCCCAGCGCGAGGCCATCGAGTGGTTATCGCCGCTGTTTGGGGATCGCCTGTGGCTGGCCGTACAGATTCTCTACCTGCCCGCTGAGCGCAAGCGCATACAGCTACTCGAAGAGCTGCACAGCCTGACCCGTATCCCACTCGTAGCCTGCGGTGACGTGCACATGCACATCCGTGAGCGCCGCTTCCTGCAGGATGTCGTCAGCGCGATCCGGCTCAACACCACGCTGGAGGCGGCCGGGTTCGCGCTGTTTCCAAACGGCGAACGCCACCTGCGTCCACTGCGCGTACTAAGATCACAGTACAAGGCGCAATGGCTCAACGAAACCCAGCGCATCGCCGAACGCTGCCAATTCAGCCTGTCGGAGCTGCGCTACGAATACCCCGACGACCTGTTGCCCGAGGGCGTCTCCGCCAGCGATCACCTGCGCGATCTCACCGAACAGGGTATTCGCCACTACTGGCCCGATGGCGAACCCCAAAAGGTGCGCGAGCTGATCGAACACGAGCTGAAACTCATCAGCGAGCTCAAATACGAACATTTTTTCCTCACCGTGCACGACATCGTGCGCTTCGCGCGCAGCTGCGGCATCCTGTGCCAGGGGCGCGGCTCGGCCGCCAACTCGGCGGTGTGTTACTGCCTGCATATCACCGCCGTCGACCCGGCGCGCGGCAACATGCTGTTTGAACGTTTCATCTCGCGCGAGCGCGACGAGCCACCGGATATCGATGTCGATTTCGAGAATGCACGGCGCGAGGAGGTAATGCAGTACATCTACACCCGGTACGGCCGTCACCGCGCCGCGCTGGCGGCGACCTTGATCACCTACCGCCGCAAGAGCGCGCTGCGCGATGCGGGCAAGGCGCTGGGGCTCAGCCTGGAACAGATCGAACGCCTGAGCGGCACCCTGGTGTGGTGGGAGCAAGGCATCACCGCCGAACAGTTGCGCGAGGCCGGCTTCGAACCGGACAACCCGATGCTGCGCCGCCTGCTGGCGCTGGTGCAACAACTGCGCGGCTTTCCGCGCCACCTGTCACAGCATGTCGGCGGCTTCGTCATCGCGCGTGACCGCCTGTCGCGGCTGGTGCCGGTCGAGAACGCCAGCATGGCCGAGCGCACGGTCATTCAATGGGACAAACGCGATCTCGAAGCGCTGG
>JGI11705J14877_10001328_pt1 | contig 14210 bp, 13 predicted proteins | sample Etolaghawater15m_FD_14877 | JGI IMG/M metagenome (IMG submission 14877) | reverse complement strand
TGTAACGGGAACGGAAAACCTGCTTATGGCAGCAGTATTAGCTGACGGTGTTACCACATTGCGTAATGCAGCACGAGAGCCTGAAGTAACCGATTTAGCAGCATTTTTGGTGAAAATGGGGGCTCGTATCAGTGGTATTGGTACGGATACTTTAGTTGTAGAAGGTGTTGAGCGCTTAAAAGGTGTTAATTACGAAGTTATTCCTGATCGTATTGAAGCCGGTACTTATCTTGCCGCTGCAGCGGTTACACAAAGCAAAATTACCGTGACAAAGGTAAATCCAAGTCATTTAGGTGCAGTGTTAGAAAAGTTTAAAGAAGCGGGTGCAGAAATTACTACGACTGCAGATACCATTACTTTAGATATGCGTGATAGACAGCTAAAACCCGTAAATATCGTCACGGATCCATATCCATTGTTTCCTACGGATATGCAAGCTCAGTTTTTGGTAATGAATGCTTTAGCTGATGGTGAATCAACCATTGAAGAAACCATTTTTGAAAACCGTTTTATGCATGTATCTGAATTAGCTCGTATGGGTGCAGATATTACCGTAGAAGGAAATACCGCTCACATTAAGGGTGTTAAAGGCTTAAAAGGCGCACCAGTGATGGCTACTGATTTACGTGCTTCGGCCAGTTTGATTTTGGCAGCCCTGGTAGCAGAAGGTGAAACGGTTGTTAATCGTGTTTACCATATTGATCGCGGTTATGAATTGATAGAAGAGAAGTTCCACAAAGTGGGCGCTCACATATATCGTTTGTCAAATTAAGAACATAGTGTTTTCGTGAGTTTTGATGAGTTACCAGGCCTGGTAACTCGAGTTTGCGAAAAGAAACCCAATTTAAATTATTAAAAGTTTAGTTAAGTTATGAATGATCAGTTAACCATTGCGCTATCTAAAGGGCGTATTTATAAAGATACTTTGCCACTTCTTGAAGCAGCAGGAATCGAACCTTTAGAAGATCCAAGTAAAAGTCGTAAATTAATTTTACCGACCAATCAACCGAATGTGCGTTTACTAATTGTGCGTGCAACAGATGCACCGACTTATGTAGCGCATGGTGCGGCTGATATTGGTGTTGCTGGTAAAGATGTATTGATGGAAGCGCCAAGTGATAACTTGTTTGAGCTTTTAGACTTACATATTGCTAAGTGTAAGCTAATGGTTGCTGGACCTGAGATTGAAAAGCCACATGGTCATCGTCTTAAGATTGCAACTAAATACCTAAAATCAGCACAAGCTTATTATGCAGAAAAGGGTGAGCAAGTAGATCTAATCAAATTGTATGGTTCGATGGAAATTGCGCCGTTAATTGATTTAGCTGATCGTATTGTTGACTTGGTTGACACAGGAAACACGCTTAAAGCAAATGGTTTAGTGCCAATGGAACACATTGCTGATATTAGTTCACGTTTGATTGTGAATCAGCATGCTTATAAAACAAAATATGATCAAATTGATAATATTATTCAACAGTTTAAAACAGTGATAGAGAAAGAAAATGCTTAATATTCGTCGTTTATCTGCTAACGCAGAAGGTTTTAGAGAGGAATTAGATCGTTTACTAGCCTGGGAAACGGTCTCTAATGGTTCTGTAAATGATATTGTTACAGAAGTTGTTAATAACGTTCGCACTAAAGGCGATGCAGCTCTTTTAGAGTATACCGCTAAGTTTGACCGTTTAACGCTAAACTCTGGCGCTGAGCTTGAGATTTCAAAAGAGCGTTTACATGAAGCATTAAAACGTATACCTGCAGATCAGCGTGACGCACTGCAACTATCGGCTGATAGAGTGCGTGCATATCACGAAAAACAAATTCAAAACTCTTGGAGTTATGAAGAAGCTGACGGCACGATGCTAGGTCAACAAGTCACTCCATTAGACAGCGTTGGGCTTTATGTTCCAGGTGGAAAAGCAGCATATCCGTCTTCTGTAATCATGAATGCTATTCCTGCAAAAGTAGCAGGTGTTGAAAAGTTAATCATGGTTGTTCCTACGCCAGATGGTGAAGTGAATGATATGGTTTTGGCAGCAGCAGCGATCTGTGAAGTAGACGCGGTATTTACTTTGGGTGGTGCACAAGCGGTAGCAGCATTAGCGTATGGTACTGAAACGGTTCCTGCAGTGGATAAAATTGTTGGACCAGGAAACATCTTTGTTGCCACAGCAAAACGTATGGTTTACGGGACAGTCGGTATTGATATGATTGCTGGGCCTTCTGAAATCTTAGTTTACTGTGACGGACAAACTAATCCAGATTGGATTGCGGTTGATCTGTTCTCACAAGCTGAACATGATGAAGACGCACAGTCAATTTTGGTTACTCAAGATGCTGAGTTTGCCGAAAAGGTTTACGAAAGTATGAATCGTTTATTGCCAACAATGTCTCGTCATGAAATTATCCGTAAGGCTTTGGATGATCGTGGCGCAATTATAGTCGTGGATAACGAAGATCAAGCAATCGACATGATTAATGTTATTGCTCCTGAACATTTAGAGTTATCCGTTGATGATCCAAAAGCATTATTGCCTAAAATTCGTCATGCTGGTGCTATCTTCATGGGTCGTTACACAGCTGAAGCGATTGGTGATTACTGTGCGGGGCCAAACCACGTTTTACCTACATCAAGAACAGCACGTTTTTCATCGCCTTTAGGGGTTTATGATTTCCAAAAACGTTCTAGCCTAATTATGTGTTCTCCAGAGGGTTCAAATACTTTGGGGCGTGTGGCAGGTGTTTTAGCAGATGGTGAAGGTTTAGAGGCTCATGCTATGTCAGCGCGTTTCCGTGTAACTGACTAAAAATTTTTGCTTGAATGAAAACCACCTTGTCTTACCAGGCCTGGTGGTTTTTTTGTATCTTGAGACCTTTGCATGAGATAGGTGCGAAAGAAAAATGAGGTAAGATTTGCTTGAGTGCGGCGGAAAACGCAGGGAATAGCTAGCTATTCGCAAGTTTTCCAACAAACGAAGAACTCGGCGAAGAGCCGAGAAAAATCAGGTGGATTTTAACCATTTTTACTCGTGCATGCTCTCGTGCAAAGGTCTCATCTTATTTTTTAAAGGTTGATTGACATGTTACGCACAGAATTAGAGAGTTACTTATACACTTTTCTAAATGTTGACGCATACAAAGACTATGCTCCAAATGGCCTTCAGGTTGAAGGGAAGAATGAGATACAAAAAATTGTAACAGGGGTAACAGCTTGCCAGGCATTGATTGATGCAGCGATTGAGTTGAAAGCCGATGCAATATTAGTGCATCACGGTTATTTCTGGAAAAGTGAGCCAGAGGTCATCACCGGTTTTAAACAGAAGCGCATTAAAAGCTTGCTGACACATGACATTAGCTTATTTGGTTACCACTTGCCATTAGATGGTCATGAAGAGCTGGGGAATAATGCTCAATTAGGCAAGCTGTGGAAGTTACAAGACATTACACCAGAGCCAGGTCTGGTAAAATTGGGTGAATTACAGCACGCTTTATCTATTAATGAGTTTGTTGAACAGGTATCGGGTAGTCTTAACCGCCATGCATTGCATCTGCCTGGTGGGCCAGAAATGGTTAAAACGGTTGCATGGTGCAGTGGTGGCGCACAAGGATACATAAATCAAGCCATTGATTGGAATGCTGATGTTTACATTAGTGGTGAAGTTTCTGAGCAGACTACGCACTTGGCAAAGGAGTGTGGGATACATTACTTAGCGGCCGGACATCATGCGACAGAGCGTGTTGGGGTTAAAGCCTTGGGTGAGCACTTAGAAGAACGCTTTGGTTTGGAGTGTATCTTTGTAGATATTGCTAATCCAGTATAATTTTTTTCAAATACAAAAAGACGTTTAGATTTTTTTTTAGTATTTAACTGATTGATATTAAAGATAAATAAGTTTTCTCTTATGCGTTATTAAAGATATTTAATAACTATATAAGAAGATACTGTTTAAGTTAGACGCAAGCTTCGGTAGAATAAACGGAATTTGCTTGCATATATAGGAAGACAATCATATGTCGACAGAAGAACAAAACGTATCGAGTGTGAATCTTCAGCGCCGTAAAATCTTGACAGGTGCTACAGGGGTTGTAGGAGCAACGGGAGCTACTTTTTTAGCTGTACCGTTTGTAAGTTCATGGCAGCCAAGTGAAAAAGCGAAAGCTGCAGGTGCACCAGTGAATGCCGATGTTAGTCAGCTTCAACCTGGACAAATGTTAACCGTTTCTTGGCGTGGTAAGCCTGTTTGGGTAGTACGTCGTACGCCTGAAATGGTAAGTGGGCTAGCACCTTTAGAAGGTGAGTTGCGAGATCCCGCTTCTGAGGAGTCTGAACAACCAGAATATTGCCAAAATCCATCGCGCGCGATTAATAGTGAGTTTTTGGTTGTGGTTGGTATATGTACCCATTTAGGTTGCGCACCTTTATACCGCCCTGCAATAGGTTCACCTGATGTGGGTGCGGACTGGCAGGGTGGTTTCTTCTGCCCTTGCCATGGTTCAAGATTTGATTTAGCTGGTCGAGTATTCCAATCGGTACCTGCTCCCACAAATTTAGAAATTCCTCCACACCACTATCTTTCTGATTCGATTATTCGCATTGGTGAAGAAGCAACAGAGGGAGAGGCATAATGTCAGATTTTAAGAAAAGTGATTCTCAAGTTAAACAGGGTACATTATTAGCTTGGTTTGATAAGCGCTATCCACTTGTTAGTACTTGGAATGAACATGTCGGTGAATACTACGCACCTAAAAACTTTAACTTCTGGTACTTTTTTGGTTCTTTAGCCTTAATTGTTTTAGTTAACCAGTTTGTAACAGGTATTTGGCTAACGATGAGTTATAAGCCGAGTGCTTTAGAAGCGTTTAACTCGGTCGAATACATCATGCGTGATGTTGAGTGGGGTTGGCTAATACGTTACATGCACTCCACCGGTGCATCGGCATTCTTTATTGTTATATATCTTCATATGACAAGAGGCTTGCTATATGGTTCCTATAAAGAGCCTAGAGAGCTTGTGTGGATTATTGGTATGTTGCTGTTCTTAGTACTGATGGCTGAAGCCTTTATGGGGTATTTATTACCTTGGGGTCAGATGTCTTACTGGGGTGCTCAGGTAATTATCTCATTATTTGGTGCGATACCACTTATTGGTCCAGATTTGGCCTTGTGGGTTCGTGGAGACTTCGTTATCTCTGATGCGACTCTTAACCGCTTCTTTGCCTTACATGTTATTGCTCTACCTATGGTGTTGCTGATTCTTGTATTTATGCATATTGTGGCATTACACCAGGTTGGTTCAAACAACCCAGATGGTATTGAAATCAAAAAAGTTAAAAATGCACACGGATTACCTATGGATGGTATCCCGTTCCACCCATACTACTCTGTAAAAGATTCGATGGGTGCTGTGTTCTTTATGGTGATATTTGCAGCGGTACTTTTCTATATGCCAGAGGGTGGAGGTTACTTTATTGAACCGCCAAACTTTGAGCCTGCAAACCCACTGAAAACACCAGATCATATTGCACCTGTTTGGTATTTCACACCGTTCTATGCAATATTGAGAGCTATTCCTGATAAGTTCTTAGGTGTGGTTGCAATGGGCGCTGCGATTGCAGTACTGTTTGCAATGCCTTGGCTAGACCGTTGTAAGGTTAAATCGATTCGTTACCGTGGTATGTCTTTTAAGATACTGCTAACTGTACTGATTGTAAGTTTTGTGGTTCTTGGTTGGCTAGGTACACAGCCATCAACACCAGAATTAACCAAATTAGCACAGATTTTTACCGCTTTGTATTTCATGTTCTTCTTGGTATTACCATTTACCTCTAAGTATGAAAAGACCAAGCCAGTTCCAGAGAGGGTGCAATAAATGAAAAAGCTACTTACTATTTTTAGTTTACTTTTATTGCCGCTTGTAACGCCTGTTCAAGCTGCAGGTGGATATGGTATTGAGCTTAAGCCAGCAGAAAATAATTTGCGTGATCAGGATTCATTACAGCGAGGTGCTATTTTATTCTCTAACTATTGCATGGCTTGTCACTCGGTTAAATATCTACGTTATAACCGTATTGCTCGCGATCTAGGTTGGACGGATGAAGAGGTCATTGCAAAAATGACCTTTGGTCAAAATCGTGTGGTTGATAATGTTATGACTCGCATGCTTGATGGTGTTGCTATGGAAGTAATGGGAACAAACCCTCCTGACTTATCATTGATGTCTCGTTTAAAAGGTACCGATTATATCTATACCTTTTTAACTGAGTACTACCAGGATGAAAAAGGTAATTGGGATAACCATGCTCTAAAAGGTACTTCTATGCCTAATGTTTTAGAAGGTATTCAACGTCATGCTTCTCCTGAAGACTATGCTCAGGCAGCACGTGATATTTCTAATTTCTTAGAGTACGCTGGTGAGCCAGCTAAGTTAGAACGTTTAGATTTAGGTTGGAAGGTTATTGCTTTCTTATTGGTATTGTTGTTATTGACTTATCTATTGAAGAAAGAGTATTGGCGTGATATTAAGCATTAATCAAGCTATTGCCTAATTGAAAAAATGCTCATGAAAAAACCCCCAAATGTTGGAAACCAACTTTGGGGGTTTTTTTATACCTAGAGATTGTAATTAAATTCACATATTGTCGAGAGTGTTTACAATAATCAAAATGATTAACGAAAACTAGTCGTCCCTGAATAACTAGATGCTTAATGGAAGTTTAAATCAATGGCAAAAACCAAAACCGCTTATGTTTGTACCGACTGTGGTGCAGAATACTCTCAATGGCAAGGACAGTGCAAAGCTTGCAACGCCTGGAATACGCTAAAAGAATTTAAACTGAGCNCTGCTAAAGCTTCATCCTCCTCGGCAGCCAAAGGCTACACCGGTGCAACAGAAAACAATGTTAAGTCTATTAGTGATGTAGATTTGGCTGAAGTACCTAGAGTTTCATCAGGTATGTCTGAGCTTGATAGAGTTTTAGGTGGTGGAATTGTGCCTGGTTCAGTCGTCTTAATTGGCGGCGACCCAGGCGTAGGTAAATCATCTATTCTTTTGCAGGTCATGTGTCACTTAAGTACTCAGCAAAAAGTGCTTTACGTTACGGGTGAAGAGTCTTTACAGCAAGTGGCCTCTAGAGCGCGACGCATGCAATTACCAGATGAGCATCTTCGGCTCTATACTGAAACCGATGTAGAGAATATTACCATTGCCGCTGAAAAAGAACTGCCAAAAATCATGGTAGTAGACTCTATTCAAACCATGCAATTAGCTGAAGTTAGCAGTGCAGCAGGTGGGGTTTCACAGGTTCGTGAAACAGCAGCTTATTTAACACGTTATGCCAAGCAAAATAATGTCGCCATCTTTCTAGTAGGGCATGTAACTAAGTCTGGTGAGGTTGCTGGGCCTAGAGTGCTAGAACATATTGTGGATACAGTGGTTTTTTTAGAAGGCCAATCTGATAGTCGTTTTAGAACGTTACGTGCAATTAAAAACCGCTTTGGTGCGGTGAATGAATTGGGTGTATTTGCCATGACCGAAAAAGGTATGAAGCAGATCAAAAACCCGTCGGCTATATTTCTATCGCGTGGTGATGAAGCGGCACCAGGTTCTGTTGTCATGGTCATTTGGGAGGGTTCACGTCCATTACTGGTTGAAATTCAAGCACTAGTTGATGAGTCACCCTATGGCGCACCAAGAAGAGTTACGGTGGGTCTCGATCAAAACCGAATGGCTATGTTGTTAGCTGTCATGCATCGTCACGGTGGCATTCAAGCGAGTGATCAAGATGTGTATGTCAACGTGGTAGGTGGCGTTAAGGTTTCTGAAACCAGTGCCGATTTAGCCGTATTATGTGCCATTTTATCCAGTATGCGTAACAAGCCTTTAGCTCAAGACTTAATTGTATTTGGTGAAGTCGGTTTGGCCGGTGAAATTCGTCCAGTGCCGAGTGGCCAAGAGCGTATTATTGAAGCTGCAAAACATGGCTTTAAGCGTGCTATTGTACCAATTGGAAATGTACCGAAAGGTGGAGTTTCAGGAATGGAAATTATTGGAGTCAAGAGTCTACAAAAAGCGTTAGATGTTCTATAGATTTAAGATGATTCTGCAAGTTACCAGGCCTGGTAACTTGAAATTTAGAATAGATTAAGCCTGTTTAAATTTATTTAAGCAGGCTTTTTTTCTTTTAACAATTGGTTAACCCTGCATATAGCGTTTACGAATCCAGTAATCGATACTGATGTATTTACCTCCACCTAAAAAGAAAAGAGTCAGTAGCATGATAAAGTAGGAGGCGGCCCATTCTATACCGTTGTTGCTTACAATAAAGTTTCCGTGTTCGGTTAACCACTCATAGTTACCATATTCTTGTAGTAACTCTTTTGCTTTGTCTAAACGTTCAATTGCGCCTTCCGCATTTTGGTTTGCCCATGGTGACATTAAATCATGTACTGCTTGCCATCCATGTTGCCAGTGTACGGTGGTAGCGGCTACTATCATAGTAAAACTTGGTTTTAATGGATATGCAAATGCGCATGAAGAGGATTATGAAGCCGTAATGGCGGCAGGTATGAATGATTACCTAAGTAAGCCAATAAATATGACAGCTCTTAAAACCGCATTGCAAAAGTGGGGTAAGTCGCACAAGATTGAAGATTAGAAAAGTAATCAAACCGCATATCAACTATGCGGTTAATAGAATAGCTAAAAATGCATTTCAGTCGTTATTTGACTTCTAAATAACTTTGCCACTCTTTAAATAGAGATTCTGTGGTAGCGGCTACAGCTGAACGTTTTACCACTTTAGCAACCACAACGGTTTCATTGTTTAAGTCACAGCTGTATCCACCAGCCTCTTCTAAAATTAACCAACCTGCAGCATAATCCCAAATATTCTGTGCGCCATGTAAATAAATCTGTCCACGGCCAGCGGCAATCCAACACCAGTCTAAACAAACGGAGCCAAAGCTTCGTTGAGAAGTATAAGGGCATTGTGTTGCAAGCTTAGTCGCTAGTTCAGGTGTTAGGCGTTTAAAATCAATAATCCCACTGCATTGTTTTAGAGTTTTTTTAGCGGTGTTAGCAATTAAAGGTTGATTGTTGAGTTCAGCGCCTTGTCCTAATCGAGCGGTAAATATCTCGTCTCTACTGGGATCATATACCAGGCCTGCTACTAATTTTCCTTGCACCATTAATGCTAAAGAAACCGAATAAACAGGGATGCCAATGGCAAAATTACTTGTGCCATCAACAGGATCTAAAATCCAACAACCTGAATCGCTGTTCATAGCAGCCTCTTGCTCATCTACAGACGATTCTTCCCCTAGAAAAGCATATTGTGGCCAGTTTTTTTCTAGAAAAGCCTGAGTCTTTTTTTGCATTTCAGTATCGGCTTCGGTTAATAGAGAGCCGTCAGGTTTTTCTTGAGCAATAACTTGTTCAAAGCGCGCTAACACTTCTTTTTTTGCGAGTTCAATAATACCTACTTGCAATGATTTCCACTGTGTATCATCTTGAAACGGGTGGGGAATAGATGTATTACTCGTCATCTTGAGCCTTTTTCTTCTTTTTGCTAGGGGTGAAAGTAGAGAGCTTGATTACTTCAATTGAGTTGGTAGAGGTTTCAACCACTTCTAGAATATATTCATCAACTTTAATGCAAGTACCTGGCAGAGGGAGTGCTTCTAACTCTTCTTGTATTAAGCCGTTGAGTGTTTTAGGGCCTTCAGTTGGCAGTGTTAAATTGAACTCTTTGTTCAAGTCACGAATAAATTCAGAAGCATCAATTGTCATACTACCGTCTTCATGTAAAGCCACGGCGTCATTTTCAGGTTTGGACTTAGCGTCAGTAGAGAGTTTACCAACAATCTCTTCTAGCAAGTCTTCCATTGTGAGTAGGCCTTGAAGATCTCCGTATTCATCTACAATCAACGCCATACGACGTTTTTGTTCATTAAACTTGCCTAACTGAACATTTAAAGACGTTGTTTCTGGTATGTAGTAAGCCGGTCGAGTCATTTTAATAATATCTTTTAATGTCACTTCAGCACGCATCAATACAGGTAGCGCTCTTCGTAAATTCAACATGCCAACCAAATCTTCATCTAAAGAACCTCGATAAAGAGGCACTCGTGTATAAGGTGACTTTTGAATCGCTTTTAATATCTGTTCAATAGGTTGGTCAACATTGACCGCATAAATATCCTGTTTTGGAATCATGACGTCTTCAACGGTGACATTTTCAAGCTCAAGGACGCTTGAAAGCATTGAACGATACTGTTCAGGTAATTGGCTGGTAGCTTCATCAATTAGAGTTTGTAGCTCTTCATGCGTTAATGCGTGAGCATCCTCAACGTTTTTAATATTGACGCCAAATAGCTTTAATAATCCATTAGCGAAAAAGTTTACTAGCCAAACAACGGGAGAGAGTATTTTAAGTAATGGTGTTAAGACATAAGCCGCTGGATAAGCAATTTTTTCTGGATACAAGGCGGCTAATGTCTTTGGTGCAACTTCTGCAAAGACTAAAACGACCATAGTTAATAAACCAGCGGCTAAGGCTATACCGGCTTCACCTATTAACTTCATAGCAATAATCGTGGCAATTGACGATGCAAAAATATTTACAAAGTTATTACCTAGCAGAATGACTCCGAGCAAGCGGTCAGGAGACTCTAAAAGCTTTTGTGCTAATTTCGCACCTTTGTGGCCTGACTTTACCTGATGCTTTAGGCGATAGCGGTTAAGCGCCATCATACTGGTTTCAGAACTTGAAAATAGAGCGGAAAGAATAATGAGTAGGGCTAAAATCCCAAATAGGATTGAAATGTCTAAGGAATTCAATGTCTTTTAAATCGGTTGTGAGTGAAAAAGAATTATACCTTTTCATTTAAGATGAAAAAAGCAAAGAATTCAAAAGTTGCTGATAGGGTTGCTCAATAAGCTTTTTTAAAGTGGAAGCTTATACAAGAACGTATTCAAGAATAATGGTTGTTCCAATATAGCTTAAGATGAGTAAAAAATAAGCCCAAATGGTGTATTGTGCAGCGGTTTGCCCGCGCCAACCGTACTTGGCTTGTCCAAACAGGAAGAAGCCATAGACAAGCCAAGCAGCAATGGCAAAAAAAGTCTTGTGGATTAGGTGTTGTTCAAATAAATTTTCAACAAAAAATGCGCCGCTAATTAGAGCGAAGGTCAAAAAGATAAAACCTATTTTAACCAGCTGTAAAAGTGTGCTTTCCATAACTTGTAAAGGGGGTAAAGCTTTCATAAGTTTGGTTAAGCGCTTAGCTTTAAAATTACGTTCTTGCACGCCGTATAAAATAGCTTGTGCAGTGGCTATGCCCATAATGCTATAAGCAGCAATGGAAATCAGTACATGGCTACCTAGTTCAATAGGTAATGCAACAGACGTTTCGATAGACAGTGGGATAAGAGTGCTTAAGGCGGCTAGAGGATAAATAAACACCCCTAAGGTTTCAGTCGGTTTGTTTAAGTGGGTCACTAATAGAATGGCTGCTCCTAGAATAGCCACCAAAGAGAGTCCATTACCAATATGAAAGAAAATGCTTGAATCTAGCCATAATGTGCCGCTGAGCGAATACGCGTGCAAAGCAACTGCTACGGTAATGATTTTAATTATTTTAGGTCTAATATCGGTTTGCGTGGAGGCTTGAATGTTTTTCCAGATAATTGCACTGGCGTAAAAATATAAAAGGCTAGCAAGTACAGCAATGGATCCTGTTAATAGCATTGATTTCAAACCCTAATAATCGAAATAAATAAAAATAGTCATAAACATTAATTTATACGACATTGTAACTCAGGCCAATAGTAAATAGACAATCTAAATAGTCAAATATTACGTATTAATAACGAATTGATGACTTTTAAGTTAGATGTTTTAAAAGTTACCAGGCCTGGTAGGAAATGCTAATTAAAGTCAATTCAGATTCTAGCTTCTATTTCCGCTATAATATGCGAATTATTTTAAGTTATATAAAATCCGGCTTTAGATTTCGTAAATAAAATCGATAACAAGCCTGTTTTAGGAGTTTTCATGTTTGACAATTTATCGGATCGTTTAAACAAAACCTTTAAGGCCATTCGTGGTCAAGGTCGTTTAACCGAAGCAAATATTAAAGACGCTTTGCGTGATGTACGTCGTGCTTTATTAGAGGCCGATGTTGCTTTACCTGTTGTCAAAAGTTTTATTACTCAAGTTCAAGAGCGTGCCGTTGGGCAAGAAGTTTCTACTAGTCTAAACCCCGGGCAAGCGTTCATTAAAATTGTACGAGAGCAGCTAACAGAAGTTATGGGCGCGGAAGCCGAACCGCTTAACTTCAATGTTGAACCGCCTGCAGTATTAATGGTTGCAGGTCTACAAGGTGCGGGTAAAACTACTTCTGTTGCCAAGTTAGCTAAATGGCTTAAAGAGCGAGAAAAGAAAAAAGTCATGGTCGTGTCTGCTGACGTTTATCGTCCAGCGGCGATTAAACAGTTAGAGACTTTGGCAGAGCAGGTTGATGTACTTTTCTACCCATCATCTGCGGATCAAGATCCAATTCAAATTGCTAAGAACGCACACGCTGAAGCCAAAAAGCAGTTTGCTGATATCTTAATCTTAGATACGGCCGGTCGTCTGCACATTGATGATGAAATGATGCAGGAAGTACAAAAGCTTCATAGCAGTATTAATCCATGTGAAACTTTGTTTGTTGTCGATGCGATGACAGGACAAGATGCGGCCAACACGGCTAAAGCGTTTAATGACGCTTTACCACTGACGGGTGTGATTCTTACCAAAACTGATGGTGATGCACGTGGTGGTGCGGCACTTTCTATTCGTGAGATTACTGGTAAACCTATCAAGTTTATTGGTGCGGGTGAGAAAACCGATGCGCTAGAGCCTTTCCATCCAGATCGAATGGCTGGCCGCATTTTAGGTATGGGTGATGTTTTAAGCTTAATTGAAGAAGCTGAAGCAAAAATCGACCATAAAAAAGCCGAGAAGTTTGCCAAGAAAGTTCAAAAGTCTGGTGCATTTGATTTAGAAGATTTTTTAGAGCAACTACAACAAATTAACAATATGGGTGGCGTTGGCGGTCTGATGGGAAAACTTCCGGGGATGGGGCAGCTAGCAGGGCAGGTTAATGAAGACGTAGCGGCGAAAGAGTTTAAACGCTTAGAAGCGATAATTCATTCTATGACGCGCAAAGAGCGTCAGTTTCCTGCTGTGATTAAAGGCTCACGTAAACGTCGTATTGCTCTGGGTTCTGGTACTTCAGTGCAAGATGTGAATAAGTTATTAAAACAATTCACCCAAATGCAAAAGATGATGAAGAAAATGAAAGGCGGCGGCATGAAAAATATGATGCGAGGTCTAGCAGGTAAGTTACCGCCTGGTATGGGTGGAATGGGCGGATTGCCTCCTGGAATGCGCTAAGACTTTTGAATATTTATCATTTAGAGTGATTAATAAAAGAGCCACTGTTAAGAATGCAGTGGCTTTTTTGTTTTAGGACGGGAGAAGGTGAAAAGGACCGCTGAAAAATGAATGACAATTTTTCATAAAAAGAATGGTCTTATCTATTTGAATAATAGACAAAATTTCTGTATAATTCCGCGTCTCGTTCGACTGTGAGTGAAAAGTCTAAGAAAATCAATGAGGTTTTCTTAAATAGAAGAAATTGTTGGGGAGTATTCTCTCCATCGCCTGATATAAATATTGGAGAAAAAAAATGGTTGTTATCCGTTTAGCCCGTGGTGGTTCTAAAAAGCGTCCTTTCTATAAACTAGTTGTAGCTGATCAGCGTAACTCAGCAACAGGTCGTTTCATTGAGCAAGTTGGTTTCTTTAACCCTGTTGCTAGAGGTCAAGAAGAAGCTGTACGTATTGATCAGGCGAGAATTGATCACTGGGTAGCTCAAGGCGCTCAGATGAGCCCACGTGTAAAAAGCATCATCAAAAACGCTTAATTATAGTTAACCGGCAACTAAGGCTAGATTTATGTCTGCAGAAAAATTAATTGTCGGTTCTATTAATGGTGTTTTTGGCGTTAATGGGTGGGTAAAGATTTTCTCTCATACCGACCCACGCGAAAACATTCTTAGTTATTCGCCTTGGTGGATTAAATGCAAAGGCGAATGGCGACAAGTCAACATAGTTGACTCAAAGGTACAGCAGGGTGGAAAAACTCTGGTGGCCAAGTTAGAT
>JGI11705J14877_10001327_pt1 | contig 14223 bp, 6 predicted proteins | sample Etolaghawater15m_FD_14877 | JGI IMG/M metagenome (IMG submission 14877) | reverse complement strand
TAATTCTCTTTTTAATTCACCGGTTTTATCTATACAAAATCCAAAAGGTCATTTTTCTCTAATCGCCACTAATTTAATCAGTTAATAAAATTAGCAGCATCATAATACCCCTGTATTTTCTTGATACCCTTCTTGATTTTGTAAAGTGCCCTCCAATTGCAGATAAATTTGCCTCATACAAACAAGACTATAAATTCAACTGAAAAAATTATTGTAAAACTAAACGTATGGCGAAATGATACACCATTATCTTACAAGCAAAATGTACAACTCAATCAGGTTGATCTGCCTGATATTTGCATTTACAGGAATGCATCTGCTGGCCGTGAGCCAGACCGATCAAAACAGGAAGGAGATTAGCGGAACCGTGGTCTCCGAAACAGGCGAACTACTTCCCGGTGTTTCCATTGTGGAAAAAGGAACACTAAATGGAACCACCACCAATGCCGAAGGGCAGTTTGAACTCATCTTGGATAATCCTGAAGGTGCAATTCTGGTTTTTAGCTTTGTTGGATTTCAAACCATCGAAAAAAAACCCACATCTCAAAGTGTTATGAATATAGTACTTCCGGCGGGCTCGATTAGCCTTGATGAGTTTGTTGTGGTAGGTTACGGCTCCCAACTTAAAAAGGATTTGACTGGCTCGGTAGGAACCGTAGACGTTGAAAGTCTTGAAACCATTCCGGCACCCAATGTTGGAGATGCCATTCAGGGTCGGGTGGCCGGCGTGCAGGTGCTTACTTCCGGAAGTCCGGGCACCAATCCGGCAATCAGAATCAGAGGCGTTGGCACCATTGGCAACAACGACCCGCTGATAGTTGTTGATGGAATGCCTTTAAATGGCGGCTTGAATCAGGTAAACATGAACGACATTGAGTCGATGCAGGTACTCAAAGATGCCTCCGCAACAGCGATTTATGGATCGCGCGGAGCAAACGGTGTAGTGATTATTACCACAAAAAAGGGGAAAGCAGGCAAGTCGTCAATTAACTTTGATTACTTCACCGGAATAACTACACCCACCAATATGGTGAAGGTATTAAATGCATCACAATTTGCCAGGCTTAATAATGAAATGCTGACCAATGGCGGTTTGGTTCCAAATCCGGATTTTGCCGACCCTGCTTCATTGGGCTCAGGTACAGATTGGATGGATGCTTTTTTCACTTCAGGTAAACAAAGCAGCTACACTTTATCATACGCTGCTGGCAACGAAAAATCAACTGTTTATACTTCGCTGAACTATTTTAAACAGGAAGGCACCATTATAAGTACTGCCTATGAGCGTTTTAATTTGCAGCTAAATGCAGATACCAAAGTAAACGATTTCGTAAGTTTCGGAACCAACCTGAAGTTAAACCACGATGTGAAGAGTTCAGGTGATGTAAATATTCAAAGCGCCATGCTGTCGCTTCCGACCCAGCCCATTTACAGGGAAAATGGAATCTATAGCGGCCCCATTGGTCAGCCCATTTATTCGGGTGATGTGGTAAACCCCATAGGGAAAGCCAATACCGTTGAAAACACCACCAAAGGATATAATATTCAGGGGACACTTTTTGCGGAGGTAAAATTCCTGAAGGATTTCAAGTTTAAAACCCTTTTTGGTGGCGAAGGAAACTTTTGGAAACCACGCACCTGGTCGCCGGCTTATGCCTGGGATGCACATTCGCAGGAACAATCCTATCTTTATGAATCGGCCAACCAAAGCATAACCCTTTTATGGGATAACACCCTGACCTATGAGAAAAACTTTTCGAATGGGATAAATCTCTCAGCAGTTGGTGGAACAAGCGCTCAGGAAAACAGATACGAATACATGAGCGGATCGATACAAAATTTCCCGAGCGATAATACCCAAACCTTTAACAACGGTGTGGATCAGGTTACCCTGAACGGTACAAATTCTGAATGGGCCTTGTTCTCTTATTTTGCAAGAGCTAACGTTAATTACGCTGCCAAATACTACTTTACTGCAACTGTTCGTCGCGATGGATCATCAAGGTTTGGTGAGGGTAACAAATACGGTACTTTCCCATCTGTGTCAGCAGCCTGGCGGATTTCAAATGAAGAGTTTTTTACCAGTACTTTTTTCAATGACCTGAAATTCAGAGCAGGCTGGGGTTTAACCGGAAACCAGAATATCGGCAATTACTCCTTTGCCTCCACCTACAACACCTATTTGTATAATTTCAACGGGAATTTTGTATCGGCAGCTGTGCCCACCGTTTTGCCAAATCCTAACGTACAATGGGAATCGCAGGAACAGATAAACCTTGGTGTGGATGCCGTGTTTTTTAATGAGCGCATCAATGTTTCGGTTGACGGCTATGTTAAAAACACCAACGATATGCTTGTTCCGCAATCAGTGCCAGTAACATCAGGTTATTCGGATGTGTATGTTCCTTATGTAAATGCCGGAAAAATCAGAAATAAGGGTATTGAAGCGGTAATCAGCACCAAAAATATACTGCGTGAAGATTTTGCCTGGACCTCTGATTTGGTAATGTCCGTAAACAACAACGAGGTTATCGACATCAACAGTGATGTGCCTTTAACCACAGGCAGTATTGGCCTCAATTATAACTTGTCGAGAATACAAAACGGGTATCCGGTAAATGTTTTTTATGGGTATGTTCAGGATGGGATTTTCCAGACCCAGGAGGAGATCGACAATGCCGCAGTGCAGGTGCCGGGCGATTCACCTTCCAACAGTACCTCTCCGGGAGATATTCGATACCGTGATCTTAACCATGATGGTATAATTAATGATGCCGACCGTGCATTTATAGGAAATCCAAACCCTGGTTTTATATATGCATTCAACAACACTTTTACCTACAAGGCTTTTACACTGAATATTTTTCTTCAGGGGGTTTATGGCAACGAAATTTTTAACGCCAACAGACTCTATACCGAAGGAATGGCAGTTACAACAAATATGGCCGAATCGACCCTTGAAAGATGGACAGGTCCGGGCACCAGCAACGAAATGCCCCGCGCTGTATATGGAGATCCCAACAACAACAGCCGTGCATCCACAAGATATATCGAAGACGGCTCTTACCTGCGTGTGAAATCTGCAACCTTATCATGGGATTTTCCTGAAAAATTAATTGGTGGGAAGTTTTTCCAGAACGCCAGGCTATATGTATCAGGGCAAAATCTTTTCACCTTTACAAAATACACCGGCTTCGATCCTGAGGTTTCTACCAGTGGCATCGACAACAACCTTTACCCAGTAACAAGAACATTTTCGATCGGATTAAACATTGGAATTTAAATAAACTAGATATCATGAAAACTAATCATACCATAGCTTTAATTATTGTCATGCTGCTCAGTATGGGGTGTTCCAAAGAATTTCTTGAGAAGACGCCTCCCGACAGCATCAATACAGCCAACTATCCTACAAACGAAAAGGAATTAATAACCGTGGTTAACGGTGCATACCAACCGCTGCAGTGGCCCAAACTTTATAATTTGAGAATGTGGACTTCAGATATAATGGCCGGCAACAGTATTGTTGGTGCAGGAGGCGGTTCCGACGGAATTGAAACTCAGGATATGGCCAATTTTGTAACCGCTCCCGATAATGCCGGTGTACTGGACTTGTGGAGAGGTCCCTGGCCGGGGATTTTAATGGCAAATATCGTTCTGCATACAGCGCCAACATTAAGCATCGACGAAACGGTTAAAAACCGATCGATGGGAGAAGCCTATTTTTTGAGAGCACACTATTACTTCATTCTGGTAAGATATTTCGGTGATGTTCCATTAATTACCCTGCCCGGTGATGTGGACACCGACCTTTATCCTTCGAGAACTTCAAAAGACCTTGTTTATACTCAAATAATTGACGACCTGCAGAATGCCATTGAGATGTTACCGCCAAAAAGTTCATATTCCGGCAACGATATTGGCCGTGCCAGTAAAGGCGCAGCTCTTGGACTCCTGGCCAAAGTATATTTAACCCTCGAAAATTATGGTGAGGTAGTTAGCACAATCACGCAGGTAGAAGGCCTGGGATATAATTTAAATGCCAGCTATGCGGATAATTTTAATCCTGCAACCGAAAATTCTGTCGAATCATTGTTCGAGGTGCAATATGCCGGCGATGGTGGATATAATTTCTGGAGCAACGAGAACCAGGCCAGTTGGACCAGCCCGTTTATGGGGCCGCGGGGTTCGGGGTTTGTTGGTGGTGGATATGGCTGGAATCAGCCCACCCAGGAATTTATGGATGCATACGAAAGTGGTGATCTCCGAAAAGAGTACACTACCTTTTATGATGGTTGTCCTGATTTTGATGGAAACACTTACTCCTCTGCCTATTCGCTCACGGGCTATAATGTTAGAAAGTTTTTGATTCCATTAAGTGTTTCAGCATCCTACGATAACAGCCCGCTCAATTTTCCTGTGTTGCGGTATGCCGATGTTTTGCTTATGAAAGCTGAGGCCCTGAACGAAATGGGGCAAACCGGTGAAGCCGAAGGATATTTAAATCAGATAAGAAACAGAGCCGGCTTGTCAACAATTGCTTCAGGCCTGGATCAGGCAGCATTCCGTGAAGCTGTTTTGCACGAACGCAGGCTGGAACTTGCCTTTGAAGGCCAACGGTGGTTTGATATGATCAGGATTGACAACGGCCAATATGCACTCGATTTTTTGCATTCGATTGGCAAAACCAACGCCACTATTAAACATCTACTTTTTCCTATTCCCCAAATTGAAATCGATAGAAATCCAAACTTAACTCAAAACCCGGGATACTAAAAAATTGATATTATGAAAAATTATACATTTCAAAACAGGATATTTTCCACAGTTGCAGTGTTCTTGCTGCTATTTACTGTCGCTTGCCAAAAAGAATATTTGGAAACCCCGGACGCGCAGGATGATGTGCTTACTGTTACCAGCTCTGAGACTGACGTGATATTAACAGAAATGTTTTCTCAAAACCTGTTGACATTCAACTGGACTACCGGAACCAATCAGGGTACAAACTCAGCCATCAGCTATACCCTGTTTATTTCAGAAGACGGTGATGGAAATTCCATCCCGCTGGAGTATAATCTTGGTAAAAATGTGTTTTCATTTTCATATGAATGGGGTACCCTGAATGAAATTCTGCTGAACACTTTTGGTGCTGAAGCAGGAACCCCAATGGTGTTGAAAGCAAAAGTTATTGCCAGTGCTTCAGCTGATGGAGTAGCTCAACAGGAGGCCTCCGCAACATGCAAGGTAACACCATACAATCCAGTAAGCACCACCTTATTTATTATTGGAAGTGCCACACCTGCCGGCCTGGATATTGCCAATGCCCCTGAATTGGTGCCTTCTGACTCTGAACCAGGCGTATTTACCTACCAGGGACAGCTTTCACCCGGAACCTTTAAATTTGCGGTTAATCGCGACACATGCTGGTGTCAGGACTTCTATACCCGCGATCCTTCTGATACCGCTAAAATGGTTTACAACCAGGATGGAAGTGGCGACGACCTGCAATGGGAAATTACCGAAGCAGGCGAATATACCATTATTGCTGATCTGCTTAAGCTCACCATTTCCAAACAATACACCTTAACTCCGCCCTTTTCTGAAATCTGGATCGTAGGAGATGCCTCGCCCAGCGGATGGAATATTGATTCACCGGAGGCGTTTACACAAAGTGAGGAAGATCCTTTCATTTTCACATACGAAGCAAATTTAACACCCGGTGAATTTAAAATATTCGCAGGCCCGCTTGGCGATTGGTGTGGCGAATGGTACCGCCCTCCTTTAAACGGTCAGGATTTAACATCCAACGAAGTAGAACAAAACTCAGGATGCGATGTGGATAATAAATGGCTTGTAACCGACGAAAGTAAAGGCCGCTACAAGATTATTCTTAATACACTGGAAAACTCAATCCAATTCCAATTGGTATCACTTTACCTGATTGGCGATGGCGGCCCCAATGGCTGGAATATTGCCACTCCTGAGCCCATGACCTACGAAGACGGAACATTCATATTTATCGGTGAGCTTGGTGCTGACAATCCCACAGGCGAATTTAAAATTTCAAAATTTAAAGGCGATTGGTGCGATGGAGACTGGATAAACTCTGCCAATCCATCACAGTCATTGTTAAACACCGATTATATCACGACGCACGGTTGCGATGGCCCTGATAATAAATGGAAACTTGGGGATGGAGATGCCGGAACATGGGAAATCAGGATTAACCTGGATGAAGGAGTGATGACCATTACCCGCTAAGAATACTCAACTCTGCCACTCCTTTTTGCCATAAAGCAAAAGGCGTGGCAGTTTATATGTTTTCAATCTAACTCGCATTTGAATCTGGCGGATTGATCTTTAAAAAATGATAGTATTTTCGTAATTAAAATCAACGGATGATTTCATCAAACAAGAAATATCTCATTTTGCTTTTACTTTTGGCGCTGCTGTATGCTTGCAAAAAAGAAAAGGCATTTATCTATGTGCCCATAGAGGATGAGTTCGATCTGGTTCAAATCCAAAGCGATCTTGCCCGATACAATCCAGGCCAATTGGTGGAGTTTTCGGTTGATCAGGTGCCCGAAGGTGTAAACGTTAGAATAAAACACTTTAACGAAACAATACACGAAGAGAGCCTGACTGGCACCAACTGGTCATGGCTGCCACCTACGGAAGATTATAAAGGATATCTTGTGGAGTTGTACCGCCTAAAGGATGGTGCTGAGGAAATTGTGGGAACAACAGCAGTGGATGTTTCATCCGATTGGACAAAATTCCCGCGATATGGCTTTCTGTCGAAATTTGGCAGCCTTGATAAAAACCAGATTGATGGCGTTATCAGCAACCTCAACAATTATCACATCAATGGTTTACAATATTACGACTGGCAAAATAAACATCACTCTCCCTTAAAAATGGAAGGAAATGTACCGGCGGCAATGTGGGTTGATGTTGCCGGGAACACTGTGTACTTCGAAACCGTAAATAATTATATCCAGGCTGCAAAAAGCAAGAATATGGCTTCGATGTTTTACAATTTATTGTATGGTGCCTGGGACGATTTTGCTGCCGACGGAGTATCCGGCCAGTGGATGATTTACAATGATGCGGATCATCAAAACATAAACAAGCACATTTTGCCTGATAGCTGGGAAAGCGATATCCTGGTAACAAATCCCGGAAACCCTGACTGGCAGGAATACATTTTAGCAAAAACCCAGCTGGTTTATGAGTTTCTGGAATTCGACGGCTGGCATCTCGATCAACTTGGTAACCGTGGTACGGTGTATGATTTTGATGGAAACGCTATTTCGCTGGACAATGAATTTCAGGGCTTCCTCGATCGGCTTAAAAGCACATTTCCCGAAAAGGGCATGGTACTCAACGCTGTAAACCAATATGGGCAGGAGCAGATTTTAAATACTGACGTGGGTTTTGCCTACACAGAAGTTTGGAGTCCAAACGAAAGCTTTGCGGATTTGGCCGGAATTATTCAGGAAAACTTCAGCCTTTCCAATGGTGAATTAAATACTGTGCTGGCAGCCTACGTTAATTACAATTTGGCAAACAATCCAGGCATTTTTAATACGGCTGGCGTTTTACTTGCCGATGCGGTAATTTTTGCCTTTGGCGGTGCACATCTCGAATTGGGCGAGCACATGCTGGGCAAGGAATATTTCCCCAACGATAACCTGCTAGTAAATCAGGATTTGAAATCAAAACTATTGGATTATTACGATTTTTTGGTGGCCTATCAAAACCTCTTGCGTGACGGCGGAACCTTTAACAATCCTATGGTGACCTCCGGCGATGGGAAAATCAAACTCAATAACTGGCCTCCTTTAGTATCAAGAGTTTCGGTGCTTGGAAAAGAATGGACGGAGAGGCAGGTAATCCATTTGTTGAATTTTACCGATGCTGTAAATCTTAATTGGAGAGATTCCAATGGCGAGCAGGGTGTTCCCGATCTGAAAGAACAACTCCTCCTTCAGGTCCAGTTTGATAAAACTGTAACAAGTGTTTGGTGCGCTTCCCCTGATGTGCAGGGTGGCAGCCCCCAAACGCTCGAGTTTTCACAAAATGGAAATATGTTGAGTTTTAAAGTCCCGGAACTTCGTTATTGGAGCATGGTGGTAATAGAGTGTGGATGACCGGGATAAAAGAATTTTCAGGTAAAGCACCCTGAAAATTTATACAGCGTTAGTTTAAAAATACCTGATTAAGTATTTATACTCCTAAGGAGAAAATCATACAGTGTAAATGTTCTCAGGTCATTGAGCCACCCTAACAGGTGGCCAATGATTTTTTAAATGCAAACATCAGTCAATACGCAAAATTTTAAATACAGGTATGATAAAACAAATCATTTCGAAATTCCCCATTTTTTTATTGTTTTTTTTGGGGATATATACTTCATTGCACGCACAGGGTGAAATATCCTCTGTGAATTGTATCTCACACACTGTTAAAGGCAATAAGGTTGATTTTATGTGCGAAAACAGTATCAAAGTGCAACTGGAGCTGATCGATCAGGGTATTGTTAAAATTTGGATCGACACCAATCAATTTCAAAGAAACAATCCATCGTTTGCCGTAGTTAAAGATGGTGAACCTTCTTCTGAAATCAATGTGTCAGAACAACCGGGGCATTTCGAAATCTATACCGGCGATCTCATTCTAAAAATCCATAAATCACCCTTGAAAATTCAGATATTCGATAAATACCAGAAATTGCTTTTGGATGATTATCAGGGCAAAGGATTTGTTTTTGATTCATCAACAATTGCAAGTTACAAAACCTTGAAGCCGGGCGAACGAATTTATGGGCTGGGAGAAAAAACAGGCTCCATCAACAGAACTGGCAAAAGATTTAAAATGTGGAACAGCGATAAACCATGTTATAGCATTTACGAGGATCCACTTTACAAAAGCATTCCATTTTTTATGAGTAGTGAAGGGTATGGCATTTTCTTCGACAATACCTATAAGTCCGTTTTTCAATTTGGTGCCCAAGGCGATGATAAATTCTCATTTTCATCCCCGGGAGGCGAAATGCTATACTATTTTATTTACGGCCCTTCTTTTAAACAAATTATCAGCCGCTATGCGCAACTCACCGGGCAGCCCATCATGCCGCCGGCGTGGGGTCTGGGCTTTTCGCAGAGTCGTGGTTTGCTCACCAACGAGCAGCTTACCCGCCAAATAGCCAAAGGTTTCCGGGAACGGAAAATTCCCTGCGACATCATTTACCAGGACATTGGCTGGACACAATATTTACAGGATTTCGAATGGCGGGATGGCAATTATGATAATCCGGTTAAAATGCTTTCCGATTTAAAAAGTGATGGGTTTAAAGTTATTGTATCCCAGGACCCTGTTATTTCACGGGCAAATACTCTTCAATGGAATGAAGCAGACTCGTTGGGTTATTTTGTGAGGGATGCGAGAAACAGCAAAAGTTATGATATGCCATGGCCCTGGGGAGGGAACTGTGGAGTAGTGGATTTCACAAATCCCGAAGTTGCCGATTGGTGGGGTGCTTATCAGCAAAAGGCCATTGCCGATGGTGTTTCAGGTTTCTGGACCGACATGGGCGAACCCGCCTGGAGCAACGAAGAAAGCACCGACCGCCTGTTTATGAAACATCATATAGGCATGCACAACGAAATCCACAATGTATATGGCCTTACCTGGGATAAAGTGGTTACAGAACAGTTTGAAAAACACAATCCCAACACACGCATTTTCCAGATGACACGCTCAGGTTTTGCCGGCATGCAGCGCTATACCTTTGGGTGGTCAGGCGATGCCGGCAATGGCGGGGAGGTAACACAAGGCTGGGGGCAACTGCAAAATCAATTGCCCATGGCGCTCTCAGCCGGTATGTGTGGCATCCCTTTCTGGAGCTGCGACATATCGGGGTATTGTGGCGACATTACCGATTATGAAGCCACAAGTGAGCTTTATGTCCGTTGGATGCAGTTTGGGGTTTTTAATCCTATCAGCCGGGCACACCACGAAGGCAATAATGCCGTTGAACCCTGGTTGTTTGGCGATGAAGCCGAAGCTATTTGTAAAAAATCCATTGAACTCAAATACCAACTCTTTCCGTATATTTATTCCTATGCCCGCGAAGCCTATGATTCAGGCTTACCCTTAATGCGGGCACTTATCCTTGAATACTCCGACGACCCGGAAGTATTTGGTTTGGATTCTGAATTTTTGTTTGGCAGCGAGTTACTTGTTGCTCCGGTTTTTGAAGAAGGTGCAGCCGATAAAAAAATTTATTTTCCCGAAGGAGATTGGATTGATTTTTTTCACCCTGAAACTTCGTACCATGGTAAACAAAGGGTGAACTATCCTGTAGATCTTGAAACAACACCACTATTTGTAAAACAAGGTTCCATCATCCCCATGATGCCGGTGATGCAGTTCATCGGCGAAGATGTTGATTATCCATTGATCGTTCATATTTTCCCGGCTACGGTTAACAAAAAAGCCAAATTTGAAGTTTATGAAGATGATGGCGAAACCAACAATTACAAGCAGGATATCTTCATTAAAAGAAAAATTACATGCACATGTAAAAGAAATGAATTTGAAATTAATTGCACCGAAACAGTGAATAATGATTTTGAAGCCTCTCCAAGAAATTTTATTTATAAAATCCATTTGGATCAAGAGCCGGCAATGGTATTTGTCGGGGATCAAAAAGTAAAGAAAGTAAAAAGTAAAAATTCGGAAAATTCCATTTCTGAAAACCTTAAAAACTCAGATTGGAGCTGGAATAGCAAAAACGGAGTATGCAGTATTCGGGTTCCGGCAACTTTTGTGAATGATAGGATTATAGTAAAAAAATAGAAGATGAAAAAACTATTATTTCTGATGCTCGTTAGTGTAATAATGGTTGCTTGCAGACAGCAACCCGAACCATTATATCAATCCAAAGCTTTCACTGTTTTTCCTGATGGTGTTGTTCAGGGCGATTATACCTCCAGGGTAATTTCTCCAACCAGGATTACCTCGAATTACAAAAGTACTGCAAGCGAGCATTTTTCCCGATTGATCACCTTTAAATTCAGCATCAACGAAAAAGACAATGAAAACCCTTCGGGTGTTGATCATTGGCTGATTATTGGTGAGGATATGCATGAATCCCCAGAAATTACCTTTGGCCAAAATGTTGAGCCCAAGCCTGGAGAACCTGGAACCTTCCTGCCCGTAAATTACCCCTTCACTTTTCGTCTAGATATGACCCCGGTGCTGGAGCAATTTGAGGAAAAGGGCTATTACGAATCCTTTAATGGCGGTCGCATTGCAAAAGCAGATTTTAAGAATGTGTATATCGCCGGGGGTGCAGAACCCCTCACCTGGGATTTCTCTAATCTTGACGAAAACAACCTGGCACTTCAAGACCCGGATGGCGATGGATTATATGAGCTAAAAGTGATCCTTAACCCTCTTCCTGCCGGTCAACTTAACACAAAAGAATGGAGCCTGACAAAAGATATATCAGACAAGCCAAAGTATTCCTCCGAACAGCCTTTGGTAGATGCGCTTTTTAATTTGTCGCTGGAAGAGGCCATGATGAATATCGAACCCGACAGCACCTTGCGTACAGGAGCCAAATGGGGAGGTGTGTGGACACGCGATATTTCATACAGCATCTTTTTGGCTTTTGCCTATCATGAGCCTGAAATTGCAAAAATCAGCCTGATGAAAAAGGTAAAACGGGGGCGCATCATACAGGACACCGGTTCAGGGGGCGCGTGGCCTGTGTCCTCCGACAGAACAACCTGGGCATTGGCTGCCTGGGAAATATACAAAGTTACCGGCGACAGGGAATGGCTCGAAAAGGTGTATCAAATTATAAAAAACACACTTAATGATGATTCCAAAACATTGCCCTCGGCACAAACCGGAATGTTTCGCGGAGAGTCCTCTTTTTTGGATTGGCGCGAACAAACCTACCCAAAATGGATGTCGAACATGGACATCAGCCAGTCAGAAAATCTGGGGACAAATGTGGTGCATTATCAGGCACACATCATTTTGGCTGAGATGGCCGAAATCCTGGGAAAACCAACTCAAGAATTTTTAAACACCGCAAATGAAATCAAGACGGGGATTAATACCTATTTATGGATGTCTGAGAAAGGCTACTACGGGCAGTATCTTTACGGGCGAAAATACCTGAATCTTTCACCGCGATTTGAAGCCCTCGGCGAAGCACTGGCTATTTTGTTTGATGTGGCTTCACCCGAACAGGCTTCTTCCATCCTATCCAAAGCTCCATTAACGGAATTTGGTGCCACATGCATTTACCCTCAAATTCCAGGAATACCTCCATATCACAACAATGGTATATGGCCTTTTGTACAGTCATATTGGAACCTGGCCGCCGCAAAAGCTGGCAACGAAAAAGCGTTGAACCATGGTCTTGCTGCCATTTATCGCGCAGGAGGTCTTTTTCTGACCAACTACGAAAATTTCGTAGCAGATAATGGGGATTATGTAGGTACGGAAATCAACTCTGACCGCATGCTGTGGAGCATGGCCGGAAATCTGGCCATGGTACATCGTGTATTTATTGGCATGTCCTTCCAAAAAAATGGTATAGCCTTCAATCCGGTAATTCCCAAAGCCTATCCTGGAAAGAAGTCCCTCACGAATTTTAAATACAGGAATGCAATTTTGGATATTACAGTAAAAGGATTCGGAAACAAAATAAAGAGTATCACATTGGATGGAGAGCCTCTTGAAAATGCATTTTTGCCGTCCTCAGTCACTGGCAGACATCAAATCGATGTTCAAATGGCCGACAAGGAATTTGGGGCTAATGGTATTTCGCTAGTAAAAAATGCATTTTCTCTCACCGATCCGCTCACTCAACTGTCGGGATCTGTCATTTCCTGGGGTGAAATACAGGATGCTGTTTCCTATAATATTTATAAGAACGGGAGTCTTTTTAAAAACACCAACAAGAATCATTTAGAAATTGATGCGGACGAATCCGCCGAATATAAAGTGAGTGCTGTGGATGCCCCGGGAACAGAATCCTTTACCTGTGAACCCATTTTTATAAGCCCTGATAGTGAGATTCAGATAATAGAGATGGAGGAATATATTACTAAGTCCTTACTACCCTTCAGCAACTTTTCAGGAAAAGGGTTTGTGGAAATTAGCACCACTAAAAACCATGAAATCACAATTCCTATTCATACCCAAACCACCGGAACTTATTGGATTGATTGCAGATACGCCAATGGTACCGGCCCCTGGAATACCGATAACAATTGTGCCATCAGGAGTATTTATATCAATAACAATAACAAGGGGGTTTGGGTATTTCCGCAGCGTGGTACCAATGAATGGTCTGATTGGGGTTTTTCAAATACATCCAAAGTATTGTTGAACAAGGGGGACAATGAACTCAAAATTGTTTTTGAGGATTGGAACAACAATATGGACGTTGAAATCAATGAAGCGCTTCTGGATTATGTGAGAGTGGTAAAGGAGGATTAGGCAAATGACAAGACACACTTATTTTTCTACTGCAAACAGGATTCAACGCAGCATTTAAAAATGGATTCTTTCCACAGGTAGATTGTGATATTATTTAGGGAAATGAATATCTTGACAAAATTTATTCAGATGCATTCTTAATAATAAGACTACCTTTGCCGCTTTTATAAATTATACATGATATTTGAAGATTTAGGAATTATAGAACCCATTCTCAGGGCGCTCAGCGCCGAAGGCTATACAAAACCAACCCCTATCCAGGAACAATCCATACCCATTCTGCTCAATCGAAACGATTTGCTTGGCTCGGCGCAAACCGGCACAGGAAAAACTGCGGCCTTTGCCGTTCCTATCCTGCAACATCTGTATCTGGATCGCCAAAATAATAACCGTGCCCGCAAGATTAATGCACTCATTGTCACACCCACACGCGAGCTGGCTATACAAATTGCCGATAGTTTTACTTCCTATGGGAGATTTACAGGCATTAGAAATACTGTGGTTTTTGGAGGTGTAAAACAAGGTGCCCAAACCGATGCCTTGCGCAAAGGTGTGGATGTGCTGGTAGCAACGCCGGGAAGATTGCTTGACTTGATGGACCAGGGATTTATCAGGTTGAATGATGTGGAATATTTTGTGCTCGACGAAGCCGACCGTATGTTAGACATGGGGTTTATCCATGACATTCGTAAGATC
>JGI11705J14877_10001323_pt1 | contig 14237 bp, 15 predicted proteins | sample Etolaghawater15m_FD_14877 | JGI IMG/M metagenome (IMG submission 14877) | reverse complement strand
CCCAGAGCGGTTGAGGACCTTGGGTGGAACGAATAGAGGCCCCAACTTTAATTATGACATCATCAGCAACTTCATCGATGCTTTCACTGCTCGAGGTGTCAACCATATAGGAAGGTGCCTGATACTGTACAGGGAGTTGAGTTTGTTCTTCAACCGTCTCGACCGGGACTGGAGGTGCCTCCGGAAGGTCTACTTCAGGTTCGCCCTTGTCAGGTATGCAGGAGGCAACGGAGAAGGAAAGAAGAAGAAGGCAGCTTAACTGCAGCATTGATGTTTGAAGCTTCATGGAAAACCCCTTGGGCATTGAAAAAGAAAGTTTTGGTCTCATTTCTATAGAATTCTGAATTATTGAACAATCTGATTGTCTTTCATGGTTAATCGGCCGCGGATATATTTCTTCAACCCTGGAACCAGCTGATAACCAGAATATAACAACGACTTGTACTGCTCTGTTGCTTTTTGTGTTTGTCCCATGGTGTCATAGAGTCTGGCCCTTGAAATCATGGTTTCAACTGTATCGCTGTAATTTTCTGCGTACTTGTTAAGAAGTTTCAGTGCCGCTTCGGGTTGTTCTTTCTTTTCACTGAAAGCAGCGTAACTGATAAGTGCTTCCTTCATTGGTGGGGTGCCGCTTATGCTTTGTGCGAAATATTCCATTGCTTCTGAAACCTGATCCATGTTGGCTGAGGCAATAGCACCATACAACGCTGCCTGATAATCGTTTTTATTGATCTTGAGTGTTTCCTTGGCAAAATGAATAGCTTTGGCATATATTTTGAGATCAACAAGGTATAGAGCGGCAAGTCGATTAGAAATTTTCGCATTTTCGGGCCATAGGGCAAATGCTTGCTCATATAACCTGACTGCGTCTTCGAGGTCGTTATTTTGTTCCTCAATTTTTGCCCTGCGAAGTAATTCCTTTGCCTGCATAATTTCTGCGGGTTGGTTGGTTGATTGTTGGATAATCAGGGCTTCCTGTTCTATGACCTCAACGTCAGCCTCAAAGGAGAGGTTGTCAGACGCACGTTCTGGCCATGCGAACTCTTTTTTTGCTGGATAAATAACAACAGTATTATGACGTTCTTCTTTCTTTAGATCCTTTAAGTTCAAAATAATGTCGAGAGCAAAATCCCATGGGACATCATTGAGGGCAAGGGTTAAAGAACCGTTTACGGATTCATCGACGATAAGGTTGATACCACTGATCTGACGAAAAAGTCTGAAGACATTATGGAGGTCTATTTTGTAAAAATCAACACTGATACGGGTTGCCTTGTAGCCTGAGAATTCAAATGAATCCTGCATAGCCTCGGCGGCCGTCACATTTTCTTCAGATATTTGTGATTTCTGCGTCAGGGCAGCTTCCGAGGAATCTATAAGTGCATCAAGGGTTGGATCTGAAGTGATCGCTTCAGTACTTGTTGTGTTATCTTTGAGTTCTTCGGGAGCTGGAACTGGCTCTGGAGCTGTCTGTTGTTGTTCTTTTTCGTTAATGGTTACCAGTAAACCCTGTGGAACTGTCTTTATGTCATAGGAAAATAGTCCTTCAGGGGCTGCATCAAATACCACTCGAACTCCGGAACCCCTGGTTGCAACACGAATTTTAGAAAGGCTTGTTCCGATGGATTTTTCACGTATTAATTCGGAACCATTTACATTGTTGATATCGATGTACATGGAATCAGGAAGGCCGTCACGCCCTGTTACGGTATCTTCTCTGTAGTCCTCGATTGCCTGGTCTGCCTGAAAGAGGATCTCGGTCTGGGTGTCATTTTTTCGTACAACAATGTCGCGAAGGGCAGGGGGGGCAGTTGCATCGTTATTGTTGTCAGCTAGGGTTTTTGTAAGGGGAATATCTTGTGGAAAAAGACGAATAGTGAGGTCATTTTCTACCCGGTCAACTTTATAGGTGTGACTGTCCGCAAGGGTCATTTCAAAACGGGTAATCGTTGGACTTTTGTCCTTGAGGGTGGTGACTGTTATGGTGGTGAAATCATTTGCAGGGATAATTTCAGCCAGGTCTATGGACTCATTTAAATTAGCATCGGCAATATCCACAACCAGACGGGCAGGAGAGAAAAGTTCATACATGGTGTATGCAGGAGGACTGTCACCTTTCAGCACCATGAGCAGGCTGTTGTCCTGTATATCTGCTTCAATGTTCTGAATTGAGTAAACACCAGTTTCTGCCGCCTGAACGGTATTTGTCAGGAGAAGGAAAAGTGAACAGCAAATGGCCAAATAGTACGTGGAAAATTTTGTATGCATTGTTTATTCTTCTCCCTCTTTCTTGAGGAGCATCACAATCTTGCTTGTTAGTTTTTTGCCAGCTCTGGTAAAAGCGGTTTCCTCAATCTTGACTTCGTTGTTTTGAATTGCGGTGATTATTCCGCGCTTTCCAATTTTCATTCCTGTGTGGAGGATGTATCCCTTCCCTGTTGTGTCTTCAGCCATCGCAAAATCATTATCCCCTGTCATGACTATTGCGACAAGATTTAACTGACCCGGCTCAAACAATTGCATACCTGATAATTGTTCGTCAACCGGTAAAATTTCATTAATATTTGCAGATGCGGCTTTTTCTGAGATAAAAGGCTGAAAGGGATCAGGTCTGTTTTCAATGCGGTATTCAAAAATTGCTTCCGGCGATTGTCCGGGTAAGGCTAAGGTCTGTTGGGACTGATTTTCCTGGGATGCAGAGACGGGAAGAGCAAGTGCTGTTGAACTGATGGGCATTGTTCCCAGTAACAACAACGTCAGTGATCTGGCTAAATGCGGCCTCGTGTTTAAGAGTAATGTTTTCATAGTCTGGCAGTCTGTTATCTGCGTTTTTTACGCTTTTTCTTCGGGTCTTCTTGTTTGCTGATCTGTACGTTGGTAAATTGGTAAGTGACCAGACGACAACTTGAGTTGAGAAGCATTTCAGAGCCCTCTTTCTTAGGCCCTCCCATGTTAATGTTTGCCACTGTTACTATTCGGTCCAGCTTACTCACCTGATTCAGAAAAATACCCATGTTGTGGTAGGGACCACGAACCTTGATATCAACTGGAATCTCAGAGTAGAAATCTCTGGGGATATCAGCATTTGGTTTGAAGGTGAGGAAGTCCAGCCCAGATCCTCGTCCCAAGGCAGAGATATTTGTCAAAAGACTTGGGATTTCCTTCTCTTTTGGAAGCAGTGTTGCAGTTTCTGCAAAAAGCTCTTCGGTGGCATCCAGTTCAGCCTGTAATTTGTCTTTGTTTGCAGCTTTTGCCTTCGCTTTCTGGAGTTCTTTCGTAATTGTCTCCTTCTGCTGTGTCAGACGGGCATGGTTTTTGTAGTGTGGTTGAAGCCACAAAAAATAAAAGAGAACCACTGGAAGTAAAAAGAGAATAACCGCCGAGGCAATTTTCAGTTTTTTGTCAAGCGGGATGTATTTCTCGTCTATAAAGGTCGCGAATGCGTTAGTCTTTTTCATATACCGCAGTGTCTATTCTGAGTTCTAGTTAGCTTTTTCCTGACTTTCTTCTGGTGGACTGGTGATGGCACAAGCCAGTGAAAAGCTTTTTAAATCCCGACCAGATACTTTTGCCAGAGATGCGTCAGAAAGATTTACCTCACTGATGTATGGAGATTCTTTCAGAGCGTCCATAAATTGGGCAATAGTTTGGTTATCCAGTGCCACACCCGTTAAGGACAGGCTTGCTCCCTGCTGCTTCAGCGATTTGAGCCACATTCGCTTGGAATCGACTTTTTTTGCCACTTCATCCAGGATATGAACCGTAATGGCTGAGTCTTTTCTGAGCTTTTTAATAATGCCGATTTTGTTTTCAAGATCTTTTTTAGTCTGCTCAAGTTTTTTCATCTCTGCAAGAATTGGAGCGTACACTTGTTTCTCTTTGTTTAATTCTGCAATGGATGATTCAATGCTTTTTATTTGAGTGGTTTGTAAAAAACTGACAATCCCTAGAACAAGAAGGAGAAAAACAAGCAGGGTGAGGAAACTTATTATCTGATTACGTGCCTTAGCTCGTTTTTTCAGCTGACGTATGGGAAGGAGGTTAATTCTTAGCATATTTTCAGCCTATATAACTGATGGACGGATGGCAATGCCTGTTGCAATTGCCATTTCCGGGCCAATGTTTTTCAGATAATCCGGATCAATTTTATTCTCATTGACGGTCATATTACCAAAAGGGTTAAACAGTTCCACTGATATACCAGTCTCATTGGAAAGAAAATCAATAAGACCCGAAACTTTTGAGCCACCGCCACTCAGAACCAGACGTGTTAGAGGTGAGTCCGAATGGTTTGCATGGTAAAGATCGATTGCTTTCTTAATTTCAAGCACCCATTGGGTACAAGTCGTTGAAAAGATATCTGCAATCTCTTCCTGTTTTTCTTCTGCCGGGATGTGGCCAAGTTTCAGGGCTTCAGCCTCCTCGAACTCAAGATCAAAAGCTGCCTGGATCTGTTCTGTCAATTGGTGGCTGCCAACAACGATGTCTCGGGCAACAACGGAAATACCATTGGAGATAATGTTGATGTTCATCTTGGACGCGCCAATGTCTACCAGTGCAACATTTTCATCCTTCGGGTAGTTGTATTCGTATGTGTTTTCCAGTGCGAAACCATCGACGTCAACGATCACAGGTCTGAGGTCCAGATCCTCGAACATTTCCAGGTAGTCATCAACAATTTCTTTTTTAGCAGCCACCAGCATAACATCGGTCCGGTCACTATCTTCCCTGTTGGTTTTAAGATCCTGAAAATCAAGGTAAACGTCATCAATGTCAAAGGGAATATACTGTTCTGCTTCAGACTGAATATGCTCTTCCAGTTGTTCTTCTGACATAACCGCAAGGTTAACTTTTTTTACTATAACTGAATAGCCTGAGATGGAGAAACCAATTTTTTTCTTCTTTATTTTTAAACTTTTAAAGAGTTCGGCTATTGTTTTGCCGACAATTTCAGAATCGTTCAGGGTACCATCATCGACTGCCCCTTCCGGGAGTGTTGCGCTACCCAGATTAACCACGGCGTAAGCCTTGTCGGTTCGTTTAAGCTGGCAGACCTTTATTGCATGGGAGCCGATATCAATACCGACAACAAGGTCTTCACTGGAAAAGAAAGGCAGATTCATGAGTATCTATTTATTTGCATGAGAAATATAATAATATCTGCAATCATGTTGTCTTATGTGATCACAGGCATTGACGACTAGATTATATTAAGGACACAAAAAAAAGTGTTTGTCAAGGAGTGGTGATATAAAAGCCGATATTTTCTTGTTGCTAAAACAGGTAGTTAAATAATGGGATGACCATCGATTGGGTCATTTTGTACTATATATAGGTATTCTGCCTAGTCGTGGCTCACTATGTGGTGTAGTCTCCTGAGGTGCACTGGCTGAAGGTATTGATTTTATTTTATATGTAACAACTCTTTGTTGGGTGTCTTGAAATTGGTCTTACTTTCGAGTAGTTTTGTTTCATTGTGTGGTGGTCAGGTTGTTTTAATGTCTCTTTATGGGAGTTTCCAGTGCTGAGTAGTCAAAAGCCCCAAAAATCAGTTGTTCGCGAGTACGTTGAAGCGATTATCATAGCTATTCTACTTGCTCTCTTTATCCGGAGCTTTATTGTCCAGGCTTTTAAGATTCCTTCCGGTTCCATGTTGCCAACTCTTCAAATTGGTGACCATTTATTGGTAAATAAATTTATCTATGGGGTTAAGATCCCCATGACGGGAAACGTGCTTATTCCCTGGAAAAGTCCTGAACGTGACGATGTCGTGGTCTTTCGCTTTCCAAAAGATCGCTCTATTGATTATATAAAAAGGGTTGTCGGCATTGCCGGTGATATTGTTGAAGTGAAAGACAAACAACTCTTTTTGAATGGAGAACCTATTACTAATCCCCACGCCCATTTCACCGAAAGCACTGTTATGGCCGCAGGTACAGGGCCTCGGGATAATATGGGGCCGGTAAAAGTTCCCGAAGGTACCCTGTTTGTTATGGGGGATAATCGTGATAACAGCTATGACAGTAGGTTCTGGGGCTTTGTTCCGTTAAAGGATGTCCTTGGAAAGGCTTTTATTTTGTACTGGTCCTGGGATCTTGATGAGCCGCTTATATCAGTTGATCGTTTTGCTTCCATTCGCTGGGGGCGGATTGGTAACATTGTCTATTGAGGGTGAGTATAAAAAACGTGAAAGAAGCCTATCAGTTCAAGCATAAACATATCCTTGGAATAGAACAGTTATCTGTCGCCGATATCTTTCATATTCTGGATACAGCGATTTCCTTTAAAGAGATATCCAGCCGTTCCATCAAAAAAGTTCCCACCCTGAAGGGAAAGACTATCATTAATTTCTTCTTTGAACCTTCCACCAGGACACGTCTCTCCTTTGAGATAGCGGCGAAACGTATGAGTGCAGATACCTTTAATATTGCTGCATCCACCAGTTCTGCCACTAAAGGTGAAACGCTGATTGATACGGCCCGTAATCTCCAGGCCATGAATCCTGATACTATAATTGTCAGGCATGGTAGCTCCGGGGCACCCGGTCTTCTTGCCCGTCATGTAGAGGCATCAATTATTAATGCTGGAGACGGAACTCATGAACACCCCAGTCAGGCACTTCTTGATATGATGACAGTTCGTGAACACAGGGGAACTGTAGAAGGACTGAAAATTGCCATTGTCGGGGACATAGCCCACAGCAGAGTCGCTCATTCTGATATTCTCGGTTTTACAAAGCTTGGTGCAGAAGTGAGAGTTGCAGGCCCTGAGACGTTTATGGTTCCTGGACTTGATGCACTTGGCGCAAGAGTTTGTGGCTCCGTTGTCGAGGCAGTGACAGATGCCGATGTTGTAATGGCTCTTCGTATTCAGCGGGAACGTCAGGATGATCCCTTGATTCCTTCGCTTCGTGAGTATTCCCAGTTTTATGGCATTAACCATAATCTGCTTCAAAAACATTCTCGCCCCGATGTGCTGGTTATGCACCCCGGCCCTATTAATCGTGGTGTGGAGATGAATCCGGACGTCGCTGACGGAAAGGGGTCTGTGATTCTGGAACAGGTGACTAACGGTGTGGCCGTACGGATGGCGTTATTATATCTGGTGATGGGACGGGAAGGGGGGAGAGGATAATCATGACAACAGTGAACAGGTTAATCCTTCAAAACGGACGTCTTCTCGATCCAGTTACTGGTGTGGACGAAAAGGGAGATCTGTGGGTAGAAGATGGTGTGATCGTTCCTGCACAGAAAGAAATCCCTGAAAACAGTGAAGTTTATGATGTGCATGGGCAGTGGATTGTTCCTGGGCTTATTGATATGCATGTCCATCTCCGGGAGCCGGGTGAGGAGTATAAGGAAACTATAAAATCTGGTACCAGAGCTGCTGCAGCAGGAGGTTTTACCGCTGTTGCCTGTATGCCAAACACTACTCCCGTAAATGATTGCGCCTCTGTTACTCAGTATATTATCAATGCTGCCACCAGAGAAGGCTCAGCAAGAGTGTATCCTGTTGGCGCTATCAGCAAGGGGAGTAAGGGGGCGGGGCTTGCAGAATATGGTGAATTGAAGCAAGCAGGCGCTGTTGCAGTAAGTGACGATGGTCTTCCTGTTCTTGATAGTCAGTTGATGCGTCGAGCGATGCAGTATGCCGGAAGTCATGACCTTCTGGTGATTTCTCATTCTGAAGAGATGGCATTGAGTCGAAATGGTTCGATGAATGAAGGGGTGGTCTCAACCCGTCTCGGATTGCGCGGAATTCCTGCTGCTGCTGAAGCGATTATGGTATATCGAGAGATAGCCCTGGCAGAGCTTACCGGGCAGCGAATCCATATTGCCCACGTCAGTACTGGGGCGGCTGCCGAACTTATCGCTCAAGCGAAGGCAAGAGGAGTGCGGGTGACTGCCGAAACAGCGCCTCATTATTTCACCCTTACCGATGAGGCGGTTGGCGATTACAATACCAATACCAAAATGAATCCTCCCTTGAGGACAGAAAAAGACAGGCAGGCAATCAGGAAAGGTCTGCAGGATGGTACCTTGGATGCCATTGCCACGGATCATGCCCCCCATTCCGTATTGGAAAAAGAACTCGAGTTTGATCGGGCGGCAAACGGGGTTATTGGTCTTGAGACATCATTGTCCTTATCCTTGGCTCTTGTCAGGGATGGTGTGATTGGTGCACTGCGTATGGTAGAGCTGATGTCTTCAGCCCCGGCACGAATTTTACAGGTCGAAGGTGGAACGATTGCTCAGGGAAATGTTGCAGATATAACGGTCATTGATCCGGAAAAAAGATATGTCTTTACGGAAGATTCGATTCTTTCCAAGGGGAAGAATTCTCCTTTTCTTGATTGGGAACTGCAGGGGAAAGCAGTGCTGACAGTTGTGGGAGGCCGGATCACGCACAATGAACTGACGTAAAATCGCATCAACTTCTTGAAGACACGTATATTTTTCAGGAGATACTCGGCTGAGTGTGGCTCAGGTCTTGATGTAATCAGTTGGATCCACAATCCCGGCTTCGCTGAAGCCCTTCATGCGCAGCACACAGGCGTCGCATCTGCCACAGGCTTTTCCGCTAACCGGATCATAACAGCTATGGGTTGTGGCGTAATCAACCCCGAGCCCAATACCTGTTTTGATAATTTCCGCCTTACTCATATTCAGTAAGGGGGCCTGAATAGAGAATCTTCCCGTTTTCTCAATCCCTGCTCGAGTTCCCAAGTTTGCCATTTGTGTGAAAGATTCCAGAAATTCCGGGCGACAGTCCGGATATCCTGAGTAGTCCACTGCATTTATGCCAATAAAAATTTCCGTTGCGCCAAGTACCTCTGCCCAGGCCACAGCATGGGCCAGAAAAATGATATTCCGTGCAGGGACATAAGTAATGGGAATTTCTTCCGCATTGTGTTTCATGTCTCTATCTTTAGGGACGTCTATGGAGTCCGTAAGAGCAGAACCACCGATTTTATCAAGATCGAGGTTTAATATAAGGTGTCTGGCAACTTGGCTTGCATCGGCAATTCGCCGGGCTTTTTCCAGCTCAACAGTCTGTTTCTGGCCATATTGAAAACTGAGGCAATAGCATGAGTAGCCAGCTTCCTTGGCTATAGCGAGAACGGTGGTGGAGTCAAGGCCTCCACTGAAAAGAATCACTGCTTTTTTGTTGTCGGGAATCATGGTTGTTATATGGTTTTATTTGAGAAAGCAGGGGATTGCTTTTCGTATAGAGATTGACTCAGGCCGGACTTCTGCTTGATAGGCGATTATCTGTACCCCTTTATTGCTCACTTCAGCAAGAGTGCTGGCGTAGACTGGATCAATATGGGCGGCTGGCCTGAAGCGATCCGCATCACTGCGTTGAATGCAAAAAAAGATAACTCCCTGATGTCCCTGTTCCACCAGGCTTGCCAGTTCTTCGAGATGTTTAGTTCCCCGTGTTGTTACAGCATCTGGAAACATCGCCCAGCCCTCTTCAACAAGGGAGCAGTTTTTTATCTCCACATAAATTTTTTTGTCTCTCTGTTCAAGGAGCAGATCGAGTCGACTTGATTTTGAGGTGACAATTTCTCTTGTTATTCTGTCGATATTCTGAAACTCTTTAATGCGGCCCTCATGGATAGCTTCGGCCACAATTGTATTGGTGAGCCCGGTGTTTACTCCTATCCAGGTGTCATTTTCCCTTATCATCTCCAGAGTCTGAGGGTATTTACGATTAAGGTTGGGAGAAGTGGAGAGCATTACCTGACTACCAGGAGTTGAACAGCTTCGCATAGTTCCGGTGTTCGGGCAGTAGACAGTAATTTTCCTGCCTTCGGCAGTGGTTACATCGGCCAGAAAGCGTTTGTAGCGTTTGACAAGTGTGGCCGATTGGAGCGGGGTCTCAAATTGCATGGGTCAAATGGAGTGGATTTTTGTATCAATTATGTTTAATCTTTGAAGAATCATCGAATTTACAGTATAAGGAATGAATGCTGAAAGGGGAAGGAGAAAGCACCGACCTCATTGCATTTCGTCTATTTGATACCGTCTGTTTTTAGAGTGCAGGCAGAAAATACAATACCTCTACAGGAGAAGCGTTGTTATGAAATTAGGTTTAAACGGCATGGGTCGAATTGGAAAGCTCTCCCTCTGGCACCACGTCTCAAGGAAACATTTTTCAGGACTGGTGGTTAACGTTGGCCGTGAAATCGGTCAGGGATTGAATGACCTTGCAGCTTCGGTAGAGCGGGATTCATCTTTTGGACGCCTTGGCACCTATCTGCATGGACACAGGGGCGGCAGGGTAATCGAAGAGCTGAATGAAGAGGCTGGAACCATGGTTATTAATGGTGTGCCGGTGAAATTTCTTCGTACTGCCAGAAATCCTAAAGATATAGCCTGGCAGGAAAACAATGTGAAGCTGGTGGTGGACACAACCGGGGCATTCACCGATCCCACAGCTGATGCTGATGCGGGGTGGGGAGCCTTACGTGGCCATCTGCAGGCAGGAGCTGAGAAGGTTATGCTGTCGGCTCCATTTAAAATTAAATCCAAGGGCATTGATATGCCAGCGGATGCTGTAACCGCAGTTATGGGGATAAATGATGAGGATTATGACCCATCCAGGCACGCACTTATCTCTGCCGCATCCTGTACCACCACCTGTCTTTCCTACATGATAAAACCACTGATGGAATCCATTGGCGCAGAAAATTTCCTGAGTGCTTCCATGGTGACGGTTCATGCGGCAACAGGCAGTCAGAAGGTTCTTGATACTCTGCCAAAGTCCGGTGCTGCAGATCTCAGGAAAAATCGTTCAATTCTCAATAACATTATTCTGACCACCACGGGAGCAGCCAAGGCTCTGGCTCTGGTTATCCCAGAGATGCAATCCATTGGGTTTATTGCAGAATCTGTGCGGGTTCCCACCTCCACCGGGTCACTTATTGTCCTGGTGATGAATTTTCAGGACGATCTTGACAGTCCGTTGAAGCGGGAGCGGATCAATTCCATTTACCGTGAATATGCTGAAAACAGCAAGTATCTTGAATTTTCCGAGGACCAGAATGTCTCTTCGGATATCATAGGTGTCCCCGAGGCTGCTGCCGTAATTGAAGGAACGGAGACGCATACCCGGACAGCGTCTATTCCAGTGAACCTTCAGAAACTGAAGAGCTGCCAAATTGATGCTGGAGCTAATCATATCCTTAATGTTCCCATCACCCAGGCCGTAGTTTATGCCTGGTATGATAACGAACTTGGAAGTTATACCAATACACTGGGCGATCTGACGGTAACCGTCGCTGATAAGATGCTGTAGGTATGCATATCCGCCAGATGAATGGTGGGGATGTTGCGACCGTGTCATCCATTGAGGAACGAAGTGTTTCAGCATGGAACAGGCAGCAGATCAGTTCTGAGCTTCAACGAAAATACGGGATTACTCTTGTTGCCGTGGCGCCGGATGATGAAGTGTTGGCCTGGTGCTGTGGTTTACAGACGGGTATTGATGCTGAGCTTTTAAAAATAACGGTGGGCCCTGAGGTTCGGAGATCGGGCATTGGCAGGGCCTTGTTGCAGGAATTCTGCTTATTTGCGAAGGGGCAGGGAGCCGAGCAGATATTTCTTGAAGTTCGTTCCCAGAACCATCCAGCATTAAGGCTCTATGAACAACACGGTTTTTTGGAAATCGGAAGACGCAAAGATTATTATAAAGAGCCAGTGGACGATGCCATTGTGTACGTCCTGAGGTTGAACGACGATCCAGAATAAGAGGAAGGTTGCATGAATACAATTCGTGATCTTGACTTGAAGGGAAAGCGGGTACTGGTACGGGTTGATTTTAATGTGCCAATGGACGGAGATGGAAATATAACAGACGATATCCGTATTCGCATGGCTTTGCCCACTATCAACCATATCCTGAATCAGGAAGCGAAACTGATTCTCTGCTCCCATATGGGTCGACCCGGCGGAAAACGGGTTATGGAATTCAGTCTTGCTCCTGCTGCCAGCCATCTCGCTGCTATTCTCGAGCGCCCGGTTCTTCTTGCTCCTGACTGTATCGGGGGCGAAAGTGAGGCTCTTGTTGCTGCGATGCAGCCGGGTGATGTGGTAATGCTCGAGAATCTACGTTTTCATAAGCAGGAAACTGAAAATGACACAGCTTTTGCCGAGCAGATAGCCCGCATGGCAGATGTCTATATCAATGATGCCTTTGCCGTATCGCACCGGGCTCATGCCTCCGTGGTCGGAATCCCAGCCTGTGTTGCTGAGAAGGCGGCAGGCTTTTTGCTGCAGACAGAAATGGATTTTTTCCACAAGGCCATGGACGCTCCGGTGCGACCTCTGGTAGCCCTTGTTGGCGGCGCAAAAGTTTCTTCCAAACTTGGTGCTCTGAAAAATATGTTGGATAAGGTTGATACCATGATAATTGGTGGAGCCATGGCCAACACATTTCTGAAGAGTCAGGGTATTGATATGGGGGCATCAAAGATAGAAGAAGATCTTCTTGACAGTGCCCGGGAATTTGTGCGGGAAGCTGAGCAAAAAGGGGTTAAGCTTTATCTTCCTGTTGATTTTGTTGCTGCAGATCGATTTGCTGCTGATGCTGTTGTTAAAAATGTCACCTCCCGTGACGTGCCTGAAGGCTGGATGGCCCTGGATATAGGTCCTGCAAGCACAATCTATTTCCAGGAAGCCATGGCGGATGCTCGAACTATCGTCTGGAATGGTCCCATGGGAGCCTTTGAAATGGATGCCTTTGCTCGTGGGACAATGGCTATATGCCAGGCGGTAGCCTCATCGCATGCCCTGTCGGTAACAGGCGGAGGAGACTCCAATGCTGCAGTGAAAAAATCGGGTGAAGCTGCCAATATCTCGTATATGTCCACAGGGGGCGGAGCTTTTCTGGCACTTATGGAAGGGAAGACGTTGCCTGGTGTGGAAGTCCTGAGAAAGTGATCTTTCTGATAATTTGGTAATTTGGAGGTGGAATGAAACGTAGACCATTACTTGCTGGAAACTGGAAAATGCATACTACTGTAATTGATGCATGTCAGCTGGCCGCTGCGATAGGGAAATGTTCCGCCGGGTTGGCTGACCGAGATGTCTTGCTGGCCCCGCCATACACGGTGCTCAGTGAGGTGGCGCACGTCCTGCAGGGCAGTGATGTCCTGATTGCCTCTCAAAATGTTTGCTGGGAAGCTGAGGGTGCTTTTACCGGGGAAATATCGCCAACCATGATCAAATCAGCCGGAGGAACAGCCGCCATAATCGGGCACTCTGAGCGTCGGCAGATTTTTCATGAAGATCATGCGATCATTAATAAGCGAGTTCTCGGTGCATTGGCATTTGGTCTGATTCCAGTTTTTTGTGTTGGAGAAACTTTGGAAGAAAGAGAAGGTGAGAAGACCTTTGAAATATTAGAAGAACAGCTCCGAGAAGGACTTGCAGGGGTTAGTCTCGAGGATATGGGGAAAACTGTTGTGGCCTATGAGCCGGTATGGGCGATAGGTACCGGAAAAACGGCCAGTAAGGAACAGGCTCAGGAGGCTCATGCCTTTATTCGGAAACTATTAGCAGAAATGTTTGAAAAAAATATTGCCGACACCGTTAGAATATTGTATGGTGGCTCGGTCAAACCTGATAACGTCGATGAACTAATGGCGCAGACCGATATAGACGGTGCGCTTGTCGGCGGTGCGGCGCTTGATGCTGATTCGTTTTGTAGAATTATTAATTTTATTTGAGACCAAGTAGTTAATGCTAACTCTTTTAACCATTGCTCATGTTGCAGTATGTTTCTTCCTGATTGTCATTGTCCTGCTCCAGCATGGAAAAGGCGCTGATGCAGGAGCTGCATTTGGTGGTGGTGGGTCTAGTCAGTCGCTGTTCGGGTCAGAAGGCCCTGTGCCGCTGCTTAATAAGATTACAACAGCATCTGCAATAGTTTTTATGGTTACATCTGTAAGTCTTGCTTATATTTCATCGACCTCAAGTACCGGATCGTTGATGAACGTAGTACCGCAAGCTGCTATGGTGGAAGAAAAAACAGAATCTGCTGCTGAAACGGTAATCCCAATGCCCACAGCAGTATCTGAAGAAGCTTCACCTGCTCCGGAGGCTCCTAAAGCTCAGGAATAAAATAAGTTTTAGAATTGTGTGCCGAAGTGGTGGAACTGGTAGACACGCTGTCTTGAGGGGGCAGTGGCCCACGGTCGTGCGAGTTCGATTCTCGCCTTCGGCACCATT
>JGI11705J14877_10001322_pt1 | contig 14237 bp, 12 predicted proteins | sample Etolaghawater15m_FD_14877 | JGI IMG/M metagenome (IMG submission 14877) | reverse complement strand
GCAAGTCGTTCTTTTCCATGGAAATGAACCACTGGGGGGTGTTGCGGAAAATCACCGGAGCCTTGGAGCGCCACGAATGGGGATAGCTGTGCTCGATGCGTCCGGTGGACAGCAGCATGCCCAATTCAGCAAGCTTGTCCGCCACTGCCTTGTTGGCGGGGAAACGGGTCTTTTTCTTTTTGTCGTCGAAAATGAGAACCGGCAAACCTTCGAACATGGGCACTTGGGCGGTGTAGGTGCCATCACCATTAACGGTATCGGGCACGGGCACACCGTTCGCCATGCCCAGCACCCAGTCATCCGCGCCATGGCCCGGCGCGATGTGCACGATGCCTGTGCCCGTGTCCAAGGTCACAAAATCGCCCTTCAGCGCGCGCACGTCGAATTCATAGCCATGACCTGCAAAGGGATGCTTGCACACCACGCCATCCAGGCCTTTATGAATAGCCAAATCGCTAAAAGAGGTAATGCCCATTTCGTCAAGAGCGCGCACCGTAAGACCGTGTGCGACAATCAATTTTTCACCGACTTTCGCGAAGCTATCTTCCTTGACCGCTTCGACCAGAATGACGGAATAATCAAAATCGCCATAGGCCACCGCGCGGTTGCCGGGGATGGTCCACGGCGTCGTCGTCCAAATCACCACGCTGGCACCTTGCATTTCTGCGATGGGGGCTTCGGTGACCGGGAAGCGTACGTGGATGGTCTGCGAAGAATGGTCGTGGTATTCGACTTCGGCTTCGGCCAAGGCGGTTTTTTCCACCACCGACCACATCACCGGCTTGGCACCTTTATAGAGTGAGCCGTTCATCAAGAACTTGCCCAACTCGGCGGCGATCAGGGCTTCGGCTTCGAAATTCATGGTGGCGTAGGGGTGGTCCCAGTCGCCCACGAGCCCCAAACGCTGGAACTCCTCGCGCTGCACGTCCAACCAATGTTTGGCAAATTCGCGGCATTCCTTGCGAAATTCGACCACCGGGATTTGATCTTTGTCCTTGCCCGCCGCACGGTACTTTTCTTCGATTTTCCATTCGATGGGCAGGCCGTGGCAGTCCCAACCAGGGACGTAATTGGAATCTTTGCCCATCATTTGCTGGGAGCGAACGATCACGTCCTTCAAAATTTTGTTCAGCGCATGACCGATGTGCAGATGCCCGTTCGCATAGGGAGGGCCATCATGCAGCACGAATTTTTCGCGACCTTGGCCCGCTTTGCGGCTCAGCGCATAAAGGTCCATGGCTTTCCACCGGGCCAGGGTTTCCGGTTCACGCTGGGGAAGACCCGCGCGCATGGGAAATTCGGTCTGGGGCAGGAACACTGTGTTTTTGTAGTCCGTGGTCATACGTTTCAGCTTTGAGTCTGGAGTCGGTTTGGGGACAAACGAAGGGCCTTTTTAACCTTCTTTTGCGAGGATTTCTCTAGCTTTCTCACAATCGAGGACAATTTGCGCTTTCAGCGCATCCAGACCGTCGAATTTCTGCTCTGGGCGCAGACGTTCCAAAAGCTGGACTCGCAGGTGTTTTCTGTACAAATCGCCTTCAAAATCAAACAAGTGGGCTTCCAAAATGACGTCTTCGCCTTTGTCGAAAGTGGGGCGTTTGCCAACATTGCACACGCCGTTGATCCACGTCACCCGACCATCTTCGTCCACGCCCGCGCGGATCGCATAGACCCCCAATGCGGGGCGCAAAAAGTCGCCCAACACAACATTGGCGGTGGGAAAGCCCAGTTGACGCCCTCGCGCGTCGCCATGCTCAACGCGGCCTTCAACTTCAAAGGGACGTTCCAGCACGTGCGCGGCCCCGCGGGCATCGCCCGCTTTGAGGTAGTCACGCACCCGGGTGGACGAATACACAATGCCCTGCTCATCAGTAACTTTGGGCACGGCGGTGAAGCCAAAGCCATTGGCCCGGCCCATGTGCAGCAAAGTGTCGCAGTCGCCTTGACGCTTTTGCCCAAATTGAAAATCGTAGCCCGCCACCACATGGCTGGCGCCTAGGCCATTCACCAGAACCTCTTCAACAAATTGAGCGGCCGTCAGGCCGGCAAAGGCAAAGTCAAAATGTTGGATCAAAAGCTCATCCACGCCCAACTGCTCGATCATCTGTGCCTTGGTGCGCATGGTGGTGAGTCGAAACGGTTCTGCGTCCGGCTTGAACAAAGCGTCGGGATGGGGTTCGAACGTCATCACCGCCCACGGCTTGTTCAGGGCGCGCGCAATGAAGCCCGCCTCGTTGATGACAACTTGGTGGCCTTTGTGAATGCCATCGAAGTTGCCAATCGCGACAACGGATCCGCGGGCGTTCTCGGGCAGGTCGGTGTAGTGGCGAAAGATGCGCATGGTGGCGAAAAGTGCCGTCACGCCCGCCTGGGGTCAAGGGAAATCACACACAAAATGCGGATTACCAAATCTCAAGCGGACAAAGACGGCACAAAACGGCTCAGCGCTTGGGCGGCATCAAGGTGGCTTCGCCTTCCAGAACCACCTTTCCGTTGACCAAACAACGGGTCGCAAACTGGACAAATCCCCGTTTTTCGATCAATTCCATCACCTCAGCTTCGGTGGTGACGACATCGCCGACGCGCACGGGCGCGCGAAATTTGAGGCTTTGATTGATGTATATTGAACCCGGTCCCGGCAAAATCGTCCCCACGACCGTGGAAATGTAGCTGGCCGACAGCAAACCATGCGCGATGCAGCCGCCAAACGGCGTGTGCTGGGCAGCAAAGGCTTCGTCTAAGTGCACGGGATTGTGATCGCCCGACACCTGGGCAAACGCTTTGATGTCGGCTTCGGTGACTTCGCGGACGTACTGGGCGACCTGGCCAACCTTCAATTCGTCAAAATAATAAGCTTTACCCGGTGCCGATCCGGCGGCCTGGGTGATTACGTCACCGCTCATGTCTTACGCTCCCATATGATTTTTTTTTGATCCGATCAGGGCACATCCAGCCCTTATGCTGCATTGCAACATCAAGACCTTATCGCCTTGGCGGATGCACAGCAAGTTCACAAATCGCCGATTTTGCGCATTTATCGCCCCAACCGCAGCGTTTCACGGGACTTCAGGGGGCGGGACGCCGCACTTTGAGACGCGGTTGTGTCGCCAAGACACGCCGTTTTGGGGTTTGGGATGGTTTTACGGGCTTCTTTTTTGCTTTCACTTGCAGATCGTCTGGCTCCGCTTCAAACACATCGTCTTCAAATAGATTTGAGCGCAAGCCCCGCGTTTCAGCGCGCCGCTCAATCAGGTCCAACGTGCGTTGAACCGTCGGATGGCGAGAGGGCACGCGGGCTGATTTCAGCATGTGTTCACGCACAATCACGCCGAGGATGTCGCGCACGTCATTTGCGTCCTTGCACCGTTCCACCCAGCGCAAATATGCCGCAATGGTCCACGGATGAGCGGGCAATGCCTTCAATTTACGGCCCTCACACCAGCGTTTAAAATCCGCCCAGGTTTTTGTTCGTGTCGCCATGCGCGCTCCACTTTGATCCGCAAGATTTGAGCCGTGGGGACCTCACAGCAACTGTGTCGCCAGATAAAGCAAAAAAACGCCGTTGATCAACAAAAGCACGGGCGCAGCCTGACGCGCGATGTCCGGCCAGCGGCCCAACAACGCCCCACCGGCCAAACCCAGCCCCAACAGGGCCGGCACCGTACCCAACCAAAACGCCAACATGGCGAAAACCCCGGTCAGCCAGTCCCCGCTGGCCGCCGATGCCGCCAACGCGCCATACACCAGACCACACGGAATAAACCCCAACGCACAGCCCAGCGCGTAACCGCGCAGGCCAACAGGATGGGCAAACAAGGGCTTAATGGTTTTTCCCCAGGCCCTAGCCAAAGCACTCTGGGTCCCCGCTGGGCCCTGAGAAGCCGAGAATCCGGGCATTTTCACACCTAAGCCGCGAAGGGCATAGCCGAGAAAAAACAACGCCGCAAAAAACAACAATGCCGCCGCAATCCAATGGAGTCCCGGAATCTGCGTCAATTGCTGAGAAGCCAGCGCCGCGACCCCGCCCAGCACCATATACGTCGTGCCACGCCCCAAATGATAGGGCACCAAAGCCCCTCCCGTTACACGTTTGAGCTCACTCATATTCGAGAGGGACACGGTTTCCAGACGCGCTTGGACTTGGGAAATGACAAAAGGCCCGCACATGCCCAGGCAGTGCGTCGCCCCGCCGGCGAATCCGGCCATAAAAAGGGCAAATAACAATCCCTGTGAGCCATCGATGGCCGCACTACAATGCGCGACCCCCGCAACCAAAAGACTATCCAAATAAGCACCTTGATCCATAAGCCTTGATACCTCGTTGTTCTATATGCGTTTTTATTACGATCAAAAATTATTCTAAAGAATTCAGTGCGTTATGCGCCCAACATTTCATACCGGGAAGGCTCACTTTATCCACCTCCAAAATTAGACTGGACTAATTTAACGTTGCATTAAACACAATATAAGTGTTTAAATCTCCACGTTCGGGGACCCCCGTTTTGGTCCCCTTGGCTTTAGGGAGCCCGTTTCACCCCTGAGTCGGTGGGCATTTTACTCTTAATACCAGTACGATAGCTCATCTCTCGGTTTACGAAAACAAGGTTGGGAGCCAGAGATGTCTTCAGCATCCCTCGCAAATACGGCGAGTTCCGGTACGCCTGAATATTACGATGATCTGATCAAGAAATTCGTAATTGCATCAGCGTTTTGGGGCTTAGCTGGTTTCCTGGCAGGCGATTTGATCGCTTGGCAGCTTGCCTTCCCGGTTCTTAATTTGGACCTGGAATGGACCACATTCGGGCGTTTGCGTCCGCTTCATACGTCGGCGGTGATCTTCGCCTTCGGCGGTAATATCCTACTTGGTTCGTCTTTCTATGTCGTGCAGCGGACTTGCCGCGCGTCGTTGTTTGGCGGCAATGGTCTCGGCAGCTTCATTTTTTGGGGCTACCAGCTGTTCATCGTCCTGGCAGCGACCGGTTATCTCTTGGGTATCACCCAGGGTAAAGAATATGCGGAACCGGAATGGTACGTCGATTTGTGGATCACCATTATTTGGGTGGCCTATTTGATCGCGTTTGGCGGCACGATCGTCAGACGTAAAGAACCGCATATCTATGTTGCCAACTGGTTTTACTTGGCATTCATCATCACCATCGCTGTGCTGCACTTGGGCAACAACGCCTCGGTCCCCACGGTTTTGTTCGGTGGCGAAATGACCAAAAGCTACATCGTCTGGGCTGGCGTACAAGACGCTATGACTCAGTGGTGGTACGGCCACAATGCCGTTGGCTTCTTCCTGACTGCTGGTTTCTTGGGCATGATGTACTACTTCGTGCCGAAGCAAGCTGAACGTCCGGTTTACTCATACCGTCTTTCGGTTATCCACTTTTGGGCGCTGACCTTCCTCTATATCTGGGCTGGTCCGCACCATTTGCATTACACAGCTCTGCCCGATTGGGTGCAGACGTTGGGTATGACCTTCTCGGTCATGCTGTGGATGCCGTCTTGGGGTGGCATGATTAACGGCGTGATGACCTTGTCTGGCGCGTGGCACAAGCTGCGCACCGATCCGGTCCTGCGCTTCATGGTCGCCTCCGTTGGCTTCTATGGTATGAGCACCTTCGAAGGTCCGTTGATGTCGATTAAGGCTGTGAACTCTCTCAGCCACTATACCGACTGGACCATCGGTCACGTGCATGCGGGTGCTTTGGGTTGGAATGCCCTGGTTTCCTTCGGCGTTCTGTACTTCTTGGTACCGAAGCTGTGGAACCGGGAGCGTTTGTACTCCTTGCGTCTGGTGAACACACACTTCTGGATCTCGACGATCGGTATTGTGCTGTACATCTCTTCCATGTGGGTTTCCGGCATCATGCAGGGTCTCATGTGGCGCACGTACGATCAGCTTGGCTTCTTGCAGTATTCGTTCATCGAAACGGTTGAAGCTATGCACCCGTACTACATCATCCGCGCAACCGGCGGGCTCCTGTTCGTTTTGGGCGCCGTGTTGATGATCTACAACCTGTGGCGTACTGCCCGTGGTGATTTGCGAAATGAGGCCCCGATTGGTCTTGATTCACAAGCCGCTGCAGCAGCCGAATAAGGGAGGATAGATATCATGCAAGCAATGCTTGAAAAAAACGTTATCCTTCTTGGGATCGCGACCCTGATCACGATTTCCATCGGTGCTTTGGTGCAGTTGGTTCCGCTTTACACGATGGAAACAACCATCGAAAAAGTGGACGGCATGCGCCCGTACTCGCCTTTGGAACTGGCGGGCCGGAACATCTACATTCGTGAAGGTTGCTACCTTTGCCATTCGCAGATGATTCGTCCTTTCCGTGACGAAGTCGAACGCTATGGTCACTACTCTTTGGCGGCCGAAAGCATGTACGATCACCCGTTCCAGTGGGGTTCTAAGCGTACAGGTCCGGATCTTGCTCGCGTTGGCGGCAAGTATTCCAACACCTGGCACGTGGCTCACTTGATCAATCCGCGCGAAGTTGTGCCGGAATCGGTCATGCCGGGCTATCCGTTCTTGGCTACACGTCCATTGTCTGCCGACAAAATTGCCGGTGACATGAAGACGCTGAGTGTTGTTGGTGTTCCCTATACGGACGACCAAATCGAGAACGCACAGGCCGACTTGAAGGCACAGGCCAACCCAGAAATGGGTGACGCCGACGCTATGGCAGCTCGTTATCCAAAGGCTACCATGGGTGACTTCGACGGCAACCCCGCAGTGATCACCGAGATGGACGCTTTGGTGTCATATCTCCAACTTATGGGCACCTTGGTGGACACCACGTCTTACCAGACCAGCCCTGATGGGAGGTAGTCATGGATTTGATGACCATCACGGAATTGGCACGTTCAGCATGGGTCGTTTGGCTTGTGCTGCTGTTCTTAGCCGTCTTGTACTGGGCCTTTCGTCCCAGCAACAAGAAACGCTTCGAAGAGGATGCCATGATCATCTTTAGGAACGACAATGGTGAAAATGGAGGTCAAGCTCATGGCTAACATCGAAAGGGATGAAGTCAGCGGTACCGATACCACCGGTCACGAGTGGGACGGCATTAAAGAGCTGAACACTCCGCTGCCGCGTTGGTGGCTGTGGACCTTCTATGCCTGTATCTTGTTTTCTGTCGTTTGGTGGGTTTTGTACCCGTCCTGGCCGACCTTAAACACGTATTGGAAAGGCACGCTGGCATATTCGTCACGCGTTGACCTGGCCAATGACCTTACGGCTCGCGACAACGAACCCCAACGAGCCGCACGCGTAAAGAAAATCGCATCCATGCCGATTGCTGCAATCAGCGAAGACAAAGATCTTCGTGAATTTGCCGCAGCTGGTGGACGCGTTATCTTTGCTGACAACTGCGCACCGTGTCACGGTTCGCAGGGTTCTGGCGCACCGGGCTATCCGGTGCTGGCAGATGATGACTGGTTGTGGGGTGGCTCGCTCGAAGCGATCGAAACCACCATACGCTATGGCATCCGTTCCACTCACGACGACACGCGCGTCAGTGAAATGCCCGTATTTGGCACGGACTATCTGAGCAAAACTCAGATCGCCGACGTCACTGAATATGTGCTTTCACTGACCAACAAGTCCAAAGACAGCTCCGCCGCCATGCGTGGCGCAGAAGTCTTTGCTGGCGATTGCGCTGCGTGTCACGGTGAAAAAGCCGAAGGCGGTCGCGACTTCGGTGCTCCGAAACTCAGCGATGGCATCTGGTTGCATGGCGATAGCCGTGAAGCCATTATCGCTCAGGTCTCCAAGCCAAAGCACGGCGTTATGCCGATGTGGCAGGGTCGTCTGGACGATGTCGCCATCAAGGAAGTGGCCGTTTATGTCCACTCACTGGGTGGTGGTGAATAACGCCCTTGCGCGGGTTTAACCGCACTGGGTAAAATTGATTGGGGGAGATCCGGCCAACCGGGCCTCCCCCTTTCTTTTCAAATATACAAAAATTAAGAATTGCTCTAACCGAACGCCAGAAGTCGAGAGAACGAGGACGTCATGACCGAAAACCTGACAGAAAATCACCACATCCCCGAATCGCCGTCTTTGTACGCAAAACACAAGAAGGTTTACCCGCAAGCGATTACAGGCGCTTTCCGCACCTTAAAATGGAAAGTGACCGCGGCAATCATGGCGTTTTATTTTATTACGCCCTGGATCCGCTGGGATCGTGGCGAAGGAGAGCCGGATCAAGCCATTTTGGCGTCCATGTCCTTGCGCCGTTTGTACTTCTTCAACATCGAAATCTGGCCTCAAGAAATTTATTACCTGACCGGTATTTTGGTGCTTGCCGCTGTCGGTTTGTTTTTGGCCACGGCCATGGCCGGGCGGGTATGGTGCGGTTTCACCTGTTGGCAAACGGTGTGGACCGACCTGTTTGTCTGGGTTGAGCTTAAAATCGAAGGTGATCGCAACAAACGCATTCGCTTCGACCAAGGCCCGTGGAACGCTAACAAAATTTTACGCAAAAGCCTCAAGCAGTTCATTTGGATCGTCTTTTCGCTGCTCACCGGGGCTGGCTGGATCTTTTTCTTCAACGATGCCCCCTCCACCGCCATGAATATGCTCACCGGCCAAGGCACGTATGAAGAATATGGCTTCACCTTCTTGTTTTCCGCCACCACCTATGTTCTGGCCGGGTTCGCTCGCGAACAAGTGTGTATCTACATGTGCCCGTGGCCGCGCTTTCAAGGCGCCATGTTTGACGAACACAGCTTGATCGTCACCTACGAAGCCTGGCGCGGCGAACCGCGCGGCAAAGCAAAAGAAACTGCGGCGCAAAATCTCGGCGATTGCGTGGATTGTAACCTGTGCGTCAATGTCTGCCCCACCGGCGTAGATATCCGCGAAGGCGATCAGTTCCAGTGCATCGGCTGCGCACTCTGCGTGGATGCCTGCAACTCGATCATGACCAAGCTGGGCCGCCCGCTCAACTTGATCACTTATGATTCCGTATCCAACCAAATGGCCCGCGAACGAGGAGATGAGCCAAAGAAACGTTTGATCCGCAAGCGCACAATTGCGTATTCCATCTTGTTGTCGGCCGTTGTCGTGCTGATGGCCTATGGCTTGCTCAATCGCTCTGAGCTGGAAATCAACGTTCAACGCGACCGCTCCCCGCTGTTTGTGCAATTGTCAGACGGTGGCATCCGCAATGGCTATACGTTCAAAATTCTCAACATGATCAACGTGCCTCAAACCTACACCCTGGCCATTTCAGGGCTGGAGGGAGCGCAACTCTCCGTTATTGGTTTGGGCAAAGACCCGGTCGATACGGTCGCCTTGGACGTCGAAGGGGACACCGTCGCCACCTATCGCGTTTTTGTCCGCGCCCCCATTGAAACGATGCGCAGTCAGTTTGAAGATATGGAGTTTATTCTCACCAACACAGAAACCGGGGAAGTCGTTCGTTATGATTCCCGTTTCGCAGGACCAGTCAGGTAAGGCAAAATGACCGCCATGAACAAATCAGAGCGCCCCGATGGGTGGTGGTATCCTTGGATTTTCGTTGGGGCCTTTGCCATCATCTTCGCCGTCAACGGCACCATGGCGTATTTTGCCGTAAGCACGTGGAGCGGCTTGGAAACCAAGGACTACTATAAAGAAGGCATCGGCTACAACGACACCCTGCACCAACGCAGCCAACAAGCTGAATTGGGCTGGACGTCAACGCTGAGCTACGAACACATTCCTGTGGCAAACGACGCGCGTGCGGGGCAGTTCCGCCTGCACTTCACCGACAAAGACGGGCGGGCTATCGAAGGCCTGTACATCAACGCCCTGGCCGTTCGCCCCATCCAGGAAGGCTTCGATCAAGAAATGATCTTCACGTACCGTGGCAAAGGCGTCTACGCCGCCAATGTAACGTTGGCGCTGCCGGGCTTGTGGGAACTGCGCTACACAGCCAAACGGGGCGACAAGCTCTTTAAAATGCGTCAGAGGGTCCAAATCCGTTAATGGCGGAGCCCTTGAACACACCTCAGGCCTCTTCCCCCCAAGGCGCCGTCTGTATTCATTGCGGTGAACCCGTTTTGGGCAGCGCACGGGATGCAGGCCATGCACGGGGAGAACTGGCCGCAGACGGACTATTTTGTTGTTCAGGGTGCCGGGCGGCTTATCAGATGATTCAGGGCTTAGGCCTGGACAGTTATTACCAGCGCCGATGCCTGGACCCTGATCAGCCGACCTTGCGCCCCGAAGACGAAAATACCCGCTTTGACTTTCGCACCTTTACAGCAGTCGACACGGATGGTGTCTCCACCTTGCATTTGATGGTCGAGGGGCTGCAATGCGCGGCTTGCGTTTGGCTGATCGAAACGGTTCTGCGCAAGCAACCCGGCGTGTTGCACGCGCGCATCAATATGACCACCCGGCGTTTGGTGTTGAAGTGGAACGCCACCCAAGCCGATGCCGACCAGTTGGTCGCAGTGGTCACCCATCTTGGCTATCGCTTGGCCCCTTATGATCCCACATTGATCAGCGCCGAAACCCAATTGCATGAAAAACAACTGCTGCGCGCCCTGGTGGTTGCAGGCTTTGCGGCAGGTAACGTGATGCTCTTTTCCGTATCGGTTTGGGCCGGGCAAGATATGGGCATTTTCACCCGCGGGATGATGTATTGGCTCTCCGCCCTGGTGGCTTTACCCGCCATTGCCTATTCAGCTCGACCGTTTTTTTACAGTGCTTACACGGCCCTGAAAGCCGGGCGCACCAATATGGACGTGCCGATCTCCCTGGCGGTCCTGTTGTCCAGCGTCATGAGCTTGGTGGAAACCATCCGCTTGAGTGAGCACGTCTATTTCGACAGCGCCATTTCCCTGGTATTTTTCCTGTTGATTGGTCGTTATTTGGACAGCCGGGCACGGGGGCGCGCGCGCGCCGCCGGGGAAAACTTGATGGGCTTGAAGGCCCGTGCCGTGACCATTTTGCGCGATGACGGCAGCCGCGAAATCGCCCCCCCGGAACGCCTTAAACCGGGCATGAAATTTATCACTTCTGCAGGGGAACGCATCGCCGCCGACGGTCAAGTGCTCAGCGGTGAAAGCGATATCGACACCTCTCTCATCAATGGCGAAAGCGTTCCGGTGCAAGCCAAGATCGGCGCCCAAGTGTTCGCCGGGACCCTGAACCTTAGCGGCCCCATCACCATCGAAGTGACCAAAACGGGTGAAGACACTTTGCTCAGCGAAATTGTCCGCCTGATGGAAGCGGCCGAGGATGCCCGCGCCAAGTACGTCGCCTTGGCCGATCGGGTGGCCCGCTATTATGCACCCGTTGTGCACATCTTGGCCGGGGGGGCTTTTTTGGGCTGGTGGCTGGTCGGCGAAATGGTCTGGCAAGATTCCTTGATGATCGCCATCGCGGTGCTGATCATCACCTGTCCGTGTGCGCTGGGCCTGGCCGTCCCGGCCGTGCAAGTGGTGGCCGGTGGGAGACTGCTGCAGCGCGCTATTTTGTTAAAGTCCGGCACCGCACTGGAACGCTTAGCCACCGTTGATGTCGCCGTCTTCGATAAAACCGGCACCTTGACGCGGGGCACACCGCAATGGATCAACGCCGATGCCATACGTGAAGACGATGCCCGTTTGGCCGCCTCCATCGCGGCGCTGAGCAATCACCCCCTATCGCGGGCTCTCAGCCGGGACGTAACGGATGTCGCGTCCCCCGATGGCGTTGAAGAAGTGCCCGGATCGGGCCTCAAGCTCAACACCCCTGCCGGAGAAATTCGCCTGGGTCGTCGCAGTTGGTGTGGGGTCGAAGAAGCCTCTGAAAACGCCGAGGCTGAACTGTGGCTGGCGCGCCCTGGCGTCCAGCCCGTGCGGTTTGCCTTCAGCGACCAAATCCGCACGGATGCGGCCGAAACGGTTGCGGCACTCAAGGCCCAAGGGATTGCCGTGATGCTGTTGTCCGGTGACCGCGCCGCCGCGGTCAAAATCGCTGCGCAAAGTGCCGGCATTGACGATTGGCACGCCGGACTTAAGCCCGCCGACAAGGTCGCCCGCTTGCATGCTTTGGCGGCACAAGGCAAACACGTGATGATGGTCGGTGACGGTCTCAACGACGCCCCCGCCCTGGCGGCGGCACATGTGTCGCTGTCGCCGTCCAGCGCCGCCGACGTCAGCCAAACGGTTGCGGACGTGGTTTTCCAGGGGGATAAACTGGCTCCGGTTTTGGAAGCTCTGCACGTTGCCAAAATGGCGGACAGACTGATCAAACAAAACTTCGTCTTGTCTTTTCTCTACAATGGAGCAACCATACCGTTGGCCCTTGCAGGTATGGTGACGCCGCTGTTTGCCGCCATCGCCATGTCAACCTCATCGCTGGTCGTGATCAGCAATTCCTTGCGCTTGGGGCTGAAAAAGAGCCTGCCCCAAACAGAAGCACAATCGAGCACCAAACCTGTGCCCCCTGCTTTATAAAGAAAGAAGCCTTATTATGGACGTTCTGATTTATCTGATCCCCGTTGCCCTGGTGCTGGGTCTTGTGGCGTTGTTTGCCTTTATGTGGTCTTTGAAATCAGGGCAGTTCGAAGACATGGAAGGCGCTGCCAACCGCATCTTGTTTGACGATGAAGACATGCCGGCAAAGCCCCCTGCCTCTCCTCAGACCCCTCAAGACGACGACGCCAAGAATTGACGCCCACCCCCAAGCTTTGCGGTTTTGATCATGCTTGCCCACTCTGGTCTTTAACCCAGTCTGCAACGCCCGGATAATCGGTTTTACCACTGCCCAACAGCGGCAGCTGCGTTGTCGCCAACACTGATTTTGGCACCATGATTTCCGCAATGCCCTGAGCCCGTGCGGTTTTGAGCAAATCATCGCGGGTGGCGTGTTCGTATTCGCTGACCAACACCACCTGCTCGCCCCTTTTGTCATCGGGCACAACGATGGCCGCGTGGAGCTTGTCCGGCCAAGTGCGCACAGCCAAGTCTTCCACCGCGCCCAACGACACCATCTCACCGGCAATCTTGGCAAAGCGCTTGGCGCGCCCTTGGATGGTCACAAAGCCGTGCTCATCAATAGACACAATATCGCCAGTGTCATACCAACCATCAACCGGCGGCTTCACGACGCCTGGGTTGTCGACCATCAGGTAGCCCTTCATTATATTGGGGCCGCGCACGATCAACTTGCCGCCCGTCTCGATCCCCGGCACCTCTTCAAGTTTGTGCTCAATGCCCGGCAGCAATCGTCCCACGGTGCCCAACTTAAAGTGCATCGGCGTGTTAAACGCCAACACTGGGGCGGTTTCGGTGGCCCCGTAGCCTTCCAAAATGCGCAGACCGAACTTATCGGCAAAAAGGCGACGGGTTTCGTCTTTGACCTTTTCCGCGCCCGCACAGACATAGCGGATCTTGAAAAAATCATAGGCGTTGGCGGCCCGCGCATACCCGCTGAGAAAGGTATCGGTGCCAAAGATGATGGTCGCTTGGGTGTCGTAAACCAGTTCCGGCACCACCCGGTAATGCAGCGGCGACGGATACAAAAATGTGCGCACCCCGGCCAACACCGGAAGCAGCAAACCGCTGGTCAGGCCAAAGCTGTGAAACACCGGAAGGGCATTGAAGACCGTGTCGGTAGGGTTGAATTCGATGCGTGCCGTCAGCTGATAACGGTTGGCCAGCAGGTTGTCGTGGCTGAGCACCACCCCCTTGGGCGTACCTTCCGATCCGGATGTAAACAACACCGCAGCCGGACGGTCTGGGTCCTTCACAAAACCCCGATGCCACGCGCGCGCTGCAAAGGTTGAAAAAAACAGCGCCCCTAACTTGTCCCAGACCCCCAGGCTCTGCCTGACGTCTTCCAGCCACACCACCTTGCACTGCTGGGCCAGTTCATCGATGGTATTTTGAAGGTTCGCCGCTTCGACAAATTGACGCGACGTCACCAACACATTGGCCTGAGAAAGCTGCAACGCAGATGTCATATTGCCCACGCCCGCAGAAAAATTCAGCATTGCGGGCACCCGGCCCACCGCTTGCAGGGCAAAAAACGTCACCGCCGCGCCGACCGAATTGGGCAACAACACGCCCACGTTCGCCCCTTTACCCGTTAAGCGGGCCAGTTTACGCCCCAAGCCAATCGATCCCGTCACGATGCGCCCATAGCTCAGCGGCGTGCGGGCGCTGTCTTCCAGGATCGGGGGGCGCGAGCCATAAATGGTGCGGGCATCCAACAAGGCGTCAAACAGCGTCTGATGGGTGTGGCGGGG
>JGI11705J14877_10001321_pt1 | contig 14240 bp, 17 predicted proteins | sample Etolaghawater15m_FD_14877 | JGI IMG/M metagenome (IMG submission 14877) | reverse complement strand
CTTAATGCATGCGAGGGCTATTTAATGAAATTATTATCAATCAATGGCAATTCTAAATTAGCTAAAACGAATAAGTATTCAGACAAATATTTATTCGCTGGTTTGTCTTTAATGCCCGATGCGAAACTATGCCCTGCCAGCAAAGCGGCTGGGTGTTTTGATGCCTGTTTAAAATCCGCTGGCCGAGGTCGATTTAGTAATGTCATCGAAGCCCGTACACGTAAAGCCGAATTGTTTCATAGTAATTTTCCAGAGTTTCTAAAACTGTTACTGGCCGATATTAACTTTATGCGACGTAAAGCCTATAGGGAAAATAAAATACCGGCTATTCGTTTAAATGTACTGTCTGATATTGCATGGGAAGATTTTGGTATACCCCAAGCTTTTCCCGACGTGAAATTTTACGACTACACGAAACGAGCGAATCGTTTGGGTAATACACCAGACAACTACCATTTAACATTTAGTTATTCAGGCAATGCCCTATATCGTAAATCGGTACAGCGGGCTTTAAATACCGGTTCAAATATAGCCGTGGTCTTTAGCGGTGGTTTACCCAGCCGTTTTATGGACAGGCAGGTTATAGACGGTGATTTACACGATGTCCGTGTAGACGACCCAAATAATATTATTATCGGATTACGGGCTAAAGGATTGGCTAAAACTTCTGATAGTGATTTTATTGTGTCCAATCCCGATTTAATAACTGGAGTTTAAAATGATTAGTGCGGAATTGTTTTTATTGGTCGCTGGTATTGCTGGCGTTTCTTTGGTGCTTGGGATTACCGGCTGGATAATGGAGTTATTTATTAATGCTAGAACTGATTGAGTTTGTATTAATTTCGATATTAGTCTGGGTCTTAATATTTAAAGACTGAGACAGCCCACCAATACAGCCCGCTTCAATGCGGGCTTTTTTTTGCCTGCAGTGTATGTATCGCATCCCTGAAAAGCATTAAGCAGCATACGCCTGTAACGCATTCTAAGCGCCTACAAGCGCCGATAAGACCGAAACAGTACCCTACTATTACCCTATGGCATTACAGGCTGTTACAGGGCTTTACAATGCGTCCGAGACTGTAGTGCTGTTCGGTGGGTTTTGACAGGCTGTTCAGGCTGTTCAGGCTTCAAAGGGTACTTTACCGACCCCCATACTTTACCGACTCGACAGCCTGCACCAGCGCAATATCAGCACCAGAACAGCGCAATATAGCCTGTGCATAAACCTGTGCATAACTTTTTAGCCTGCAAAGTTATCCACAGACTTATCCACAGCCTGCAAAGTTATCCACAGGCAGACTGTGTAGTTATCCACAGCTTATCCACAGGTTCTACACAGGTTATCCACAGGCCTGACTCGACTCCCCCGGAGGGGGCTACACAGGCTTTAAAATATTATAGTACCTACACAGACTTGCAAAAGACTAAAATAGCTTATTTGTTCTAAAAAGTGACTAAAAAGATTAATTTAGTCACAAAATGAACTATCGACCAAGCCTTTGATACTACAAAGAATGTTATATTATAACACACTGTGCAACTTTCATGCCAAATTAGTTGACTTTGCACTGGTTTTGTGGTAGACTGTACAGCCTATGGAGAAAACGAGATAGTTCCATGACTGAACAGCAAAAAAGAGGTCGAGGTAGACCGAAAAAAGGCGAAGTTGTTGCTAAAAAGGAAGGCAACAGGGGTGTTAGAGGTCGTCCTCCCGGTGATGCCGCTATCATTAATGAGTATAAAGCTCGGATGTTAGCATCCCCTAAGTCTGTTAAAGTCATGGATGCAATATTTAATGCGGCGTTGGATGATGAGCATAAGAATCAAGCGGCGGCTTGGAAGTTGCTGATGGATCGGATGTTGCCTGTCAGTTATTTTGAAAAGGATAAGATGTCACAGGGCAAGAATAGCGTCAGTATTACAATTACAGGTGTTGGAGCGAAAGCATCTGTACAGAATGATGAAGATATTATTGATATCGAGCCGGTGGAATCAGATGACTGAAGATTTGTTTGTACAGATTAAAGAAGACCTCACCAAGCATGAGGGCTGTAAAACCACAGTGTATTTATGTACTGAAGGAATCCCTACTGTTGGTATAGGTCATGCACTGTATGGGTTTGAAGAGCTTGCTGTCGGTGATGAAGTCTCGATGGAACAGGTGTTGGAATGGTTTAAAGAAGATTGTAATGAAGCTTTAACAGACTGCAGAGCTTTGTTTTTAAACTTTGATTCTTTACCAGACCAAGTAAAACGAGTGTTAGTCAATATGGCTTTTAATCTTGGACGGTCTCGATTAGGTAAGTTTAAGAATATGGTTACCGCTGTAAATGAAGGGAATTGGAATAAAGCCGCTGATGAGATGGTAGATTCTCGTTGGTACAATCAAGTTGGTAATCGTTCTGTTGAGTTAGAAAACTGGATGCGGAACGCTTGACTGAACTCAAAGTAGAGCTGTTACCGTGGCAACAAGAAGTCTTTGACAGTGATGTTCGTTTTAAGATTGTCGCCGCAGGGCGAAGAACTGGTAAAAGCCGATTAGCGGCATGGATGTTAATTATTAATGCTCTCCAGACTGATCGAGGGCATGTATTCTACGTAGCGCCGACACAAGGTCAGGCCCGTGACATTATGTGGAATACGTTGTTAGAACTTGGTAACCCTGTTGTGACTTCATCTCATGTTAACAACATGCAAATTAAGTTAATCAACGGAGCTACAATTAGTTTAAAAGGTGCTGACAGACCTGAGACGATGCGAGGGGTATCGTTGAAATTCTTGGTACTCGATGAATATGCAGATATGAAGCCATCAGTGTGGGAAACCGTACTGAGACCTGCATTGGCTGATCAGAAAGGATCTGCGATGTTTATTGGGACACCGCTTGGTCGTAACCACTTTTATGAGTTGTTTAAGTACGGTGAGCTTGCTGAAGATCCTACATATCAAGCATGGCACTTTACCAGTTATGATAATCCATTACTCGATCCTGAAGAGATCGATATGGCTAAAAAGTCAATGTCGAGCTATGCATTCCGACAGGAGTTTATGGCGAGCTTTGAAGCTTTAGGCTCAGAGATCTTTAAAGAAGATTGGATTAAATTTAGCAACGATGAACCTAAAGATGGAGATTATTATATCGCTGTTGACCTTGCAGGTTTTGCTGATGTTGCTGGTAAAGCAACTGGTAAAAACGCAAAGTTGGATAAAACAGCGATTACGATTGTTAAGGCCAGTCCTGATGGCTGGTGGGTTGCTGACATTATTTACGGGCGTTGGGATATTAAAAAGACTGCCAGAAAAATATTTGAGGCTGTCAGAGAATATGAACCGATTGCTGTTGGGATTGAGAAGGGTGCATTACGAAATGCCGTATTACCGTATCTCACAGATTTAATGAAAAGTGGTCAAAGATTCTTTAGAGTTGAAGAGTTAACACACGGCAATAAGAAAAAGACTGATCGTGTTGTTTGGGCTTTACAAGGTCGTTTTGAACATGGCAAAATTACATTATCGGAAGGAGAGTGGAACACGGAGTTTTTAGATGAGTTGTTTCAGTTTCCTAACCCGTTAGTACATGATGACTTAGTGGACTCTTTATCATACATCGACCAGTTAGCTAAAGTTAGCTATTATGTCGATTTTGAAGAAGATGAGTTTGAATTTTTAGATCCAATCGCAGGGTATTAATCTATGGAGTATGAAAACAGATCTGAAATTTTATCTGGTTTAGAGAACTGGGTAATCAGTAAATGTGATCAATGGCGTGACCACTTTGAAGCCAACTACGAAAGCAAGTTTGATGAGTATTACAGACTATGGCGTGGAATTTGGAACCCATCAGATCGGGTGCGTGATAGTGAGCGTTCACGTTTAATTAGCCCTGCATTGCAACAGGCTGTTGAGTCTGCTGTTGCTGAAGTTGAAGAAGCAACCTTTGGTCGTGGGGTGTGGTTTGACATCAAAGATGACCTCGGTGATCAAAACCCTGTTGATGTACAATCGCTTCGGAATCAATTAGACGAAGATTTTAAAAAGACACAGGTACGTAAATCTGTTGCGGAATGTATTCTTAATTCAGCAATCTTTGGCACCGGTATCGGTGAGCTGATTCTGGAAGAAAAGAAAGAAATGAGACCGGCGACACAGCCTGTCTTAGATGGAGCTATGCAAGCTTACGGCGTGTTAGAAACAGATCGTTATGTGATTAAGCTACGTCCAATCTTACCGCAAAACTTTTTAATTGATCCAGTTGCTACAAACATTGACGAGGCATTAGGTGTTGCCATTGATGAGTTTGTACCAAAGCATCTTGTTGAACAAGGGATTGAAGCTGGTATTTACAGAGATGTTAGTATTGAAACATCGTATACTGACACGGATTTAGAACCTGATAAAGAAATTACGATGTACACAGATGATAAAGTACGTCTAACGAAGTATTATGGTCTGGTACCAGTGGATTTGTATATTGATGCAATTTCTGAAGGGATGTCTGAAGAAGAAATTGAAGAACTGGATGTACCAAACAAGTCATACATTGAAGCAATTGTTGTGTTGGCGAATGGCGGTACGCTACTTAAAATTGAAGAAAATCCCTACATGATGCAGGACAGACCTGTAGTTGCATTTCCTTGGGATGTTGTTCCCGGTCGTTTCTGGGGTCGTGGCATCTGTGAAAAAGGTTATAACGCCCAAAAAGCACTTGACACTGAACTAAGAGCACGAATTGACGCACTTGCGCTTACTGTACATCCTATGCTTGCTGTTGATGCTTCACGCCTTCCTCGTGGAGCAAAAATGGAAATTAGACCCGGCAAGACCATCCTTACAAACGGTAATCCTTCAGAAATCCTCCAACCGTTTAAATTCGGTGCGCTTGATCAGGTCTCGTTCACCCAAGCTAAAGACCTGCAAACTATGGTGCAGATGGCAACAGGTTCTATCGATGCGGCAGGAATCCCCGGTAGTATTAACGGAGACTCTACTGCCGCCGGTATCAGTATGTCGCTCGGAGCCATCATCAAGCGGCATAAGCGTACACTAATCAACTTCCAAGAAGCTTTCTTGTTGCCTTTTGTCGAAAAAGCGGCTTATAGGTATATGCAGTTTGATCCAGAGCTATACCCTGTACAGGACTACAAGTTTACAGCATCAAGCTCTCTTGGCATTATTGCTCGTGAGTATGAAGTCACACAGCTTGTACAACTGCTTCAAACAATGTCACCGGATTCACCAATGTATCCGCTATTGATTGAATCCATTGTTGATAACATGAACTTGTCAAACCGTGAGCAAATTATACAAGGGCTTCGCCAAGCTAATCAGCCAAACCCTGAAGCGGCACAGGCTGAACAACAACAGCAACAAATACAGCTTGCTCAAATTCAAGCTCAGTTAGACCTATATCAGGCGCAATCAACTGAAGCAATGGCAAGAGCACGTAAAGTTTCAACAGAAACACAATTTGTTGCTTACGATCATGAAACAGACCGGTTGAAGGTGCTAACAACAAACCTTGAACCCGGAGATCAAGATGAGAAAGAGTTCGAACGCAGAGTCAAACTTGCTGAATTACTGTTGAAGGAACGAGCGATTGCATCTGATGAACGAATTGTTGATAAACAAATGAGGGAAAATAATCTGTGATTAGCCAAACCGAACTGAATGCAATCTTGGTTGAAGTTAACAAAATCTTAGATGGTTTAGACAAAAGAATCACCAAATTAGAGCAAAATGCAAAGGCTAAACCAACAACAACCAGAAAAACAAGCACATCATCTTGACTTTTGGCATAAAATATGCTAATATATTCTATATAGACAACGCACCATCAAGGAGAATGTGTTGACCAAAGAAGATGAAAAGTATTATGAACTGTATTTTGACTTGTTTTTACACCAAGGTTGGAAACAGTTTATATCAGATCTAAACGATAGTTTAACCGCTTACCGCATTGAGGATATAAAAGATGAGGCCTCATTGAATCTGGTAAAGGGAGAACGAAATATACTTCAAAGACTTAGTAACTTTGAAGTGTCTTTGAAAGAAGCATATGATATGATCTTGGAGGCTGAAAATGCTGAAAAGATTTGATTTCAAATGCACAGAATGTAACCACATTGAAGAACAGTGGTGTAACTCAGATGATAAGTTACGCACCTGTTATGAGTGTGGACATACCGCAGTGCGGATAATCTCTCCGATCTCTACGAAATTTGAAGGCACCGGCTGGCCCGATGCTGATGATAAGTGGGCAAGAGATCATGAAAGAGCCGCACGTAAATAATCACTTCCATAATGCTTTAACAGCACGGAGTACAATATGGCAAAACTGATTGAGCGTCCAACAGAGGATGAAAACGAAAACTACGAATCATTAGAAAATACTGAAGATACAACAGAACTTGAACAGCCTGTTGAGGAAACTGTTCAGGAGGTCGAAGAAGACTCAATCCCTGACAAGTATCAAGGTAAAGACATCAAAGATGTTGTGCGGATGCACCAAGAAGCTGAAAAGCTTTTAGGCCGCCAAAGCTCTGAAGTCGGTGAACTTCGTAAGATTGTTGATGACTTTGTTAAGACTCAACTCGATACACAAAAGCAAAGCCCACAGGCACAACAGGAAGAAGAAGAGATTGACTTCTTTTATGATCCTGAAGCCGCTGTTCAGCGAGCAATTGAACGGCACCCTAAAATTAAAGAAGCTGAAGAATATACAAGGCAAGCAAAGCAAGCCTCCATTCTTGGGCAATTGCAAGATAAACATCCAGACTTTAAAGAAATCGTCCAAGACGAAGCCTTTGCAGAATGGATTAAATCTTCAAAAGTCCGTACAGAACTTTACATTAGGGCTGATCAACATTTTGATTTTGATAGTGCTGATGAATTGTTTAGTCTCTGGAAAGAGCGTAAACAAGCAGTATCAACCACTGAAACACTTCAAAAAGTTGACAGACAACGCCAAGCAAAAGCCGCATCAACGGGCAGTGGTCGAGGATCTGGTGAAGCTCCTTCTCGGAAGATTTATCGTCGTGCCGACATTATTGAACTCATGCAGAAAAACCCTAAGCGTTATCAGCAACTTTCAAATGAAATTATGCAAGCATACGCTGAAGGTCGTGTTAAATAACCTAAGCATTAAGGAGCTTAAAAATGGCTGGTGAATTTTCTCCCACCAATTCCGTCACCAATACTACTGCGGCAACCTTTATCCCAGAGATTTGGTCTGACGAAATTATCGCATCTTACGAGAAAAACCTCGTACTTGCAAACCTTGTAAACCGTATGCCAATGACAGGCAAGAAAGGCGATACAATTCATATCCCTAAGCCTGAGCGTGGCAACGCTACTGCGAAGACATCTGAAAATCAGGTGACTTTGATTACAAACACTGAGTCAGAAGTGCAAGTTGCTATCAACCAACACTACGAATACTCACGTTTGATCGAAGACATTACTGACGTTCAAGCGTTGTCTTCACTCCGTCAGTTCTACACCTCTGATGCAGGCTATGCCTTGGCAACACGTGTTGATACAGACCTGTTTGCTCTTGGTAAATTCCTTGGGGATGACGCAGGAACTGGTACTGACTGGATTCACTCCAACTCATACTACATGGATAATACCAACGGCCTTAGTGCTTATGCACTTGATACTGTTGTTCCTGCTGATGTGTTTACTGATGCAGGCTTCCGTGCCGCTATCAAGCAGTTGGATGACAACGATACACCAATGGATCAGCGTTTCTTCGTTGTTCCTCCATCAGTAATCCAAGAGATCCGTGGCATTGAGCGTTATGTCTCTTCAGATTTTGTATCTGGACAGCCTGTAACAAACGGACAAGTGGGTACACTGTATGGTGTAGACATCTACGTTTCAACTAACGCCCCTGTTATTGAAACTGCGGCGGCTAACTCAAACTCAGCTTCAGACACTAAAGCGGCGATCCTTGGACACCGTGATGCAATGGTCTTTGTTGAGCAAATGGGTGTTCGCTCACAAACTCAGTACATGCAACAGTATCTTGCTGATCTGTTCACTGCTGACACACTTTATGGTGTGAAAGTATTACGTCCTGAGTCTGCAGTGGTTGTTGCATTCCCTGCATAAACCGCATTGGTTAGCCCCTTCGGGGGCTTTCCTCTTTACAGTTTTCCTCTTTTACACCTACGGAGAAAACCATGTCTAAATTAGCAATTGATAAAAACGCAAAACCAATTCAGGTACTGCGTCCGGGTACTACCCAAACCGTGAACATTCGTTCAACGTCTAACACTACCTCTTCAGGTGCATCGACAGGCTGTCGTGTTGTCAGATTGGCAACAGATATTGATTGTTTTTATGTTGTAGGCTCTACAGCAACAACATCTGATATTTACCTTCCTGCAGGCACTGTTGAGTATATCCACGTCTTTGAAGGCGATAATGTATCTGTTATCCGTTCTACGGCTGACGGTACGTTGTACGTAACGGAGATGTTTTAATGTATTCGTTCAATCCTCTGAATAAACTAAAGACTAATCAATCTGCACAGGGAATACGTCCACAGCTTGACCTACGGTTTGCAGAGGATTTGGCGTTAGACAGTCGAGTCGATTTCTCCAGAGGCTCCAACGCCACAGTGGTGGACTCAGACGGTACGCTGAAGTGGGCGGGGCATAATCTTGAAACTCGCTCTGATGATTTTGTTAATTGGACTTCAACAGAAGGCTCTGTAACAGCAAATCAAATAGCGGCCCCAGATGGCACAACTACGGCAGATCTATTTGTAGAAAGCACAGCCTCTTTAAGTGTCCGAAGTTTAAACGGATCAGCCTCACATGTAGCAAATACAAAATACTTTATTGTTGTATATATCAAAAATTATTCATCGGATCGTTACGTACAGCTCAGTGGATTTGGCTTAACTGCAAATGGACAAGCGCCAGTATTCGATCCAGTTAATGGCACCGTAGATACAAATTTAGGATCTCGCTGTCTGTCTGCTTCAATTACAGATGTTGGTAATGGTTGGTATAAATGCGTTGCTGAAGTGATTAGTACATCATCATCGAATTTTTATATTAACATTGGTAACTCAGCAACAAATAATTACGGTCAATTATATACAGGAAACGGCACATCTGGAGTATACCTCTGGGGCGCCCATGTCTACCGAGCCGACAAAGAAATGCAAGAGCGCACAGACGTTGCCACAGGCTTAGAAACCTACTACCCAACGACAGCCTCTGCTTACTACGCACCACGCTTTGACCATGACCCGGCAACTAATGAGAGCCTTGGGTTGCTGATTGAAGAAGCGAGGACGAATCAGATCCTAGCTTCAGAAGACTTTAGCGCAGGATCTTGGGGCGCTTTTGACTTAACCGTTACAACAAATCAGGTTGCGTCTCCAGATGGAACGACTAACGCAGATAAAATAACAGAAGGCACAGGATCGGTTGATCCAAGAATCACCGATACAATTTCAGGAGGCATAGGCACAAACCAAACTTATGCAACCTCATGTTTTCTAAAAGATGACGATGCACGTTATGGATATGTAAGTTTGCGAAGCAAGCTCGGATCTGTTGCTTACGCAGTCTTTGATCTCGAAGATGGAGTTGTACACAGCACTGGCGATTACGGAGATTCATCATTTACATCTGCGTCGATGGAAGACTACGGGAATGGATGGTATCGATGCATTCTTATTAGCGTGTCAGATACAGCAGATGTTTCTAGTTCCTTTGTGATGATTGGAATGACAGACTCATCAACAGATCCGCAAAGCGGTGGCTATCCACTAAGCATCACAGGCGATGGTAGCTCATTGTACGTTTACGGCGCACAGCTAGAAGTAGGTGCCTTCCCCACCTCCTACATCCCGACAAGCGGATCGGCTGTGGCACGCAGTGCTGATGTGGCTGATGTGGCGACCAGTGATTTTAACTTCAGTGCGACTGAGGGGACTGTGTTTGTTGAAACAAATCAATTAGCTCAAATGTCGCAATACAATTATATTTGGCAACTTGATGACGGCACAACTGACGAAAGAATTGCTGTTTGGTTTTCAAACACAAGTGTGCTTGAGTATCGAGTCGTAACCGGGGCGTCCAATGTTGTTTTGGGAACTTTAGCAACAAACGTTGGAACTGATTATGCAAAAGTTTGTGCGGCCTTTGCTCTTGATAATTACTCAGCGTCTTATGATGGACAAGCAGTTGTTACTGATTCATCAGGCAATATGCCAACTGGGATCAGCGATTTGCGGATTGGTGATAGGGCGGGCTTAGATCGAGCGCTCAACGGCCACATCAAACAACTCACCTACTTTGCACGTCGATTAGACGATGCCACACTACAGGCACTCACACAGCCATCCTTGGAGCCATCGCTGAACCTGGTGTTTGACTCCAGTGAAACCAGTTACGTCAACACAGGACTGACACGATGAGCAGGAACTACGACAACTTTGCAGATCTGATTACCTTTAGCCGGGCTTCACAGTCTACGGTTGTGGATAGTGACGGGACGCTCAAGTATGCGGCGCATAATCTTTTTACGTACTCTGAGGATCTTTCAAACTGGAGCTCTTTTAACGCATCAACAATTAGCTCAAACACTGTAGTTGCACCGGACGGCACTTTAACTGCTGACACGCTTATAGAAGATGGAACAAGTAGCAACCATCACATTAAAAATAATTTTACCACTGAAGATGGAGTGACTTATACATACAGTGTTTATGTAAAGGCACAAAGTTCAAGAAATGTGACTCTTTATGTATATCAAGGTGGCAGTCCATTTACAACCATTGCAAGAGCCGACTTAAATTTTTCAAACGGTACGCTACAAAATACTACTGGTACTACTTCTGTCACAGCTTTAGACAATGATTGGTATTTTATTGAGGTATCTGGAAATGCTATTGGTACTAATACTCAATTCAGAATACATCTTCTCGATGGATTTACAGTTTCATATCAAGGAAATGGCACATCTGGAGTATATGTCTGGGGAGCCCACGTTTACAGATCAGACAAACCCATGCAGAACAACCCTGCTCAGTCAGATCCCAACCTTGCAACCTATGTCCCAACAACTGATGCCGCTGTGTATCAACCACGCATCGACTTTGATGCCGTGACAGGCGACAGGAAGGGATTGTTGATTGAGGAGGCGAGGACGAATGAGCTTACTTACTCTGAAGACTTTAGTGAGTCAATATGGTCATTAGGTAATTCTGTTTTAACAAGCTCTCAATCCTCTCCAGACGGCACATTGTCTGCAACTAAACTGACAGATGATGCCAGTGCAGGAACTGGAAATGTTGATGTGTTAGAAGTTGGATTTACTTTAGACGCAGATACTGCCTATACTTGGTCATGCTTTGCTAAAGCAGATCAGTCTGATTTTGCAGTCTTACTAGTCAACGGACTCTCAACTCCCTCTGGCTCTAATCGTTCATTTTTTGATTTATCAACAGGGACAGTCGGAACAAATGATTCAGATTTTACATCGTCAATAACCGATTTTGGAAACGGATGGTATCGAATAGCCGTCACATTTACACCGTCTGGTGCAGACTTAGTTGGGAACTTAGGGATTCAATTATCAAATGCTGATGGCGTAGCAAACGTAACACTGGATGGATCAAACTCTATTTTTATTTACGGCGCACAGCTAGAAGAAGGTTCCTTCCCAACCAGTTACATCCCCACCTCTGGCTCCACCGTCACACGCTCTGCGGATGTGGCGAGCATTGCCACGAGTGCGTTTGGGTTTAATGAGGATGAGGGGACTTTGTTTACAGAGTTTGTTGCTGTTGGATCGAGTGGGGTTACATTCCCAGTAATTACTGCAATCAATGATGGCACTAACAGAATTGGCCATATCGCTGATACATCAGATGATATTCGTATGTATGTTTATGATGGCTCTGCTGTGGTCAACTCTGATTTAGAGCAAGATGTATATACAGCAACAACGTTTAATAAACTTTCATTGGGATACCAAGAGAACAATACAAGCGGATCATCAAATGGAAACACTGTGGTTTCCGACACGTCCTGCACTATACCAACTGGATTATCCACATTAGAAATTGGATCATTTGCAGGGACTGGGTTTGCCAATGGGCATTACAGAAAACTGCAATACTTCCCACGCAGACTATCAGACACTGAACTACAGGAGATCACATCGTGACAGATGAAATCAATGAAGAGTTAATCCCGGCACCAAAGCGTGACTTCTTCCTGAAGTTTGCTAGTGAGTCGGAGATGATGTCAGAGCTTGCCGACCTCACAACACAGGACGAGGACGACAACACTGTGTTAATCAAGTTCGGACATGACTATGCCATCGACACAATCGGTACGATGTACACCCCAACAGGCAACACCCTGACCGATTCAGAGGGCAACGACTATCCTGAGATGACTGCTGTTGCAGGCTATCATGTCAACGTGCGTTTGATTAGCGAGACATACCGGGAAATGTTTGAGATAATCGACGAGTCCTTTGGAGTCACTCCAGTCACACCACAGCGAGTGTTTGCATAATGGCAATCTACAGAGGTTCTGGTACAACCACCGGTGCTTCCTTAGTTGGGGTTGGTGAAGTTGACATTGAAGCAGGCACGATTGACAATACCGTTATTGGTGCAACCACCCCTGCCGCAGGAACATTTACAACCTGTACAGCCACATCGTTTAGTGGTGATGGCTCTGGTTTAACGAATGTCTCTTCATCAGCAGATTCTAGCTTTAGGGCAACAGTAACTACTTGGTTACCTACAGCGGATGCTATTGTTGCCTACAGCACAGAAGTGCATGATACAGGTGGTGACTATGATAACTCGACATACACGTTTACAACACCGACAACTGGTGTGTACCAGATCAATGCTTCATTACAAATCAATTCGTATACATCAGGTCTGTACTACTTAGAACTGCAAGTGAATGAGTCTGAAATACATCAAGTGTATGCAAACTCTGGTGCTGTTGATTATTTTAGTTTGCAGATATCTGAAGCAATTAAATTAACTGCGAATGACACTGTGCGTTTAAATTTAAATGGTCAAGCGGCATCATTTACGATTACAGCATCTGGCACGTTTTCAATGTGCCTGTTAGGGTAACTAAGTAAGGACAAGGCGTGAAAGAAATGGCAACAGAAAGCACAAAAACTCTCGTAGATGGTTTAAGTGTAGTTACAGTAGTAGGCACTCTTGGTGATCTGTTGCCTCCAATGGCGGCACTGTTTACGATTGTTTGGACAGTCATTCGTATTTATGAAACTAAAACAGTTCAAAAGATGCTAGGCCGCAGTCCTCCCGATGGCAATTGAATATATTGAAGGTCTAAAGAAAAAACACCAAGGACAAACTTGTGCAATCTTAGGAGGAGGCCCAAGTCTTCCAACGGACATAAGAAGACTGCCTGATGTTGATGTGATCTTTGGAGTCAATCAACATTCAATGATTCTGGATTTAGACTACTTAGTCTTTATTGATACAAAACTTTGGAGCGCTGTACAAGACCAACCAACAACCTTTATCACACGGATTGTGCCTGAAGATTCTGAAGACAAAGATTTTATCTGTGTTCGACAGATGCAGAATCATAACTACTCAGGGGCTTTAGCAATTTGGAGTGCTGATTACATGAGCTTTGATAAAGTGTATTGTTGTGGGATGGATCAGTACGACGATACAGAGAAACTCTGGTGGTGGCAAGGGCCACAATTGGAGAATGAAGAAATACGCAGGCAACGTGCACGAATACTGGATGCACAGCCAATGGTTAACTTTTTAAGAACATTACGGAATCCACAAAACGTATTCTTCATGTCCGGTAGGCTAAAGGAGTTACACCAGTGATCGCTGAACTAGCCGCCGCCAATGCCGCCTTTGGTGTCATCAAAGAAGCGATAGCCAACGGTAAGCAACTGTATGAAGCGGGAGATGCACTAGCAGATTACTTTGGCCTCAAGGCAGAATTACAAAAAAAGGCACACGAACACGGATACAAGTCCGATATGCAAGCCTTCCAAGCGGCAGAACAGCTTAAAGAATATGAAGCCACTCTGAAACAAATGATGATATGGCAGGGCAGACCCGGACTATGGGAGGACTGGTTAGCCTTCCAGAAACAAATGAAGGACAGTAGAGAAAGTGCTGAACGTGAACAGAAAGCCAAGAAAGCTAAACGTAAGAAACAAATTACTGATTGGTGCATTGGGATTGGTCT
>JGI11705J14877_10001316_pt1 | contig 14271 bp, 15 predicted proteins | sample Etolaghawater15m_FD_14877 | JGI IMG/M metagenome (IMG submission 14877) | reverse complement strand
TCGCGAAAACAGATAAGAACTTAGACCTAAGACTAAAAAATAGCCTAGAAACACAAACCAGTCTAAAGATGAAAAAGTGCTATTCATGAAGTTTATTTATTCTCTTGTTGGATTCTAAAATTCTCTCTTGCGAGATTGCGCCACTTTTTACTTCACCATATATTGTATTCACCAATGCATCTATATCTTGATTAGCAAGCTGATTGCCAAAAAGAAGCATATCCACACCTGCATTTATAGCTAAAGTGACAGTTTCTTTGATCGTGTAATGTTTAGAGATGGCTTTCATCTGTAGGTCATCGCTCACAACCACCCCTTTGTAGTGCATTTGCTCGCGAAGCAGTTTTGTGTTTACATTATAAGAAAGTGTAGCGGGATATTTTTCATCGAGGTGTTTGTTGAAAACATGGGCGGTCATTATCATCTCAATATTTTCTGATTGGATGAGGGTTTTATAAGGTTCCAGCTCTTTTTTAGACCAAGTGTTTGTTATATCCACAAAGCCCAAATGAGAATCTGCTAGTGATGAACCATGTCCTGGAAAGTGTTTTAAGACACTTATAATTCCAGCTTTTTTTTGCTCTTTTATTTGTCTTTTTGCATAAGAACTTACATTTATATTTGATTTTCCAAAGGATCTCTCTAGTCCAACTATAACTTTGTTGTTTGGATTTATCTCTAAATCAACTACTGGAGCGAAGTTACAGTTTATACCATTTTCATGTAAAAGTGCAGACATTCTTTTGTAAGTTTCTTGTGCATCAGCAAGAGAGTTTTGTGAGACTTTTTTTGCAGATGGAAACTCTTTAAATCCATAAGCAGGCTTAAGACGTGCGACTTTTCCGCCTTCTTGGTCCACAGAGATAAGAAGCGGCTGATTTGCGTATTTTTGCAGGGATGCAGTTAGATTCTTTAGCTGTGCCGGTGAAGAGATATTTTTTGTTTTAGTTCTATCATCATAAAAGCGGTCAAATAAAATAACGCCGCCGAGGGAATATTTGTTTATTTGTTTGATTATTTTAGAGTTTTTATCCACCGCTTCATCAGGGAAGCCAACTATGAGCATACGCCCAATCATTTTTTTTAGGGTGTCTTCAGCAAGATTTGAAGCTAGAAGAGTTTGAATTGAAAGGAATAAGGTTAAAAAGAGTAATTTCAAGAAACAGCCTTTGGATAAAGTATAAGATTTATAGCATCAATTGCATTAAATAGAAGTGATTTGGTTTTGTCTTTTGTAACTTCTTCAGGCTGAAAATGATCAGAAACAACTTTGAGTATATGAAAGTTTTTAATTGCGGGTGAATGGCTAACAGCATCATAAAATCCAAAAGATTCCATATCTACAACATCATAGGTCTTGTGACTCATCTCCTCATCAAGGCAGTGTATAGTTATATCTGAGGTGTTTTTGAGAGAGGTTTTTTTAGTGTTGTAGACTAGAGCGCCAATTTCTAAGAGTTGTCCTATCTCATATTGTACTGAAGCGCCGCAAATTCCAATGTTGAGATAGATGTCATCATCTGTAATATCATAGTGGTTTATAAAAGTCTGTGTTGCGCGCACAGCATTATCCACTCCCACACCGCTGAGTATCAGCATCATGTCAGGGTTTGAGAAAACGGTGAAGTTTGAGAGTTTTGATTTTTTAAGTTTATATCTATCTACAAAAGCTTGTGCTTCTGGTTTTAATGCGCTTACAATGTATAACATTTATTTGCTCTTTTCTATATTTATGTTAACATTGTACAAAAAATATAGGAAATAATTAAGATGCCAATACTCAATGCAGATTACTCAAGTTTAAATTTTGATGAGATGGCGGCTGCCATAGGTTTAAAACCAAAACATATGCCACTTCTGATAGGCAGTTTTTTAGAAGAGTCAGGACCAATACTTTCAAATTTAAAAAAAGCGATAGAGTCAGCTAGTTATGCTGACATAAAAATGCAAGCACATTCGATTAAAGGGAGTGCCGGAAATTTAAAATTTACAGAGATTTACGACATGGCAAGAGAGATGGAATTTGCAGGGGCTGATGCTAATACTGGTTTTGATTATGTCGGATACCTTGATGCAATTGAAAAAGCAGTTGCTACGATACCTGCTTGATATTTACTAAAAACCTTTGCCAAATGATTTTTTTTGGCTATAATACTGCCGCTTCTCTTTAGACCTGTGCAATGGTAATTTAGGACAATGTGTCAGGGTAGGAATACAGCAGCACACCTTAAGTCATTATGTGCCGCAGGTATCTGGAGGGGAGTCTTAATTCTTCATTCAAAAAAATCAAATAATTTTACCTATACATATCAAGGACATCTTTGAATACTTTAATGCATTTACATCTTTTTGCAGCAATAGCGTGGATTGGCGGTTCTATTTTTATGTTTGTCCTTGGAATTACTCTCAGAGACAAACAAAAGCAAAGAGAGGTGTATCCTCATGTAGGTCCCATTTTTGGTTACTACGAATTAGCATCTTTATTTCTTTTAGTTGGAACAGGTGTATCACTCATATGGACAAATGGTTTACTTGATTTACTTTTAACAAGTGATGATAGTGAGGTAGTAAATTATTTACGTTCAAAGTTACTTGTAGTGGCCACTGTTATTGTGGCAACAGCAGTTCACTTTTATATTGCTATGAAAACAAACAATGTTCCTCGAACAAATATACAAAATTTCATTTCACGTGGATCTTCCCTATTTGTCTTTTTTGCAAACTTATTCATTCTTCATTATGCGATTATGATTCGCTCTATCTTATAAGGAAAGTTAGAAGATATAAAGACTTGAATCTTTAAGATGTTTCAAGCTACAATTGGCCCAATTGATTATTTTACAAAATAAACTAAGATAAATAAAGGTAATAAACATGACAGCTACACAGGCATTAGAATTAGCACAAAACGAAAATACACCCGAATCTATTTTAGATGAGTTAGCGGCAAGTGATGATGAAAATATTCGAAGAATGCTTGCTCATAATCCAAATATATCTATAGATACTTTGGATAAATTAAGCAAAGATGAAAGTCAGTTTGTTCGAGTAAGAGTTGCTGCACACATTAAAACTTCGACTGCGACATTGGATTATCTGAGTAAAGATGAGAGTGAATTTGTTCGTGAATTTGTTGCAGAACATCTTAACACATCTGTTGAGACTTTAGTTACTCTAAGTGAAGATAGACTTATAGTCTCTTGGGTTGCGGGAAATCCAAACACACCATTTGAGATAATAGAAAAATTAAGTAAAGACAGAGATGAGTTTGTTCGAATATCTGTTTCGGTAAATCCAAGAATTACAGTTGAACTTCTGACACAATTAAGTGAAGATGAAGATGAAAATGTTCGAGCAGCAGTTGCAAAAAATCCAAAAACACCAGCAGAAATACTAACTAAACTGAGTAAAGATGAAAGTGAAGGTGTTAGAGAAGTGGTTTCAGAAGTCCAAANCACAGGAGTTTAGAAGTTTCAAGGATAGAGAGGTGAATAAAATCACGCTCTCTCTANAAAAAGTCTGTATCCGTTTGTTTCATGTGAAGGAACAGCTTGNACTAACCTCCAACCATCTTTGTATAAAGCAGATAGAGTAGTTTTAGAGTTTTGAACTTTAGACACTACATCTGTTGTTACTCCATGTTCACTTGCTTCTCTTTTAATATCAGATATTTGGATTATCTCAGAATCCTCATTGTATAGTACAGCGCAAAAGTATATTCGAATTTCCATGTAAAGCCTCCATGACTTGTTTTTATAATACATCATTGTATCTAAATGAATCTTTAGCACAATAAGGTTAATTGAGAGTGGAGACTTAGATATAAATTGCTTTAAGTTTCATTATGTATAAAGTACAACTTTAGATAGATGAAGATTAGAGACTAATTCGTAGTTTGCTTAGAAATCTTAGTATTTAGAGTAAAGGGAACCCCTTTTACTTCAATAAACTCATTCACTCATCAATCCAGACTGTAGCACCGTCAATTGAAATTGTCTCTTTAGCTAAGAAACCACCATACTGGTCTTCCTTACAATATCCATTAGATGTAGATATAAAAAACTCTTTAGGAACTTTAGAAAACCCAAAAGTATTTACTTGATCCAAAGCTTTTTGTGTGTACTCTATACCCATCATTGCTAGATAATTGCTAAAGTCAATTTTTCCTGCATATGATAGGGAAATTAGTAGCCAGTCATTCTTACCTATCACATTAAAATCGTCTATACTATATAAACTGAATCCAATAGAGTTTTTTCTATTTTCCCAATCCTCTTTAACTCTTTTGATTTCTCTTTCTAAAATATGCAATCTTGCTAAAAGATGCCAACCGTTATCAAGCTTATTTTGTTTTTGTGTGTGCATCATGGCTTGAATTAATACAAGAACCTGTTGGGACCATCCTGAATTTTCCCATAAGTTTGTTTGTAAATAATTAGTAGAGTTCGTCTCATTAACACTAGCTTGCAAACTATCAAAAACTTCTTTAAACGGTAAGTTTTGACAACTTGTAGCTTCAAATCCACGTGCTTTATTGTATTGAGACTTAGTGTAATATGAATAATGATTCGTTATTGAATGGAGTTCAAAATCTTCAAATATAAAACGTGATTTTTCAAGACCATGACCCAATTCATGTACATCGCCATGTCCAACGGGGTTGAAATTCCAATATGCATCATAAGGGTTTCCAGAACATCCATAGCCACATGTAGCTTGATCAGCATTCATATGCTTCACTTTATCTAATGTTTCTATCGTTAAGTTGTGCTCTTTAGCAAAATCATGGATTTCATCCACTGTATCAATCCCAGGTCCTTTAAATCCTGCTAAAACATGTGGAAAGTTACTCATATAGATTTTTGTAGCATCTGCTAACACAGAAGCCGTTCCCCACTTTTCATCCATAACTGATTCGCGCATTTTCTCAAGCTTTGAATGTACTTCAAAACCGCTTGTAACTACTTCAGCCCAATCAAATTCGCCTGCATTTAATTTCTCTGTAAAGGAGTTATCATCTAAAGAGCTTGACCAATAAGCATGTTCGCCAATATTTTCAAATGTAAATGAGACATTAAGATCATTTGTATCAAAACTAATGTGTACTGGACCACCATAAGGGGATGTGATTTCTATTGTTTCACCAGACTCTATAATAAACTTTGGAGTTTGTAGAAACTTAGGTCTTTTATAGCCATTTTCTTCAAATTCGTGTGTAGCTCCAGAACGTAATGAATTTATAAATACTTTTGTAACAAGATTGGAGCTATCATTACGTGTAACTCTCATTGTTTGACCAGGCAAAGCATATATACCTGTTGAGCGAAAAGATTTTTTACTTCTTAGATGAATAGTTTTGCTACTAGGTGTAATATGTGAAAAATCACTACGGCTGAAGTTTCCCATGTCTTTTTGAGCTTTATTTATCAATCTATAATTATAGACAGAGTAATCAGCATAAAGAGATTGGAAGAAATCTACATTATTTGTTTTTACTTTATCCATCGGATAAACAACATCTTGTCTATACTTATCTCCCAGTAAAATCAATAACTTTTGTAAGCGAAAATCATCACTTTTGAATAAAGGTGTTTTCTGCTCATCAAAATTAGTAATAATATTTCTTAAAGAATCAACGGCAGTACCAAAAATATTTTCATATTCGCAATTAGCTCCTCCACCTGAATCATCGCAAAGACTCAAATCTATTTCAAATTTATTATTTTGAAATCGAGTCATTAGCGTATCAATAGCTTCGTAGCCTAGATTAGTATAAACAGAGCTTTGCATATGATCAACATTCAAAAAGTTTACAGAATCTTTAGACCAATAATTTCCGCTATTAGGAAGGGAGAATCCAAACAAGTTCCCTATAGCATCAGCAACACTGTTTTTTGCTTCATACCAAGTGTGCAAATAAAGTATAGGCGTTTTATTTTTAATTTCATTTGTAAGCGTACTTTTTACAGTTTGGGTATTATTTTCATCCGTCTGCCAACCTGTAATAATGAGGTCAGCATTTTCATAACAACTTTCTAAGTCACTAGCATCATTATTACATTCAAGGAGTTCCCATTTAGTATAATTCTTAGTAAGCCAATTTTTAATATCATTGGTATCAGATTGAGTAAATGACAATGCAAGTGTCATATTTGCATCAGCGATAGTAGAACTATTTACTTCATTACTAATAAGCCATGACAGTAAACGTTTAAATTGTATTTCATAGGATAGATTGTTTGCATCTTCAAATGCTTCCATTGGTGCTGCACCAAAAGCAGCAAAACGACTTGCATTTATTTCTCCTGCAACCGCTAATACTTTGCCTGCATTTCCTTGTAATATTGGAAAAACTTTCTTTGAATCTACGTGAAGATTTATAAGCTGTGAACGATTTGTTGGATCGTAAGCTATTGTCTCATCTTTATATAAATCTCTTAACAAACTATTCCCATCACGTAATAAAATTATTTCTTCTCTTATCTCTTCTAAAAGCTCTTGACTAGTTACATGTTCAACAAGACCTGAAGACAATGCATTTTCAATAGCATTAAATGCAGTCACATTGATTTTAATAGAGGTATATACTGTTCTGGAACCATCATTAATCTCTATTTTTAGATTGTATTCTCCCGGAATAAGAGCTTTATTTACGGTAATTTTTCCAGATGAGTCAATTGAAAATGAACTACTATTGATGTCATAACTAAGATTATCATCTTGATAATCTAGTACATTAATTGTTGTAACCACATCTCCAACAGTGGCAGAGTTTGCAAGAAGAAAAGATTCTTGGTGTTTATCTATTTCCGCTAAAGAGAGTAGCTGTCCATATACTTCTAAGCTTGCTAGATGTAAGTTGTTGCCTTCCATTGCTTTTACGATGATGTATTTTGCAGGAATTGAATTATTTAGATCAAAAATTTGTTCTGAACCAGTACCTAACAAATCTGCAATTTTATTGCTATCGTTTAAGCTTTCTATTTGAGAATAAGGTTTATCACTTAAAAAAACTTCAGCTCCGTCCAATCTTTGAGTGTTGGAGTTCCTACCTTGCACAACTATCTTAGAAACTATTGTTTTAGAAGGAAGTTCGACTTGCAACCAGTTACTGTCTCCAGTAGAAGCAGTATGATTATAGCTTGAGCTATTGGCATCTATTGCCAAAGAGGCTTCTTCATAATAAAAATAATCGCTACTTCCCCCTTGAGTTGCTTTTCCATAATGGTGTGCAATATCGTATTTTGCTTCAATATACTCATCAAAGACAATAGTTACATTCTCATCACTTTGAATCCAAAACCCTTCACTAGGGTTGATTGTCTCTATTGGCTTATACTCACTTTGTGTTATAAGATCTGAGATTTCAGGGTTTGGAGAATATGCTTGCCACAAGCCATTTGTATATTTCCAAATAAGATTTATTTTTGGATTATTAAAGTACTCAGACACTTTTACTTCATGATTCACTTTTAAAGCCACTAAATTCCAATGATTAAAAATAGTAATATTACTATCGTTTAGGTTGGCATATTCTAAGCTTAAATTATAATCACTACTCATATAAAGCCAAAAACCATCTCCAGCATTCAAGCTAGTAAGCTTATTGGGAAAAGAATCAATATTATAGGATTGATTTGGAGATGCTACAAACCATTTTGAATCATCATATTTCCATGCAAGGCTTGCTATAGGTATTTTAGAATTTATGTCGTCTATTGAGTTTTGTGTTCCTACAAGATTCCAACCAGCTTGCAACCTAAACTCAGTGGCCTGTAGATTGTATATTAATATAAATATAAGTAGTAAAAATTTCATAATTTACCTTTTTCTGATGTTGTTCAACTACCAACGTTTTTAATTTCACCCGAATTCTGAAAATAAAATTGCTCGTTCAATTATCAAGTAAGATTACCCGATTTTACCTAAATATTTGTAGAAAGTTGCTGTTTTAGAAGTCGGTAGAAAGCTTAATGATTTAAGGTATTTAATTATATTATAATGCGACTAGAAGATCCTAAGAGGAAATTAAAATGAAACTAGTCACAAAAATATTACTTAGTTTTTATGCGATTATTACCGCTATACTTATTCAATCCTGGATAACATATACTAATGTGTCATCTATTGGTTCTGAGCTTGAAGAGATTGCAGAATATCAAGTCCCATTAAACGCTTTGGTAATGGAGCTTGAAAAAGATATATTGAAACAGGAAATATTAACCTATGAACTTCTGCTTTATTCTAAAGATGTGCATTCAAAAAAATTCACTGATATAGAACACAAATTGGTAGAAGTGGAAAAAAATACAGATAAAAAATTGAAGGAAATCTTGCTAAAAACAGAATCAGCCATCAATCATTCTCATGAACCAAATATAAAAGAAAAATATCAAGAGTTAGAACATATATTTAAAGAGATTAAAACGCAACAAGATCAGTTTGAAACTTTATTAAAAGAGTTGGAATACGACCTTGTAAATATGAAGCACGACAAAATAGAGGAGCATAAAAAAGCTGTTGAAGAACTTCTCCACACAATGGAAAATAAGATATTTAAAATAGCCTCTATTATGGAACATCTCTTAGAAGAATCAACGCATCAAGCTCTTGAACATGAGCATAGTCTCATTACAACAGTCATTATTATCATGCTTTTATTATTTATCATGGTAAGTCTCATTGGGTTTATTATTACATCCAATTTTAAAAAATCCATCTCAACAATTGATAGTTATATAGATGATATATCTACCAATAAAGATTTAAGTAAAAAGCTTGATATAAATTCAAGTGATGAAATTGGTGTTATGGCAACAAACCTTAATTCTTTCATAGCTTCTTTGAGGGGTTTAATAAATCGCACAAAAGAATCTTCAAGTGAAAATGCGAGTATATCTCATGAACTTTCCACTACAGCGAATCAAGTGGGAAACAATGTTGAAAATTCTGTGGCGCTTGTGCATGATGCATCTACTCAAGCCAGTGAGATTAAAAGTGAAATTCTCAATGCAATAACTGATGCTAAGGAATCAAAAGAAGACATAATCAAGGCAAATGAGAACTTAGAAATGGCTAGAAATGACATTCTAACTTTAACATCAAAGGTTCAAGTGAGCGCAGAAGCAGAAGCCGAATTATCTCATAATATGGAAACATTGTCAAAAGAAGCGAGTGAAGTGAAAACTGTCTTAATAATTATTTCTGATATAGCAGACCAAACCAACCTACTTGCTTTAAATGCGGCTATTGAAGCAGCAAGAGCTGGCGAACATGGACGTGGGTTTGCTGTTGTTGCTGATGAAGTTAGAAAACTGGCGGAACGTACTCAAAAGACATTAACAGAGATAAATACCACTATTAACGTAGTGGTCCAGTCAATTGGTGATGCCTCCACACAAATGAATCATAACTCTGAAGAGATTCAAAAACTAAAGAATTTGGCAAAAGGTGTTGAAGATAAAATCAACTTCTCAGTAGAGATAGTTAATAAAGCTGTGGTTTCAAGTGATAAAACAGTGAAAGACTTTGAAACCACGGGTAAAAATATAGAGCTGATTGTAAGAAAAGTAGAAGGAATAAATGAAATCTCATCCACTAATGCTAGAAGTGTGGAAGAGATAGCAGCGGCAGCTGAACATCTTAACACACTTACAGATGAATTAAATTCTCAACTTGAAGTTTTTGGTACGTAAAAAACCAATTAAATTACATTGCAGCAAGAGATCTTTTTGTAAATAAAAAGTCATTGACTGATGGTATTGATACTATTAATTGAAGACGATTTAAAACTGTTAAACAACTCTGTTCGTATAGAAGTGTTCAAAAAGTTGAAAAAAATTCAGCAATCTCCTGAACTTGGACAACTTCTTTGGAATAAAAACAATATGAATTTGATTGGACTTCGAAAAGTTTATGTATCTAAAAAGCAGGTGAGAATTGTCTATGAAATCATAGACAATATTTTAGTGGTTAAAGTGATTACAATAGGAAAGAGGGAAGATATGGAGGTATATAAACAGGCAGAGGAAAGAAGATAGAAAAAGGTATCTATGCAGAGCGTTTAAAATTCCGTGTCAGTCACTTTAAGTAGCACAAAGTTACACCTCTAAGTATTTATCTAACCTTCCTTCAAAGAAGATGGTAAGTTGAGAAATGGTCAGTGACCAATTTCTCACTGGCATAGTCCATTTTTTACTTGCATTTTTCATATACTAACTGCAAATAAATTATAATTTTATGTACCGTCACAAATAATGGACACTTTATTATTCGATAGGAAGTAATAAATGGCACCCATTTGGCACCAGAACTTAAACTATCTGTATTTTAACTCTCTTGCCAATTGCAGCCATAGCATTTTCAATTGTTGCTAATGTTATGGAGTCATTAAAAGGGTCAAGAAGTCTTGTTAATGAACTTCTGCTTGTTCCCATTCTCTTAGCCATTTCTGTTTGAGTAATATGTTCTTCTTCCATTGATTTTTTAACTTCAAATGCAATCACTCTTTTAATAGCAATAGCATCAGATTCTGCTAATAAATTCTCTTCTTCTAAAAAGTCATCAAATGAACTTCCAAGTGCATTTTTATTTAACTTCATTTTATATCCTTTGCTCTTTTTAGAGCTAAATCAGTCTCATTTGCTGGTGTCTTTTGAGTTTTCTTTATAAACCCATTCAAGAGAACCATATATCTATCTATAATTGTAAAAATCACTCTTGCTATTCTCTTACTTGATATGTTGCTTCTAACTTCATAGAGTCCATTTCCAAGAGGTTTTGAGACAGGCATACCAATTGGCCAACCATATTCAACTGTTTTAATATCAGCACCAATGGTTTTCTTATCTTCTAAATCTAATGATAGAAGCCATTCTCTTACTGGTTCATTACCAGCAGGAGTTTTGTAAAAAACAACATTAATCTTTTTATTCATAAGTTAATTGTACCATTTTTGGTTCATATTAGCAAATTGATTTCTTTTTAAAAACCTAAATCCATATTCTCAACATCATCAACATTATAGAGATACTCTAAGGTTCGTGAGGAAGTCGCTGCTGAGTAGGAGGAGCCAAAAACTAATTTGAACTCATTTTTCGCTAAAAAAACTTCATTTTTCAAGGAAGGATATTTTTGTTCTATAAGATTCAATGTATGGTTTTGTCCTACATGATATCCATATGTACGGCTCATATCCATCATTAACTGCTTTGAAAACTTAATTTCTGCCAATATGGTTGACGGGAGAAAGGTTACAAAAAATAATAGGTATAGTTTTACAAAGGTATTTTGAAACAACATATTAGAGAGCCTTTATTTCATAGATGAGTAAGACATTATTAAATGATATAATATGTTACACTATATTCATATACAAAGAAGTTAAAGGACTTACTAACATGGCTAATATTGATTTAAAAGAATTATCCGTAAAAGAATTAAATTCGTTAGCAAGAGAGACAGCAAAAGAATTAATGCATCGTAAAAATCAAGATAAAAAACTTAGAAAAGAGATTGCTCAGGAAAGTCATAATAACTTTAAAAGTAATAGCTCAGACATAGTTAAAATGACTGATACACATGAAAATGAAGAGTGGATGAATAAATTATGGAAATGGGCAAATGACAATGAAATACATGAAGCCTATCTTCCTAGAAAAGAAAGTCAATTATTAAATCTGACTACACTTGATTTACAACACCAAAAACTTACCAATATTCCAGCTGAAATAGGTTGTTTAATCTAGCACATAATAAATTAGACAAGTTACCAATAGAAATAAGTAGATTAAAAGAACTACATACATTAGATTTGTCATATAATAGATTCAGAAGAAAACCAAAAGAGATTGAAAATCTGAAAAATATCAGAACACTCAGTTTGAACGATAATAATTTTAAACAACAAATATCTGTTGAGATGGAAGCGTTTAATTACTTTACTGGTATGTTACCATTAACAAAGTAGGAAGTGAATTTAATGAAAAGAAAAAAGAATTAGTGTGACTTGTAATAATTGTAATGCCAATATAAGAAAAATACACTTAAAAAATTTAACACATTTATTAAACCAAGAAGGAAGGATCAATGCAATTATATGTATGGAGAAAACGTACTCCAATAACTTTATATCTTGCTGATCATACTTGGGTTAGTTCTTATGACATAAGAACAAATAAGTATAGTGATATTAATCAGGTTATTTCTGCTCAAGAAAGTTATTGGTATTGTAGAGGTGATTTTCATGCACATGGAGATTTCATAGGAAAAATTAATTATAGCTCTCCCTATTCACATTGTTTAGTAACATCTAACGATTCCATAAATGGAAATGGTTCAATAATAAGATATGGTATCGATGGTGTTTGTCATCAAGTTTCAAATCAAGTTCTATATCGTTCCAAAAAATCATTAAAGAATTTAAGAGTTGATAAAGCTCGCGGATATAAGTTGAGTAGTTCAATTTTTGGAACTTATGGATTAAATAAAGATATATGGAGACAAAATCAAATAAACTGCTTAAACAACACTTTACCAAAACATCAAAAATCTTTACTTACGATAAGAGCAAATACTTTTGCAAGAAAACATAATATCAATATGAATATAATTAAAGATTTAGAGAACAAAAGGTTAATGTTACTTACATCACTTGAATTAGAAGGTACTGCCATAAAAGGTATAAATGAAAGTGCAAATCAACGAGTTGAAAAGATGAACTTACTAATTAATGAATATACGATAAATGCTAGTAATTTAATTGATTATGATTTGTATCAGTATATATTTGGTATTGAACCAGGAGTCAGAATAGATATAATTGATGCCGAACAATTTGAATTTATTAACTAATGTTTGAAAACTTCTATACACAGGGTATATAAGGTATATGAGAGTTTAGTCAATGGTCTCCAGTATTCAAAACCATTAATTTGGCGTAATGTTATTTATAAAGTTTTACTTCCTTAAGGTATATATAGGGTATATTTTTTATAAAAGTATATTTCTTAAAGTCTTTAAAAATTCGTTATTTAGGTAGTTTTGAGGTATTGAATAATTTTATGGTGCGGATGAGAGGACTTGAAGCAATCCCCCTATGATATTTTACAATTCTTATTATAACCAAACTCCCTAAAAATAGTACTTCTTTAGTTTATATTAATTCCTTTGAATGTATAATGATGTAAAGAGTAGGTATCCCCTAAGGTATCCCCCAATATTTAAAGGTTATGTTATGGCTATTGATTTAAAAGACTTCAAACAAACAAAATATCCAAACTTATATAAGAGCATTAACAAAGATAAAGCCAAAGGTTATAAATATCTTATGTGGATTAAGATAGATGGAAAATTACATAAAAAGATTTTAGGACATAGTGAACATATTAATCCAAATGATAGATTAACTGATAAAAAGGCACACGATACAATTAATGATTATAAAAAAGATTATGAAAATGGCTATACCTCATCCGATAAAATAAAACTTGATGAACTCTTTAAAATCTATTTTGATAATGCAAAAGATACAGACTGGAACCAAAACAAAAAAAGAATTTATGCGAGGTATATTCAAAAGCCATTAGGTAGTAAAGCGATAGAAGCAATTAAGCCGATGCACATAAGTAAAATTATTAACGATATACATAAGCAAGGATTAAAAGAGAGAACTCAAAAAACAATCTTAGAAGTTTTAAAACCGATGTTTAAATTTGCACTTGAAAATAAAATGATAAAAGAAAATCCCGCTCAAAACATAAATGTAAAAATACCAAATCAAAAGAAAATCGTAACAGGTGCAACTGAATTGTTTAATCAAGTATATCAAGCTATTACTACTTATTACAAAGATGAAGCATTTTATCAAGCTTTATTTTTGTTTGGTTTTACGGGTCGTAGAATAGGAGAGGTTTTATCTCTCAAGTGGGCAAACATAGATTTTACAAATGATTATTACTGGATAGAAGATACAAAGAGCGATGATAAGCAAAAGTATCCCTTACCGCCTTATATCAAAGAGCAGTTAATACAAATACCCGACACTAAGAGGGGCTTAGTATTTAAAAGCCCTCAAACGGGTAAAGAAATATCTAACTATGATAGACAGATGCGACAGCTCAAAAAACAAATGGCTTTAATGTACTCTTATGATAACCCACTGTATCAAGCCTATACAATACTTAAAACGAGAGATAAAACAGATACATACATAAACGCTTTAAAATGGAGTGATGCAGTAAGCGAGGATATAAAAGAGATATTATCAAGATA
>JGI11705J14877_10001313_pt1 | contig 14308 bp, 24 predicted proteins | sample Etolaghawater15m_FD_14877 | JGI IMG/M metagenome (IMG submission 14877) | reverse complement strand
TTTTTTAATTTAAATCCGGATTGCTAAACAAAGCAGTTCGGATTTTTTTTTGAAAAAAGTTTCAAAAAAAGGTTAGATTGTAAAGATATTTTTCTTATCTTTAAGTATAGAAATTAGAAAAAAAAGTTCATTGACATCTTGAAAAACCCAAAGGAAGAGTGGCAGAGTGGTCGATTGCACTTGTCTTGAAAACAAGCGTACAGAGATGTACCGTAGGTTCGAATCCTACCTCTTCCGCATTTATTGTCCTGTGGTGTAATGGCAGCACATCTGGTTTTGGTCCAGAGAATCGAGGTTCGAATCCTTGCGGGACAACTATTCGCCCTCTTAACTCAGTTGGCTAGAGTACCACACTTTTAATGTGGGAGTCCAGGGTTCGAGTCCCTGAGGGGGTACAAGCTGTTCTGCATCAGAAGTGCTGGGTAGGTGAAACATTCTATCAGATGAGCCCATCAAAATGTGAGTAGTTTTGTGGTAACTACTTAAAAGTAAACCACATTATGCCCGAGTGTTGGAATTGGTAGACAAAGCGGTCTTAGAAACCGTGGCTGTAATGGCTTGAGAGTTCGAGTCTCTCCTTGGGTACAACAATGCACCTTTAGCTCAGAGGGAGAGCGCTTGCCTTACATGCAAGATGTCGGTGGTTCGAATCCATCAAAGTGCACTATTATTGGTAGGTGGTCGAGTGGTTAAAGGCGGCAGACTGTAAATCTGCTCTCTTCGGAGTACGGGGGTTCGAATCCCTCCCTACCAACCATTTGCATTGGTAGTTCAATTGGATAGAACACTTCACTACGGATGAAGGGGTTGAGGGTTCGAGTCCTTCCCAATGTACAAATTGGTACTGTAGCTCAGTTGGTAGAGCAGTTGATTTGTAATCAACCGGTCATCAGTTCGAATCTGGTCAAAGGCTCATTTATCGCCCGTTCGTCTAGCGGTCAAGGACATCGCCCTTTCACGGCGAAGATCACGAGTTCGAATCTCGTACGGGTGACAGTAAATAATAAGGCGGGGAGCTTAGTAGCAGCCGGGTCTCATAAGCCATGGTGTGTAGGAGGAGCGTTACCTTCCCCCGCAACTAATGCACCTGTGGTGGAATAGGTAGACACGTGGGACTTAAAATCCCATTCCGTTTTAGGAGTACCAGTTCGATTCTGGTCAGGTGCACATATATTGGTCCTATGGTTGAATGGTACAATGCCACCCTGTCACGGTGCGCGGTACGGGTTCGAATCCCGTTAGGACCGCAATAAATGGGCTGTTAGTTCAGATGGCTAGAACGCCTGCCTTGCACGCAGGAGGTCGTGAGTTCGAGTCTCACACGGTCCACAAATAAGCGGAAGTAGCTCAACTGGTAGAGTATCAGATTTCCAATCTGGTCGTTGAGGGTTCGAGTCCCTTCTTCCGCTCAAAAGCGAGATTAGCTCATTTGGTAGAGCATCACCTTGCCAAGGTGAGGGTGGTCGGTTCGAATCCGATATCTCGCTCAACATAGGGTAGTAGAGGAGTCAGGTTTATCTCGCTACATTTGGGATGTAGAGCACGCTGGTTCGAATCCAGTCTACCCTACCATAGTATGGTTTTAACAAATGCCTGTGCCAGAATGTCGACCAAAATACAGGGATATGTAGGTAGCGACTTACCGCTAAACAGGACTTGTAGCTCAGTTGGTTAGAGCACCGCACTCATAATGCGTAGGTCATAGGTTCGAATCCTATCTGGTCCACTGATTTGCACCCATAGCTCAGCTGGATAGAGCAACTCACTTCTAATGAGTAGGTCAAAGGTTCGAATCCTTTTGGGTGTACAACTTTATTTAGTTCCAAATATTTATAAGTGTTATGAAAGGCAAATACAAGGATAAGACGGCTACGGGCCAGTCATTTGGTGAAGTCATGCACCACATTGGAAAACAAACAACGGAGCAAGTAAAGAAGTCTAAAAAGAATTATTCTAGAAAGCAAAAACATAAAAATGGCGAATGGGATGATTGGTGTCCTGATTATCCTTTATTCATTTGATCTTACCAATATTTTCATTATAATAAGTTAATAGTAAAAACAAAAAGGAGTTACGAATGAAAAAACAAATCAAGTTTGGTTCAGACGCACGAGAAAATCTTAAAGCAGGAGTTGATGCCCTAGCTGACGCGGTTAAAGTCACATTAGGACCGAAAGGACGAAACGTAGTAATATCAAAACAATTCAGTGTGCCGCACGTTACAAAAGATGGTGTGTCGGTAGCTAAAGAAGTTGAATTAGAAGATGATTTGCAAAACATGGGAGCTCAGTTGCTCCGAGAAGCAGCATCCAAAACAGCAGATGCAGCAGGTGATGGTACCACAACAGCTACAGTGCTAGCACAAGCCATTGTAGAAGAAGGATTAAAGATTGTTGCTGCAGGTGGCGATCCTATCTCAATTAAACGAGGAATTGATCGAGCAGTAGAGGCAGTTATTTCTGCATTAAATGATATGGCTGAAGAAGTTTCTGACTCAGACGACAAAATCAAACAAGTAGCAACCATCTCCGCAAATAATGATGAGTCAATTGGTTCACTTATTGCAGATGCAGTCGCGCGTGTAAAACGTGATGGTGTAATTACTGTAGAAGAAGCAAAAGGTGTTGAAACCTCAGTAGAGATTGTTGAAGGTATGCAGTTTGCAAGAGGATATCTTTCTCCATATTTTTCAACTAACAATCAAAAAATGACTGCAGAACTTGAATCACCTATCATTTTGCTAGTAGACAAAAAAGTTGGTACCATGCAAGAAATGGTTCCGGTGCTCGAACAAGTAGCTCAACAAGGACGAAGTTTGCTTATCGTTGCAGAAGATGTTGAAGCAGCAGTGCTTGGGACATTGGTAGTGAATAAAATGAATGGCGCACTTCGTGTTGCTGCAGTTAAAGCTCCAGGATTTGGAGATTCAAGAAAAGAACAGTTGAAAGATATTGCAGCATTAACAGGCGGCATCATTATTTCAGATGAAACCGGCCATCGCTTTGACAACATTAACATTGCAGATTGTGGGTCAGCAGAAAAGGTTAGTATTACTAAAGATAAAACTACTATTATCAATGGAGCTGGTGAAGGCGATGCTATCGAAGAACGTGTTAGACAGATCAAGTTACAAATTGATGATTCTAAGTCTGACTACGATAAAGAGAAACTTCAAGAAAGATTAGCAAAACTTGCAGGCGGGGTAGCAGTACTCTATGTTGGCGCTGCTACTGAGTCTGAAATGAAGGAGAAAAAGGATAGAGTAGATGACGCTTTATCAGCAACTCGTGCTGCTATTGAAGAAGGTATTGTAGTAGGTGGCGGTGTGGCTTTGATTAAGGCAAGCAAAGTGCTAAATGATTTACAAGTTGAACCAGAATACCAGATAGGTGTTGATATTGTTAAACGAGCTCTTAGTGCGCCTATCAAGCAGATTGCAGACAATGCAGGAGTATCAGGCGATGTTATTGTTCGAGAGATTATGACAGCAGTCGAGGACAACATTGGTTATAATGCAAGAACAGACAACATGGAAAATCTTGTTGAAGCTGGAATTATCGATCCTAAGAAAGTATCACGTGTAGCATTAGAAAATGCAGCATCAGCAGCAGGTATGATTATTCTCACAGAATGCACGATGGTAGACATTCCAGAAGAAAATGCAAGTGCTCCGCAAGGTATGCCCATGATGTAAGATAAAACGAGTCAAGTTTAATTCAAAGAGGATTCATAGGAAACTATGGATCCTTTTTTACTATCTTTTTTTACATAATGGTTGGATCTGTACGGCTTTTTTCTTATATTATAATATAATTAAGAAGTAGATATGGGAAAGATAAAAAATTACGGATCCAGCTTTTGGTTAGATGATGACTTTGACACAGACTTCACTTCATGGGATGACAGTGGTACAAGGAAAAGAAAGATTGTCGATCATACCAAGCTCGCATCCACTCAGAGAGCCATTAGCAACTTTGTTAATATTGTTACAGGCAAGCAGATTCCAGTACGCTTTCAAAGTGCTGATTCAAGTTACACTGATGGAGAAACCGTTACCATCGGTACCAAGCTAGAAGGAAAGAATTTTGACCCTGCAGTAGGGTTGGCATTGCATGAAGGCTCGCATATTGCTTTCACTGATTTCAATATTCTTAAAAATTGTAATCAAATTGGTAGTGCATTTCATTCAGCAGTTGCAATGCAAGGTTGTGATCCGGATATGAATATGACTTCAGAGCAGCTCATGATCATCAAAGACATTTTGAATTGGGTTGAAGATAGAAGAATTGATTATCGTGTATACACCACAGCTCCAGGATACCGAGTGTATTATGAGGCAATGTATGACAAATACTTCAACGATAAGGTCATTGACAAAGCATTAGAGTCAGGTGAGAAATGTGAAGAGACATGGGATGATTACCTATTCCATATCATCAACTTTACTAATCCAAATCGACAATTAGATGCATTGAAAGCTCTTCGATCAATTTGGAATGTAGTTGATCTCAAGAATATCAATCGATTGAAAAACACGCAAGATGCCTTAGTTGTGTCGTGTGAGATTTACAAATTGATTAAAAAGGCAGTAGCAGAAGAAGAATCACAGAATCAAGGATCAGGTCAAAGCAATGAAGAACCCCAAGAACAAAATGATTCTCAAGCTTCTGGCTCAGGTCGAGGAGATGATATTGCAGAAGATGCTGAATTTGAAGTAGCAGAAGGTGATGGTGCAGGTGGTTCAAGACAATCATCATCTAATTTGAGTCCTATGCAGCAAAGGAAACTTGAGAAAGCAATACAAAAGCAACGAGAGTTTTTGAATGATGACGCAAAAAAGACAGGTCGTTTATCTAAGAAAGATGCTCGTGTAGTTGAGACATTGAAAAACTCAGGCACAGAGTCAAGAGAGGTAAATGCTGGAGGTAGTGAGTCTGCTCCAGTGCCAGTTCAAACCACAGTTATCAAAAAATTGAATCAGGCTGTGATTATGACGCTCGATGATATGTTTGATACATACACTGCAGAGAGAGTATTCACACAAGGCATAGATCCATTGAATACAGATAAATGGGGCTTCAGATGTTATCAAGATATGCACAAGGCAGTAACCGAAGGTATCGTCTTAGGTCGTCAATTGGGTCAAAAGCTTCAAATTAGAAATGAAGAAAGATCATTGAAGAGTACAAGATTGCAAAGTGGTAAGATCGATAGAAGGTTAGTATCCAGTTTAGGCTTCGGGAATGATTCAGTATTCCATCGCATTGTAACGGATCGATTCAAGAACTTCTTCATCCATATTTCAATTGATGCATCGGGTTCAATGGGCGGCAAACGTTTTGAAAACGCAATTAAATCTGCGGTAGCAGTTGCACAAGCAGCTTCAATGACAACCGGGATTCGAGTGCAAATTTCATTGAGAGGTACAACGGGACACTATGATAGTTCCAAATCAACCACGCTGTATGCATATGATTCAGCTCATGACAAAATGAGCAAGATCAAAACATTGTTCCCTTGGTTGAAAACCTTTGGAATGACACCAGAAGGTATTGCTTTCGAAAGCATTTACCGAGACATCAAAAAGGATGCAAAAGGAGATGAATGTATCTTTATTAATTATTCAGATGGTATGCCAGGCGGTGTTGCTGGGGTTTCATATTGTTGGGATGGAGTTGAGTATACACGCAGAGTTGTTAACAAAATGAGAGAGATTGGTATCAATATTATTAGTTATTTTATTGATGGATCAGAAGATGGTTATTCAGCAGATTTCTTCCGTAAAATGTATGGACAAGAAGCAGAGTTTATTGATCCGACATCGCTAACTAAAGTATCAAGATCATTGAATCGCAAGTTTTTAGAGTTAGGAGAGGCAGCATAAGTTGCCTCTCCTTTTGGAAAAGTAAATATTAATTCATATAATAAGTTATGATGACGCATAGAATGCAAAAAAATGGACGAGTAATTACATTACCTGTCTATGTAAGTGATCACATCACTGATGAAATGATTGAATGGTTTGTAGAGTCTGGCCAGGCACTTACAGTGAATGCTGGAAGAATTTCAGAACAAGTTATTCTTCCTTATCTGGAACGACATTTTGGAGTATCCGGAGAAACCGTTGATGCCGATGGCTACGATCATTTGTTTGAAAATGGAATTCGCAATGAGCACAAGAAGCTTGTTATCAGAAAGACATCAGCCATTGCCAAGAACATTGGAGACAACAAAGAGGGCAAATGCGATACTATATCATTTCATCATCCAGCACAGAATGCAATGTATGTGATCGACGCAAATCGATTCTTTCAAGGAATCCAACTCAACTATGACAAACGAGCCAATAGTTGGGATGTAGGATTTTATACGGATATGGCATTAGAAGGTAAAGGTAAGCGAGTAGGGTGTGTAACCTGGAAGAATACCAAGTTATTGTTAGACGAAGCAACAAGAGTAGAGTTATGAATGAAATTTATATAGCATCACAAGGAGCGTATTATCAATACGACCATAATGGGAATGAAGTTTCTGAATGGGATTCCGAACATAAGGAATGGATATTGTTACCGAAATATGAAAGTTATAATGTAATATGCACTCAGTTTCAGAGTCCAATCAAAAGAAAAGAGTTATGAGTACGTTTTGGATATTAGCAGGATTAGCATTACATGCTACGATATTTGTGTTGGGTATTGCATACCTGGCCAGAGCAATTAAGAAAAATGATAATGATAAATGGTTTGACTTATGAGAATATCAATAAGTAGTATATGGGGACAGGTTTATATCCTACCCTTTATTAAGTTGACATATATCCGAACACTCAATGGTGATTTAGAACTTATCATTGGTTGGTTGAGATGGGAAATAGTAATCGGAATATAAAATGAAAAAAGTAGTAATTAATTTTATCGGGCTTGTTACATTTATAACAGCCTGTGTTTTGTTTTCTTCTTGTGAGAAAACCTGTATGCAATGGAGTTGTAATACTCATAAAGTAGATAAGAATGGTGAGCAAATTTGGGTTCGAACATCAGCACCCAATGGTCACATCTACGGAGAAGATAATTGCATTTGTATTGATGAAGTAAATAGATATACCGGTAAATAAAGATGAAAAAGTTATTAGTAATAGCGGCAATGCTTGTTGGAGCAACTGCATTCGCACAACAAGTCCATATTCCAAACGCATTCACCCCTGATGGTGATATGTTGAATGATTATTGGAAACCTATATTTGATGATACATTGACGGTTTCATATTACTTGTTAGAAGTTTACACTCGCAGTGGTCAACTTATATTTGAAACAAGAGATTCCAATCAATATTGGGATGGTACATGGTGGGGTTCTAGTGTTAGTGAATCAACGTTTGTATATCGATTGGTTATGAGGGTTGAATCTAATGATATTAATAAGGTTGGATTTATAGAAGTATTAAGATGACACAAGCCCAATGGACATGGTTAGCCACTCGTCAAAGAGAAATCACTAACGATGAAGGATATCGATTCAAGTTTATAAATGAATGGGATGATGACGGACTTCCGATAGTGATAGTTGAAAAACGAGATCCAAGTGGAGTATTTCGTTATTCACATCCTTTTGGGTTTGATGACAACATAGCAGAATCAGTAAGAAACGATTTACATGATCTTTGGGAATTAACACGGGAAATTGAGTTGAAATACAAAACTATTATTGAACAAGATAAAATGGGAACATTGTAATGAAAAAAATAGATGCCTTATTCATATCAGATGTTCATTTAGGGAGTAAAGGTTCAAACGCAAAGGAATGCTTAAATGTATTAAAAAAATATGAACCAAATCACCTATTCATCGTTGGCGATTTTATTGATGGTTGGTTGTTAAAAAAGAGACACCATTGGCATCAAGATTACACAAACCTAATCAGAAAGATTTTATCATATTCAAAGAATGGAGTTAAAGTACACTACATTACCGGAAATCATGATGAGTTTCTAAGAAACTATTCACCATTAGAATTAGGTGAAAATGTACAAATCGTAGATGAAATGATTTGGAATGGATATTGGATTACACATGGCGATAAATATGATGGTGTAGTTAATCTTAAGTGGCTAGGACATTTAGGAAGCTGGGGTTATGAATTAGCTATATGGATTGATAGAACACTAAAAAAGTTTGGCTATAAAAAATCACTTTCAAAGTATCTGAAAAATAAAGTAAAGGATGCAGTTAAATTCATTACTAACTTTGAAACACAATTAGCATATCAAGCAAAAAAACGCGGATGTAATGGAGTAATAGCAGGACATATACATACACCCGCTGATAAATTCATAGAAGGCATTCATTACTTGAATTGCGGCGATTGGATTGAAAATAATAGTTATATTACATATATGGATAAAAAATTTACCATATTATTTAAAGAAATAAATGATTTAAATCAGAAAATTAATTAAAAAGTTATGTTACACGAATTAGGAGCTAAATTAGGCTGGAAGATCCGAAGATGGAATTACGGGTTTGAACTATTTACAATGAATATCGGATATACTGAAGAATTAGGATTTAGGTTTTGTACCTTTCAATGCCAGTTCCGAGACTATTCCTTAGTATCCTTTTTTATCTCGTTGCCTAACCGTACTACAAGACAACGCATTGTTGTGACAGAATGGGATGTGCTTTGGTTGAGAAACAGGTTGTGGAAACGGTATGACAGATTAACGGATAGCTTGATGTGGGGACAAAGAGAACCAAGCAGAACGGAAGCCATTGAGCTTTGGATATTGGAAAGATTATTTGTATAATAGAGTATGAATGATAAAGGGTATCTTAACAGATTAATATGAATTCGAATGTAGAAGGACCTATATCCAAACGTAATCAACTTACACAGAGACAGACACAAGCATTGATTAAGTTGTGGGAGAAGTGGGGAAATAATTCTAATTTAAAGCTAAATAGACTAGCATATTCACCATATGGTTTAGATCAGATCGAAGAACTCTACCCATATATTTCAATAGAACGTAGAGATGATTTACTCGATAAAAAGTTTAAATGGGATTGGTGTATTTCATATCATGAAGAGTATGACGGACAAGGAACTCAATTAACTTGGCGTAGCGATTCAAAAGAACCGATGCCGGATTTGATTAAAACGTTTTTACGGAAAGCATATGATAGAGAGTTTATGAGTATCCACCAAACTAGTTTATAAAGTTGTAACGGCCCGGCTTATGAAAGCGAAAAGAAAAACCAATGCGAAGAACACGAAGAGACACGCATACGAATAAAGCAACGAGTCAATGTATATCGTATGTATATGCGCATACGCTTCGTCCACAGAGAAGAGCAAGACTTGTAATTAATTAATATGGTGTCTCAGGTTCCAGGTGTCCCTAGTATAACGCACAGAGTGGGCAAAGAGTCAGAAAATCTGAATTATAATTATTAAGCATAGTTCTTGGGTTGAATCGTCCAGGGTTGGGTAGTATTGGATGACAGTAAAGGAAACCCCACTCTACCGTGTCTCGCCTAGTTTCCTAGAGCATAATGCTCTTTATTCGGATTACCTGGTGCTTAGGTACCCTAAACGGCCTAGAATGCAGTATACGCAGTCTATTTGTGTCGTATTATTCGTGTATTATTCGTGTATTATTCGTGTATAAATGGCGTATTTTTCGTCCATTCATCGCTCGCTGCGCTCGCTACCCGGTACCCGGCACGTATTTTTCGTGTATTTTTCGTCCATTATTAGTGTGTATGCGTGTCTATATATAGTGTATATTTGGCGTATGTGTGTATCGAACAATGTCTAGTATATATAAGTATTTGGTTTGGTCTTGACGTATAGTACGAGTAAACGTTTCTTCGTATTTTTAATAGGCATTGTCCGGCGATTTGCGGTTGGATCCGTACGGATTATTTCTTATAATATAGAAAAAGATGTTGAACGTAATATTGTGGATCATAGGGATCGCGATCTTGTTCTATATAGTTGTATACTTGTTGAGGCCGGCAATAGTAGCGCTTGTCTTGCTTGCCGTGGCGGGATCGATATTCGGCTTCTGGCCAGGAGTCATAGCTGCAGGGATCGGCTTCTTTTGGATGTTGTCTGTGCAATTCAATGAAGAGGATTAGATAACAAGTATACTGAGGGATCGATAAATTGTGAATAACTTTTCTTACAAAATGCTTGACACGCACACATATTCTTCTTATATTTATGTAAATTAAAAGATAAGAGCAATGTTAGACACTTTAAAATGGGAGTTGGATCAAGCACTCCTAGTATGCGCAGACGGAACGGATATTCCACTCACACAACGTTGGGAGTTGTCGTTGCAAGACATTGAATGCTGGTATGCAGAGATGATCCTGCTAGCAGAGAGTTACGGCAGGATCGTGACACACGTATTTACATTCTTCGAAGATGCACCTACCATGTTTTGGTTGGATGACTTGACTGGAGAGCTTAGAGCATTGGATGTTACAGACACAGAGAAAATCAATTTAAATTAATAGACATGACAGATTTACAATTTACCCGGGACATTATTAAGTTTGATGCAGCCCATATGGATGCCGAAGAGTTCCAATTGTTTTTATATGAGAATGACATTGAGCATGAGTGGCAAGAAGCTAATCCGGAAAACTTTAATGATGGCGTGTATGATGTGTTTTTGTTTGACTATGAAATGCCAGTACGCTTTATTAATGGCAAGTATATCTCAGAAGAAGATTTGTAAAAAAGTTTACAAAATGCTTGACACGCATTGAATTTTGTCTTATATTTATGTAAATTTAAAAATTAAGAGATATGGCTACAAGAAGCAGAATTGGAATGGAACAGCCTAACGGCGAAGTACGAAGCATTTATTGTCATTGGGATGGATATCCTGAGGGAGTAGGAGCAACGCTCCAGGAGCATTACGTGGATCCGGAAAAAGTAGAAGCACTCATTGCATTAGGTGATATTAGCGTATTACAACCATTAGTAGAGCCAGACGTGCCGGGAGTAGAGCATTCTTTTGCAAACCCAGCTCCATGCGTAACTGTTGCTTATCACAGAGACAGAGGAGAGAGTTTCTTCCCACCACGTGTTGATGCTAGCGTTGAATCGTTCAGCCAAAGCGACATTGAAGAGTACGGATATGTGTTTACTCAGTCTGGCGAATGGAAAACATTTTCGTAAAAAAGTTTACAAAATGCTTGACACGCACGAGAATAGTCCTTATATTTATGTAAATTAAAAGATTAAAGGTTATGAGTAAGAATAGTAGAAATTCCGGAAAGTTTAAGCAAGACGCAATATTGGGTCAGTTCCGTAGAGATGCACGCAGTAGCAATGAGAATTGTGCAGTTATGCAATGCATGAATAAAGCACCTAAAAAGGTTCAGAAGGAAGAACCGGTAAGAATGAGTTTAAATTTTTTAGCAACCGGCAAGTAATATGAATAATAGAGCAATTGACATTCTATTGAACAGAGGCTTAGCAGTTGTCATTCGAAAAGAATTGATTCAAGCAACGCGCGCAGCTTTGCAAGCAGAAGGCTTTGATACCGAATTCATTACAGATAGTGAAATTTTAGAATTAGTTAAACAAATTAACGAGATATGAACAAGATATATGTTACCACAGGCGCAGTAGCCACAGAGACCCGGTCAGTAAAGAAGTATATGGCTGACATCAAGAAACCCAAATTACTAACCCGAGAGCAGGAGGCAGATGCTACCCGAGATCAATTGATTGAATCCAATCTGCGATTTGTAGTTCAAGTAGCCAAGCAGTACCAGGGAATGGGATTGGAGCTAGAGGACCTGATAGGGTTCGGCAATGTAGGATTGTTTGAAGCTGCAGAGCGATTCGATCCCACTAGAAAGATCAAGTTCATTACCTTTGCAGTATGGTATATCCGAGCAGAGATTACCAAGGCATTAAATGATATGGGCCGCACAGTAAGGATCCCATCTCATAGAACAGCCACAGAAGAATATTCAACCATCTCCACACAGACAGTGATTGGCGATGACGAAGACTCAGAGACTTATGCGGACCGATTCTTGCCAGCCGAGACGGATGTGAGCCGACAAGACCAAAGAGATCTTAATGACATGATAGCAGCCGCATTGGCTCAGCTCAAACCCAAGCAGCGTGATGCAGTAGCATTGTTTTATGGGATCGGTGTAGAGTATCCAAGCTGCATGGAAGACATTGCTGAGAAGCTCGGCGTGTCAAATGAGAGAGCCAGACAATTGGTTAGAGCAGGCGAGGATGGGTTGAGGAACCTATCAGGATTAGAGATCCTGCAGCAGTATTTGTAAATCATATCTTTTAATTTTTCATATCTCTAGGGCGGATCCAAATGCGGGTTCGCCCTTTTTCTGCTGTGAATAACTTGTGAATAACACAGTTAAACTTTTCTTGGATTTTGCTTGACTCGCATGCGTATTGTCCTTATATTTATGTAAATTAAAAGATTAAGAGATATGGCATTTACGATTAAGACCCAGGAAGAGTTCAACGAGTGTTTAATGTGGATCAGTGATTTATCCAAAGATGCCTATGGCTTCAGGGTACGTAACCGGGATTGGGCTTCAATGAGCTTTGAGGAGCTTGCAGCAGAGGTTAATTTCTTTTCTGACATTGTTGCTAGGGAAGAAGAGGAGTATGCCAAATACGAAGAAAGAGCCATCCAGAGATGTTTGGATGCTGGAGCTCCAGACATAGAGACCGCAAAGCGTTGGTTAGAAGACGCAATGTAGGGCTAAAAAAAGTTTCAAAAAAGTTTCCAAAAAGGTTGACACGCACGGGAAAAGACCTTATATTTATGTAAATTTAAAAATTAAGAGATATGCAAAAAGTTTTTGAGCCGGCCAGGGTAGATGGCAAATTAGTAGCACGCAATGTAGCAACCGGAGAAGTAGCTCCAGACTCACTCATCCGTTATATTATGATCAACAAGGCAGAGAAAGCCAACCAAGTGCTAATGGTAGATACCGACACCGGCAGAGTGAAGCGCTTGGCCCGTACGGCAAAGACGCAGAAGGCTGCAGAGGATGCCAACAAGATGTCATTCCGCAACACCCTAGAGAAAAGGGATCCGAAGGTGATGTTTGACAACCTGGAGAGATTGACCAAGATGGTAGGTAGAGGAATCCAACCATCCCTAGTAATTACCGGTATGGCAGGAATGGGTAAGACTCACATTGTAAAGGAGACCTTGAAGAATATGGGATTGAAAGAGTCTACCGACTTTGTTCACTTCAAAGGTAGAGCAACGGCAGCGGGTCTGTTTATTACGCTTTATGAGAATAGTGACGCAGTAATTGTGTTGGATGATTGTGACTCAGTATTCAAGGATGATGATGCAGTGAATATATTGAAGGCAGCATTAGACTCATATGATACCAGAAGGATATCATATATAAGCAGCAAGCCACTCAAGGATGCATATGATCAGGCAGTGCCCCGACATTTTGAATTCACCGGCAAGATCATATTCATATCCAATATTGCTCAAAGCAAGTTGGATGAAGCAGTTAAGTCTCGTAGCTTTGTAGCAGACATATCAATGAACACCAAGCAGATGTTTACCAGAATGGAGCAGCTCATGGACAAGATGGAGCCACGTATTCCAATGAAGGCTAAAGAAGAAGCATTGCGTTGCATGAAGGAGCTCAATGAAGAATTTGCCGGAGTAGAGATCAACCTGCGAAGCTTTATCAAGGCAGCCAGAGTAGCAGCAATGGGTTTTGACAATACCAAAGACATGATTGCCGAGCAAATCATTCCGGCATAGAAGATGCATATCTCAGAAGGGGAGTAGTCGCAAGGCTGCTCCTTTTCAACTATTCAAACTTTTCTGGCAAAAAGGTTGACACGCACGGATATTATTCTTATATTTATATCATAATATAAAATTAAAAGACATGACAAGAGAAGACGTATTATCAGGAATGAAGTTTAAGTGGAACCGCAATACATATGTCGCCAAAGCTGATCCCTTTGGAGCTGAAGGAGGCTCAATCCAGGCTGGATGCGAACTATTATTATGCAAAGGCAATGTTCAGACGTATGAATGCAATGTGGAAAGCTTCGGCCCGTACGCAATGCATTGGTACACCTATGTAATGGGTAAGCGGGTAAGTGGCACAATCAATTACAAGAGTCTAGAGGCGTTTGTAGAAGCACCGAAGGCAGAAGCGGCTTAACGGATTCAGAAAGGGTTGGGGGGCTTTGCCCCCCTTTTGTACTGTTCGGGGGGAGGGGGTGTAAAAAGGGGGTCTAAGGGGGGTGTTTAGGGGGG
>JGI11705J14877_10001311_pt1 | contig 14330 bp, 10 predicted proteins | sample Etolaghawater15m_FD_14877 | JGI IMG/M metagenome (IMG submission 14877) | reverse complement strand
GCATCCGCCAGTGCATATTTGTGGATATGTGCCGGCGGATGCAACGCAGTAGACGGGCAAAAGGACAAGCAGGATGGTGGATTTATTTTTGGCCGAGGCCCTTACCCCAATAGAGATCTATTTCTGAGGTGCACGAAAAAGGATGGGTTTGAAATCGCAAAAATTTAGGAGGTAGCCATAATGCCCAAATTAAATGATGAAGTGACCATCAACGGAATGAAATTGCGCAACAGGGTCGTTCTGCCGCCCCTGACCACGAACAACGGCAGCACTGAAGGATATGTCACGGATGGCTTGATGCAGTTTTATGAAGAACGCGCAAAAGATGTGGGACTTGTCATCGTAGAGGCGGCTGCCGTGAGAAGTGACGGCCGCATTGTGCCGGGGAGCTTAGGTTTGTGGGAGGAGGGGCAGGTAGCCGGGATGGCAAAGCTTGCCGATAAAATCCAAGAATCAGGGGCCGCTGCGGTGGTTCAAATCAACCACGCGGGTGCCCGGGGATTTCCTTCCGGTGGGGAAATGCAGGGGGCGTCACCTTCGGGATTCGCTTTCAGAGCCGATGTCGAAGCCTTTTCCATGAGTCCGAAACAGATCGATACACTGGTTTCCGATTTTGTGGCGGCCGCTGATCGCGTCAAAGAAGCGGGATTTGACGGGGTGGAGATTCATGGGGCGCATCTTTATTTGATCAGCCAATTTCTTTCTCCCCTCACCAATCAGCGGGATGATCGGTATGGGGGCGATGCTCGCGGGCGGGCCACCCTGGCCCTTGAAGTGGTCAAAGCGGTTCGCGAAAAGGTGGGAAAAAACTATCCCATTTTTTTCCGCCTCAATGCGGTGGAGCATGTAGAAGGAGGGCAGACCCTGGCGGATGCCCTTGAGGTCAGTCGGGCCCTGGCAGAAGCAAGTGTGGATGCCCTCGATGTTTCGCTGGTTACCCAGGGGTCGTGGCAGCAGATGGATGAAGGAAAATTTTTGCTACCCGCTTCCGCTTTTCCAAAAGAACAGCCGCCAGGGGCCAACATCCCCTTTGTGGCGCAGATCAGGGAGGCGACGGGCCTTCCTGTGATCGGTGTGGGAAAGCTCGGCATTGATACCATCGCCGCCAAAGCAATTGAGGGATCCATGATGGATCTTGTGGCTGTCGGTCGACAGATGATCGCAGATCCCGAATCGGCCGGTAAGATTTTGGCGGGGAAAGCACATGACATTATCCTTTGCAAGGAATGTATGGCGTGCTTTGCGTCCCTCAGAAAAGGTCCGGTCAACTGTAAAGTGAATCGGATGCTACCCTGGAATGCCTAAAATGTGACTTCCTTTTTAAATCCGCTGCAGCCTGACATCACCGCATGCTTTCGGTTCAACGGATATTGACGGCAGATGGCGGGCTTGACATCTTGAATTTGGCAGCGCCATTGCCGGCTTTCCTTTTCTTTTTCCAGAAACGGGCACGTCTCAGCCTGTTTTTGTGTTCCCGGCACGACCCATGCCCGGTAGTCCGGAGTCTCTCCACCAAGATTGATTTCATGAACCCATTTGAGAATGTCATTTCGCCCTGATGCTTTCCACAACACCACATCCTCAGCGGTCACCTGGTTATGGTAATCCAGAAATCGGCAGCAGAATCCGCACCGGCGGCAGCGAAAGGCCTCCATATTGGTCTCAATGCGCACGCCCGAATTTCCAGTGCTTTGATCCTCGTGCGGTGTCGCGCACGTTCGAAAAACCCGTGCGCAAACCGCAGCCAAAAGGTCATTGTGCCATGGCGTTTGAACGATGGTATTGCACATGGTTTCAACCAGTTCCGGACCGTCCAGCCATTTCATATGGGATTTACCCACGCGATTGACCCAGGCACCGGTTTTTCCCGGCTCTCGTTTTAAATGAATTCGGTTGCCGGTGATCAGGGGCAGGATGCCGGAGAAGAGAATGATTTGAGGCTCATACTGCCGGAAGTCAGAAATAATGGCCGCAATCGCCTCCTGGGTGGTTAGGAAAATCGATTCTTTTTCCACCGGACAACTCCGCAAAAAATATTGTTGTCGCCTTGGCCCTTACGTTCGCTACCGCGGATGATGATAGCTCAAAAAAAGAGCGACTGCAAGACCTTGCGGGATTTGATCCTAACCAGACCATCAAAAATTAAGCCTTTCATTTCCATTCGCACCGGTGCAATTGAGAAATGCCTAAATCTACTATATTATCAATTTGTTGCAGTATCTTCTCCAATTTTCCCCCATATATTTTCCTTGGGGCGTTTTTGAGTGATTTTTTTCTTGCAAATAACGTAAAAAATGTTAAAATTGTTAAAAATCAATTTTGCAACCTCTAGCGTATCCGTAGGTTGCATGGGAATAGGGGTTTTATGGTGACCAAAGAAATTCTCAGCCTTCCCCAGGCTGCCAGACAGACGGGGCTCAACAGGGTGACCCTGTGGAACTATGTCAAGTCCGGCGACCTGAAAGCACACACAACACCGGGCGGCCATTACAGGATCCTCACGGAAGACCTGGAAGCCTTTATGCGAAAAAAGGGTATTTACCCGTTTGGATCCTACCAGCCTGAAACAAAAAAGATCCTGATCGTGGACGATGATCCCGCCACACAGGGAATGCTGACCAAAATCATGGCGCGTCATGGGTATCAAACGGAGATCGCCGGGGACGGTTTTGAGGCGGGGGCAAAAGTCGTGCAATTCAAACCCGGGCTCCTGATCCTGGATCTGATCATGCCGGGGATGGACGGTTTTGAGGTCTGCCGAAAGATCAAGGGAAATCCCCAAACATCTCACATAAAGATTCTGGCCATAAGCGGCTACAACACCGACGAAAACAGAAATCGCATCATGGAGGCCGGCGCTGACCGCTACCTTCCAAAGCCGTTTAAAAATGACCTGTTGGTCGAGTACGTAAAGGCCCTCTTAAACGGTGGCGACCAATAGCAGGCCCTTTTTTCTGACCCCACCCGTTTGAAGAAGGGATTTGCAAAGATACAATCGCATCACAGTCTTTGGAGGGAACCGTACCATGAACTTTTTAAAGAATGTGTCCATCGGCAGAAAGATTCTCACCATCCTTTTTATCGTGGTGGCGGCGGAGGTGGTGGTGGCACTTTGCGGCCTCTATTTCCTGAAACAGATGGAAACGAAGCTGGACCGCATTGTGGAAATGGACAGCGAGAGCATGCGTCTGGCCGGCAAAATGCAGGCACAAACCCTTGAAGTCGTCAGGGCGGAGAAAAACGCCCTCCTGTCCACAACGGAAGAAGACAGAATGGCATTTGAAAAGGCCATTCAAGACTTACAGGGTGAGCTCATGAAGACGGCCGGCCTTCTAAGGGGCCTGTCCGAGTCCGATGAGAAGATCCATTTGGATGAGTTTATTCGGGTCTGGGGCCGTTTTTTGGAGACAAATCAGGAGGTGCAACGGCTCTCCGGACTAGGGAAAAAGGACGATGCCGCCGCCTTGAGCATGGGGAAGGGGCGGGAACTCAGACAGAAAGCCGGGGAATTGATCAATATTGTTGTGGAGAAAAACGATAAAGACCTGGAGGTGAGCAAAATCCAGGCCGACAGGGAGGTCCAGCGGGCCATTACCCTGATGATCATCCTGACCCTCGGCTCCCTGGCCGGCGCTCTGGCCCTTGGGCTTATCCTGTCCCGCTCCATATCGTCCGGTCTCAACAATATGGTGACTGTTGCNGACGCCATTGCACAGGGACATCTGGATGTCCCGGTGGAGTCGAAGGGGGAAGATGAGACCGGAAGACTCGCAAGCGCCATCCGGCAGATGCAGACATCCCTTAGAAGATTGCGCGACGAAACAGAAGCTCAGGACTGGCTGAAAACCGGCATCGCCAANCTCAGCGAGGTCATGCGGGGAGAGCAGGACGTTGCCACGTTAACGGGCAAGATCATCTCGGAAGTCTCCACCTACCTCAATGCTCAGATCGGTGCCATCTACATTTTCACCCAAGAAGGGGAGCAGGAAACGCTCCGACTTACGGCCAGTTACGCCTATACCAAGCGAAAGAATCTGTCCAGTCAGTTCCTTCCCGGTGAAGGCCTGGTGGGGCAGGCGGCCCTGGAGAAAAAACCGATCCTGGTGCGGAATGTGCCCGCGGAATATATCCAGGTCACCTCCGGCCTGGGCCAGGCCGTACCCCGGTTTATCTCGGTGACCCCGTTTCTCTATGAGGGGCGCGTGAAGGGTGTTATCGAGGTGGGGACGCTGGAGGACATGACCGATCTGCAACTTCTCTATCTCAACCAGGCCATGCCCGCCATGGCCATCGCCATCGAGACATCTCAGGCCGGCGATCGGCTTTCAGAAGCCCTTTCCCGTTCCCAGGCCCTCACCGAAGAACTTGAGTCGCAGCAGGAGGAACTCAAGTCCGCCAATGAGGAACTGGAGGAACAGACCCAGTCCCTCAAGGAATCGGAAGAAAGGCTTAAAACCCAGCAGGAGGAACTGGAGACCACCAATGAAGAGCTGGAGGAAAAGACGGAAGCCCTGGAGCGACAGAAACGGGACGTGGAGCAGACCAACCGCAATCTTCAGCAGGCCAGGGGCGAGATCGAAGAGAGGGCCGAGCAGCTGGCCATTGCCAGCAAATACAAGTCGGAGTTTCTGGCGAATATGTCCCACGAACTGCGGACCCCCTTAAACAGCCTCCTTCTCCTGGCCCGGATGCTGGCTGACAATAAGGAGAGGACCCTCACTGAAGAGCAGATGGAATCCGCAACGGTGATCTATGACAGCGGCAATCAGCTCCTTTCCCTGATCAACGAAATCCTGGACCTGAGCAGGATTGAGGCCGGAAGGGTGGAAATGCAATTTGAAAAGGTCAAGTTGGAGATTCTCGCCGGCAATATCCGGGACCATTTCACGCACATGGCCAAAGAAAAAGGGATCGGACTAGCATTTGAAATCGACGAAACCCTTCCCGAGGAAATCAAGACAGACCTGAAACGGGCCGAACAGATCATCCGGAATCTCATGGCCAACGCCATCAAGTTTACGGATAAGGGACAGATCACCATCCGGATGGAACCCCCTCAAAAAGGGGTGAACCTTTTCAGCAGCGGGCTTGCACTCTCCGATGCCCTAGCCATTTCAATCCAGGATACGGGAATCGGCATCCCCCGGGACAAACAGAAGATTATCTTCGAGGCATTTCAGCAGGCCGATGGCACCACCGCCCGGAAGTATGGCGGCACCGGACTGGGGCTTTCCATCTCCCGGGAACTGGCCCATCTGCTGGGGGGAGAGATTCAGATGGAGAGCACGGTGGGAAAAGGGAGTACGTTTACGCTCTATTTGCCCATTGATATGGAAAAATCGAAACGGGAAACGGAAAGCGGGATACCGGAGCGAAGGTCGAAGAAACGGGAAGCGAGGGGTCAGTGGTCAGGGGCCAGTGGCCAGAAGGGTATCACGAACCATGACCCGCGAAGAACACTGCACGCACAGCCCACGCTGACGGCCCCTTCCGTAACCACGATCCCCGATGACCGGAAGGGTCTTGTGAAAGGGGACAGGGCCATCCTGGTGATCGAAGATGATCACCGGTTTGCCGCCCTGCTCCTGAAACAGTGCCACGAGCGGGGATTCAAATGCCTGGCGGCAGCTACCGGAGAAGAAGGGCTCGCCATGGCAACCGAGCATGCGCCACAGGCCATCATCCTGGACATCCGCCTTCCGGGGATGGACGGATGGGCGGTCCTGGAAGCCCTGAAAGAAGATCGGGACCTCCGTCACATTCCCGTTCACATGATGTCGGTGGAAGATCCCACCATCGAGGCCTTCAGAAAGGGGGCCATCGGTTTTTTGAGAAAACCGGTAAAACAGGAGGAATTGGAAACGGCCTTCTCGAGGCTTGAAGACATCCTCGACCGGAAGATGAAGTCCCTCCTGGTGGTGGAAGATGATGAGAACCTTCGAAAGAGCGTTGTCCGCCTTGTGGGAAATGGGGACATTCAGGTGGATGAGGCGGCAACGGGCGAGGAGGCCCTGAAAGCGCTGAGATCCACCACCTACGATTGCGTCATTCTGGACCTGGGCCTTCCCGATATGACCGGCTTCGATATTCTGAAAACCCTTGAGCAGGATGGCGATAGGACCATCCCGCCCGTGATCGTGTACACCGGCAAAGATCTGACCCGAGACGAAGAGATGAAACTGCGGGAGTATGCGGAGTCCATTATCATCAAGGGGGTCAAATCCGATGAGCGCCTCCTGGATGAGGCCTCCCTGTTTTTGCACCGCATGGTGGATGCCATGCCTGAGAGACAGCGCAAAATGATCATCGATCTTCATGATACGGATTCCATGTTCCGCGATAAGAAAATTCTCCTGGTGGATGACGACATGCGCAACATCTTTGCCCTGGCCAAGCTTCTGGAGGAAAAGGGCATAAAGGTCATCAAGGCCGAAGATGGTAAAATAGCCCTCGCAACCCTTGAGAAGAACGCTGACGTGGACCTTGTCCTCATGGACATCATGATGCCCGTTATGGACGGATACGAAACCATGCGGCGGATCAGAGCCCAGGCCAGATTCCATAAGCTCCCCATCATAGCCCTGACGGCCAAGGCCATGGCAGGAGACAGGGATCAGTGCATTTCGGCCGGGGCCAATGATTACCTGGCAAAACCCGTGGATGTCAAACGCCTCCTCTCCATGCTGAGGGTGTGGCTGTACCGTTAATTTGGGGTTGCACATCGTTTTCTTGCTTCAAGCCGCAAATTTACAGGAAAGAAAGTGAAAAATGGATAAAACCGAAATCCGAAAACCGAGATCCGAAATTGAACAGATGGAGGTAGACCTTCTCCTTGAAGCTGTTTTCCGGCGATACGGGCACGATTTCAGGAACTATGCCAGGGCCTCGGTGGAACGGAGGGTGAAGAATTTTCTTCCCAAGGCGGAATGCGCCACCATTTCCGAAATGATACCCAAGCTGCTTCACGATGAGGCCTTTTTCGCAAATTTTCTGGGGCAGTTTTCCATTCCCGTCACCGAGATGTTCCGCGATCCCTCCGTATATGGAAGCCTCCGGAAAAACGTGCTGCCCGTGCTCAAGACCTACCCCTTCATCAAAGTCTGGCATGCGGGGTGCGCCAGTGGAGAGGAAGCCTATTCCCTGGCCATCCTGTTGAAGGAAGCCGGCCTCTATGATCAGGCCACCATCTACGCCACTGATTTTAACGACCTGGTCCTGGGGAAGGCACGGGACGGCATTTACGATCTGGAGTCCATGAAGCTGTTTAGCAAAAACTACCAGAGCTCGGGGGGTAAACAGTCTCTTTCCGAATATTATCATGCGGAATACGGGGGCATCGTCATGGATCAGAAGCTGAGACGCAATATCACCTTTGCCAATCACAACCTGGTCACGGACGGCGTCTTCAGCGAGACGCACCTGATCCTGTGCCGGAACGTACTCATCTATTTTGACCGGGTGCTTCAGGACCGGGTGCTTGAACTTTTCCGAGACTCCCTGGTGCGGGGCGGTTTTCTTTGTCTTGGCTCCAAGGAGTCTATTCAGTTTTCAGGGGTAAAAAACGATTTCAAGGTATTCGATGACAAGTCGAAGATCTTTCAAAAAAAATCATGAGGCATAAAGAGCCATCATGCATTACGAAACACATTTCAAATGCGTAGTCGTCGGCGCTTCGGCAGGCGGCATGGTTGCTTTGGGGAAGCTGTTTTCCATGCTTCCAAGGACATTTCCCCTGTCCATCATTGCGGTCCAACACCTCCATCCTTCGGAAGGCGGGTATCTTCCGGTATTTTTAGCCCGGAAATGCGCTCTCCCCGTGAAAGAGGTGGAAGACAAAATGCCGGTCCTGAAAGGGCATGTTTACATCGCGCCGGCCAATTACCACCTCCTGGTGGAAATGGATGAAAGTTTTTCTCTGTCCATTGATGCAAGGGTCAATTATTCGCGGCCCTCCATCGATGTGCTCTTTGAGAGCGCGGCGCGGGTGTGGGGAGCCGATCTGATCGGCATCATTCTCACCGGTGCCAATCAAGACGGCACCAACGGTCTTCGAAAGATCAAGGAATGCGGGGGAATGACCATGGCCCAGGATCCGGAAACGGCCGAAACGCCGTTCATGCCGTCCGCGGCCATCGATGCCGGCGTGGTGGACCGGGTCATGACACTGGAGAAAATTGGGGCGTTTTTATCAACTATTGACGCTGAGGCTTCGAATTTAAGGTGTTCAAAATGGTGACGGCAATGAACCCTTCAGAAACAGGCCAGAAAATCCTTATTGTGGACGACAGGCCCGAAAACCTGCTGGCCCTGGAAAAGGTGCTGCGGGAAACGGGGGCTCAAACCATTCGAGCAGCCAGTGGAAACGAGGCGCTTAAGGCCACCCTGCACCATGATTTTGCCCTGGCCATCCTGGATGTTCAGATGCCGGAGATGGATGGCTATGAGCTGGCCGAGTTCCTGCGAGGGGACGAAAACACAAGGCATCTCCCCATCATCTTTTTGACCGCCGTTTATTCGGATGAGCATCACGTTTTCAAGGGATATGCCGCGGGGGCGGTGGACTTTGTGACCAAGCCTTACAGGCCCGAAATCCTGCTGGCGAAGGTCATGGTCTTTCTGGAGTTAGACCGGCAAAAGCGAGAGCTGGTGGAAAAAGTCGAAGTGGAGAAGGCCAAGGGGTATCTCGAAAATATCCTCCTTTCCATGGTTGACGCAGTTATGGTTGTCTCAGGGGAAGGCCTGATCCGAACGGTAAACAATGCCCTTGTTTCCCTGTCGGGTTATGGGACCGATGAACTCACGGGAATGCCCCTGGCCAGGCTCTTTGAGAACGCCCCATCCTCTTCCCTGCTGTCCACCCCGGTGGAGGAATCTTCGATTGACGAAACCAAAGCTCTGCTGTACCAGAGCCGGGAAGCCCGACTCCTCACAAAAGACGGAAGCCGCATTCCGATGGAGGTATCCGCCTCGTTTTTTCATGGCAAAAAGGATGCCTCCGCCGGCGCCGTCCTGGTGGCACGGGATATTCGAAGCCGCATCAAAGATCGGGAGGCCTTGAAAAACAGCGAAGAGAAGTACCGAAACCTCTACGAGTCGAACCGGGATGGGATTGCTTTTTGTGACATGAACGGCCGATTTCTGGATGCAAACCAGGCCTTCCGGGATATGACCGGCTATGGAGTGGACGAATTGGTAAAACTCAAGCGTCAAGATCTCAGACCTGAAAAATGGCGCTACCTGGACGAGGATATCTTCAAAAACCAGATCATGCCCAGGGGATACTCGGATGAATACGAAAAGGAGTATATCCGCAAAGACGGGTCCGTATTTTTAGCCGCCGTCAGGGTATGGCTGATCCGGGATGATCAGGAAAACCCCAGCGGTCTGTGGGAGCTTGTCAGAGACACCACCGCCCACAGGCTGGAAGAGCAAAACCGGGTCATGACGGAAAAGATGATCGCACTGGGGATGATGGCAGGCGGCATGGCCCATGAATTGAACAATCCCATGATGGGGATTCACGTTTTCATCGAATACTGCCTCAAACATACCGCGCAGGAGGACAGGCGGCACGGCGTTCTGGCCGATGCCCTGCTTGAGACGGAAAGATGCAAGGGCCTGGTCCATAACCTCTTGACGTTCTGTCACATGGGACAACTGGCAGAAGAAGAATGCCGTAAGATAGACTGCGAGAAACTTTTTGAGCGGGTCTCAACCCTTTTGACCTACCGGATTGAAAAAGAGAACGTTCAGGTCATAACGTGTACGCCGGAAGAACGCCCGGGGATCTGGGCCAAGGAAAACAGCATGCAGCAGGTCTTTCTTAATCTTATGTCCAATTCATTGGATGCAGTTCGGGAATCCCCGAACAAAGAAATCCGCTTTGAAATGCAACAATCCGGAGAATGGATTGAGATCGCCATCAGCGATACGGGCTGCGGCATTTCTCCCGAGCAGATGGAGCGGATCTTCGATCCTTTTTTTACCACCAAGCCCGTGGGAAAAGGGACCGGCCTGGGTCTTTCCGTATCCAAGAGCATTGTCGAATCCCAGGGAGGGACTTTAAACTGCCTAAGTGAACTGGGAAAAGGAACAACATTCGTTATAAAAATGCCAATCGGCAATCAACAACCGCAATAGGAGGAATCAGATGATTAAACGCATTCTTGTTATCGATGACGACGAGGCCATAAGGAAGGTGTTTCTCCTTGCCCTGGAGGAAACCGAGTTTCAGGTGGACACTGCGCCATCGGGTGAAAAGGGAATTGAGATGTGTAAAGCACAACACTACGACCTCATATACCTGGATCTTAAAATGCCCGGCATGAACGGCGTTGAAACCCTAAGAAAATTAAGAGGTGTGGATCCGGATGTCCCGGTCTACATTATCACGGCGTTTTGGGGAGAGTTTTCAGAAGAGCTGAACCAGGCAAAGGAGGCGGGGATGGCATTTGAAATCATGAAAAAGCCCCTCACCATGGAACAGCTGGTGACCCTGACCATCGGCATCCTTGAAGGACCTGCAGATTATTAAAAGCCGACCCTGTGGTTCTTATGGGTAAGCATTTTAGCCCTCAAGGAGATGGGGACTCAGAAAGGCATGGGCCTGGGGCTGACCACCGCTTATGCCATTGTAAAAAAGCACGGCGGGCACATTGCAATAGCCTCATCTCCTGGCGCGGGGACGACTGTAAACATCTATCTTCCCATCTAAAATCAAGAACTTAAATCCGATGGCAAAAATTCACCACTGAGGAGGTTGAAAGATGCATCCCAGAGCGGGAAAGGGAACCACATTCAAAGATAGACCCATCGAAATGGCACTGAACATCACCGATCGGAAACGGGTGGAAGATGAACTCCGGAAAAGCGAAGAGAAATTCAGAACTCTGATAGAGACGGTGGACCGAACCGGCCAGGCCATGGTCTTGTTGAAAGATACGGATCAAATGAAAGCCGCGTGCGTTTTCTCCAATAGGACGGCATCGGCCATTACGGGATATGGAAGAGATGAACTGGCCCGAATGTCGTGGATGGATTTGATTGATCCGTCGGAACGTAAAGCGGTCGAAGACCGGTACAACCGAAGAATGCAGGGAGAAATTATTGATGGCCTGGTCAAGACACGTGTGCTGGGGAAAGGGAACATAACATTCGACATTGAATTGGCGGCGGTTACAACGGAGTTCCAAGGAGAAAAGGTTTTGGCGGTTCTCTTCAGGAATATCGACGAGCGCAGGCGGTCGGAAGAGGCTCTTAGAGAGAGCGAAGAACGCTTTCGTCTGGCCTTTGAAAACGCCAACGATGGGGTGTGCATGGTGGCCCCAGACGGGCGCCTTCTGAAAGTGAACAAACGCATGTGTGACATATTCGGGTATTCCAAGGAAGAATTCGAATGTATGACGGTCAATGACATTACACACCCTGAAGACCAAAATATCAGCCCTACGTTTATTGGGCAAAGTATCTCTTCGGGGGTTGAAAGCAGTGTTTTTGAAAAGCGGTATTTTCACCAACAGGGGCAGATGATTTACGGGCAGGTATCGAGTTCCCTGGTGCGGGATGCCAAAGGCAATCCCATGTATTTCATCTCCCACGTGCAGGATATCACATTGCGAAAACAGGGGGAGGTCGAACGGGAACGGCTCCTCTCGGCCATTGAACAAGCCGGGGAGATGGTAGAGATCACCGACACCGAAGGAACCATTCAGTATGTCAACCCGGCGTTTGAGCGAACCACGGGTTACACCCGTGATGAAGTTCTGGGGAAAAATCCCCGCATTCTCAAAAGCGGTGCCCAGGACGAGGCCTTTTACAAGGAGATGTACCAGACCATCACCCGCGGAGAGACCTGGAAGGGGCGTTTCGTGAACAAACGCAAAGACGGGACCCTCTACACGGAAGATGCCACCCTGTCACCGGTTCTTAACGCTTCAAAGCAGGTGGTCAGTTATGTGGCTGTCAAACGTGACATGACGGAACATCTTCTTTCCGTTAAAGCCAAAGCCGAACTTGAGCAGCAGTTTCATCAGGCCCAGAAGCTGGAGTCCGTGGGCCGTCTTGCCGGCGGCGTGGCCCACGACCTGAACAACCTGCTCTCCCCTATTTTGGGCTTTGGTGAATTACTCCTGGAGGATTTCGGGGAGAACGACGAACGCAAGGGTTCCGTGAAAGAAATCGTTGATGCGGGCAAGAGAGCCCGCAACCTGGTTCGCCAGCTGCTGGCCTTCAGTCGGAAGCAGATCCTTGAGGCCAAACCCATCGATCTGAACAGGGTGTTGACCCAGTTTGAAAAGCTGCTCCGGCGTACCATCCGGGAAGATATCGACCTTAAAATCATTCCAGCGCGGTCCCTCCCGCTCATCAAAGCCGATATCGGACAATTGGAACAGGTGATCATGAATCTGGCGGTCAATGCTCAAGACGCCATGCCGAACGGCGGCTCCTTGAACTTCGAAACCGTTGTGACGGAACTGGACGAAGCCTATGCGGCGCTTCATGAAGGGGTGAAACCAGGCCCCTATGTTTTGCTGAGCGTCAATGACACGGGCACCGGTATGGACCAGGAGACCTGCAAGAAGATTTTCGAGCCATTTTTCACCACCAAAGAAAAGGACAAAGGGACCGGCCTTGGGCTGGCCACGGTGTACGGAATCGTCAAGCAGCACGGCGGCAACCTCCGGGTATACAGTGAACCAGGGCATGGAACGACCTTCAAGATCTACCTGCCTGTCTCCGAAGAAACCGATGAGATAAAGGAAATGCATGCCTTAGAACCTGCTGACTTGAGCGGATCAGAAACCATATTGGTGGTGGAAGACAGCGAACAGGTGAGAAATCTGGCTAAAACGGTTCTCAAACGAAAAGGGTACAGGGTCCTCGTTGCTGAAAACGGAAAAGAAGCGCTGAATGTCATTGAAAAGCATCATGGGCCGGTGCATCTGGTCCTGACCGATGTGGTAATGCCTGAGATGAGCGGTAAGGAACTGTTTCATTGCATTTCCCACCGGTACCCGAATGTGAAACTCATTTATATGTCCGGCTACACCAATGATGTCATTGCCCACAAAGGGGTGCTCGACGAGGGTGTCCACTTCATTCAAAAACCCTTCACGGTAAATGCTCTGACGGCCAAGGTGCGGAAAGTTTTGAACCAATAGGCAAATGATCTACGAAATTTTCAATGAGTGATAGATAAATAAGGAGAACTCTACCCTGTAACGGGGCGAAGAATAGTATGAGATCAGATGATTCAATATCCTCGGGAGTCGCCGAATGGGTCCAAGGCCGTTCCCCTTTTGGCCTGTTCACCACCGACCGCAGGCTCATTGTCAAGGGTTGGAATGGGTGGCTTGAATCCCAAAGCGGATGGACCTGCCAAAAGGCCATCGGGAAAAACCTTCTGGATCTCTACCCGGATCTGGTGACGCGAAAGATGGACCAATACTTTAAGGAGGCGCTTGAGGGCCGCCATGTGTTTCTTTCCCAGGCCCTTCACGGGTATTTAATCCCGATGAAGCGCGTTCTGAACGGAAACCCTGATGCCAACATTGCTCAGAATGCGATCCTTTCTCCCCTTATCGTGGACAATGAGATCTCCGGGATTATCGGATACATCGAAGATGTGAGTGAGCGGTTTGAGCGGGAGAAAGCGCTCATGGATCTGATTGCCGAACTTAAGCAGGCCGAAAAAGTCTTGAAAAACAGGGAGCAGTCGCTGAGGCGCAAATCAAAGCGGATCGAGGATGTCAATACAGCGCTGAATGTCATGCTGAAAAAGCGGGAGGAGGATAGGGCTAGCATTGAAGAAAAGGTATTGTTCAATGTCAAGGAACTCATCGAACCGTTGATGGCAAACCTGAAAAAAAGCGACCTGGATGAAAATCAAACCGGTTACCTTGATGCCCTGGGAACTTTTTTGGCGGATATTGTATCCCCTTTTTCGCAAACCCTTCATGCCAAATTCCTTGGCTTAACCCTGGCCGAAATCCGGGTTGCCAATCTCATTAAACAGGGCAAATCCACCAAGGAGATCGCCCGTTTGTTGAATTCAACCCCGAGAGCCATTGGGTTTCACCGCCAAAACATCCGGAAAAAGATCGGCCTCAGCGACCGCCGGGAAAACCTGGGATCTCATCTTCTGGCTTTTCTAAAATAACAGTTTTTACCTGTCATTAAACTGTCTATCTATGTCGTTGAAAATCCGGCCCGCTTTATCTAACCTAATAGCTCGGGAGTCCAAAGTTCTACCGTCATGCCGGACTTGATCCGGCATCCAGAGAACATATGTTGCTGATAAAGCACTGGATTCCGGCTTTCGCCGGAATGAC
>JGI11705J14877_10001309_pt1 | contig 14334 bp, 13 predicted proteins | sample Etolaghawater15m_FD_14877 | JGI IMG/M metagenome (IMG submission 14877) | reverse complement strand
AACAACTACCAAGTCAACATTCAGAAAAGCAAAATCCCCACAGGACTTGAATTCCTGGACAATCCGGCCAACTTCACTATGCCGGGTAACGATTTCAATCAGAGCTCCCCAGTCTGGTCAGCCTTTATCCAAGGTTTCTACAACACTCTTCGGGTCTCCATCGTCGGAATTCTTTTGTCGATTTTCTTCGGAACCCTGATCGGCATGGCCAGACTCTCCAAAAACTTCCTGGTTCGCACCGTGGCCGGAGCCTACGTCGAGGTCATTCGCAACCTCCCCCTCTTAGTGCTCCTTACGTTCATGAACCTGGCCGTTGTTCTCCAAACCTTTCCCCGAATCGAAGACGCGTGGAGACCTCTCGACCTTTTTGTGGTCTCGAACCGAGGTATTGCCATCCCCTGGTTTGAGGGTTCAGGCACCACTTTGCTCACCGTTCTCGCTGCAGCCCTGGTAGTCGCTGGGCTCGTCGCCTGGCTTCGAGGGAAGTACTCGGATCGGACAGGTAAGCCCGCACGGGGCCTGCTGTATGCCACAGCAGTGTTCGTCCTGGTGGTGCTGGGATCCTGGTTCACACTGGGGTACCAGTGGACTTTGCCTTTCGTGGAAGACCGGGGAACTCTCGGTGGGCTTCGCCTCGACCCTTCGTTTTTTGCCTTACTGGTCACCTTGGTCATCTACACCAGCAGCCACATCGCTGAGATTGTACGTGGCTCGATCCTCGCGGTTCCGAGAGGTCAAGGGGAAGCAGCGGATGCTCTCGCTCTCAGCGGACCCAAAAAAATGAGGCTCGTGATTCTTCCGCAAGCTTTCCGGGTTGCCCTGCCAGCCATTGGCAACCAGTCGTTGAACTTGCTGAAGAACTCATCGCTCGGTGCGGCCATCAGCTATTTCGAGCTCACCCAGATCGCGCAAATTACCGTAGGGAATGGCTCCCCTGCGGTTCCCGCGTTCACTCTCACTCTGCTGGTCTATTTGTCGATTTCGTTGACCACCAGTCTGGTCATCAACATCTTCAATAGGAGATTGGCGTTGGTGGAGCGATGAAACTCTGGATTCGACGCAATCTTTTCCGCACCTGGTGGGACGGTGTCCTCACCCTTGCTTTTGGAGCGCTCGCCGTCTGGGTTCTCTGGACGCTCGCGGAGTTTATTTTCATCACCGGTCGCTGGGAAATCATCGAGGTCAACCTCAAGCTGCTCTTAGTGGGCCAGTTCCCTGCGGAGTCTCTCTGGATGGTTCAAGGGTCCGTTGTGGCGATCACCTTCTGGCTGGCAGCAGCTCTCGGCGGAAAACCTCCAGCGCCAGAGGTTCAGGTCGCTTGGCCGAGGCGTATTGGGGATGCAATCCAGCGGTTTGGCCTGATTATCGGTCTCGGGGTCTTGCTCGTGGTGTTGGCCGGGCCCACAGAGTCTGCTCCCCTGGCGCTGGCTGTGGTTGGGGCATTAGCGGTGGGGCGGTTACTCAACACCACACGGCACCGTGTCTCTTGGGTGGCCCGAATCCCCACCATCATCTGGCACCTCGTTCTCCTCATCGCGCCCATTGCCCTGATTTCACTCACGCTCATGCAATCGGAGTTATCCCTTTGGGGAGGCTTCCTGATCAACTTCTACATGGCCATCATCGCCATTGTGCTGTGTTTCCCCCTCGGTGTACTTCTCGCACTGGGCAGAAAGTCCACACTCCCCATCGTTCGACTCATCAGCACCACCTACATCGAGCTGATCCGTGGTGCACCGCTGTTTGTTCTCCTGCTTCTCGCGGGAGTGGCTCTGGAGTTCTTTATTCCCTCAGAAGTCGCGCCGGGCTCTGTATTTCGCGCGGTGACAGTGTTCACGCTCTTCACCGCCGCCTATCTGGCGGAGATTGTTCGAGGCGGGTTGCAATCTATTCCTCAGGGCCAGCTGGAGGCCGGGAAGGCGTTGGGTCTCTCGACCGTGAAGATCACCTTCCTCATCACCCTTCCGCAGGCTTTGCGCAACGTGATCCCCGCCCAAATTGGCCAGTTCATCAGCCTCTTCAAAGACACCACGCTGGCGGGGGCCGCGCTCAGCATCGTGGAGCTGTTGAAGGTCAGTGAGGCCATCACGAAACAGGATGATTTCCTGGGACAGGGGTACATCTATGAGGCTCTCGCCTTTGTCAGCCTTCTGTTCTGGGTGGGGTCGTATGTCATGAGTAGAGAAAGCCAGAGACTAGAGAAAAGACTGGGAGTGGGTCAGCGATGAACAAGAAAGTTTTCACCGATGCAACACAGATGTCCGGCAATCGCGGCGATGCCGACGCAATTGTGGTGATGAGCGGTGTCTATAAGCGCTTCAAAGACTTTGAGGCGCTGAAAGACATCAACTTTCAAGTCGGAAAGCAGGAAGTTGTCGTCGTCATTGGGCCCTCGGGCTCCGGCAAGTCAACACTGATTCGCTGCATCAACCGCCTGGAGGAGCACGACGCCGGGCGGATTACCGTGGATGGCACCGAACTCACCATGGATATTCGCAACATCCAAGAAATCCGGAAAGAAACCGGGATGGTGTTCCAAAACTTCAACCTGTTTCCCCACCTCACGGTGTTAACCAATGTGGCAATGGGGCCGCGTCAGGTGCGCAACATGCCTAAAGCCCAAGCGGAAGAGCTAGCACTGGAGCTTCTCACCCGGGTGAAGATTCCCGAGCAAGCCGACAAGTTCCCCTCACAGCTCTCCGGCGGCCAACAGCAGCGTGTGGCCATTGCCCGGGCACTGGCCATGAAACCCAAAGTCATGCTCTTTGATGAGCCCACCTCGGCCCTTGACCCCGAAATGATCAACGAGGTCCTGGATGCCATCAAAGAGCTCGCCTCCGAGGGAATGACCATGGTCGTGGTGACCCACGAGATGGGATTTGCTCGCGAGGTTGCCGATCGGGTCGTCTTCATGGCCGATGGTGAAATTGTGGAGGTGGGTACGCCCTCCGAGCTCTTCGACCAGCCTCAAGAGGAACGCACCAAGAAATTCTTGTCCCAGATCCTCTAATTTCCAGGTCCCTTTCGACCCCAGCCCTAGACTAGAACCCTCATACGTAACTAGGGGATTTCATGAATATCTGGCTCACTATCGGCTCGTCCGCTCTCGTCACCGTGAGTATTGCCCTCGGCGTATTGCTCGGGATCTGGATTTTTGTGAAGGTTGCGGGCAAGAAAATTGACTGGCTGGCCCCCGCCTACGAGGACATTCGCCCCCGGCTTCGATTCTTTGTCCTGACGTTCGCGCTCCTGGTCAGCACCTTGGTGGTGAACCGCCCCGACGATTTCTGGTGGTCGGCGGTCTCGCAGGGGCTTGTCATTCTGTTGATTCTCTCCGGTGGGTTCTTGGTTCAGGAAGTCGTCAACTACTCGGTAGGGCTCGTCATCGATCGTTTTGAAAGCGGAGACCAGTCCGACGCTGAAGTCCGCCGGATTTCCACCCAGCTGCGACTCCTGCGTCGACTGGCGAACGTTGTGATCGCCATTCTGGCGATCGGGTTTGCCCTCTTTACTTTCCCCGCCGTGCAGGGAATTGGCGCTGGATTGCTGGCATCCGCAGGTGTTCTCAGTGTCATTGGTGGACTCGCGGCCCAATCCGTGTTGGGAAACCTTTTTGCCGGCATCCAGTTGGCCTTCAGTAACGCCATCCGCGTCGGTGACGTGGTTGTTGTGGAGGGCGAGTGGGGCACTATCGGTGAAATCACTCTCTCCTATGTTGTCGTCCATATCTGGGATGAACGGCGTTTGATTGTTCCCTCCACCCACTTCACCAGCAAGTCTTTTGAAACCTGGACACGCAAGACCTCCAAGATTCTCGGCACGGTCTATATGGATGTTGACTGGCGCGTGCCCCTGGATAAGGTCCGAGCAGAGTTTGAGAAGTTTCTGAAGAACAACCCACTGTGGGACAAGCGAACCTCCAGTGTTCTCGTCACGGACGCAACCGGAGGGTATGTCCAGTTGCGGTTCCTCATCTCGGCAGAGGACTCCAACAAGCAGTGGGATCTGCGCTGTGAGGTGCGAGAGCACATGGTCACCTGGTTACAGAAGAACCACCCCGCGGCATTGCCCGTCTCCCGAGTATCCCTAGATAACCCTGAGTCCTCACGGAAACCTCGGCTAAAGTCCCCTTCGTGACCATTCGCCCGATTCGCATCACCGGCGATCCCGTTCTTCACTCCCCCGCAGCCCCTGTCACCCGCTTCGACGATGACCTCCAGGAGCTCCTCACCGACATGGTCGACACCATGCGGGCTGCTCCCGGCGTGGGGCTTGCAGCCCCACAAATAGGGGTCTCCCAACAGGTATTTGTCTGGGAGTGGACCGACGACGACGGAATTCTCCAGCAGGGTGCAGTGATCAACCCCACCCTGAAAGTAGGACCTCTCGAGAAACGCACCGCGGACCCGGAGGGAGACCTCGAAGGGTGCCTGTCGGTCCCTGATTTCCGTTTCCCCCTCTCCCGAGCACACCGCGTTGTTCTCCGGGGCACCACGCCCCAACAGACACCACTCCAGATCACCGCAGAGGGCTGGCTAGCCCGGATATTCCTCCACGAATTCGATCATCTGCAGGGAACCCTCTACATCGACAAACTGCCCTGGCGTCTCAAACGACGCGTGAGGAAAGAAATACGGGAAGAAGGCTGGGGGAAGCCCGGAGAATCCTGGCTTCCCGGTGTTGATGACTACGAATCAGACCATGAGGCCGAAGAAGCGTAAGCCTGCGGCCACCGCTCCGGCGGCCAACAGCACCAGCAGGAACGGTGCTCGGAAGTAGAGCAGAATTGCCGCGACCCCGATCGCTGGCAGCCGCGCATCAAGAACAAGACCACTGCCCTGCTGAAGGGTTTGTGACACCACCAAAGACGCCAACAGCGCCACCGTGACTAGGCCGGCCACCCGCGACATCAAGGCCCCCTCCACCCACCGAGACGGCACCAGGTAGCCAAGGTTCTTCAGGGCCCAGACCAACAGTCCTGCTGCCACGAGTGCAATCCAGATCGTCACGCGCTACCTCCCTCGGTCCGCTCCGGGGCGTGGGGGGCGACGCGGTGTCGATACACCGCGAGAGCTATCCCCACAGCCGCCGCTGCCAACACGGGAATACCCGCGGGCACCGCGGGAAGGAGAACCACCGTCACCGCCGCTGCCGCAATCGCGATGGCAATCGGTTCCCGTGAGGTAAGCCTCGGCCATAACAGCCCCAGAAAAGCTGCCGCTGCCATCGCGTCAAGGCCCCAGGTGCGAACATCCCCGAGTGCGTCCCCGGCGAGTGCTCCCACCAGGGTCGCTAAGTTCCACCCCACGTATAAGACCGCAGCGGTCATCCAAAAACCGTGTCGTGCTGACTCCTGGTCACTCTGCGCCACGGCAACAGCGGTGCTCTCATCGACGGTGAGCTGCCCCGCGAGTGCTCGTTTCCAGAACCCCGGTCCGACGATGGGCGACATGCGAAGGGCATAGAGTCCGTTTCGAATTCCTAGCAAACCGGCGGACGCGATTGCCGCTGCAGCGGCCGCCACTCCCCCGGTCCCGATAATCCCGATGAAGGCGAACTGGGATGCCCCGGAGAACATCAGAAGGCTTAGCACCATGGTTTGCCACACGCTGAACCCCAGAGCGACAGAGAGAGCGCCGAAGGAGATGCCATAGAGCGAGACAGCCAGACCAACCTGAATACCCTGAACCCTCGCCCGACGGTTGTGGGATTCCTGGAATTCCTCAGCCACCGGAACCTGAACGGCTGGTGTTCACCCCGTGAATCCCATTGTGGAACTTGAGCGTCGGAAACGCTGCCGAGACACTAAATCCGACCCCGGGAACGCGGTGGGCCGAAAACACGCCCCCAAAGGCTTCAATACGGGTCTGCATCTCTTTCATGCCTCGACCCGAAAGGATCTCGACCAGTGCGGCAGCGTCGTCCTCGATCGTGTATCCAGCGTCATCGGGAGACATAAACCGGCGCCTCGCACGAGTTCCATCGTCGTCCACCCGAACGTGGAGACCTTGGGCGCTCCAACTCATGCCCACCTTGACAGTGGTACCGGGTCCGCCGTGCGCACGCGTGTTGTTGAGGCTTTCCTGCAAAATTCTAAAGATTGCTAGCTCTGCGCTCGGCGTAATGCCAAACGGAGTTCCGCTCTCCTCAAACTTGACCGTGATTCCGGATTCGTTCATGGCTTCAAAAAGATCGTGGATAGAAACGAGGCTGGGCAAGTTTGCAACCTCTTGCGCCCCGTCACGGGACACGTTGACCACGCGCCGGAGGTCGTTGAGAACCTCCCTAGCTGAATCAGCAATAGCTTCGGCGGCCCGAGACGCCACCTGAGGGTCTGACACCGCCGTGAACTTGGCTCCCTCAGCCTGAGAAATAAGGCTTGTGAGGGTGGCTGCTGCTGCGTCGTGGACGTCGCTGATCAACCGCATTCGGTCGGCCTGCTCCACCAGCTTCACCTCGAGTTCGGACTTCTCCACATAGCCATCAAAGGCGTCGTCAAGAGCCTCCTGAGAGGGACCAGTCACCTTTCGAGCCTTCAGCCCGAGCCACAGGACGAGCCCTAAGGACAGAAGTAGGAGACCCGCAAGGGTAGGCACCAACCAGAGGGACTGTGTTGCCAGAAAGTCTGACATGAGTCTCTTTCCTGTGGGCATTACTCGGCGGCCAAGATAGTTGCTCCCCGACTTGGACTCGAACCAAGAACCTACCGGTTAACAGCCGGTTGCTCTGCCAATTGAGCTATCGAGGAATACGACGCTAAGCCACGATGCTACCAGAGCAGCACCAGGCCAAAACGCCCTCTAAAGGCTAGTAGCCAGCCTCCACATCGACAACACCGAGAAGCGTTCCTCCCGCGACATAGGAGGCCACGTTGGTCTGGATTCTCCTTGCGAGCAACGGTGCGGTCATCGGCAGAGTATCCGCCGAATGCGAGGTGATCACGATTCGTGATTCCCTCCAGATGGGGTGATCATCGGGAAACGGCTCCGGGTCCATCACGTCAAGACCAGCTCCAAAAAGCTTCCCCCGGGACACCGCTTCCAGCACCGCATCAGCGTCCACCAAAGACCCCCGAGCAATGTTGACCACTACCGCGTGATCGGGCAGAAGTTTCAGCTCCCGCTCACCAATCAGGTGAGTGGTCTGGGTCGTCGCTGCGGCCGCAACCACCACAGCATCAGCGCCCGGCAAGACGTCATGGAGCTGATCGGAGGTGACCGTTCGTGTGGCTCCGGGAAGATCTCCGCCACTTCGCCGCACCACGGTCACCTGCGGCCGGAGCGGTGCCACAAGGTCGAGGAAGGCTCTCGCCACTCCTCCCGCTCCGAGAAGCACGATGTGGCGCCCAAACAGCGACAGTCCCGTTCGCTCCTCCTGCCAGTGGGCTTCGCGGGCTTTGCGGGGCAATTCCCTCAGAGTTCCAAGCAGCAGGGCCAGGGCGTGCTCGGCAACGGGCTCCGAATAGGCGCCTTTCGCGGAGGTCACCACAGGCCTTGATTTTTCGGGCCTCGAAGCCAGGGTTTCCAGCACGGGCGCAAAAGCATCAACACCGGCCCAGGGAAGCTGAATCCACTCAATCCCGGGGTGCCGCTCCAGAGTCGCCTGGAGCTGATCAGCCCCAGAGGGGCTGACCCACAAGAGACCCTTTGTGGTTTCATCCAGTGGTTGTAGTGAGCCACCGCCAGCTACGACTGCCTCGGTAAACATCTCGGTGGCAAAAGGCTCCATCGACACAGGTCCGCCCCGCAGGGGCGGGTGTGAGCGCTGGTCTCCACTCCACTCTTCGTGCTGGATGTCCGTCATTCTTCCCGTAATTCTCGGCGCCTCGCCTCAATGGTCACCAGCTGTTCTTGAACAGCGCGGTGTCCTGCCGGGTCAGCCTCTGCATCACTGCGTTGCAGGGTGCTCATCAGCTCGGCTTTTTGACGCAGTAGGTCGCGATCGAGGAGGGTTCCGGTCACCCCCATGCAGTAACGCTCGGTCTGGTCCTTGTTTTCCGGCAGTGGCGCTACCGAAAGTTGCCCCACCAGGGGTTGGAGGGCCTCGGGTGTTTCACCGGTGACCATCGAGACCCAGGCACTGTGGTGATAGCGGTCAAACACCGACAGCATCGCATCCCTAATCAATGCCAAGGCAGCGTGAGAGAACTGAGTCGAGAGCACAGCTGTGGCCCGATCCTCCGGCACCACATCGGGGTGCTGGAGGAGAACCATCAAGACATCTCTCTCCAAGGTCGTCACCGGATCGGGAGACAGGGACGACATCGTGTAGGGCTTATCGCCCTCCGGTGCGGGGGCAGTGGACGATGTTGCTGGTGTGGCTTTGGGTGCACCCGCCCTGATTTCACGCAGCACATCGTCGGGATTCATCCCTAACCACCCGGCGAGTTCGCGGGCATACCCATCCCGAATAACGCGGTCACGGATTTTCGACACCACGGGGGTGGCTGCTCGCAACGCAAGACTTCGTCCCTCGACAGTGTTCAAGTCGCACTGGCTCATCACCTGCTTGATCATGAACTCATACATGGGCCTGCGATGAGCAATCACCTCGCGAAGCGCCTCATCACCTTGGGTGATCCGAACGTCACACGGATCAAGCCCCTCCGGTGGCACTGCCACAAAGGTTTGCGCGGCAAACCGTGACTCCTCCGCAAAGGCTCTGGACGCCGCCTTCTGGCCGGCCTCATCGGGGTCAAAGGTGAAAATCACCTCGCCCTTGGTTGCTTGCGCCGGGTCATCAGAGTCACCCAAGACTCTCCTCACCACCGTCACGTGGTCTCCACCAAATGCTGTCCCACAGGTGGCAACAGCGGTGGTGATTCCCGCCAGATGGCAGGCCATCACGTCGGTATAGCCCTCCACAATCACAACTTGGCGCCCTTTGGCGATGTCCCGTTTGGCGAGGTCTAACCCATAGAGAACCCGTGATTTGTGATACACCGCGGTCTCTGGAGTGTTGAGGTATTTCGGACCTTGGTCATCCTCGCGGAGTTTTCTGGCGCCAAACCCGATGGTTTGGCCCGTAACGTCTCGAATCGGCCAGACCAAACGCCCCCGGAATCGGTCATACACACCCCGGTCACCCTGGGACACCAGACCCGCATCGAGGAGCTCCTGAATGGTGAACCCCGCCGACACGAGGTGCTTGGAGAGCGCGTCATAGGAGGCAGGTGCATACCCCACCCCGAAACGCTCTGCCGCGAGCGCATCGAACCCGCGCTCGCCCAGGAATGACCGCCCAAGTTCCGCTTCGGGGGTGAGTAGCTGTTCACGAAAGAATTTCTCTGCAGCCTGATTGGCCGCATAGAGGCGCGCCCGGTTACCCGCCGGTTGGCCACCACTGCCCTCGTCATAGGTCAGTTGGTATCCCACCCGCTCCGCAAGACGCTCCACGGCCTCCTGGAAGCTCAGGTGATCGATTTTCTGCAGAAAACTGTAAGCATCACCGCCCTCACCGCAGCCAAAACAGTGATAAAAACCGGCTTGCGGGCGCACATGAAAGCTGGGGCTTCGCTCATCGTGGAAGGGGCAGAGCCCCTTCATGGAGCCGACACCGGCGGACTTGAGCGTCACATAATCGCCCACAACATCGGCAATGTTGACGCGCTGGCGCACCTCATCGATGTCTCCGCGCTTAATCAACCCCGCCACATCGCCAGTCTAGTTAGCCCAGGCTCTCGGCACACCGGGAAGAAAGGGGTGTGGAGAACTTAGGAGAGCCCGAGTCGGTCATAGAGCACCATCGCGGACTGATCGGTCAGCGACGCCACCTGATCGACCACCACCCGCTGCCTCGCAGCGTCCGTGGTGGCTGCCGCGTGATCGGCCTGGAAGACAGCGTCCATCAGAAGCGGATCACGGCTGAGCGCATCTGCCAGAGCTTTGAGGACGTCCCGCTGGTGGTGATAGACCGGCTGACGAGCTGTGTGGGACATGACATGGACCGCCACGAGACCCTTGAGCAGGGCAATCTCATCCTTGGTGACTTGGGGAACCCGCAGGGACTCTAGACCCTCCACACTCTCGATGGTCGCCGCCAACGCAAACCGCCCAATCAACGTGCTGGTGAGGTTTTTGAGCGTGGCCAACTGGGCTCTCGAGGGCTGGAAGCCGGTAACCCAGCCCGGCACACTCGCGAGCCGCTCCCACGCGGCCACCAAGGACTCAGCCGAGGATTTTCCGACCCAGGCCGCCATATCGTGGAGGATGCCCGCTCGATCTTTCTCCGAGGCCAACGCCGCAGGGTCGAGGTAGCCATTGACAATGGCGTCCTCGAAATCGTGCACCGAATAGGCCACATCATCGGAGAAGTCCATGACTTCAGCCTCGATCGTGAGCCTGCGCTCGGGGAGCCCCTGACGCGCCCAGGCGAAAACGTCCTGGTCATCGGCGTAGACACCAAACTTCTCCCGGCCGCTGGGATCAATGTCGGGTGTCTCAGCGCTCCAGGGATACTTGATGCTCGCCAACAGACTGGTTCTGGTGAGGTTGAGCCCCCGGGGAATTCCCTGGGCATCCACCGCTTTGGGCTCCAATCTCACCAGCAGTCGAAAGGATTGCGCATTGCCTTCGAAACCCCCGCACTGTGTAGCCCACTCGGAGAGCGCCTGCTCACCATTGTGACCAAAGGGTGGGTGGCCGAGGTCATGGGCCAAACAGGCCGTTTCCACAACATCGGCATCAAGCCCCAGCCGGTTAGCGAGCTCCCGCCCTATTTGCGCCACTTCCAACGAGTGGGTGAGGCGGTTTCTCGCAAAATCCAGGCCCGCTGTGGGAGAGAGCACCTGGGTTTTCGCCGCTAAGCGCCGAAGCGCTGAGGAGTGCAGAAGTCGACCGCGGTCTCTCGCAAAATCGCTCCTCGAGGATGAGTGGGTTTCTGGAACAAAACGCTCACGGTCAAACTCCGCGTAAGTCTTAGCCGCCACTGGAGTCCACTTCCGCGAGACGCAGGGTGTCGCGCTCACCGGAGGCGAGCTCCCTGCTCTCCAGCCAATGCTCGGGCAAAGCAACCTTCTTGGGTGACCCTTGCCGACCTCGGGGGCCCTCCACTCCTTCGGTGGGATAGGGAGCGGACCAGTACAGTTCCCCCAGGAAATCATCAATCTGCTGGAGAGACTCCACCGTGGCAAGTCGAGCGCGGACGTTTCCCCCGACCGGGTAACCCTTGAAATACCAGGCGACGTGCTTGCGAATATCCCGGCAGGCATGGCCCTCGTCGCCATCAAAAAACTCCACCAGGAGCTCTGCGTGGCGACGAAAAGCCTCGGCAACAGCTCCCAGTCCTGGCTTGATGCGAAGGCCCTCACCCTTGAACGCGGCTTGCAGGTCGCCAAAGAGCCAGGGGCGTCCCAAACAGCCGCGTCCCACCACAACCCCGTCACATTCGCTCTGCGTCACCATGGCCAGGGCGTCCTCAGCGCTCCAGATATCTCCGTTGCCGAGCACCGGAACGCCCGTGATCTGGGATTTAAGCTCCCCGATGGCGTCCCAGTCGGCGTGACCGGAATAGAACTGCGACGCGGTCCGGGCATGCAGGGCAATCGAAGCCACTCCCGCGCCTTCTGCTGCTTTCCCCGCCTCGAGGAACGTCAGGTGGTTATCGTCAATGCCTTTGCGCATCTTGATGGTGACCGGAATATCTCCGGCAGCCTTGACCGCACTCTCGACGATGTCGCGAAAGAGGCTCCGTTTCCAGGGAAGGGCCGCTCCCCCGCCTTTTCGGGTCACCTTGGGGACAGGGCAGCCAAAATTCAAATCAATGTGGTCACACCGGTCCTCATCGACCAGGAAGCGAATAGCTTCCGAAATGGTGGTGGGCTCCACACCGTAGAGCTGGATACTGCGGGGGACTTCTGACTCATGGTGCTTAATCAGGCGCATGCTGGTGGGGGTTTTCTCCACCAGCGCCCGGCTGGTGATCATTTCGCTGACATAGAGCCCAGCACCATATTCGCGGCAGAGCCTCCTAAACGCCGTGTTGGTAATGCCCGCCATCGGGGCGAGGACAACGGGGACGTCAAGCTCCAGCGGGCCGATAGACAACGGCTTCTGGGCGAGTGCCGGCGCCGCCACGATTACGCCCCTACAAGAGCTGCGGCGAGGTAATCCCGAAGCTTGTCCAGGGACACTCGCTCTTGGCTCATCGTGTCACGTTCGCGAATGGTGACCGCATTGTCCTCCAGGGACTCAAAGTCCACGGTGACGGCGAAGGGGGTTCCAATTTCGTCGTTGCGTCGATAACGCCGACCGATAGCACCGGCGTCATCAAACTCGACGCTCCAGTGTTGGCGCAGGTCATCGGCGACTTTCTGGGCCAGCGGAGAAAGCTGTTCGTTTCGGGACAGGGGCAAGATGGCAACCTTGATCGGCGCGAGGCGACGATCAAGGCGCAACACAGTTCTCGTGTCGACACCGCCCTTGGAGTTGGGGGCCTCGTCCTCATAGTAGGAATCCACCAGGAACGCCATCAGGGATCGGGTGAGCCCCGCGGCTGGCTCGATGACATAGGGAGTCCAGCGCTCGTCCAGTGATTGGTCAAAGAAGGAAAGGTCAGACCCCGAGTGCTTGCTGTGGGTGGAGAGATCAAAGTCTGTTCGGTTGGCAACCCCTTCGAGTTCGCCGAACTCTCCCGAGGGAAAGCCAAAGCGGTACTCAATATCCACAGTCCGCTTGGAGTAGTGCGACAGCTTCTCTTTCGGGTGCTCATACAGGCGCAGGTTCTCTGGATCAATACCCAAGTCCGTGTACCAGGCAAAACGCTCATCAATCCAGTACTGGTGCCAGGTTTCATCCTCCCCGGGTTTGACGAAGAACTCCATCTCCATCTGCTCAAACTCACGGGTGCGGAAAATAAAGTTTCCCGGTGTGATTTCGTTGCGGAAGCTCTTGCCGATCTGAGCGATACCAAAGGGTGGCTTCATCCGGGCGGTCGAGACCACGTTGTTGAAGTTCACAAAGATGCCCTGGGCGGTCTCGGGGCGGAGATAGTGCATTCCGGCCTCATCATCCACCGGCCCCAAATAGGTCTTCAGGAGTCCACTAAAGGCCTTGGGCTCCGTGAACTTTCCTTTATTGCCACAGTGTGGGCAACCAATGTCGGCAAGACCGTTCTCTGGAGCCCGGCCCTTCTTTTCCTCAAACTCTTCGAGCAGGTGGTCAGCGCGATAGCGCTTGTGGCAACTGAGGCACTCCACCAGAGGGTCAGAGAACACCTCGACGTGCCCGGAGGCCTCCCAGACAGTTTTCGGGAGGATGATAGCCGAGTCCAACCCCACCACATCCGCGCGGGACTGCACCATCCGTCGCCACCACTGACGCTTGATGTTTTCTTTGAGCTCAACACCCAGGGGACCGTAATCCCAGGCGGAGCGGGAACCACCATAGATTTCACCGGACTGGAAGACAAAGCCTCGGCGCTTGGCGAGCGCGATGACGTTATCCAGCTTGCTTGTGGCTGCCACTGATGGTGCTCCCTTGGTTTGTGACCGGAATCCCCCGGCACAGAGCCTCTATCTTAGCTAGAGGCTTTGTTCCCTGTCTCCGGTTGGTCCACAGCCCCACCAAAGCGTCTCGCCCTGGTTTGGTATTGGCTCATCGCCTCCCAGAGAGCGGTGCGGTTCATATCCGGCCACAGGGTGTCTAAGAACACCATCTCTGCATACGCGCTCTGCCAGAGCATGAAGTTGCTCGTTCTTTGCTCACCAGAGGTTCGCACAAACAGGTCCACATCGGGTTGCGAGGGCACATAGAGGTGGCGCGCGAGGGTTTTCTCGGTAATGCGCTCAGGCGTCAGGGAACCCTTCGCCACCTCACCTGCAATTCCCCGCATCGCGTCGATAATCTCTGCTCGACCGCCGTAATTCACACACATGGTGAGCGTCAGCGCCGTGTTGGCGGCGGTGAGTTTCTCCGCCGCCTCCAGGTCTTTGATCACACTGGACCAGAGCTTGGGTCTGCGACCTGACCAGCGCACCCGAACCCCCCAGTGGTGGAGTTGGTCTCGCCTACGCCTCAACACGTCCCGATTGAACCCCATCAGGAATCGCACCTCCTCGGGGGAGCGATTCCAGTTCTCAGTCGAAAACGCATACACCGAGAGGTGTGACACCCCGGCTTGGAGGGCTCCCGCGACCACGTCCAGTAGCGCAGCCTCCCCGGCTTTGTGACCCTCCACCCGAGGCAAACCTCTCGCGTTGGCCCAGCGACCGTTGCCATCCATGACGAGTGCGACGTGGGCAGGAATTTTCTCCCGATCAAACGGCGGCGGGGTCTCCCCGGTCCAATCGAGGGGCAGGAATTCCTCAGAACTCACGACACAGCCTCATGGTGCCTA
>JGI11705J14877_10001308_pt1 | contig 14341 bp, 12 predicted proteins | sample Etolaghawater15m_FD_14877 | JGI IMG/M metagenome (IMG submission 14877) | reverse complement strand
CCCAAATCAGCAAATTGTGGACGTAAATGAGCAGTTAATCAGGGGTGCAGAGGTAATTGGAGCCGGAGATACGCTTGGATTGGACCGAGATACAACATTAAAGCTAGCTCGTCGCAAACAAAAGATGGATGAGCTACGAAAGCAGCAACGTAAGGCCAGATCAGAGCGTCAAAGCAGCTCAGATGCACGATTATTGGCAGATGATGAGCTTATTCAAGACATTGATGCACAAGAAAGGGCATTTCAAAAAGAATCTCCGCAACGTGCTGCTGATCCACTGGAGTTATTGCAGTTAGGTGCGGATGAAGCTGATCTTCAACAGGTTCGTGCTGGTCGAATCGAGAATATTAAACAGGTTGACCAAGCTGGTGGAGGTGAAGGCGGAAGAGAGCGCCGTCGATTGCAACAACAGATTCGAGATCGTCAACCACAGCGGTTAAATGTCCTGTTAGAGCAGCGAAAAGGGAAACCGTTGCGGATTGTTGATGAAATTCCTGCAGGAACGCCTGTGCCAGAGGATTTAAGAGAAGCTGCAATGCTTCAAGAGCTTGGATTGGGTTCACCAGAAAAAGAAGCTGTTGGATATAGCAAGATTGGCAAAGAAGGTAAACGTCGTAGAAATTTTGGCAATGTAGTTAAAGATTCTGATGGTGAAATCGTAAAAGAGCGACTATCACGGGTCAAACGTGCTCGACCTACAGGACAACTGCAAAATCCTAAAGACATTATCTCTACGGATAAATTTTTAACAGCAAAACGTGGCAGTTATCGAGGAATTGCAGACGATGGTCCAAAGGAAATTAGATCACCGCAAATGGCTCCACAAAGAGCCGGCAATAATGAGTATAGAAGGTTAGTGTCAGCTGTTACTGAAGGGAAGGTACAACTCACGGACGAAGTAGCACCTGGAAAGACAGTGCTTGATTTATTGACTCGGATGGAGGAAAGCCAATCAGGTAAAGCTGCTTTAGAACTAGCTAAAAGTGAAGCTGCAAAAACTGCGATTGCTGATATGCGTCTTCGAAAGGAGAATGCTAGAAAAATCCTAAGGCAAGTTGCAATTGAAGCAGACGCTGCTGGCGATCCGTTATCTCCAGGCGAGGCACAAGCCTTACTACAGCGACTGGAGACACCTGAAGTTGATTCACGTCGCAAAGCTGAACGCGAAGCAGTGGATCAGATCGGAAGTTACGGATCAACCAATGAAGTCATCGGTGAATCCCAAATGTCAGATGAATCATGGAAAGCTAAGAAAGGTCGCACAATTAGTACACCGCCAGTAGCAGCAGAACCTACTATTTTTGCACGTAATCTCGATATTCAACGTGAGATTGCTCAACCCATTATAAGTGGTGGTGAAATTATTGGATATGGAGCTGGTGGAGAGATTTTAGGAAATATCAATGCTCCTACAACTGATCAAGTACTGAATGCACCAACACCAAGGCAACAGGATATTCTTGACTTCATCGTTCAAAACATGGATGAACCGGATACCGGTGGTGTAAGGGATGTCGTCATTACAGATGCTACCCGTGCATTTACAGATCGTGTAAATCGCCAGCGTCAAGGTACTTTTGGAAATGAACAAGTTGTAGTGCCAACAGGTATTCGTAGCTTGAACGAAGCTATTGAAGTCATGGATCAGTTGATTTCACAACGTGAGGGTGCTGGGAAGACATTCTCAAGATATAACCCAGATGGTCCTACACCACTAAAAGTTCCAAAAGGAGAAAGGGTCACCATTAATGACTTAATGTCCACAATTAAGATGGATCCAGTTGAAAACAAAAATCTCGCCAATGCTTTATATCAATTAGCTTTAGCAGAAACAATTGATGTAAATCAAGCTGGTAAACAACGCTATGCAGAACGTCGTGGTTCATATCAACCGGTATATAGGCCAGAAGGAGCATCTGCTTCTGTAAACCTTGAGCTACAGCGTCGTGGAACACCAGCCATTGATTTACCAAGACAGAACATTATCTTTGACAGTCCAGCTGGATTCTTCTACGACACAGTTAATCCAACATTCATTAGGAACCAACAGAAAGGTCCATTGGGTCCCGAAGGTAAATCCGTGACAATTCAACCACGTCTACGTGAGCTATCGGATCCTGATGCAGCTGCGCCATTTATTGGTATGGTTGCTGGTGAAGAACCAGTTGGAATTGCAGGAGATCCAAATAATCCAAACTATCGATATAGAAAAGGATTTGGACAAGACGTCACCATAGAGCAAGGGTACACAGATTTAGAAAAAAGAATGAATCGTCCATTTAAACAGTCTGCTGTTGACGCCAACATTGCTACTGCTCGTGAAGTTGAACGACGTCAAGCAGCTGGAGAAGAAGATGCAGCAGTCAAACGAATCATGAAACAAGCTGAATCAGCTTCGTTTGATGATCGAATGAGAGAACAGGCCCAGATGGACTATCAACAAGATCTGCGCAATCAGAAGATTGTCAAAGCTAAATTAGGACAGCAACCTCAATCAGTACAACCAGCTCCAGTTCCACAGTCTATTGCACCTGACCCATGGGCTGAGACAGGTTCTGTTGCAGAGCCGGTTGTTAGTACTAAGTCTTATAGAGAGCTGACACCAGAGCTTCGTGCTGAATTAAATCGTTTGAATAATCCTGCGATTGCAGAATCTGAAAATAGAGTGCAGGGACCAAGAATGCGAACAGAGCCAAGAACACGTCAACAACGCATCGACCAGATCAAAAATATTGGAACAAAGTATAGAAAGCCCTTAACGTATGGTTCACTTGGAGCAGGAGCTTATGCTGTGCTACAAGGTATATTAGGAGGAGGACAAGAAGACGAACTGGAGGTTTACCAGTGAGATTTACAAAAGAAAGTATTCAACAAGGTAGGCAGAATCAACGTGCTACTGAAGAAGTAGCGGAGTTTATTCCGACACTTGATGGTGCTCCACAGTATAGACCTACTCGTAAAATAGATGTTCAAAATCAACGTATGGCGGGTCAGGTCGGTGCACGTGCATTAGCAATGATGACTAATTCGGAAGAAATAAAACGTACAAATAACTTTATGGATATGGTGAAAAGATCTCCACTAAAGTCAGTACAAGAAACATTAATCCCACCTCCGATGGTTGGTTAAAATAGTCAATATAGCTTTAGTTAACTAAAAGGAAAATAATGCCAGCTCCACTCGCCATCTTCCCTGCATTAGCTAAAGCCGGTGCATTAGCTAAAACATTATTTGGCCTTGGTGCTGGAAAAGCCGCTGTGGGCGGTGCAAGTAAAGCTATTGCTGGAGCAGCAGCCAAGCGTTTTGCAGGAAAGGAGTTATTGAAAAAACTAGGCAATGCAGTTGTTGGGCCTGAACTACTTGCTGACAAAGGATTATTAGCAAGACGTTTGGGTATGGATGTTGCTTTTGCAGGTTTTAATGCAGCAACAATGCCTGGAGATATTGTTGATAAAGGAACTACGTTTGTAACTGACCTAGGGTTAAGTGGTTTAACAGGTATTAACGCAGCTCGTGGTGTAAGAAAACTAGGAGGAGGTCAAACCGCACAAGAAATCGCTGATCAAGTTGGATCAGTTGCCGGTGCATTTTCCAGTATGCCTGCAACAGATGCATTATTGCGGTTAAAGGGCGGTGGCATGACACCTTATGAAAAGCAGTTCCAAGAGCAAGATGCAATTTATCGGGCACAGCTAGAAGAAGAGTTACGTCGTCAATATGGATTGCCGACACTTGACCCCACTACGGTAGATAACGGATTAATCGCATGAATCGACTTGAAGATGCTAGGCAATTTCTAAAACGCATCCGAGAAGGAGCGTCGAAGGAGTTCGGCTACGGACGTGAAGATCAAAGGCAAGCCTATCGTCGTTCTAGAGAAGATCAGGGTTTAGAAATTGATGCCACTCGTGGCGAACAAATGATTGGCTCTAATCGTACATATACGATGATGCAAGAGCTGCTTGGTAGAGCTAATCCAGCTGATGTAGCATCTCGACAAAGAATGGGTCTAGGGCTATCAGAGGATCGTGCAACACGCATTGGACAAGTACTCGGAACATTAGGTAGCGATTTAGTTCAAGATCGAGGACGGGAGTTATGGTGGCTAATTAATGCACCACAAGCATTAGCAAACCTGGCACAAGATGCCACGTTAAAAAAGTATGCGCCAGAGTTATTTAAAACAGAGCTTGTAACTGATGCAAAAGGGAATCCTGTTACATCAGCTAAACAAGCTAAAATACTTGCTATTGCAGATGCAGACGGACGACCAAATGTAGGTTATACACGCACAAGAGATGGTTATGCAAAACGTCTTCATGAACCAGGCTATGTTGATGCATTAAACATTCCAGCAGGCATTGCAGTTAATACAGCAATTGGTTTGATGGCTCCATTTGGTGGAGCTGAAGGATACAAAGCAGTATTTCCAGACGATGAAGATCCAAGTAAATCTAGTAACCCAGTTATGGAAGTAGGTGCCAAGTACATCTTGGGTAGAACTGGAGGATTACTACCCTGGGATGAATTTAAAAAAGTTAGACCAGATGTAAGTAAAGATGAATACATGAGGTACAAAGCATTTAGATTTGACAATGAAACAGATTTAAATCCGCTTGACGGAGATATTGTTCTACCAACAGGTGTATTAAAAGCAACGACAGAAGGAATTCATGGTCCAGAAGTACAATTCCTTGGACGAAGCTTACCTGTTAATACAGCGCTTATTCCTACTGCAGCAGCGATTGCAAGTACTGCATATGGTGCAAGACGTTTTGGACCTAAAGGAGGCCTTCTAACAGGCTTAGCAGGCACAGGAGCAGGAATGCTTGCAGGTAGTGCATTAGAGAACGAAAGACGTCGAAGAAATGCGGAAGAAAATAATATGAATCAAATTGATAGAATTTACTAGTAAGGAGAAGGCTAATGGCGTTTAACTCAGGATTTGCTGCAGGTAGTGGAGTAGAAAACTTCTATGATACTAGTGTTGATTTTGGAAAGCTTTCAGGTGCAGCTGCGGTGCAACGTGCTATGGAAGAGTTAAATGCAATTAAACGAAATAGTGGAACATTTAATGCAATTATGGGTGCAGATGCAGAAGCAGAAATGGAGAAATACCGTATGGAAGGACAGCAGAACCTACATGATGCACAGATGTTTAGTAAGAACTTAGGAACAGCCGCTGGGTTCTTATCAAGCGGTATTGGTGCATTTGGTAAAGCAGGTGGATTTGGTAGCACTGGTGGTTCAGGAAGTACTTTCACCCCAAGTAGCGTAAGTAAGTATGGAGATACAGTTACGAATCCTATGGATAGTTTCAGGAGTGCTGGAATTACCGGACCTATTTATGATTTTCAATCTTTCTAATATAATAAGTAAAGACTAAGCCGAACAATAATGGCTAGATTCAGAAGTACACCAACTAGAGATTTTGGATTCACGCCAAGTTATGGTCAGAGGCGTGATTTTAGTCCGCCTGGTTTAAAAGCTGGATCATATACATTTGGTGGTGAAGCTGCTGGTATGGTCAGTCTGGCTGATACATATAGTGCTGCAAGTGCAGGGACAAGGCCTGATGAATTAATTACAGCAGCACGGGAAATGAGAAGAGCAGAAAGTGACGCAATTGCTGATGCTACTGCAAGTACATTTGCTAATGCGTATGGAGCGTTCAAAGGGATTGAAATAGCAAAAGACTATAGAGATACGATGGGTGATCTAGCTGGAGATACTAGAAAAGCTGGTGTTTTAAGCGCACTTGGACAAGTTGCAGGTGCTGCACTTCCGTTTGTATTACCTCCACTTAGCGATGAAACCACAAAACATACGATCGAGCGTATTGACGATGCACTTGCCCTGTTGCGTCAATTAAAACCTGTGAGCTTCTATTACAAAGAAGAATATAGTGCATATCCTGAACGTATGCATTATGGCTTCATTGCACAAGATTATAAAGACGTAATGCCTGATGCTACATATTACGATGAAAGCATTGGCAAGCTGTGTATTGATACAGGTGAATTGATTGGATTACTTGTACGAGCTAATCAACAGCTTGAAACTCGCATTGCACGACTAGAAGCAAAAGAGGCTTTAACAGCAGTGTAAAATAGAAAAAGATCTGTAAGTTAATCTAATGAGCTGGGATAGTTTTATTGATCCAATAGCCGAAATTATAGGGCAGGATGCAGAAAGTCAAGTACAACAAGGTAACTATCGAGAAACTTTAGATGGTAAGTATAAACCTGGTCTATGGGATCAGTTTTGGGGACGTGCAAATGATGGCCAGAATGCGCTAAAAACTCAAAAAAATAGAGAAGTACGCGAAAAATATAAGCCAATTCTTGAGGCGTACGATTTGAAATGGCAGGATGGTTTGACCGCAGGTACTGCAGAAAAGCTGATTAAAGAAGAAAAAGAGAAACAAGGCAGGCAAAACACAGTTGACCAAGCCAACACTCTATTCAACTTGCCTGCAGAAGTAGATAGAAGAGAGACACGAGACCGTCAATACAACGACGCCCAGTTAGCAGCAGCACAAACTAGAGCTGATCTTCTGCGATCACAAAACAGGACATTACAGTTTCAAATGCTTCAAGCTCAACGAGAGAATGATCGATACTACGATCGTATGGATCGTGAAGATGCACGATTACGACGTGAAGGGTATCAACAATTAGGATCTGGACTTGCAGCCCTTGCAGCAGCTTTTACAATTGTGTGAATATCACTTATAAATGCTGTTGATAAAGACCTTCATTGTAAACAGTCCAGTCACCAAAGCTTCCACGACCATCATATAAATACTTAGCAGCCTTCATATTTTTAATTGGATCAAACAAATCTTCGCGTTTAGTAATTCCAAGTTTTTGCAGCCATCCATTGTCTTTATGATATCCCCAATTGATCTGCATTAAACCTACACTGTCTTCTCCAGTCTTTGCATATAGTCCAGATCGTTTAGTACTATTTGTAGGATCAAATCCACTTTCGCCTCCAGCAATGCCTACAACTGTCGATGCTTCACTTGGTGAGAATCCAGAATTAATAGCAAGTTGTTTGATTTGAGCTTTAGACATAGGTCCTGAAGCATCAAAATTAGGAGATGATAAATTTTGACTATTAGGTAAAGGAGTCGTTTTGTTGCTAGCTGTAGTATTATTTTTTACAGGAATTTCAGGAAGAGTAGAGAAAGAGTCGATTTTGTTTTGTGCCTGCTCGATTTCTTTAGATAACTCCTCACGTTCTTGATTCAAGAAATCAACAAGTAAAGTATCACGCTCTGGTTTAGGTTGATTAGCATCATACAGTTGATTAGCACCACCAGATACTAATTGACCCGCTGCTCCTAATACACCAGCAAAACGTTTTGACTTAGTAAGATTTTGATCTGCTTCGGTTTTAATCTTGAAAATCTCAGAATCAGCCTCAATATTCGCAATCGTATTAAATGTTTCCTTGGTCCGGTTAATAGCGTTAAGACGTTCTTTCGCTTTAATCTTTTCAGCATCTAGAACTAATCGACCCATGTCAGTGGAATTACGTTTCTGCTGAATGTAAGCCTTTAATGCGTCATTAGCAGCTACCTTACCTGCATATGCATAATTCCCGCGTCTACTCAATGAGCTAAATTGAGACATATGATTCGCTCAAATACTACATCTATTGTATAAATAATAAAAAGATAGAATAGATTTATGCAAAGCTGATGTAGGCATGACTTCTTCGACACCTGGACAAGAGCAAGGATACAATCCGGGCCTGTTTGATTTCAATCAATTAATGCAGGATTTTTATAACTATAAACCTGCTGAAGATGATACAGAAGGTCAGATGTTGAAAAATGCGTTCCAAGCTAACTTTGTTCAAAGCGCATTAGACGGAAGTATTGCTAGTGGATTAGCACTGCAAAATGCAGCGATTGCTCAAGAGAATATGACGCACCAGGCTGGCCTTGAGCTGGCTAACACAGGTGAGTTAATGGACCGTGAGTTCGGATATAACCAGCTTGCTGCAGAATCCGCATTTGGCTATGAAAATCAATTTGCCAATGCGCAGTATGACAGAGATATTGGAATGCTATCTGCAACAGGTGAACAAAATCGATTGAATATGCAAGAACAAGGGCAGCAAGATCGTTTAGGTGAAATTGTTGCTGGTGAACAAAATAGAATGACAGCAGCTTTAAATAATGCATCACAAGAAGCTATTGCATCAGGTAGATATGCTGCAGATACATATGCAGCGGATGCATCAGCGCAAGCTTCAATGTATGGAGCNGATGCAAGCCGNGATGCTGCAACAGAAGTAGCTAGAACTCAAGCACAATCAGCATTGGATGTATCAAGGAATCAGACTGGATCAGCGGAAAGAATTGCAGGAACACAACAACAAACAGCATTTGGTGTATCTGATAGAGAAACTCAGTCAGCTGAAAGAATAGCGGGCACACAGCAACAAACAGCATTTGGTGTATCTGATAGAGAAACTCAATCAGCTGAGAGAATTGCAGGAACACAACAACAAACAGCATTTGGTGTATCTGATAGAGAAACTCAATCAGCCGAGAGAATTGCAGGAACACAGCAACAAACAGCTTTTGGTGTATCTGATAGAGAAACACAATCAGCCGAGAGAATTGCCGGCACACAGCAACAAACAGCATTTGGAGTGTCTGATAGAGAAACTCGATCAGCTGAAAGAATTGCAGGAACACAAACTCAATCGGCTGAAAGAATTGCAGGAACACAGCAACAAACAGCATTTGGTGTATCTGATAGAGAAACTCAATCGGCTGAAAGAATTGCAGGAACACAACAACAAACAGCATTTGGTGTATCTGATAGAGAAACGCAATCAGCCGAAAGAATTGCAGGAACACAACAACAAACAGCATTTGGTGTATCTGATAGAGAAACTCAATCAGCTGAAAGAATTGCAGGAACACAGAAAGAATCAGCTTTAGGAGTAGCCGGTATCCAAGCAGGCGCAGATAGGTTTGGGGCAACAAAAGCTGCTCAAGCTTCAATGTATGGAGCTGATGCGAGCAAACAAGCAACGATGTTCAGTGCTGTTAACCAAAAAGAAGCAGAAATGTACGGAGCGGATAGATCCTTAGACGCATCAAAGCGTCAAGCTAGAGCTTCTGAAACAGTAGCGGATACACAAGCCGGAGCATCAAAAGATGTAGCTAAAACACAAGCCGGAGCATCAAAAGATGTAGCTAAAACACAAGCCAGTGCAAATATTAAAGTAGCGGATACACAAGCTGGTGCATCAAAAGATGTAGCTAAAACACAAGCTAAAGCAAGTGTACGAAGTTCTCAGCTTGCAAAACAAGCATCAACGTATGGCGCTGATAAAACACTTGAAGGTACAAAGGATACAAATATCACAAGTACAAGAAACATTGGTGAAACAGGTAAACAAACAAGAGAAACAATGGGTATGGAAAATCGATTGAAAGCAAAAGATCGCGCAGATATGCATCGTTATGCGCGTAGTACAGCGAGGGCTATGTAATGACTACAGCAACCAAAACAGGTAAGGTCTATCTCAACTATGTAGATCAATGGCTTGATACATTGTCTGCTGCTGAAAGTGAAGACTTCCGTGAATTTGCTGAAGCAACACCATCTGCAATTGAGATCTGGGTTTATGCAGGGATCTGTGGTTACACAGGTTCATTTGTTGATCTATCACGTTGGATCAAAATGAAATTTCGTAAGTTAAACAGACGTGAGATTTTAAATAGTGAAATTGCAGCATTACATTCGGATATTCAAGATCTAAGAATGGCAATCACCTCTGGTGAAATTAAAGGGGACAATGGGTGCGCAAGATTAGCAGCACTCGAAAAAGAACTGAGATCACATATTGAAACGAGTGATCGTATGAATAAAACAACAGATAAACGAGGTTTAATCCTTGCCGGCGCTGATCGAGTAATGCGTGAAATTACCGCAATCTTCAAAGATGATCCACAGTTTGCCGAGCCTATTGAAAATGCTATAAATGCAGTATGGGCAAAAATCTACAGTGAGATTAGCAATGCTTGATGACATTGAAGCACTATTAGAGCTGCCTGAGATTCGGGAAGTATCGACACAGTCATTACGTGCAGAAGGACGAGTACCAAGGCTGCCACAGATGCCAGGTGTAAGTGTTGATAAATTTTTTATGTCAAATGCACGTGAGATTGAAGCAGCAGAATATGCATATGCAGTAGGTATAGCTTATGAAGAGAAACGTCGGCGTGACTTAATCATGCGAGCAAAAGCAAGAGCTGCAGCACGATTAGCTCAAGCAATCGCAGAATATCGGATTCGCTAGTTAGACTGATAGTAAAATCAGTTAATATGGCCATTGCAAGTGCATCATTAGCATACAGAAGATCTGCTTTAATGACAGCGACGAAGGTGACGAGTAAACCACCATCGCCAGAAGTACTTGCAGCAAGAGATAACTTTATAGCGTTCTGTAGTGCTATGGGGAAGCCTCCAGCAAAGCATATGCTGGAGTGGCACAACGAATTATGTACGGGAGAAGATAGTGAATGTCTACTAGGAATCGCAGGTCAAAACACATCGATCCTCGCACCACGAGGCTCTGCGAAAAGTACTGTCCTTGGTTTGTTTGCTGCTTGGATGATTGGACGACATGCAGCTGCCAAGAAAATGCTAAGGATACTTTATATCGCATATATGGTAGACATTAGTCGAGCAAAGTCGGCCACAATCAAAGGAATACTTACAAGTCCTAAATATCGTGAAATCTTTCCTATGGTGAGATTATCAAAGATAAAACGATCAGATGAATACTGGAGTATCGACTATGAATTTGCAGGAATTGATACGGCAGGTGAAGAAGCTTTCACCATTGCATGTGGAGGTCTCAAAGGTGCTATCACATCGAAGCGAAGTCAACTTGTTCTTATCGATGACCCTATTAAATCCGCTGCATCCATCAATAATCCGGACATACGTCGTGAGATGGAACAAACTTGGAGTAATGTCATTGCACCTACTATGTTCCAAGGGGCAAGGGCCATCTGTCTGGGTACCCGATTCCATTTCGACGACATACACGCCACTTTATTTATCCCCAAGAATAACTGGAAACAAATCGTTCAAAAAGCAGTTATAACTGACGCAGATGGTAGGCAGCGTTCATATTGGCCAGAGTTTTGGTCAATGAAGTATTTAAACGAACGTAAGCTAGAAGACCGAGTTGCGTTTGCATATCAGTATTTAAATACAGCAGTACAAAGTAGAGAAGTTGGAATATCTCCAGAGTTGATCATAAAAGCTGAAGTACCTGAAGAATATGATTGTTTAGGAGTGGGAATTGACCTCAGCGCCGGTCTATCAGAAAAAAATGACTGGACAGTCTTTACTTTAGGTGGCATCAAAGATGGGAAGATTTATTTGATTGACCAACGTCGAGAAAGAACGATGGGCAATATTAAAAAGATGGATACCCTTTGTGAAATGTTATGTGACTGGAATATCCTTCTTGAGAATGACGAAGGTCAGTTTTTCCCAACCATGTCACCGTGCGTAATCTGGCCTGAAGCCGTTGCTTATCAAACATCCTTTGAAGGTGACTTCAAAAGGATTATGCATGAAGAACGTGCTTTGTATAATTTGAGCGTCAGTCCAGTTAAAGGATTTAAGGGGGATAAACTAGCAAGACTTAGAGGCGTACTGGGTTTATATGAGCATAAACGAGTGATATGGAATAAATGGAGAAAATGGAATGTACTTGAAGAAGAACTATTGAATTTTGGCCATTCATCACATGATGATGCTGTGGATTCAATGGTATTAACTATGGGAGGGTTATTAAGGCGAGGTAATTTGCAATTAGATTACAATAAAGATAGTTTTGATTTATAAAAAGTAATGGCTAGCGCGTGGGCACAATTATCAAAAGATGATCAAGCTGCTTGGTCGTCTACGGGAATGACAAAGTCTGAATATAACGAACAGTATGGCAAAGGAGGAGCAACAGCTCCACCACCACCAAAAGCACCTACGCCTTCTCCTACCCCAGCTCCTTCATCAGGACAGGATTTAATCAATAAGTACACACCAAATACATCTTCAGCAACAGCACCGGCGCCAACACCAGATCCAACACCTACTGCATCTCCTGAGCCTTCCTATAGCTCTTCAATGATGGCATCATCACGGAATGAACCCGTAACAGGACCGACGTTTGAGCCAGCATCTTCAAATGAAGAACCTAGTCGATCGGCTGCTGTAGATAAATCAAAAACATGGGCAGATCTTTCTAAAGACGAACGTGCTGCTACAGGTATGACAAAGAAAGAATATAATCGACAAACTGATAATACTTCATATGCAAATCCAGATTATTTAACAGAAAATCAAGCTCAAGAAGAATTTCGTGAAATTAGAAACGAAGCATATGCAGGTACAGAGAAAGGATCTGGAGAAAGAAAAGGCTGGGAAGATCGATTAGATGCTGATACAAGTGCTCAAGTAAATACACTTCAAGATACAATTTATGGTAAAGACAAAATTGAAGATTATAACTTCGCAATGGGAGGGACAGGAAGTTTAAAAGGGAAAGAAGCAATTAGTAAAGCAGACTTAAAGGGACTTCAAGGAGCAGGATTTAGTGATCAAGAGATTATTGACCATGTAAACAGAGAAATGCAAGGAGAGGCTTACATTAAAGGACCTAAAGCACAAAGATTCTTGGATAAAATGATTGCTGGCTTACAAAGCGAAACGCCAGTAGTAGATCAACTGCCGGAAATAGATGACACTGCATTAATCGAAACACCGGGCGTCAACACTGGAGGCACAGGAGGAAGTGCAGATACCGGAGATACTGGATCTAATAACGACAGCACAAATACTATTGAAATTGGTGGTGGTAATCCAGTAGTAGGTGGAGGAGGTCAAAATCCAGGAGGAAGTAACAACGGCAATGTAGATAATAGTTTTAATGAAACTATTAATCAAGTCCAAGACGTTGATATTACACAAGGGAATAATCAAACCTTTAATGTCGAACAGGATAATGATTTAAACTCTGTAATCACGGGAGATAACAATATTTCTAACATTGAACAAAATAACAGTGTAAGTAATATCGGTGGCGAACAATCAAACACGGCTAACGTAACAGGATCGTCTGCAAATACAAGTGCTTCAGGGTTCTTGAATAACTACCTAAGCCAGTTACCTGTATTACAAAACTTCTACGCTGCAGGTGGATCGTTAGAAGGTGGATCTAACTCATCGTCAACAACGAGTTCTTCAATTCCAACTTCGACTTACACATCACCAAGTTCATACTATTCACCATATACTAATACACAAAATAGCTATAACGATCTAATTAATCAAACACAAGACGTTGATGTTGCTGAAACAAATGATCAAAACTTTAGCGTAACTCAAGATAATGATTTAAATTCACAAATTATTGGAGATAATAACGTCTCGAACATTACTCAAGATAACTCAGTCAGAAATTATGGTGGAGATCAGCGGAACTTTACATATGTCTCTGGTTCAAGTGCAAATGGAACTCCTACCTATTTAACTGATAGTCCAGTAAGTGCAGCCACAATGGCGGGCTATTATGCACCTAATGATAGTCCTGCATCAAATGCAGCTTTTGTTGATCAATATCAAACAATGAATGCTGATGCACAGAAAAAGTATAATCCATTCGGAACAGCAGAAGGGTTCATGGCTCGTGGCAAGAATGTCGGCAACATGGATATGAGCGTAGTCAATCAGATGAATTTATTACGTCCTGAACTTACTCACGCTCGTGCTGACAATGCTTATCTAGGTACATATGGAGATCGATACAAAGCACCACGGCCAACATATGAAAGTGCATTAGGTATTTACGAAACACTTGATCCATTTGATCCGGAAGCGATTGCTGAACAAGCTCAAAATATGTTTAAGTAATCGATAGACTATTAATAAAGAAGTAAGAGTATGAACCAAGTAGATAATGGATTCAATCAAATCCTGACGGCTGCTAAAGAGCGTCGAGGTGATTTGTCAGTAGACACAATGATTGTAAGTTCGCATCTAGCACAGATGAGGATGTTCATGCTTCGACGTGGTATTGAATTTTACGCTGATCAAGATAGCTTTGGTTATAGAAAAGAATTCATTGCAAAAGTATGTGAGCATAATATGCTCGACATGAAGTTAGATAGCATTGTCGATTATTTTCTTTGTGATGGACAAGGGCTATTTTACTTCCGTCCAGTTGGAGACAATTATCAACTTTTATATTTTCCTAAAGACAACTATCGAGCGTATAGGGATCAAAACAATAA